>Ga0066682_10000550_pt1 | contig 12275 bp, 12 predicted proteins | sample GraSoiAngelo_131_FD_65628 | JGI IMG/M metagenome (GOLD analysis project Ga0066682, IMG submission 65628) | Grasslands soil microbial communities from the Angelo Coastal Reserve, California, USA - 14_0929_02_30cm | ecosystem: Environmental > Terrestrial > Soil > Grasslands | place: USA... | reverse complement strand
AAGATGATAAGTTGATGCAAATGGCCCAAGCAGAAGCCGCAATGGGCAATGCAGAAAGAGGGGCTTCAAAAGCACAGTTGATAAATGGTATCATCAGGATGAGAGATGAGATCAGTGGGAAGGGTAAGACGGGGGCACTTGATGATGAACAAGGGAAAGCCCTTACAGAAGTTCTAAATTACCAATTGGAAGAGCTCCATCGCAAGGGTGGTCCCAAGATCAGTGCTGAGTGGACAGCAGAGGGTGGTGGTGTAGCTCAGAAGGTTAAAGCATTCTTTGGTGCAGGGAAGAGACTCATACTCAAAGACGGAACGGGACAAGAAGTCAAGACAGAAGATATGAACATGGTACCAGTCAATCCATCGGCTATCAATCCACAAGCTGTGTCAACTATTCTGAGGAGTAACCCCAGAGCTCTTGCCGCATACTCTAGGATAGTTCAGAGTGGTAACATGGAGCATGGACTTCAGGTGTTACAAGAACAGGAAGCTGCTAAGGGTGTTCCACTTAAGAGTGGATTGTATTGGGCCATTATCCAGGCTATGCATATAGCTCCAGTTGATACTTCGTTGGTGAAATGATGCAACAGGAACCTAAACCTGGGATAGACTTCTCTGACCTAATCTCAGACTCGTCCACTGAGACTGAGATAAAGACCGGCATTGAGGCCGCGGGCGCTGCTCATCGAATGCAGCAACAGCAACCTCAACAACCTCAAACTCCACCACCATTAGACTTCTCAGATCTAATCCCCCCAAAAGAGGAAGGTCCTTTATTCGATATCTTTGGTACTGGACCAGTAATGACCAAGGAGGAATATCGTGACAAAGTATTCAGATATTCCAAGGCGGCCGCTCAAGGCCTTCTTGTTGATCTTCCTAAAGCGATATATGGATTCGTTACGGGTCCGGCTACTGCTCCTCTTTCGGTCGAGGAGTTAGAGAACCCTGTTACTCGTGAGCAACTTAAACAACCAGAACAAGGAGGTATGACAGAGGCTGAGATCGAAGCTGAGAGACATAAAGCTATTGTTAGGAGAGCTACTGGTCGTGAAGTTGACATAGGCGAGCAAGCGAAGTATCTTATCCCTATTTACGGTCAAGCTAAGTTTGGTGCGGATGTAGTGGAAGCTTACCGTAATGCTAAGACAAACGAAGATAGAATCCGTATATTAACATCAACCATTGGAGCGCTCGCTATCGGGAAAGCTCTACAGATAAGGGGTACTAGGAGTGCTATCGAGACACTAACGGGAGTGGCAGTTGACCCTGCAAAGATAATGGAAGGGTCAGAGACTCCATTAACTAATCATGTTGAGAGGGCTAGTGAATTTAAGGAGTGGAAAGAAGCTGCTCCATTACAAGTAAATGATGAGCCACCGGCGCCTCCTCCAGCGGTAGACAACCTCCAAGCAGATGCCGCAAACACTCTCAACAAAGTAGAAAACCTCGCTAAGACAGATAACAACCCAATAGTGGCTAACAAACTCTATGAAGCCCAACATTCTGGTGGTACACCCATTGGTGACATGGATGTTACCTACCAGCAATTTCAACGCTTCCGTGACATAATCAGAGATTATCCAGAGACAATGCTAGAGTTACCAGACGTAAAGGATATCGAGAATAACTATCCCGCCGAGTTCAATGCGGCTCTCCAGTTCAAAGATCCACAAGTGGCTATGGGAGTATTCGCGGATAGAATGTCAGACAGGATAGAATCTAGAGAAATATCGCAAGGAGAAGCTGAGTCCATTGGTGGTAGGATGGAACAGTATCTCGCAGCAAGAATGAGGAATGATCTAACAACCTCGTTTGATGCACAAGTTAGGAGATTTGCACAGGAAAAGGGAATCATTGGGGGGTTCAACAAACTGTGGACTGAACTTGCTACTCGACTTGGTAGTGAGCTTCGCGGGCAGAGTATTGATGCAGAAGAACAGAACGTGTTGAATCAAATCTCTGAAAGATTACAGGAACTAACTCCTGAAGAAATAGCAGGAACAGCAGGAGCTGATGTTACTTTGACTCCAAGTGGTGATAAAGTAGTGACGGATATGGAGACAGGTGAAAGGATAGCGAGGGTCAAGTCTGACCAAGAGTTGGATGAACTTAATAAGAAAATAGGCGACCCCAAAGGTTCATCATTGGATGGTGGTGGACGGACTAACGATGTCCCTCCAAGCGGTATAGCTAAGGGCCCTCCATCAACTGAGGGTCCAATGCGTCCTGACGATGAACTGATGGAGCCTTATGAATCTCCAACGAACTTCTTACAAAAAATCCACAACTCTATTCGTCTACACATGGCTCGGTGGTTCACGATTAGGCATGGTGTGTTTGCGGCTTGGGATCAGCAGTCTGGCACTAGTTTCCTTAAAGATGTGTTTGGTCCCACACAGGAAACAAAAAGAATCGGACTAAACAACACCATAAATGCTGTCAACAGACTGTCCAAGGAAGTAGCTCCATTACTTGAAGGGTTGACATTACAGGAACGTAGGAATGTTGGCAGAGCCCTAGAAACAATGACTCCTGGTGAAATCGTAGAACAAGGTTTCCAAAGGAGAATGACTCCTGAAGAGATCAATGCTGCTACACTGTTAGCTAGTCAGGAAATCGATCTACCGAAAGTATTCGATTACAGACGGTCAGCCCGCAATCTAATGCAATCGTTTAAGGGCAACAAACTAATCGAGAAGATGAAGGACCTTGATGGTATATATAACTTAGACGACAATCACAAGTCTGCTGTGAGGCTGATGGACTATGCCACTACGCAGAGCAGAAAAGATTTCGATCTTGGCGCTATTGTTAGGCTTGCTGACGCTATCATGTCTGATAGCCCTTCACGAGCTGACTTCATGAAGGCTAACAATTTCGTGCCTAATATGTATAGGGCTGTAGAAGCTCTTGACAAATTTTTTGAAGATATGGGACCAGAATTCGGTGTACAGTTGCGTCAGATGATTCGTGGTTACATGCCACATTATCGTGTGTTTGATGGTGGCATGGGGAGGTCGAAAGGGTATCTATTCCAGAAAGGGTTAGAAGATACTCCTGAAGGGAAGTTTATCAGTCAGATGGCTAGAACTGGTGAACTAGATGTGTTCGAGCAAGATCCATTAGTATCAGCAGTTAGATATGCCAGAGCTGGATACATGAGTAGAGACTTCTATCCAGTTCTGAAAGGTGCGAGACAGGCTGCTGCTCTTGAGTTGTCTAAGCTACCGCCTGGCCAACAGAGGTATGCTAAGGGATACATTGATAGTTACTTCACAGACATTCAGGGTAGACCTGATGATAGTGTAGAGTTCGTACAGAGTGTGACTGATAAGACATTTGAACAGCTAGGGATGGACCCAGGGATCAATGTTAGGAGGGGGTTGATAGACACAATTGCTTCACTTGTTTATTCATCACAAGTAGGCTTAAGACCATCTATCGCTTTGAGACACTTAAACCAAATGGTAGCTCTCGGATATATACCGTTTGGTAAGGGTAGGGTGATGGATGCTCTTAGATATATAGCTGATCCTGACCTGATCGAGAACATAAGACAAGCCCGCGATAAAGGAATCTTAGCTCAGCTTGGACCCTCGTGGCTAGAATCGCCAGGAGAACGAGGTGTAGCTCAGAAACTGATTGGAGGTCTGTCGGGTGCTGCTCAGAGAACTGCTGAGTGGGGAATGACTGCTAATGGTCTTAAGAGTGTGTACGAACTGACACAATACATATGGTACAATGAAGCAAGAGCACGGGCCGTCAACAAGTTAAACTCTTTTTATAACGGAGATTTGACCAGGGCGGAGGTGTATAAGGACCTCCATATCAATTGGTATGACACTGGATTCATCAAGCAGTTTGATGATATCGTCCGCCAGATACCCAAACAACCTGAACTCATTGATAGGGCTGCCCACGTCCTCGGAATGGAAACTGGCCGAGATATGTCCTTCATGTATGGTAATGCTAACCATGCTCCGTTCCTTTCTACCAATGCTGGTAGACTAATAGGGATATTCGGGGTGTGGTCTACCTTCATGGCTGACTACATGGGGCGAGTTGTCTCTCGTGGTACTCCAAGTGAGATCGCAGCTAGGGTTGCTAGGACTGCGGCAGTGAATGGAGCTATTTGGTCAGCGGGTAAGTTGTTTGGGTTACAGATGAAAGGATGGTACTTCCTCCCCCATTTGGCTTACTTAAACATGACCAACACTGGAGGTTATCCATTCTTACACCCAACTAATTATATTCCCTTCCAGGGAGTTGCCCGCGACGTTAATGATGCACTCAACGATCCTGATAATCAGGACTCGTTTCATTTCTTTATGAGGTTGGCCGGGCTGAGACCTTCGACGGATCGAGATGGACTTTGGTAGGTGAGTACATCACATCATTCAGATTACCATTCGCTTTGATCTTCTCCATTGTTATTAAGGCTCCAATCAACTCTTGTAAAGTTGCGGGAGGTGCTGCGTGGTAGAAACGACTGAGAAGCTCTTTCCTGGTAACCCTACCCTTGAGTTCGATGTATTCGAGAATGGCGTCCATTTCGCCCGTATACGGGTTCTTGCCGACCGTCTGGAATACATGCAACAGTGTCTTCTCCATCTGCGCGAGGATCTGAAGTGCCATATCAAAATCCGTAAGCGTGATAACCTTCTCGTCTGAATGTGCTAGGTGTAACAACATAGCTAATTTGATTACGTGGGCCGGTTTTCTTTCGTAATATCCCACTAGTCTGTTGTCATTCTCTAATTCTGCTGATTTGATGTACCACTCCTCCATCTTATCTTCTGTCTCTTTGTTTTCGATCTCGAACTCGCCTTCAACGTTTGAAGCTAAGTGAGCTAGGTCTGTTACCAAGTCGTTCTTCAATTTCTCAATTTGAAGTTGGTCAACATCTTTGTAAAAGAACTTTCTTCTCCTTACTTTACTTTCATATATGAACACTACACGAGACGTAAACCCACCACCAACCATTGACTCTCCTAAGTTTTCAGTTATCCAGTTAGGAGTCGTGGCTCCTAGCAAGTTAACACATGGATTCTCCGCGAATTCAATTCCTCTCGCTATGGTATCTGAACTATGTTTTCTCTTACCATCAAACAAGTCTGTTAAGAGATCTATCATCAACATCTGTGACTGTGCAATGAATGTTCCGAATTCTCTAGACCTAATGGATATTGAGCAATCTCTGGAGTCTGATAGACGTTTAACAAGAACTTGCGCTGTCATTGCACTTGAGGCCACGTTGATATTAGGTATCTCATCCAACAGGTCATCTGCGTAATCTACTGTGGTTGATTTACGAGCCTTGCCAGGAGGAGATACAAATACAATGTAGAAGTTGGGGAACGCAGACCAACTCCCCAGGTACTTTTTGGGTAGGAGTACCCTACGTTTCATGACACTGGCAAGGGCGAAGATTCCTGTCCAGAATATATATGATTCAGGAGCTTCGCTTCTTGGTAATGTCCAATCTCTGTAAGATGTTAACCAGTTATCGCACTTGCGAGCCAAATCCGGGGAGCTTTCTCATTTCGAGTTTGACTACGGCCTACGATGGCAAAAGCGGGGATGGTTAATGTCGAGTAGGTTAGTAACACTTTGGTCAATAGTAGCATTCTGGTTGTCCTCCACCCAAGTCTTTGTGATCTCGGTTTTGCATTTTGGACAGATAAACATGTCAGTGTCAAAGAGATATATCATCTTGGTGAAACATACAGGACAGTTTTGTTGAGGCTCCTTCCTCCATACTGTCATAGTTTAACTTCCTCTAACTCTCCCCATCTTTCACCATACTCACATGAAACGGGGATTGTGAATTGTTCATTATTGACAACCAACGGTCTGTAAAGCAGGCTGGCAACCTCCCTAATAATTTCTTTAACGTTCTCTTTAGGGACTTCTGCAAGGATTGAGTCATGTGACTGATTGACCACCCTAATTCTACCGGGCACCATATACCGTTTGCGAACCTCTCGTAGACCCCCGCACACACCAAGTTCGGGTTGGATGTATCCGTTAAGATGATCAGCCACTGTGCTCTGCGGTACGAACGCGGTAGCCTCTTTGAAGAGTTCGTTACCCCAGGGCGCAAAGAAAGTCCTGATACGGCCGTACGGCGTGACCAGAGTTCGATTAGAGCTAAGTTGGGCCTCGATCTGCGCCCACCAGTTGTGGAGATTGTAGTAGCCATGCCAGCGCTCCGAGAATATCTTAGACTGTTTGATTGTAACCACGACATAAGGAGGTTGGTCGCTATCTTGATTAATGACCTGGGCTGCTCGGTGTGGGCCCATTCTATAAGCAGATGCATGGTTATATCTTTTAGCTGTGTATCGCATCTGTTTATATGTAGTTTCATCGGAACTCTTAACGGCAGTGAATTCTTCTTTAGATTTCTCGAATAGGACAAGGGCGGTATCAAAGTGAATGTCACCATTTGACAGGGAGTGCTTCATGTTCTGTTCATTCGCTAAATAGGCAACAACCCAACTCTCTGCTTGAGATAGGTCCCACGAAACGAGGTAGTGATCCTTTGGGGCCACAAACATTGACCTAATTTTAATCTTCTTCATAACTTCTTACCACCATGACGATATTCCCTTGTTTCGTTGTAAGTTAACTTAATGGATACGGCTTGGGTTAAGGGAATTTGTAGCGCCTCACATGTGTCGGCTAGCCTGATCATCAGATCGGCTAGTTCAATTGGAACGCCTTTAGGTTCTCCATTTGTGTAGTACACTTCATCGAGACGTTTCCCCATTCTGTATTCCTCCAACGCCTCGGAGATCTCAGAATGAAGTAGGGAAACCATTTCAGCAAATGATCTTGGTTCGCTCCACCAACCCTTCTTAACTGCCGTGTCATGGGCTCTGCGCTGTAGTTCTACGATGTCCATTTGTCTTTGTCAGGTTGAGGTTGGATAACCATGTCGGACTTAGCGACCATTTCTATTCCACACTTCTTTAATACCTTTATGACTGTTTCGTCACTCAACATTGTTGGGTCCTGTACTGACGAGCACTCCGTCATCGCTGTCTGAATCACCTTCACCTTCGTCATCAGACTCATCTTCGGATGGCAGAACTTCTGGTGGTACAACAACACTTGTGCTATCCTTGATGAGTTCATCTGGAATCTCCACATCATCTCGTGGGATAGTTTGACCGTTAAGCCCGCTACCATCAACGTACTTCTCGGCACTCCATCTTCCTGTCTCCGTAGCTGGCACTTTGTAGAGGGACCGTAACCTACCATCGTCGCTGCATCTTGTCAAGATGTAACTACTTAGTGTCTTACGAGTACGGCGGACCAACATGACTAGTTTAACGGCTAATGCTTTCTTACCCCACTCGAATCGAGTTGACTCACGTACTGATATGTGCATCTTGTCAGTGGCAAATTGGATCAAGGATACGAGAGCGTCCACGTCACTTGTTAACTTATTCTTCTTATTATACCTCGGTGGTAGCATTAATCTTTCATAGAGTAATTTCTTGACTTGCGTATGGGAACCAGCATTGATGTTGAATCCAGCTACTTCGTTCAATGCTCCTTGACGTTCAGCCCATTCCATTACTAAGGCTTTCTCCAACAGTTTCCTTCTTTCCTCATCCCTCAACATCCCTGTCCTATCTATCTCTGAAGCTACATGCATCATCTCCATCTCAAAATTAAAGAAGTCCCTCCATGCTTTGGGGCCTTCATTCATTTCTTTTTCTTGTTCTTCTTGTACCTCGAACGTACATGCGTCGTCTTTACAGTTGTATTTCCATAATCTATCTTTGTTAACACGAGGGCCCCATGACTTTTGATCCTCTGAATCTTCTTTAGCCTCGTTCTTGTAATAAGGTTCGCGGGTGTATATTGAAACAAGAGTTTTCAAGGCTCTGGGTAACTCAGGCCACATCACATGCTGGCCTACCATGGTATCCCACCACCAATTATTGAATGGGAATCCATGTAGATGGAGGACTTCAGTATCGTAACTACCGAAGTGAGTTATCTTTGGGATATTAGAACTCAAGAGGCGATAGATGGCATCCCTAATCAGCGCATTCTCTGACCATACTATACAATACGCAGTTTTTGGGGAGTCTGCAAATCCTACACAAGCTAACCTATGGGGCTTAAATGTCTCAATGTCAACAGCAAGCTTCTCAGCTTTGAGTAACTTCTGGACAACAAGTTCAAGGACCTCGGGGTCCCTATCAGTGACGACATTAAGTTCACGTTCTGGAAGTCTAAGTTCGGGAAAAGCTGAGTCAGCTTTGACTCTGGCAATGTCTTGGTCGAATAATGGATATAGGCTGCCGTCACGTAGGATTGCCGCTGGATGGATCGTAGGAATAACCTTAAGTCCCTCCAATCCTGAGAGATGACAATTAAGGATACTTCCTCGGTAGTTGAAGATACCGCTACCAGGAGTTTTCCCATGCTTCCCGGTAAGCGTGTAAAGGGGCCAGTTTCCCAGCGCGCATACGACGTTGGGACGATGACTGAGCAGAAACTCGTGTAGGTGTCGGATTCCATCTTTCAATTGCTCGCTTCCAATTAAATTTTTAAAGTCGTTTTTCTCTGGTCTGTACATGCATAGGTTGGTCAAGTATACTTCGTCTCTAGACCATCCATGTCTACCTAGAACTGTCGTTAACTTGTTACCTGATTCTCCAACGAAGGGTTGTAGTTGTCTCTCCTCCTCAGCTCCTGGGGCTTCTCCCACGAACACTACTTTGGAGTTGGGATCACCATAGTAAGGAACTCGAAAGACGCCTATCATGCCCACTTATTATCTCCACGTAAAACTTTCTCTACGGGAAGAACTGTCATACCTAACATGTGAGCTATCTCTACTTCCAGTCTAGCCCCCTTAGAACAGAACCAATTTGGGAGAGTTACGACAGAGTTACATTGTAGCAACATGGCTATGTCAGCTCTCATGTATTCCTCATGGCTTGGTGCTTCCACCTTCGCTTCATGTGGAGATAATACAGTGAATCCCATCCCACGTAATGCTTTTGCAGCTCGAATAAACGATTCAAAGTTCTGGTTGTCATAGCCAGTCATTGGTCCCGATATGTAGATGGGGTCTTTCATGCTCTGTTCTCGTCTAGCTTGTGGTCGCCGCACCAATCCGATGAATACACTGCTGGCCAGCCACCAAGCGTTGGAGCATGACGACGACACCTTCCTAGTTGTGTTGGTTCTATCTTACTATCTTTTTGTGCCTCTGGCATTGTTAATGGTAACTTTGTCACGAAGTACATACATGTGAAACATGTCATCTTAGAGCTTCGATGTTGCCAATTGTCCACTGTCATTTCATAACCTCCACAAGTCTGAGGTAAGTCCTTTGGAAGAAGGACTCATCCAACTCACATCCCATAGTCTTTCTGTAACTTTTGAACGCCGCTTCGAGCGTAGAACCAGAGCCACATGTTGGATCAGCAACCATCTCTCAGGGAACTGTAAGTAGTCGTATGAGACGTTCCATAAGCGCCACAGGTTTTTCCGTCGGGTGAATGAGACTTGCAACTGAGACCCTAGGCTCGCAGAACACATTTTGTACTTCCTTTTCGTAGAATACGGGATCTCCCTTCCGAAGTAAAAGGAATGTCTCGTAACTGGTTATCAACTGTTTTTCTGGATAAGCCATCTTGTCGGTTATTTTGTCTGGCTTAAACCAGATACAAGGTGTTTGTGAATGCTTGAGATTGAAACCAGTTGCCCGCGCAGTATCGACCATTTCGCGGTATGCCCATGCACGGTACCAGAAAATACAGAAGCGATTAGGCTTGAGTACCCTAAGAGTTTCCTCGAGAAGCTTAGGGATGATCTCACTTGCGGTCTCTGTAGTGTCGTCAAACTCCTCCCACGCTTGCCACGTTTTATATGAGGCATTGTCACCCCATGGTGGGTCTAGGTTAACTAGATCGATTGTCTCGTTGGGTATGGCCTTCAACCACTCAAGCCCATCTCCCTTTTGGAGAGCTAGACCCGCACGTACCGCTCCCTCAGTTTTATCGCGGGCTACTTCTAACATTCTGTGTTCATGTTGCTTGATTGTTTTAACTCGTTTGATAGCTCCTCTCATTGTCTTAGCCTTAGCGACTTCGGGATGTGCGTCCATCATCTTATCTAAGTCAAGGTAGTAACTAACACTCGCTGGTGACAACTTAAGAGCTATGGCCGTTGCTTCGGCGTTCCACTGACCTCCGCTACGTTCCATGAATAGTGTATGAAACTTTTTGACGTACTTGGCCTTTTCCTGAAAAGAAAAGTCTTTTCGTCGAACGTTCTCTTCGAATTCAAGGGTAAGTGCCAACTCTGGGGAGAGGTCATGTAATGACTCAGCTCTGATCTTTCCCGCTGGTAAGCCTGGAACTTCCTCTCCGCGTCCATTAATGAGGATAATGGCACGTAAGCGCCGTTCACCGGCGACCAGACGGTATGACCCGTTGTCTCCTGGCTCAACCACGATTGCTTGAATCTGTCCCAATCGTCTAATAGACTCCACAAGTTCGTTGAATTCATCACCTGGGTCCTCTCTTAGCCTACTACCCACGTCTATCTGAGATACATCCAATAGCATGGCTAGCGCTCGTAGTCTTTCAGGGGTGGACGTTGGACAACTTCTTTGTGTAACCTAAGTGATCCTTGTTTCATGTCTATGTACCACTGTGCTTCCTCTAATCCCCTGGTAATTAAATTCATTGCTTGTTCGTACGTTGCTGTGAAGTACGTCCCATCCTGGCTTCTGAAGTAAAGACCAGGGATGTCTGTGTTGGTGACTTCATTACCGTCATACCCAATCGTAGCGACCACGTATTCTTCCGGGAGGATAATGACAAGTCCCTCACCCTCCAACTGTAGGAGGGTGCCTGTGTATCCAGAAAAGAGTACGTGATCGCCCACCCTAACAAATTCACAGTCTTTTCCCAGGTACTTGACGATACCTTGGTCGCATCGCTCACGCGCCTGTTCTGGGATGATGATTTTGCCATATCGTAGTGGGTCGAATAATGGTGTGACTGCTAGTTTATTACCAGGGAGTGTTATCATTCTTCTGATTTGTATACCTCGCCATGACGACTAAACCTAATCTTGCATCGCGGGCAGTAGTATTCCCACTTGTTTGTTGTACTGAGCCATTCACTTGGCTCACCACAGTTGGGACAGTCTATTCCTTCCATATTAAAAGATGTGCCCAACGAGAAACCTGGAGGAGTTTTACGGTAGTCAGGTTTCTCAGACCTGTCCCTATCAACTCGCTGGGCACATCATGTCAAACAGTTCCGCCTAGTGCAATCGCAGCGTTCGCTGTCATCATAGCTACACGAACGTGACGGAGCGCTGCCTGCTGATCCCCACAGACTGGTGTATTGTCGAGGATGACCTGAGCGAACTCGCGAGCCGCAACGCGAATTCGTTGGTATTGTTCCACATCCTCAGTACCAGTCGGTTGGTGGTACGTGAAGATTTCTTCCAGTTGGTGGGACTCAATAGCCATTGTGTCCTCCTAGGATTTGACTGGACGAAATCCAATCCACTGCAACGTCTGTTCCCCTGTGTCTTCCGCGATCCTCACATCTGTTGATGCAAGAACCTTCTTACCTGCGACTTCATTCCACATGTCGCCACACTCCCCTGTGGATGTTTCAAAGTCCCAGTCCTTGCCCTTGAACTCCTGATTGAATTTCTCCTCGTCATCCTGGGTGATCTCGAACCCCAACGCTGCCATGAGGAAACGCTTGGCATACGACAACCCACCTTCACTTCCTGTGTAACAGCTATAGATGTTACGTTTACCCTTAAACTGTCCATCGGCGAATGCCATCATATACATCACACCGATGGACTCACCACCACCCTTCTTGGTTCTCTGAAATGCCTTGGGCTTCCCGATCTCGAACTCGTATTCGCCCTTCGGTGGAACGAACAACACCGCAGATGTTGCAGTTGGGTCTGCTGTGAATCGCGGACTCATGCGGGCCTCTTAAGTAAGTGTTGTGGAATGGTATGGTATGCTGATCTGATCTCATCGAGCATACGCAAGAAGTTCGGAGAGCGTATGACACTCTCCTTGAACACGCCAGCATGACGTGTGCCAGCAACAATCTCCTCCGTGTCCACTACAGATTTCGCAGAGCCGGTGATACGGAGGCGATATACGAGACCTTCACCGGACCCTGACTTCTCTGTACGCCAGATCTCATCAAACATGCCATTGATTTGATCTGGGTACTGCCTGCCCGTGAACGCTGG
>Ga0066682_10000548_pt1 | contig 12289 bp, 10 predicted proteins | sample GraSoiAngelo_131_FD_65628 | JGI IMG/M metagenome (GOLD analysis project Ga0066682, IMG submission 65628) | Grasslands soil microbial communities from the Angelo Coastal Reserve, California, USA - 14_0929_02_30cm | ecosystem: Environmental > Terrestrial > Soil > Grasslands | place: USA... | reverse complement strand
AGCGGCATCCGAGCGAAGCTGCATGCGCCGAGCGAATCGTTCGCGGACTTCATGGTTCGCCGCGATCGCGAGAATCCCGCCGTCGTGCAGGCGTCGGGCATCGACTCGCCGGGGCTGACGTCGTGCCTCGCCGTCGGCCGGCTCGTCTCCACAATCGTGGCGGACGCGCTCGCCTAGTGTTATGAGCGTGGCGCTGTACACCGCTCGTCCTGAGCTTGTCGAAGGACGAGCCGCCAAACGGGGGCTCGTGGTTCGACGGGCTCACCACGAGCGTGCAGGGACGGCCAGGCACGCACGTCACGAGATGGAATCGCCATGATTAGCGAGCGGATCAACGGCTGCTCGCGTCTTCTGCTGCGACAGGTCCCGCGGCTTTCCGAACGAACGGTTCGCCAACGATGTGCGCCCGCGGAACCCGCAGCGCCAGCAGAAACACCCAAATCTGCCGGACCCTCGCGGGCGGCGCGGAAGACACGCGCCATGTCGACCGCGTCGTACATGCGCGCCACGACGTTCCGGAATCCGGCCGCACGGCTCAACCCGGTCGCGAGCGGCTCGCCGATCACGCCAGCGTGACAGAGACGCTGAAACGCGTCGGCGTAGCTGGCCGGCGCGCCGAGCTTGAAGTGCAGGCACGCGGCCGTGGCCAGATCCATGAGATCGACGCGATCGCTGCCAACGGCGGCGACGATCGCCGCAAGGAGCCGATCGGGATCGAACGTCGTCGACCCGATGTACCCAAAATCCCGGTCGGACGCAGGCCGTGCGTCGCCGCGCGCGCGGGAACCAAACAGGATGAGCAGGCTCAGACCGGAAGCCGTTTCCGCCGCCGTGGTGGCGGCGGCGATCGCATCGACAGAATCCACGAGGCATCGTAGCAGGGTGGCAAAGGGTGGACATCATGCAAGTCTGAAGTCGGAAGTCTCAAGTCTGCGACTTCAGACTTCACACTTCAGACTTCAGACTTCAGACTTTGAACGTACCGTCCCAGAGCGTCCTGCCACTCCGGCATCTCGATGCCGACCGATCGCAGCCTCTCGTTCGACAGCGCGCAGTACCGGGGACGCGTCGCGCGCAGCGGCACGTCCGCCACGCGCACCGGCACGAACCGCGGCTCGACCCCGAGCTGACGCGCGAGCTCCTCAGCGAGCTCCAGCCACGTGCAATGCCCCGAATTGACACAGTGGTACAACCCGGCGGGCGCGTCGGATTCCAGCAGGCGCCGCGTGGCGCGAGCGGCGTCGATCACGTAGGTGGGCGAGATCGTGCGGTCCACGAACACCTTCGGCGAGCCGCCGGCGCGCAGCGTATTGAGAATGACGGCCACGCTGCCCTTCGCCGGAGCCGCGCCCGGCGCCCTGCCGAAGAGGCTCTCAACCCGCAGGATGTACGCGCGCGGCGCGTCGGTCGCGAACCACTCGCCGAGCAGCTTCGACGCCGCGTACACGCTCTGCGGGCCGGGCCGATCCGACTCGGTGTACGGCGCCGACGCCCGGCCGTCGAAAACGAAGTCCGTGCTGTAGTGGACGAGCGTCGCACCGCGGGCCTCGGCAGCCCGCGCGAGCGCGCGGACGCCGAACGCATTGCCGTTCAACGCGTCAACCGGGTGATCCTCGGCGCCGTCGACGTTCGTATAGGCGGCCGCGTTGACGATGACGTCCGGCTTCGCCCGCGCCATCGCCGCCGCCACGGCCGCATCGTCGGCGACGTCGAGGTCCGCGTGGCCGAACGCGATGGTCTCGTGAGCCTGCGCGCATTCGTCGACGACCGCCGCGCCAAGCTGCCCGCGCGCACCGACGACCGCAATCCGCATCAGGCGGCCCGGGACGTCGTGTCGCCCGCAAACGCCCGCATCTTCGCATCGTCGAACACGCCTTCCCAGCGCGCGACGACCGCCGTGGCGATGCAGTTGCCCATGACGTTCACGGCCGTGCGGCCCATGTCCATGATCTGATCGATGCCGAGGAGGATGGCGGCGCCTTCGAGCGGCAGGCCGAACTGCGTGAGCGTCGCGGTGAGCACGACGAGCGCCGCGCGCGGCACGCCGGCGACGCCTTTGCTCGTGAGCATCAGCGTGAGCATCATGACGAGCTGCCGGCCGAACGTCATCGGCACGCCGGCGAGCTCGGCCACGAACACGCTCGCCAGCGAGAGATAGAGCGTCGTGCCGTCCAGGTTGAAGCTGTAGCCGGTCGGCAGCACGAAGCCGACGATGTTCTTGGGCACGCCGAAGCGTTCCATGACCTCGAGCGCCTTCGGCAGCGCCGCCTCCGAGCTGGCCGTCGTGAACGCAATCAGGAACGGCTCGCGGACCGCTTTGACGAAGGCCAGGAACGGGACGCGAATGAGGTACGAGACGCCGCCGACCACGATCAGCACGAAGATCGCGAGGCCGAAGTACATCAGCGCGATGAGCTTCCCGAGCGTGAACAGAATGGCCAGCCCCTTGCCGCCGACCGTGGACGCAATCGCTGCGAAGACGCCGATGGGGGCGAACGCCATCACGTAGCCGGTGAACCTGAACATCGCCTGCGCCGTGCTCTCGAGCACCGCGACGACCGGCTGCCCTTTCGGCCCGATCGCCGCGAGCGCGATCCCGAAGAACAGGGAGAAGACGACGAGTTGCAGGATGTCGCCGCGCGCCATCGCGTCGATGACCGACGTCGGGAACAGGTGCAGGAAGATGTCCCACGCGTGCTGCTGGTTCTGCGCCATCGCGGCGGCGGCGGCCGTATCCGCGCCGATCGGCATGGCGAGCCCCGCGCCGGGCTTGAAGATGTTCACGATCGCCAGGCCGAGAAACAGGGCGATGGTCGTGGCCGCTTCGAAGTACACGATGGCCTTGAGGCCGATGCGCCCCATCGATGTGATGTCGCCGGTGCCGGCGATGCCGACGACCAGCGTGGCAAAGAGCAGCGGCGCGATGATCATCTTGATCATCCGCAGGAACGCGTCGGCGAGCGGCTTGATCGCGACGCCGAGCCCCGGCCACAGATAGCCCACGAGGATGCCGAGGAGCAGCCCGATGAAAATCTGCGTGGTGATGCCGGGCACGCGCCCGGAGACCGCGCCGGTCGGGCGAGCGGGTTGCGCGTTGGTCCTGATCACGGGCCTCACGATATCACCCCATCAGAGCGTGTGAAGAAACCGACGCCAACCGCCGAGACCGCCGCCTTCGACAGGCCTGTCCTGAGCGAGCGGCTCATCCTTCGACAGGCTCAGGATGAGCGGCGAGTCGAAGGGCTCGGGATGAGCGCTCATGGCGAGCTCGTCGAACCATGCGTGCTCTGCGGTAAACGTTGTCAGCGCCGCGATTTGACGGCCGCCCGCGTCTCGCGATCGACTTCGCGGCGCCTGATCGTCTCGCGCTTGTCGTAATCCTTTTTGCCCTTCGCGAGGCTGACGGCCAGCTTCACGCGGCCGTTCTTGAAGTACAGGCGCACCGGGACCAGCGTCATCCCTTTCTCGACGGTCTTGCCGATCAACTTGCGGATCTCGTCGCGATGCAGCAGCAGCTTGCGGCGGCGCAGCGGCTCATGGTCGGCGTAGCCGCGGTGGCTGTACGGGCTGATGTGGACGTTGTAGAGAAAGACTTCGCCGTCTTCGACGCGCGCGTAGCTGTCGCGCAGGTTGACCCTTCCCTCGCGAATCGCCTTCACCTCGGTGCCGAGGAGCACGAGGCCCGCCTCGAACGTCTCCAGCAAATGGAAATCGTGGGACGCCTTCCGGTTCTCGGCGATGCTGCTCTGCGCCTTTTCGCGCTCCGTTTTTTCAGCCATGGGATGACGCTTGCACCTGGTAATCGGGAGATCTGGTAATCGGGTAATTGCATTGCTCAAATTTCCCGATCCAATTACCCGATCCAATTACCCGATTACCCGATTACCCGATTACTCGATTACCCGATTCGTGAATGGGACCCCCGCGCCAGTCGCGCTGCCAATAGGACCGCCGCAATCATGCTCCCGGGATCCGCCACGCCCTTGCCCGCGATGTCGAACGCCGTGCCGTGATCGACCGACGTGCGCACGATCGGCAGCCCGAGCGTGACGTTCACCGCTTGTCCGAACGCGACGAGCTTCACGGGAATCAGCCCCTGATCGTGATAGCAGGCCACCACGACGTCGAAGTCGCCGCGGCGGGCGCGGACAAACACCGTGTCGCCCGGGAACGGACCGTCGACGTCGATGCCGCGCACCCGGCAGGCCGCAATCGCCGGGCGAATCGCCGTGTCCTCTTCGCGGCCGAACAGCCCGCGTTCCCCCGCATGCGGATTGAGCCCGGCGACGGCGATCCGCGGATGATCGAGGCCGAACCGCGGCAGCTCCCGCGCGGTCAGTGCGATCGTCGCCTCGAGTGACGCCGTGGTCAACGCCGCGGGAACATCAGCCAGCGGAATGTGCACGGTCGCGAGGACGACCCGCAGCGCCTCGGAGTAGAACATCATCGCGACGTCGCGCGAGCCCGTCAGGTGGGCCAGGAGATCGGTGTGGCCGCTCCAGCGCAACCCGGCGAGCCGGAACGCTTCCTTGTTCACCGGCGCCGTCGCGATCGCCTGCACCACGTCCCGACGGGCATCTGCAACCGCCCGGACGATGACGTCGTACGCGGCGCGGCCGGCGTCGCTGCTCAGCACGCCCGGCGCGAACGTCGCTCCGGCGGGCGGACCGTACACGACGGGTTCGCAGGCGTCGAGAACGCGCGCGTCCGCCGCCGCTCGCGCCGCGACTTCGGGGCCGATACCAGCAGGATCTCCGATTGTGATGGCGACGCGCGGTTTCATGGCTCAGGACGTCAGACTCCCGACTTCAACCTCGAGAGTTGAGAGTTGAGAGTTGTTTCAGTGTCCACAAGAACCGCAACCGCCGGAACCGCAGCTGCCCGAGCCGCAGCTGCCGCCGGACCCGCAGCCGGACGGATTGTCGCAACCGCCTTCGCTGCCGCAACCACCGTGCGTCAGACCCTTGGCGTTGGGAAGCTCGTAGCGAAGACAGCACTTGAGCCGGCCGCACAGGCCGGAGAGCTTGGATGGATTCAGGCTCAAGTCCTGCTGCTTGGCCATCTTGATGGAGATGGGCTCGAACGTCTGCAGGAACGTCGTGCAGCAGAGCGGACGGCCGCAGGTACCGTACCCGCCGTACATCTTGGCCTCGTCGCGAACACCGATCTGCCGCATCTCGATCCGCGTCCGGAACTCCGCCGCGAGCTCGCGCACGAGCTCGCGGAAGTCGACCCGGCCGTCGGCGGTGAAATAGAAGAGCAGCTTCGATCCGTCGAACGCCTGCTCGACGCGTGCCAGCTTCATCCCCAGTCCGTGCTCGCGGATCTTCAGGAGCGCGATGCGAAACGCCTCCTGCTCACGGTGCTGGTGCTTCAGGCGGGCGACGATGTCTTCCCTGGTCGCCAGCCGCACGACGCGCTGCGGCGAGTCCGCTGGCGGACGCCGTTTCGCGTCGAGCTGTGGGATCCCGCGCACGACGGTCCCGACCGCCGTACCACCCTCCGTCTGCACGACGACCCGGTCGCCGGACCGGGGCATCGACTGCGCCGGATGCTCGCCGAGCAGGAAGGTCTGGGCCCGGCCGACGGGCGTCAGCTTGACGGCGACGAGCGGCACGCGGCTCGGAGCGCTCACGGGACACCTTCTATCCATCTATAAGGCGATCACATCGGATCCGGAGGTCGTCGCCGCTCGGCTGAAGCCTTCGCGCTCCGTGGTCACGAGCCTTCGCGCTCCACGGTCACGAGAAGCACGCGCTTCACAGCTGCAAGACCAGCCAGTCAGCCACGACCTTGACGCCGGCATTCCGCTCCAGCGCCCCCAGGGCCCGATCGATCGCCGAAAACGCGCGTACGCCGCGCTCGCCTTGATACGCCCCTGTCAGCCGCTCGAGTGCGGGCCTCACGTCAGGGTTCGCGAGCGCGCGATCGTCCGCGCGGGTTGCCAGGACTTCCACGTCACGGAGCAGCGACGCCATGGCCCGCAGATGCGAGGCGAGCTGCTCACGGTCGCCGGCGCCTCCTGCGCCGGTCTTGATCAGGAGCTCTTTTGCGCCGTCAATCCGGCGCCCCGGTTCAGCGGTCGCGGCCGCGTGCGCCAGGACCCGCTGCGCGACGTCTCGCGCCTCGACGCGCTCGTCTGCCCTCGCCGCGAGCGCCTGGCCGAGGCTGCCGTCCGCCGTCGCCGCCACGGCAAGCGCATCACTTTCGCTGTAACCACGTGCGACGAGCGCGGCCGCGATGTCGTCCGCGGCCAGCGGCCGGAACCGAAGCTGCGGGCACCGCGAGAGGACCGTCGCCAGCAGTGTGTCAGGACGCGACGTGACGAGGATGAAGACCGACGATGGGGGCGGCTCTTCGAGCGTCTTCAACAACGCGTGCTGCGCGGCGGTCACGAGCGCATCCGCGCCATCGATGATCACGACGCGCCGGCGCCCTTCGAACGGCCGATACGCCGCGCGATCGACGATCTCGCGGACCTGATCGATCCTGATCGCCCCGCTGTCGCCCGGCCCGACGATCGGGACGTCGGGATGAACGCCCCGCGAGATGCGCTTACAGGCGGCGCACGTACCGCACGCGTCGAACATGGAACCCGGAACGGTGAACCCGGAACCCGGAACCGCGAACCCTGAACCCTGAACCTTGAACCTTGAACCTTTTGGACAATTGAGCGCCTGCGCGACGGCAATCGCGGTCAGCCGCTTCCCCACTCCGGCCGGCCCGGCAAACAACAGGCTGGGCGGCAGCGAATCGTTCTCAATCGACCGCGACAGCAGGCTGACGAGGCGCCGGTGGCCGAACACCTGGGCAAAAGGCATGATTTACGTTGAATCGAGCGTAACGCACTTCATGGGCTCACGAAAGGAGATTTCACCCGGCGTTTGCGGCATCACGGAAATGGCTCCACCGGATGCGGAATTCAGCCGCGGTGGCGCGGTGACGGCCGCGAGCGTTCGCGTCGACCGATGCAGGGCGAGCCTTAAAGGGTCGCCCTACGTCGTGAACTGGACGCGGGGCTTCACCGAAACCGGTCGAGCGCTTACCGGCCGCTTGGCTTCTTTGAAGGCGGAGACGGAGGAGGACGTTGGGGCTCGGGCTGATTTGGCCTGTCCTTGACGGTCCAGCGGAACACCTTGGACCAGAACCCGCGTTTCTTCGTCGTGTTCATGGCCGTGGACGGGTTCTCGATCAGCTCGACCGTGCCGCTCGTGCCGGTCGGCGCCGGCGCGATGCGGTGCTCGGCGGCGTCCCCTGGCGGCGCGATGGCCTTCAAGTCGACATAGGGTGCCGGCGGCTTCTCCTCGGCGCCGAGGAGCCCGGCGACCCGCACACCCTGCGTCTGATGCGCCTCGCAATACGCCGTCGGTTCGGTCCCGCGCGCGAAGTACTCCGTATAGACGGTCGACCGGCGATCGATCTGACCGGTGGCGCCGTTGACGACCTCGCCGTTCTTGCAGGCCTCGGTCGCCAGGAGCCCGGAGAGCCGGCAGACCTTCACGGTGACGACGCCTGACGGCATCTCGAGCCACTCGGGCCTGTCATTGCGCGTCGCCACCTTCATGAACTTCGCCCAGACGGGCACGGCGACCTCGGCCGCGAACCCGTTCGGCAGAATCATTCGCGGCTCATCGAACCCGACCCACACGCCGGTCACGAGCTTCGGCGTGTACCCGATGAACCAGGCGTCGTTGAAGTCGTTGGTCGTGCCGGTCTTTCCTGCGGCCTGCAGCGTGAACCCGAGGCGGCGCGCCCCGGCGCCCGTGCCGGCGTTGACGACGTCGGCCAGCATGGTGGACATCAGAAACGCCGTCGTGTCCCTGATGGCGCGAACCGGGGTTTCCTGCGAGGCGTACAACACGTGGCCGTCCCGGTCCTCGACGCGACGGATCAGTGTAGGACGCGGCACGAGGCCATGATTCGCGAACGCCGCATAAGCCGCCGTCATCGCCTGCAGCGTCACTTCGCCCGATCCGAGCGCGAGCGAGGGCACGCTCGGCACGTCCCCGATGCCCATCGTCTTCGCATAGCGCACGGTGCGCGCGATGCCGACATCCTGGAGCAGACGAACCGCCGCACGGTTGCTCGAGGTGCGGAGGGCCGTGCGCAGGCTCATGGCCGATCCGGACGAGTGGCCGTCTTCCGGCGTCCAGGCCACGCGCCCGATCAGGACCGGATCATCAAGGTGATTGATCATCGTCGCGGGCGAGTAGCCCGCTTCGAGAGCGGTTGCGTAGACGAACGGCTTGAACGCCGAGCCCGGCTGCCGATGCGCCTGCACTGCCCGGTTGAAGTGGCTGGCGGCGAAGTTGCGGCCGCCGACCATCGCGCGCACCTGGCCGCTGCCCGGATCGAGCGCGACCAGCGCAGCCTGGAGGACGTCGGAGGACACCCGCCCCGTGTTCCTGGCCTTGCGCGCCGCGTTCTGCCCCGAAGTACGCTTCGACTGCCAGGCGTTGTGACGCGCCTCGATGGCCATGATGTGCTCGAACACGATCGATTCCGCCGCCAGCTGCATCGGTATGTCGAGCGTCGAGAACACGCGCAGCCCGCCCTGGTAGACGCGCTGCCAGCCAAAGCGATTCACGAGCTCCAGGCGCACCTGCTCCTTGAAGTACTGGCCGTGGGGCTCCTCGGCTCGCAGCGTGTCGCGAAGCACGATCGTCGTCGCGCGCGCCGATTGCCACGTGGGGCGGTCGATCGCCGCCGACTCGAGCATCGCCTGGAGCACGACGTTCCGGCGGCCGAGCGCCCGATCCATGCTGACGGTCGGCGCGTAAGTCGACGGAGACTTCACGAGGCCGGCGAGCAGCGCCGCCTCGGGCACCGTCACCTCCGAGGCGTGCTTGCCAAAATACCCGCGCGACGCCGCCTCCACCCCATAGAGACCGTCGCCGAAATACACCTTGTTCAGATAGAGCTCGAGGATCTCCTTCTTGCTGTAGAGCCGTTCGATCCGCGCGGCGAGGATCAGCTCCTGAACCTTCCGGTGATACGACTTGTTGGGGGTGAGGAAACTCTGGCGGGCGAGCTGCTGCGTGATCGTGCTCCCGCCCTGCGCCTTCCGGTAGCGGCGCAGGTTGGCCATCACCGCCGAGGCGATGCGGACGAGATCGAACCCGCGATGGTCGTAGAACCGTTGATCTTCGATTGCGATGATCGCATTCGTCAGGTTGGGAGAGACTTGCGCCAGCGGCACCTCGATGCGTTGTTCCTTGAAAATGGTAAACGCCAGCTGACTCGAGTTGTCGAACACGGCCGTCGCCTGATCCATCTCGCTGATCCGGCGCAGGGCGTCGAGGCCCGGCATCCCGGCGCGAAGACCCGTCAGGAACCACACCCCTTCGACGATCGACATCGACGCGACAACGACGAAGGCCGCGACAACGCCCGTCACGATGCGCGGCTGCTTGAGCCACGCCTGGCGCCACTCGCCCTTCAGACCGGCCAGTCGCTGCCGCAGACACAATTCCATGCCGTTGCCGGAGTGCAACAGGCGCGCCACAACAAAGGCGGCTCATCCGCATCGTGGCATTTCAGTTGCACCGCCGAAGGCAGCGTGAGCGCAATCGCGAGTTTGGGATTGGTCGCGGGTTCCGTCCTCCTCGGGGGAGCGGTCTCCATACACCTGTTCGTTACCTCTTCTCAGTCAGCACTTCTCGCGGTCGAGCTTGCGCCCGTCACCGATGGTGTCGACCTCCCCCTGGCAATCGGGGACTTCGTCACGGATGCTCACGATCGGCGGTCACCACGTGCCCGGCCGGGCGGCACGGCCGACCTTTACGGGAATGACGTGACCGACGCCGTGGCGGAGTACACCCTCGACGCTGCCGGAAGCCTTCACGAGCTCCACTCTCCGCAAACCGAACTGCCTCGCCTGGGTATCCCCAAGGGCTGAAAAATGGCTAAGGGCTAAGGGCTAAGGGCATGGTCGATGGGTTGACCATCAGCCATCAGCCATCAGCCATCAGCCATCAGCCATCAGCCATCATTGGCTGCGCTATGATTGCCGCGTCCCGGCATCAGGAGCGGCATCCATGCGTTTTTTGAAGTGGCTCCAATTACTGTTCGTCCCGGTTCTTGGCGTAGTCCTGAGCGGCCAGGCCCCGAGAACGTTCAAGGCGCGGTTGTCTCCCGTGCCCATCGACATCGCAATGCAGGCGACCGTCGCGGGCTCCGGATCGGTTTTGGCGGTGCTGACAGGCTCGAAACTGTCGATCAGCGGCACCTTTGAGAGGCTGCGCTCGCCCGCGACCATTGCGCAGGTGCACAAGGGGCCGATGAGGGGTGTTCGCGGGCCGGTCGTTATCGATCTATCCGTTTCGAAGGCGTCGGATGGCACGGGCGGGACACTGAGCGGGTCGATCGATCTCACGCCGTTGCAGGTGGCCGATCTCGAGAAGGGACGGCTCTACGTGCAGCTTCACAGCGAGAAAGCCCCCGACGGCAACTTGTGGGGCTGGCTCCTGCTTCAGGAGAAGCGATGAGCCGTCTGCAACGGACGTTGGCCGCGCTGGTCCCGGTGGCGGCGATTGGGACGCTCGGGATCGCGCTCGTCGCGGGTCAGCAGCCGCCCGCGGCCGTCTACACGGCCGAACAGGCCGCCGCGGGGCGCGCCGCGTATCAGGCGAACTGCGCGAGCTGCCATCTCGCCGATCTCGGGGGGAGAAATGAAGCGCCGCAGCTTGCCGGCATCAACTTCATGAACACGTGGCGGGCGCGGTCCACGCGCGACCTGCTCGAGCTCATTCAGAGCACGATGCCGCCGTCGGGCGAAACCCTTCCCGCCGATCAATATCTGAGCATCGTCGCCTACATTCTTCAGTCCAACGGCGCGGCGCCGGGCACGCTGGTGCTCACGCCGACTTCGTCTGCGCCGATTGGTGCGGTCGCGACGGGCGTCGCACCCGCCAACAGGACAGCCGGCGATCCGGCACCGGGTGCAGCGCCAGGCGGACGCGGCGGCGGACAACGCGGACAGGGCGGTCCGCCCGCCGGCGGGCAGGGCCCGGGCGGCGGCCGCGGGGGCGCGGGGGCGGGCGGACCGCTGGGCCTGACGATCACCGGTGAGGTGAAGAACTACGTGCCGGTCACCGACGAGATGCTGCGCAATCCCGATCCGGGCGACTGGCTGATGGCGCGGCGCAACTATCAAGGCTGGAGCTACACGCCGCTCACGCAGGTCACGCGCGACAACGTCAAGGAGCTGCAGCTCGCGTGGGTGTGGGCGATGAACGAGAACGGCGGCGCGAACGAACCCACGCCGATCGTGCACAACGGCATCATGTATCTCGCCAACCCCGGCAACGTCCTGCAGGCGCTCGACGCACGCACCGGCGATCTGATCTGGGAGCACCGGGTGGGCCCCAACGCGACGGTCGGCATCGCCGCCATGCGGAACATGGCGATCTACCAGGACAAGGTGTTTCTCGCGACCACCGACGCTCGTCTGACCGCGCTCGACGCGCGCACCGGCAAGAAGGTGTGGGATACCCCGCTCGCCGACCGCGCCAAGGGCTATGCGAACACCGCCGGCCCGATGGTCGTGCACGGCGTCGTCGTCAACGGTCTGGTCGGCTGCGATCGGTACGGCAACGACGGCTGCTGGATCAGCGGCTACGACGCGGCGACCGGCAAGCAGCTCTGGAAGTTCAACACCGTCAGGCGAGACGGCGAGCCGGGCAGCGAGACGTGGGGCAAGCTCGCCGACAACCTGCGCGTCGGCGGCGAGACATGGATCGCCGGCAGCTACGATCCGGATCTCGACCTGATGTATTGGGGCGTTGCGCAAGCCAAGCCGTGGATGCGCGCGAGCCGGGGAACGACCAACTTCGACAACGTGCTCTACACGAGCTCCACGATCGCGATCAGGCCGAAGGACGGGACGCTCGCGTGGCATTACCAGCACGCGCCGGGCGAATCGCTCGATCTCGACGAAGTGTTCGAACGCGTGCTCGTCGACATCGGCGACCAGAAGGTCGTTTTCACGATCGGCAAGCCGGGCATCCTGTGGAAGATCGATCGGAGGAACGGCGGGTTCCTCGGCTACAAGGAAACGGTGTTCCAGAACGTCTTCGAGTCGATCGATCCGAAGACCGGCACGCCGCAGTATCGGGGCGACATCCTCGAGCAGCAGACCGGCCAATGGGTGCAGTCGTGTCCCAGCACCGAGGGCGGGCACAACTGGCAGGCGATGAGCTATCACCAGGCCAGTGGTCTGCTGATCATCCCGCTCAGTCAGTCCTGCATGGAGATGAACGGACGCAAGCTGGAATTCACGGACGGATCC
>Ga0066682_10000545_pt1 | contig 12330 bp, 10 predicted proteins | sample GraSoiAngelo_131_FD_65628 | JGI IMG/M metagenome (GOLD analysis project Ga0066682, IMG submission 65628) | Grasslands soil microbial communities from the Angelo Coastal Reserve, California, USA - 14_0929_02_30cm | ecosystem: Environmental > Terrestrial > Soil > Grasslands | place: USA... | reverse complement strand
CGGTCCGAGCACTTCGGTCGCCATCGGCGCCTTGAGGTCGGTCTGCTCGACAAGCGCCAGCGCCTTGGCCGTCAGTCCGGCCCGCGCGTACACGCCGATGAGCTTCTGCCGCACGAGCGCCGCGGGCCGGTCGCTGTCCTTCAGCGCGGCGTCGGCGAGGGCGAGCGGGGCGGGATCGGTGATGCCGGCTCGGCTGTACACGGCGGCGAGCGTCGCCTTCACCTGAGCGTCGCGCACGTCGAGCGACTTCCAGATTGCCCGCGCCGTCGCGCCGTCCTTCTGCATGAAGTGCGCAAGGCCGGCGTACGCTCGCGCCTGCGCCCTCACGACGGGCTCGATACCGCCGTCCGAGGCGACACGCTCCAGCGCTTTCATCGCTTCCGTCGGCCGGCCGCTCTCGAGCAGCGTCTGGCCGAGGTAGAGGTTCGCCAGACGGCTGGCGCCGGGCCCGCCGGTGGCAGCCAGCGCCTTCAAGTACGCGAGCTGGATCGGCCTGGCGGAGCGGGCGAGCTCGCGATGCAGCTCGGCGCTGCCGAGATAGATGATGCCGAGCGTGAGCGAGGCCGGCGCCTGCCGGGCCGAGTCGAGCGCGGGCAACGCCGTCTCGAGCATGCGGGCGGCGTCGCGGTAATGCCGCTGCTCGTACAGCCGTGTGGCGCGGGCCACGGCGTCGTCGGCGGCCCACGCCACCGGCGCCGCCAGCAGCGCGAGGATCGCGACGAGCGCGGCGCCGCGTCGAATCATCACTCCTTCAGCCTTGCGACGAAGACCTGATCCCACTGATCGACCTGCGCGCGGAAGGCGATCACGCCGTCGACCGAGCAGGTGACGTCGTGGTTCATCTTCGTGTCGGTCTTGATGACGACGTTCGTCCCGCGCACGAGGTCGGCGAGGTACAGGGGGTTGTACTCGGCTCGATCGTCCTTGACGTACACGATGCCGGCACTGTCCGGCAGCCACGCCGGGCCGCGCTCGACGTCGGGCACGACACCGGTGGCGACGACCTTGGCCGCCAGGCCCGGGCCGTCGGTGGGATCCGAGCCGTCGGCCGCGATCACGAGGATGGCCCACGTCTTCGGATCGCCGGCGGTGTTGTAGTTGGAATAGAATGCGATTTTCTTGCCGTCCGGCGACCACACCGGTCGCAGGTCGTCGTGCGTCCAGGTCGTCAGCGCACGAAGCGTCTCCGCGGGGCGCCGCACGTCGCCGATGACGTAGACGTCGTGATTGTCGTTGCTGCCGTGCAGCACGGTGACCTTCGTGCCATCGGGCGACCACTGCGGATAGAGGAACGGGTTCGTGCCCCACGTCAGCCGCGTCAGCGCGCGTGACGCGACGTCGACGAGGTACAGGTCGCCCTTGCCGGTCCGGCCCGACACGAACACCAGCTGATCGGTCACCGGCGACCAGTCCGCCTGCCCGTCCTTCTCCTTGTGATCGGTGAGGCGCGTCGTCTTGTTGCCGCCGAGCTCGTGCACGTAGACGTCGTAGTTGCCCGTACCGCCGTTGCTCGTGAAGGCGAGACGGTCGCCGGCGGGCGACCACGCGATGCCCGCGTTGTAGCTGACGTCTTCGGCCAGGCCCGGGAAGAAGAACTTGGGCTCCTTACCGGCCTGCGAGGCCTGGTAGTAGATCGTGTAGACGATCGTGCCGTCGGCGCGCGCGACGACGATCTCCTTCCTGTCGCCGCGACTGCGCTCGAATGCGATGAGCTTGCCGGAGCGCGCCCACACCGGATTGGCGTCGTTGCGGCCGGACTCGATCGCGGTGAGCGGACGCACGGAGACCGGGACGATGGGCGTGGGTGTCGTCGGCTCTTCGGCCGCGGCCGCCGGGGCCACCGCCACGAGCGCGGCGATCACGACCACGCGGGCGAGGACACGACGGCGGCGCGCGGCGTTCATGGCGCTATGACTGGTCTTTGATCTGTTCCCAGTACTTGCGTGCGCCCGCGCGACTCTGCTCGAACGTCGGGTTGCCCTCCAGCCGCTTGGGGAAGAAGTCGAAGTACTCGCGCCAGGCGAGGTCGGCCGCGCCCTGCAGCGAGCCCTTGCGGGTGACGAGGTAGAGCTTGTGGTACGCGAGGGCGAGGTAGTAGTACGTGTCGTGCAGCGCCTCGTCGTGGTGCGCCGTCGGGAAGAACCGCGTGTTCTGCTTGGCCACTTGAAGGCTCTGCACCGCCTTCGCCAGGGCCTGCGCGGCCCCCTCGCGATCGCGATCCACCAGGCGGTTGCCCTTCTCGTAATAGGCGTGCCCGAGATTGGTGAACGCCACCGCGAACTGCTTGTAGATGAGGTCCTTGTTCTGCGGCAGCGTCAGCACGCTCTCGAACTCGCGCACGGCGCCGTCGTAATCGTTCTTGTCGTCGAGATAGATCTGCCCCAGCCGCGCGTGCGCCTCCGAGTAGTCGGGGTGCGTCTTGTCCGTGGCCGCGTAGGCCTGGATCGCGGCGCCGACGTCACCCTGCTGCGCCGCGCGCTCGCCGATCTTGAGATAGTCCTTGTGCAGGACGATGCGATGCTCACCGGTGCGGTCCTCGATCTTCTTGTCGAACTCGACGACCTCTTCCCAGTCGCGATAGTCGTCGCTGCCGACCGAGAGCTTGACGGTGTGGAAGCCGAGGCCGACGGGCTTGCCCTCGAGCAACGGCGTCTTGCCGAAGGCGTCGCCGTCCACCATCACGGTGGCGCGTGAGGGCTCGGAGTCGACCTTGAACACGGCATTGTTCACCGCGAGGACGAACTCCTTCGCGCCCTGGCCCTTCTCCATGCGGAGTCGGTCGGTCACCTGCTGGTAGCCGTGCCGGTAGAGGACGATGTCGTAGGTCTTGCCGGGGCGCAGCCGGACCTCGGTGCGGCCGTCGGCGCCGGTCGCGCCCGCCCAGTCGCCGTTGAGATAGATGTTCACGCTCGCAAGCGGCGCGAGGTCGGGCGCCAGCCCGCCCTTCGTGGACAGCGTGACCGACGTGCCGGAATCCTCGCTCTCGCCCGCCGGTCGCATGCGGCGCACGACGCGGTCGCCGGCACTGACCGTTCGGTTGCTCGTCATCGTCTCGATCTCGGCCCAGGAGCCGGCGTCCTCGGCGCGGTTGACTCTCAGACGGCCGACTTCGTGCGCTCGCGCGTCGCCGGCGTCGCTCTTGCCCGCGTCCCGCGCGACGAGCGAGAACTCCGTTCCCCGTCCCACGCGGTACGGTCGGCCGAGATTGACCCGGTAGCGCTCGCCCTCGACGGCGACGACGGTGCCTTCGAAGGGGAACCGCTCCATGACGTTCGCGGCGATCTCGCGAACGGCGCTGTTGATCGCCCCCGCGTCACGCGCGCGCGCGATCTGGCTGAGGACGAGGCTGCCATTGGCCACATAGAACTTGGCCTCCACCATGACGCCCTTGTCGTCGCGGGCGACGCTGCCGAGCACGATCATGTCGACGCTGCGGCGCAGCGGCGTGTCCTTCCAGCCCTTCGTCGCGATCTTCTCGATGCCGACCTTGAGCCGCTTGACCTCGGCCTCGAGCTCGGCCGCCGGCACCTCGCGAAACACCGAGGCCTTGAACAGCTGGGCCGCGATGGCCGCCTCGGCCTGGGCCGCGACGTCCTTGAGATCGGCGCCCGGCGTGTTGCCGACGAAGCGGTGCACGCCGACGCGGATGGGACGCGGCGTGCTCGGCGCGAACGCGCGCTGAACACCGACCTGGCCCTCGAGGACGACCGCAGTCTTCCAATCGGCGGGCAGGTAGCCCGGCGCCGACAGGGCCACCTGCGCTTTGCGGCCCGGCGCGCCGTCGTACGTATAGATGTAGGTGCCGCGATCGTCGGTCTTGCCCAGCGGCCGGCCGTCGAGGCTCACCGCGACGCCGGGGATGCCCGCGCGCACACCGTATTCGTCGCTGATGGCGGTCACCGTGAGGACGGCCCGGCGCGCGAGCGCGACCTCGACGCGTTCGCCCGGCTGCACCGACGCGCTCTTGTGCCACGCCGCATAGCCGGCCTTGCTGACCGTCAGCGTCACGCCCTTCGGTGGCAGCGTCTTGTACTCGTGAACGAGCTCGCCTTTCGCGTCGGTCTTGCCGAGCTCCTTGTCGTTCAGCTTGACGACGGCGTCGGTGACCGGCGTTCCGCCCTCGTTCACGGCCAGGGTGAAGTAACGGGTCGCGACCAGGTCGGCCTCGATCGAATAGTGATCGATGACCTTGCTGTCCTTGCCGAGCTTCACCAGCACCGTTGTCTTCCACGGTGTGATGCGATGCCCGGCGAGCTCGCGGGTCACGAGCACCTCGACCTCGGCGCCCGCATTGCGCGTGATCGGCTTGACGAGCATGCCCGCGCTGTCCGTCACGCCGAGCGGCTTGCCGTCGACCAGCACGCTGGCGCCGGGTGCAGGCTGCCCGTCCATGCGGGCTTTGATCTCGAGCTGTACCTGCTGACCGCTGCAGGCTGCGACGAGCAGCGCCGTCGCCGCGATGATCCCGAGCCGGATGCCGTGCGTGATCATGGTCCCCCTACATCGTGGGCGGCTGGATGTTCACTTCACCGGGATTGATGATCTTGTCTTCGTCGGACCGCGAGCCCTGGATGGTCTTGCGCTTGGCTTCCTGGATCTTCTTGAGCTTGAACTCGATCTTCTTGCTGCTGTACTTGCCGATCTGGACGGTCTGCGTCTCGGTCTCGTACCCGATCCGGCTCGCTTCCACCTTATAGGTCCCGGGACGCAGCCGATCCTTGGCCGACTCGAACTTCCCCTGGGCGTCCACGGTCACCGCGTGCGAGGCCTGCTCGACGGCGGCCGTCGTGTTCATCATGTTCACGACGGTGCCCTGCGCGCTTTCGCTGGCCACCGGCTGCGATCCGGCGTCGACGAGCTGAACGGTGCCTTGGATCTTGGCCGCGCATCCGGACAATGACAGTGTCACGAACAGCGCCGCGATCGCGTACGCATTCCGAGTCGTCATGGATGGGTCGTCTCCGTGCGAGCAGATGTCGGCGGAAATTTCGTTCGGTTCACTTCTGCATTCTAGGAGACACGCGGGCGGCGAACCAAGCACTGCGTCGTGTTTCGCGCGCTCGCGAGCGAGCTCGCGCGACGAGCGCCGCGTTGCACGACGGAACGGCACGGCACGATGGCATGCGCGCGCCGAGCTGGCACGCGACGATGCTTCGCGCGCGCGGTCAGGTCAGATCACGCCGTCGCGACGCAGGTCTTTGATCTCGGCGGGTGTGTAGCCGGCCTCGGCGAGGATCTCGTCGGTGTGCTCGCCGAGCGTCGGCGGCTCGCGCTCGATGCCGGGACTGCCGTGCGCCAGCCGGAAGCCGGCGCCGACCAGGCGCATCGGGCCGTAGCGCGAGTCGATGGTCTGCAGCACGTCGCGGTGCTCGAGTTGGGGATGGCGCGTGATCTCCTCGATCTTCCACACGGTGGCGCACGGCACGTCGGCGGCGGTGAGGCGCGCCTCCCACGATTTCGGATCGTCCTCGGCGAGGGCGCCCTCGATGATCTCGCGCAGCGCCGGCTCGTTCTCGGTCCGCGCGCGCCAGTCCTTGAACCGCGGGTCGTCGAGGGCGTCGGCGCGGCCGATCGTGCGCATGAGCGCAACGAACTGCTTTTCGGTGAGCACGGCGAGGACGAGATAGCCGTCGCCGGCCCGGAAGCGTCCGGCCGTCGGCTTGCGGCTCACCGAGCCGTTGCCGATCTGCCGTTGCGGGATTCCGGCCACGGAGTATTCGGCCACCGGGCCGGGGATGAAGGCGAGCGCGGCATCGAGCATCGCAACGTCCACGAACTGGCCGCGCCCGGTATGCGCGCGCTGGTAGAGCGCGCTCGCCACCGCGAGCGCCGCCGTGATGCCGCCGATCGTGTCGCAGATCGCGAAGCCCGCGCGCATTGGTCCGCCCGCGGGATCGCCGGTGATCGACATGATGCCGGACATCGCCTGAAGCTTGCCGTCGAAGGCGGCCGTCGTCCGTTCGGGGCCCGTGTGACCGAAGCCGGAAACCGCGCAGTAGACGAGGCGCGGGTTGATCGCGGCGAGCGCGTCGTAGCCGAGACCGAGCCGCTCCATCACGCCGGGGCGAAAGTTCTCCCACACGACGTCGGTCGTGGGCACCAGGCGCGTGATCACCTCGACGGCCGCCGGCTGGCGCAGATCGAGCGTAATGCTGCGCTTGTTGGCGTTGACCGCGAGGAAGGACGAGGCCATCTTGCGCTCGGCCCACTCGCGGCTGACGAGCAGATGGCGCGACTCGTCTCCCTCGTGCGACTCGATCTTGATCACGTCGGCGCCGAGCAGCGCGAGCTGATACGTGCCGTACGGCCCCGCGAGATACCGCGTGAAGTCGAGGATGCGCACGCCGGCGAACGGCTTCATACCGCCTCGCGCCTGGTCCTGGCGATGGCCTTGATCTCGTCGAACTCGCGACGCCGCTCGGCGATCTGCTCCGGGGTCATCCGCTCGAGGTTCGAGAAGTCGAGCTTCCACGCGGCGTCCTCGCGCCAGCGCAGCGGCGATTGCACCGTGGTGCGGGCGGCCGGCGCCGACTCCAGTACGCGCAACGCGAGCTCGAGCGTGGACGCCTGCGACTCGACGTCGAACGGTCGGCCCGCGCTGTTGCCGAGCGGGAAGTCGCTGAAGAGGAATCGCGACACGCCGCAATACTCCACGATGTCCTTGGCGCAGCCCATGACCACCGTCGGCAGGCCGTTGGCCTCGAGATGGCGCGCGACCAGACTCACGGTCTGGTGGCAGACGGGTCAGTTCGGAACGAGCACCACGGCGTCCGCGCCGTCGTCGCGGCAGCGGCGCAGCAGCTCGGGCGCATCGGTCTCCACCGTCACGCGCTGACTGCGGTTCGTCGGCGCGCCGTGCAGCCGCGGTGTGAGCGCCCCGAGGCGGCCGGATTTCACCGCCTGTTGTAGCTGCGCCAGCGGCAGCCAGGTGTTCGGGTCCTCGGCCGTCGTGTGCACGCGATCGTAGCCGACGTGCGAGATACGCAGGTTGGGAATCGTCTCCGTCGACTCGGAGTACACCGTGTAGAACTTCGCCGCGGCGTTGTATGGCGCGCGCGGGCCCTGGTCGCCGACGCCGGGCTGATGGGGCGCCGCGGTGGTGACGAGGGCCAGCCGCGCCCGCGCCAGCGGCGTGAGGAGCGGCGTGAACGGCACGTCGACGAAATGCGCCCAGCGATAGACGGGGTAACCGAGCGTCGCATAGTAGTCGCGCGTGCGCTGCATGTACGGGATCGGCACGTCGTGCTCGGCGGCGAACACCATCGCGATCTCCTCTGCGCGGCATGGTACACCACGCGAGATCGCGCGGCCGTGAGCGGGACGCCGCTTACAGCAGCGGAGGCACCGGGCAGTCGAGTGCGGCCGCGACCGAGCGCAGCGTCTCAGTCTCGACCACCGACACCGTGGCGTCGGCGATGATCGTCTCCACGCACGCCTCGAGCAGTCGTCCTTTCACGAACGGCGCCAGCATGACGAGCCGCTCGAACGCGTCACCGATCTTCGCGAACTCCATGGCGTCGCGCGGCAGCGCGCGCGTGTCGTCGCCGAGCTCCAGCACGGCGGCGCCGCGCGCGAAGGCGGCGGCCGTGTCGCCGGCGCCCGCGTGAGCGAGCAGCGAAAGGACGAGGCGCGCGTCGTCACGCACCTCGCGGATCGAGCGGAAGCGCACTGGGACGTTGCGGCCGGCGGCGGGCGCCAGATGCCGGCGCGCGAGCGTCAGCAGCACCGCCTCCTCGAGCGTGATGCGGTCGTCGGCGTCGACCACCGCCTGCAGCCGTCGCGATAGCGCCTGACGCGCGTCGGGGTCGAGGCGCCGCAGCGACGGGCCGGCGAGGGCCACGATCGGCAGTCGCGTCTCGACGGCCAGGCCGCGCAGCTGATTGGCCAGTACATCGGCGCGGCGCGCGAGCGCGTCGGCGCCGTCGGCTTCGAGCAGCGCCAGCTGTTGCTTGCGCGCGAGCTCGTCGTCGCTCAGCGCCAGCGCCAGCAACAGCGCCGCCGCGCCGTCGCCGTCGGCGAGGGCATCGTTCACCGCGGCCGGCAGGTTCTCGAGCACCGCGCTCGCGTACTGCACGTGCGCGGGTGTGACCCGGCCCACCGAGCCGAGGACCGTTGCGACGCGTCCCGTGCGCGACTCCGTGGCGGCGTTCGAATCCGCGAGCGACGTGGCGGCAGGCGCTCCGAGCGGAGCCCCGGTCCGCATCGCGCCAGCTCGGACTGGCGGCGCAAGCGTGCGGTCGGGCTCCGGTGGCTCCGCCGCGCGCGGCCGTCGACGCGTGAGGTAGGCGATCGGGTCGAAGCGCCGATCGATGCGCGCAATGCGCTCGAGCAGCGGCGGGTGCGTCGCGAACAGTGACCCGAACCACAGGCTGACACCGTTGGCGAAGAACATGTGGCTCAGCGTCTCGGCGCGGCGGTTGGCGACGAGCGAGCCGCCGGGCTCGGCGCTGATGGTGGCCAGCGCGCCGGCCATGCCGTCGGCATTGCGTGTGAACTGCACCGACGCCGCGTCCGCGAGGAACTCGCGCTGCCGCGAGATGGCGGCCTTGATGAGACGGCCGAAGAACAGCCCCGCGTAGCCGATGACGAGCAGGGCGCCGCCGACGAGCCCCACGGCGCCGCCGGCGCGGCGGTCGTCACTGGCGCGCGAGCGCAGCAGCACATTGCCGATCTCGCCGATGAACAGGATGCCGGCGAGCACGCCGATCATCTGCACGGACAGCCGCATGTCGCCGTTGAGAATGTGACTGAACTCGTGCGCCACCACGGCCTGCAGCTCGTCACGGGTCAGGGTTCGCGTGGCGCCCTCGGTCACGGCCAACACCGCCTCGTGCGGACTATACCCGGCGGCGAACGCGTTGATGCCGCGCTCACCACGCAGGAGGTAGACGTGGGGCACCGCGACGCCGGAGGCGATCGCCATCTCGTCGACCACGTTCAGCAGGCGGCGCTCGTCGGCGTCGCGCGTGCCGCGCTCCACCCGCACGCCGCCCGCCAGCCGCGCCACCGCGTCGCCGCCCCCGCGCATCTGCACCACGCCGACCAGCGTGCGCAGCCCGATCACCGCGAGCGTGATGAGGGTCAGCAGCGCGTACGTCTGCGGCGAGGGGACGACGAGGCCACGCGTGAGGAGGTAGAACGCCAGCGGCACGACCAGATTCACGGCGAGAACGACGCCGGCGACGGCGAGCGCGAAGAGGGCGACGAGGTATGAGGTGCTGCGACGCGCTCGCGCCTGCTGCTCGAAGAACGTCACGCCCACGCGGTCAGCGGAACGAGACTCGCGGCGCCGCGCGCTCCTCCGGCCGCTCCGTGGCCTGCAACGGTTCCGCCGGCACGAACGCGAAGAGCGTGGCGATGAAATTCGCCGGGAAGCGTTCGCGGCGGATGTTGTACTCCATGACCGTGTCGTTGTAGCCCTGGCGTGCGAACGCGACCCGGTTCTCCGTGCTCGTGAGCTCTTCCTGCAGCGCCAGCATGGTCTCGTTCGCCTTCAGCTGCGGATACGCCTCGACGACGGCGAACAGCCGCCCGAGCGCGCCCGCGAGTCCCGCCTCCGCCTGCGCGAGGCCGCGCATCGCCTCCGCGCCGCCCGGCGCGCCGGCGGCGCGCTGCGCGGCCTGCACGGCGCCGGAGCGGGCCGCGATCACCGCATCGAGCGTCTGACGCTCGTGCGCCATGTAGCCCTTCGCCGTCTCGACGAGATTCGGAATGAGGTCATAGCGTCGCTTGAGCTGCACGTCGATCTGCGAGAACGCGTTGCGGAACCGGTTGCGCACGGTGACGAGGCCGTTGTACGTCGCGATCATCCGGATGACGAGCGCGGCGACGACGGCGAGGAAGATCCACCCACCGATGCCCATTCGAGCGTCCTCCTTGAGCGGGAGCGACGTCTCCCGTTGTCGACTCTAGCATGGTGCCCGTTCGTGCTACGATCCCGCCGTGGGTCGTAAGCGCATTCTGATTGTCGACGACGAGCCACTGATCATCGAGGTGCTCACCGAGCACTTCAAACCGACCTACGACATCGAGACGGCGACCAACGGGACCGACGCGCTCACCGCCGTGCTGCGCGAGCGGCCCGACGCAATCCTGCTCGACATCAACATGCCGCGCATGAACGGCGTCGAGGTGCTCAAGGACATCAAGAAGATCGACGACTCGATTCCCGTCATCATGGTCACCGCCAACGAGCAGATCCAGCTCGCCGCCGACGCGCTCAAGACGGGCGCCTTCGGCTACGTCCCCAAGCCGTTCGACTTCCGCTACCTGGATCACATGGTCGCCGCCATCTTCGATCGGCCGCGCCCCGGACCCTGACCGCGGCCGGCCGCACCGATGGACCGCTTCGAAGCGTGTCGCGATCGCGCGCGCGCCGAGGCGCGCCGGGGCCGCTTTGCGGAGGCCGTCGCCGCGCTCGGTGAGGCGCTGACCGAGCGCCCCCACGACCTCGCCGCCCGTCTCGATCTCGTGCTCGTCCTGCGACGTCTGCGCCGCACCGACGACGCCGCGCGCGAGGCGCGCGTGGCGGTCGCGCTCGCGCCCGCCACCGCATCCGCGCACGAGGCGCTCGGCGCCGTGTTGTTCGAGCAGGGCCGTGATCGTGAGGCGGCCGATGCGTTCCGCGAGGTGCTGCGGCTACGCGCCGATCACGCGCGCGCGGGGCTGCACCTCGCCTGGGCCCTCGAGCGGCTGGGCGAATGGGACGCGGCGGAGGTCGCGGTGCGCGTGGTGCTCGCGCGGCGTCCCGACGATCCGCAAGCGCGTGAGACGCTCGCACGCCTGCTGCGACGGCAGCGACGTCCGGCCGAGGCGGTGGCGACGCTGCGCGAGGCGCCGGCATCGGGCCGCACGGCACTGGCGCTCGGCGGCGCGCTGCTCGACGACGGACGGCTCGATGATGCGGCCGCGGCGTTTCGCGAGGCCATTGACGCCGCGCCCGCTGACGCGCGCGCGTACGTCGGGCTCGCGGCGGCCCTCGAGCGCGCGGGCCGGCTGACCGACGCCGCGGCCGCGTATCGCGAGGCCGCGAGCCTTCGCCCGGGTGACCCGCGCGTGCTCCTCGCGCTTGGCCGCACGCTGCGCCGACGACGCCGCTATGCCGAGGCCGTGCAGGCGCTGCGCGCGGCGCTCCACGCGACGCCTGAGGACGCGCGCGTCTGGTATCACCTGGGCCTCGCGCTCGACGGCCACGGCCGTCACGACGACGCGCTCGGCGCGCTGCGCGAGGCCGTGCGACGGCGACCGAGCTTCGTCGCCGCGCACGTGGCGCTGGCCGGCGTGCTGCGACGGCTGGGACGCCGGACCGAAGAGGCCGAGGTCTACGCGCAGGCGCTGCGCCTGCGTCCGGGCGACGCCGACTTTCACGCCGCGCGCGGGATCGCGCTGGGAGCGCTGGGCCGCTACGCGGAGGCCGAGGCCGAGCTGCGTCGCGCCGTTGCCGCGCGGCCCGACGACGCCGACCTGCTCTACGCGCTCGGCGTCGCGCTCGGTCGCCAGGGCCGCCACGCCGAGGCCGAAAATGTGCTGCGCGAGGCCGTCCGCCTCGATCCGACCAACGTCCGCGCGCGCGCGAACTTCGCGCTGGGCCTGGGTCGCCAGGGCCGCCACGCCGAGGCGGAGATGGCGTACCGCGAGGCGCTCGGCGTGGCCGATCATCCCGCGCTGCATCGCGGTCTCGGCGTGTCGTTGTACTGGCAGGGGCGCGCGGCCCAGGCCGAGGCCGCCTTCCGGCGCGCGATCGAGCTGAAGCCCGACTACGTGCGCGCGCGCTGCGACCTCGGCGAGATGTGCGCCGAGCAGGGACGGCTCGAAGAGGCCGAGCGCGCCTATCGCGAGGCGATCCGGCTGAAGCCCGACTCGCTGACGGCGCTCGCGGCGCTGCCCGGCGTGCTGCTGGCGGGCGGGCGCCACGCCGACGCGGAAGCGGCGGCGCGCGCCGCGCTCGCGCTCAACTTCGAGGTGGCGCGCGCGCACTTCGATCTCTGGCAGGCACTCGAGGCGCAGCGCGACTGGGCGGGGCTCGCGATCGCCACCAGCGAGTTCCTCGCCAAGCGTCCGGACCATCCAGACGCGCGGGCGCGCCTGGCTCGCGCGCGCGCCGAGCTGGCGCGGCTCAGCGCGGCGCCGAGGCCGCGGTCGCGGCCGGCGCGCTGAGCAGCAGCCGGGCGAATTCCTCGAGCTCGGCCGGTGGCGTCTCGGGCCGCTGGCGCAGCAGGTCGAGCACGGCGCGGGGATTGTCGTTGAGCGCGCGCGTGGTCTTCTGGAAGACGCGCACGAGCCGGTGCGCTTCCTTCTCTGCCTTGGTCGCGGCGATGGAGCCGGCGAGCG
>Ga0066682_10000533_pt1 | contig 12394 bp, 9 predicted proteins | sample GraSoiAngelo_131_FD_65628 | JGI IMG/M metagenome (GOLD analysis project Ga0066682, IMG submission 65628) | Grasslands soil microbial communities from the Angelo Coastal Reserve, California, USA - 14_0929_02_30cm | ecosystem: Environmental > Terrestrial > Soil > Grasslands | place: USA... | reverse complement strand
CTTCGGCCGTCAGGTACTGATTGTTCGTGCGATTCGTGGCCGGCCACAGCGGCAGATTCGATCCGCTGAACGGCTCGAACAGGTACGCGGTATCGGCCACGTACCGCGCGAAGATCGAATCGCGCGACCCGAGCGTGTAATCGAGGCGGCCCAGGACGTAATTCTCGTGGCCGGTCGTGGTGTCGACCTCGTTCAGCTGTCCGACACCACCGCTCAAGGGCGTCGTCGGCAACGGATACAGATCGAGCACGGGTTTGATGGCCGCGTTGACGCCGACGTTGGTGAGGGCGCCGCCGATCGGGATCAGGCCGCTGCGAGCGTTGGCGTCGGGCACGGTGAGGATTCGCGTTTCGGCGAGGCTCTGCGTGACGCCTTCGTAGGTGACGAAGAAGAACGCCTTGTCGCTGCGGATCGGTCCGCCAAGGCTGCCGCCGTATTGATTCTTGGTGAACGGCGGCTTCGGCTTCGTCGGGTCGTCGAAGAAGTTGCGCGCGTCGAGCTTGCTGTTCCGCGCGAATTCGAACGCCGATCCGTGCACGACGTTGGCGCCCGACCGGGTGATGGCGTTGATGACGCCGCCGCCTCCTCCGAACTGCGCGCTGTAGGTGTTGGTCAGGGCCTGGAATTCGGCGATCGCCTCGACGCCGAGGGTCGTGCCGAGCACGCCGGAGCCCGCGGCGCGGTTCCAGAAATTCGCGACGTTGGTGTTGTCGAGCAGGAAGGCCTGCCCCTCGGGCCGGCCTCCGGCCACCGAATAGACGGTCTGCCGGCCGAACAGCGAACCGGTGAACGTCACCGTGGTCACGGCGGGCGCCAACGTGATGAGTTGGGCGAAGTTTCTGCCGTTCAGCGGCAAGTCGGCGATCTGCTTCTGCTCAATCGTCGTGGCCACGGCGCTCGACGTGGTGTCCACGATCGGGCTCTCGCCGGTGACGGTGACGGTCTCCTCGATCTGTCCGATCGGCAGCGTGAAGTCGACGACGTTCTGGCTGCCGACGCGAAGGGTGATCCCTTTGTGAACGACGCGCTGAAAGCCCGAAAGCGACGCCTGCACTTCATACGTGCCGATCGCGAGATCGGGCGCGTTGTATCGACCCTGCTCGTTGGTGACGACAGACTGCACGACGCCCGTACCGACATTCCTCACCTCGACGGTGGCGCCGGGCATCGCCGCGCCCGTGGCGTCGCGCACGGCGCCCAGGATCGTCGCCCGGACGGCCTGGGCCTCGAGCCGCGTCCCGGCCGCGATCGCGACGAACGCTCCGATGAAGACATACGCCGCGACCCGTCTGCAAGTGTTCACGTGCGTCATCATGGCGACCAGTTCTTTCTAGCGAGGCTTGCCTTTCGAGCCGGATGCCTGTTGCAGCTTCAACATGTACTCCGGATACATCGTCTCGGCGCCGCCCATCGCCGCTTCGATCGGGATGCCGCTCCGCGTCGCGAACTCGCTCACGAACGGATTCTGACCGGGCAGGTAGTGCGGCACCTCGCCCACGGGCCGGCCGACGACCTCGTCGACGATTTGACAGGGCCACAACCAGGCGTTGTCCGGGAGTTGCCGCTCGGTCAAGACGAAATTCTGGCTCTTCACGAGCGGCTCGGTGAGGTACACGGGGTCGGTGACCACGCTGATGTGCGTCAGATACTCCCCGTGCCGGATGAAGTGCTCGATCAGGGTCGCGCGATCGCTTTCGGGGAGGCCGTTGCGCCGGATCCAGCCCTGCTTGATGTGGGTCGTCTCGACCGTCAGCATGTCGCCTTCCCACTTCCCCGTCGAGAAACCCTCCCAGGTGTGCGCCGCGTACTCGGGCGGATGCGGGCGGCCGTCCATCCAGATCGTTCTGGTCTGTTCGTAGGTGCTGATGTAGTTCTTGATCGCGAGGAGCTTCTGAGACCTGGGGTCCCGGTCTTCCCAGATCCGCAGCTGCAGAGGGCCTCGATAGATGTACGGCGACACGTGTACTTGACACTGATGCTCGGTCAGCGTCAGTCGCGACGGATCCCAGCTGAGCGCCCATTGCCGCGCGCTCTCGTTGATGGGCAACCCGAGGAAATCGGCGAGCGCAGGACCGGGGATGCGCTCGGGGAAATCCTCGTGGTACCGGGCGCCCCAGCTCCCGGACAAATCGATCTGGGCCAGCGCGGCTGAGGGCGCGAGGACGAGACCGACCAGCGCGATCGCCCTCCCAAATCGAACCATCACAGTCTCCACGCCAGCAGCCCGTCCTCACGCATTTCAGATCCACACACCAGCTGCCTCCTGACCTCTTGTTCCAACGAGCTCGCGCCAGGAGCGTGTTCACACTTCCCGGACACGCACCCGGCGGTGACCGGCGGTGGATGGTGTATCAGACGCTCGAGTCAGGGTCAAGCTTTTAGCCACGAAAGACACGAAAACACATTTCCCCGGTCCCGAGGTCCCGCCACGAAAAACACGAAAACCCGAAACACACGAAAACAAGATGATCATTTTCGTGCTTTTCGTGTATTTCGTGCTTTTCGTGGCGTGGTTCGAAAGACCAACGGCGGACCAAATGTCGTAGGGTCGGCCCGGGCCATTCCCAGTCCCCAAGTCCCCAGTCCCCGAAGTCGCTAGTGAGAATCGAACGTTCGCTCAATCCGCCGGTCGGGGACGAGCCACATCAGCGCGACGAACACGTAGATTGCGTCAGCGATCAACTCGTTCACGAAGGCGAGCGGGATCGCCGCCGCGTATAAGACGGTCGAGAGCTTGCCCTTCCCGCCGCGGCCGACCGCCGCCGCCAGCTTCGAGTGCGGGCCCTGATGCCGGATGATCAACGCCTCCAGAATTGTGTAAGCGATGCCGGCCATGAAGAGCACCGCGCCGTAGACGGCCGTTGGGAGCGAGGCGAAATTGTTTTCCCCCATCCAGCCGGTGACCAACGGCACGAGCGACAGCCAGAACAGCAGATGCAGGTTGGCCCACAAGATGGCGCCGTTGATCCGCTCGGTGGCCTGCAGCATGTGGTGGTGGTTGTTCCAGTAGATGCCCAGGAAAACGAAGCTCAGGACGTAGGTGAGGAAGATCGGCACGAGGGGTCGCAGCGTCTCGAGGCTCGTGCCGTGCGGCACTTTCAGCTCGAGGACCATGATCGTGATGAGGACCGCGATCACGCCGTCGCTGAAGGCTTCGAGACGCCCCTTGTGCATTCACACACTATAATTGCCACTCGGAGCCAAGGACCAGAGTGACGGGCGGTCGGGGCCGTGGCGCCGGGGCGCTTGCGTGGGCCGCCGGCGCGTTCGCGCTGACGGCCGCAGTCGTCGTGGTCTATCGCCCCGCTCTCGGAAGCTATTTCTTCAACGATGACTTCCAGTGGCTCGAACGCGCGCGGACGTTCGACGCCGCGAACCTGCTGGATCTCAGCCGCTACGATCATTTCTACCGCCCCATCGTCGAAATCTATTTTTATCTCGGGGAACGGCTCTTTGGCTGCGCGGCTCTCCCGTTTCACCTCGTCAGCCTCGGCATCCACCTGATCAACACGCTGGCGCTGTATCTCTTCGCGCGAGCATTGACCGGGAACCGGTTCGCCGCGGCCCTCACCGCGATGTTGTTCTGCGTGCAGGACGGCTATGTCGAGGCGGTCGCGTGGGTGGCCGCGATTACCGACCTGCTGCCGTCGTTGTGGTATCTGCTCGCGATGTGGCTGCACCTGCTCTTCCTCCAGCGCGCCCGCTTCGTCTTCTATGTGGGCACGATGGCCGCGTTCATCGCCTGCGCGCTGACGCACGAGAGCTCGGCGACGCTCCTCGCGATGATGCTCGCGCTGGAGGCGACGCTCATCACGGAGCGGCACGCGCCGGTGGATGCGAAATCAATCGCGGGGCGTGCGCTGTGGTACGTGCCGTTCGCCGCGCTGCTCGCCGGTTCTCTGGCGATCACCTACGTCGTGAACAGCCGCAGCTATCTGATTCGGGAGGGGCACTACCGGTTCGGCTGGCACGCCGTGCCGCACGCGCTGCAATACATCCTCTCGCTCTACATCGGACCGCGCATCGTCGCGTCGTACGTGGCGATCGTGCTCGTCACGGCCGCGCTCTTGTGGCGCGGCACGCCGCGCGCGCGCTTTTTCGTCGCGTGGATCTTCGTGACGATCGCGCCCTACTCGTTCTTCACGTGGGGCAACGTCTCCCGCTATCTGTATCTCCCGGCGGCTGGATTCGCGCTGCTGCTCGCCGATTTGATCGTGCAGGCGGAGATCGTCGCCGGCACCTGGATCCCGCGACGCATGGCCCGCGCGGCGGCCGCCGCCCTCGGCTGCGCACTCGCCGTGCGCTTTGCCGTGTTTGCCGAAAAAAGCACGATGAGCTTTCGTGAACGGACGCGGCCCTACGAGCGCCTCGTGGCCGCCGCGAGAAACGCGAACCCGGCGGTCGCGCCCGGGGGCTCGGCGTACGTCGATGCGGCGGACCTGGAGGACATTCCAGAGATGTACCGGAATGTCGCGGCGAGCGCCGCCTACTGCAGGTCCGACATCCACATCGTCGCCCGCTGACGCGGCGTTCGCCCTATAATCGCTCTTCGTCAAGAGCACACAAGGTCCTTTTCAGCCAAAGCACCCTAGAGTGCTTTTCACGCAGAGCACCTTAGAGTGCTTCTCACGCAAAGCACCCTGAAGTGCTTTTGACCTAAAGCACGGTAGAGTGCTTTTCACGCAAAGCACCCTAGAGTGCTTCTTACGCAAAGCACCCTGGAGTGCTTTTGACGCAGAGCACCCTTGAGTGCTTTTCACGCAAAGCACGGTAGCGTGCTTGCTTGTTGGAGCCCCTCCATGAGGCATTACCGATTCATCGCCCTTGCCCTCATTCTGGCCGCCGCGTCCGGCGCGCAGTCGATCGTCGGCCGCTCCGGACAATCCCCGGCCCCGGCGAACGCGTCGCCGGGCGGTCCGTTCGACGAGCTGCATTTCCGGCCGATCGGCCCCGCGTCGATGTCCGGCCGCATTTCGGACCTCGCCGTCTACGAATCGAACCCGGCGATCTTCTACGTCGGCACGGCGCACGGCGGCGTCTGGAAAACGACGAACGCCGGCACGACGTTCGAGGCGCAGTTTCAGGAGCAGGGGTTGATCGCGATCGGCGACGTCACCGTGTCGCAGAGCAACCCCGACCTCGTCTGGGTCGGCACCGGCGAGTCGAATAATCGTCAGAGCACCAGCTGGGGCGATGGCGTCTACAAGTCGACCGACGGCGGGAAGACCTACGCGAACATGGGTCTGAAAACCTCCCGCTTCATCAACCGCATCCTCATCGACCCGCGCAACAACGACGTCGTGTTCGTCGCGGCCACCGGCAGCCTGTTCGGACCCGGCGGCGAGCGCGGCATCTACAAGACGGCCGACGGCGGAAGGACATGGAAGCAGACGCTGAAGGTGGACGACGATACCGGCGCGAACGATCTCGTCATGGACGCGACGAACAATCAGATTCTGTATGCGAGCACCTATCAGCGACGCCGGACCGCGTGCTGCATGAACGGCGGGGGACCGGGCAGCGGCATCTGGAAGTCGACCGACGGCGGCGAGAAGTGGATCCGGCTGAAGGGCGGTCTGCCCGACGAGCCGATGGGACGCATCGGCCTCGACGTGTATCGCCGGCGACCGAACATCTTGTATGCGTTGATCGAAGGACAGTCGCCCCAGACCGGACGGGGAGGTGCGGCGGCCACGCCTGCCGGTGAAGAAGCCCCGGCCGGTCAGGGCGGCGGACGAAGCACCATCGTCACCGGCGTCAACAACACGCCGACCGGGCTCTATCGGTCGGATGATGCGGGCGCGACGTGGCGCAAGGTGAACAACGCGAACCCGCGGCCGATGTACTTCAGCCAGGTGCGCGTGGATCCGAACGATCCCGACGTGGTGATCTACGGCGGCGTCGATCTCCACATGTCCACCGATGGCGGCAAAACGGTGAACACCGCCGCCGCGCCGAAGATTCACTCCGATCACCACGCGATCTGGATCGACCCGTCGAACTCGAACCACGTGATCATCGGCAACGACGGCGGCCTGGCCGTCACGTGGGACCAGGCCAGGACGTGGAACTTCCTGCCGAACCTGCCGGTCGGGCTCTTCTATCACGTGAGCTACGACATGGCGACGCCCTACAACGTCTGCGGAGGCATGCAGGACAACTACAGCTGGTGCGGGCCGAGCGCGGTGCGCGGCGCGGCCGGCATCGCCGGCTTCAACTGGGCGACGATGCAGGGAGGCGACGGGTTCGTCGCGCTGCAGGATCCGACCGACTACCGCATCGCCTTCAGCGAGTCTCAGGACGGCAACATGGTCCGTATCGACCGCGTCACGGGCGAGACGATCTCGATCCGCCCGCAGCCGAATCCGGGAGAACCAGCGCTCCGCTGGAATTGGGACACGCCGCTCGTGATGTCGCCGCACGATCCGAAGATCCTCTTCGCGGCCGCCAACAAGGTGTTCCGGTCGGCCAATCGCGGGCTGAACTGGGAGACGGCCGGCGCGGACCTCACATCGAACGCGAACCGCGACGACATCGTGACGATGGGTGTAAAGGGCAGCGACATCAGGATCGCGAAGAACGACGGGATCCAGACGTGGCCGACGATCATCTCGCTCGCGGAGTCGGCGAAGCGCACCGGTGTGATTTACGCAGGGACCGACGATGGGAATCTGCAGGTGTCGCGCGATGGCGGGCGGTCGTGGGCGAACGTCGCCGACAGGATTCCCGGATTGCCGAAGGGCATCTGGGTCTCGGAGGTCGTGCCGTCACGATTCGAGGAGGGGACCGCGTACGCGACGTTCGACGGGCACCGGCAGAACGACTTCGAGACCTACATTTACGTGACCCACGACTTCGGCCAGACGTGGCAGCCGGCCAACGGGAACCTGAAAGGCGAGGTTATCAAGACTCTGACCGAGGACCTGAAGAACCAGGACGTGCTGTACGCCGGCGCGGAGACGGGGCTGTTCGTGTCGATCGATCGCGCGAAGAGCTGGACGCGCCTGAAGGCCAACCTGCCGACGGTTCGCATCGACGAGATCACGCTGCACCCGCGGGACAACGCGATGATTCTCGCAACCCACGGCCGCGCGCTCTGGATCCTCGATCACCTCGAGCCGATCCAGGAGTACGCGTCGGCACAGGCGGTCGCGACGGACGCGAGGCTCTTCACGCCGCCGCCGTACGCGATGTTCCGCCGGCCGGCGCGCGATCGCAACTACGAGTTCTGGGGCGACCAGACGTTCTACGGCGAGAACCCGCCCCCGGCGGCGGTGATCTCGTGGCTCAACAAGAAGCAGGTCGGCGACGTGAAGCTGAAGATCACCGACGCCGCCGGACGCGAGATCCGCGAGATTGCCGCGCCCGTGCTGGCCAACAGCAACAAAGCCGGCATGCAGTCCGCGTGCTGGGATCTCCGCGTGCAGCCCAATCCCGCGCCGCCGCCCGCGCCTGGTCGCGGGGGACGCGGTGGTCGCGAAGGGCAAACAGGTGCGGAAGGTGCGAGGGGTGCGGAGGGTGCGGGTGGTACGGGCGCCGAAACGCCTGCGCAGAGCCCGTTTGGCGCCGGCTGCGGCGTGCCGGCCGGACAGGGGGGCGGCGGCGGGTTCGGCGGCGGCGGCCCGAACGTGGCCGGGCCGCTCGTGATCGGCGGCGTCTACAACATCGCGCTGATCGTGGACGGCAAGACCGTGGACTCCAGGCCGCTGCGGGTGAATGACGACCCCGAAGTCGTGCTGACGTCGGCGGAGCGGAAGCGCATGTTCGACATGGCGATGGAGATCCACGCGCTGCAGCCCGCGGTCACCGATGCGGCGGCGGCGCACGGGTCGCTCACGCGGCAGATCACCGAGCTCGCGACGGCGATTGGCGGACGAGACGACATCCCCGCCGACGTGAAGGCGTCCCTCGATGGGTTCAGCAAAGAGCTCGCGGCGCTTGCGCCAAAGCTGACGCAGCCGCAGGGTGGCCGTGGCGGTGGCGGCCGAGGCGGCGCATCCGAGAGCCTCGTGACCAAGGTCGGCCAGGCGAAGAACGGCCTGATGGCCGGCATGTCGCCGGGCGATCAGACGATCCGTGCCTATACCGAAGTCAAGGCGCAGACACCGAAGGCGATTGCGGATCTCAACGCCGCGATTGCCAAGTCAACGACGCTGAGCGGCACGCTGGCGAGGTACAACCTCACGCTGACGGTGCCGCAGCCGGTGAAGGCTCCTGACGTCGCGCCGCCGGGGAAGAAGACGGCGAGCAGTCAACGACAGTAGTGCTCCGGTGCTGGGGACTGGGGACTGGGGACTGGGGACTGAGGCAAACGCGGTCGTCGCGCCTGTCCCCATGTCCCCATGTTCCCATGTCCCCATGTCCCCACTGTCTCATCGGCTCGCACCGCCCGATAACGGGATCGGAGGTCCGCTATCCGCAGCACGAAAAAGGGCGCGGGCCTGCTCCCGATAAGCGGACCGGAGGAGTTTCCACCATGAGCCAGCCCAGGTTTTCGCCCGGTCGTTTCCCCGTGGTCATCGCCGTCATCGGCGCCGCTGCCATCGCCGCGACCGTGGCAATGCCGGCCGAGGCACAGGACGAGGCGGCGCTTCGGGCGTTCTTCGAAGGCAAGCGCATCGGGCTGAAGATCGACATGCCGGGCACTTCGGACGGCGTCGACGTGCGGGCCGATTCGGGCCGTCCGCTCGACTATCAGCATTACGGCGATCGTCTCAAGTCGTACGGGGCCGCGATCAGAGCGGGCGAGTCGGCGACGGTCACCTACCTCAAGGTGAAGAAGGATCTGATCGAGCTCCATCTCGATGGCGGTGGCTTCGGCACGTTCGGGGACGACTCGAGCACGTCGGTGAACATGCCGCACGTCGACAAGAGCAGCCGCGAGAAAGATCTCGAGAAAAAGATCAAGGATGAAGACGACTCGGGCAGACGCCGTCGGATGGAGCGGGAACGCGACGACCTGCGCGACGACCGGGAGCGCGAGAACCGGCGCATCGACGCGGAGCGTGCGGTGGCGGAGGAGCGGAAGAAGGAGCGCATCGCCGAGCTGCGATTGAGGGGCGGCTCGCGGTTCAATCTCCGCTACGACAGCGCGGTGCCCCGAGGCATCAGGCCCGACGAGGTGATGGCGGCGCTGGCGGAGTACGTGGATTTCTCGACGGCCGGCGCGCCGGCGTTCTCCGATGTCAGACAAGACCCTTCAGCGGCCGACTTGCGGCCGGCAGGCGGCGGGTTTCCACGCAAAGGGATGACGCGCGCGGAGGCCGAGCGCGAGCTCGGCAGGGCGGTCGAGTCGTCCGAGCGCCGCGACGGCAGCTTCACCGTGGTGACGGTGGTGTTCCTGCGGACCGACCTGCGCATCACGGCGGACTTCATCGAAGACGTGTTGATCCGGTACGGGACGACGTCCAGATAGACGCGACAACACGAAAGAGACGTGAAAACTAGCAACTAGCAACTGGCCGCCAGTGTCGCGTATTGTGTGCGTTTCGTGATGTGGCCATGATCAGCCGGTCTCTGATGGCGCGCCTCGAAACCCAGCTCGACACACTCGAGACAGTCCTGGGGGGCGGACGCGCAGCTGCTGGCGAGACGGCCGCCGGCGGGCGCGTGGTCGGCGCACGAACATCTGGCACACCTGGCGCGGCATCACGACGTCTGTGGTTCGATAGCCCAATCGCTTACGTCGTCCGTGACAGGATCGCGGGATTGATCGTCAGCGCGCGGCGCGACGGAATCCACGTCGCGAGGGCGCCGATCACGAGGATGATCGCCACCGGCACCGCGAACGCCGGCCAGTCGGGATCGAACACGTTGCCGCTGCCGCCGGCCGCGCCACGCGCGTCAGCGAGCAGGGCGGGGCCGATGCCCGACACGACCCCGGTGACGAGCGTGATGACCACCGAGTCGATCAGAATCGCCGAGTCGATCGAGAGGTCGAAGAACCGCACGCTTTCGCCGGCGTTGTGAACGATGACGCCGAGCACCGCCACGTCGTGCTGATGCCGAGCAGGCCGCCGATGCCCGCGATGAGCAGCGACTCGGTGACGAGCGCGCGCACGATGCGGCCGCGGCTCGCCCCGAGCGACGCCCGAATCGCCGTCTTCCTCGCGCGCGGTCCATTGCGCGATCACCAGGATGGCGACGTTCGCGCAGGCGATCAGGAGCGTCAGCAGCACGGAGGTGCCCAGCACCCACGGCAGCGAGAGCGACACGCCCTGGCCGAGCGGCGTCCCTTCGAGGCCGGACACTTTCAGGCGCAGCTGCCGCTCGGCGGCCGGCAGATGGCCGGCGTACTCTTGCAGGCCGCCCTGCAGTCGTCGCGCAAGCCGCTCCGGCGTGACGCCGGGCTCGCGCCGGATCACGACGTCGAGACCGGCCTCCGACGAAACGGCGGCGTCATCGAGCGGCGTCCAGATCGGCGCATCATCGCCGAGAACCAGAAGCGCTCCGGCATCACGCCGACGACGACGTGCGGCTGATTGTCGATCCAGATGGCGGCGCCCACTGCGTCAGGGCGCCGGTCGAAGAGCGTTTCCCACATCACGGCCTCGGCGCAGGCGACGGGGCACTTCGCGAGGTTGCGCGCGGCGGATCGCACGTCCTGCCACAGGTGATCCAGCCAGAGGAGGCGGCGCGACTCATAGAAGCGTTCGGCGGCGGCGGCGGGGCTGCGAATCGCCGGCGCGCGGCGAGCCGCGCGGCCTCCGGGGTCATGCCTTCGTCGACGAGCCGTTCGGTTTCGAGGTCGATGTGCGACCGGATCTCGTCGGCGAAGTCGTCGTGCGCGCGTCTCCGGCGCCCTCTTATGTTGACATTCGACCCGAAGCATACGCGCTTTTCGTGGTTGGGCGCTCGTCAGGAGTTGTGGCATAATGTCCCGAATGTTCAGCCGCTTGGCCATCACCCTCCTCCTTATCAGCGTCGGCATCAACCTGCCGACGTCAACGGGGTGATGTAGCCAACGCCGACCAGCGCCGATCTCAGCCAAGGGCCATCACCTCCACCGGTGATGGCCTTTTTGCTTTTCGGGGATGTTGCTTTCAGGGAGAGGAACGATGAACGCTGCGAGACAGGACCCGTACCAGCGCCCGAAGCCGACGCAGACGTTCTGGCCGTCGACCCGCCCACCGGAGCCACGTCCGGCCACGAAGTCACAGCGGTCAGACGCGACGAAAGACGAGACGAAAAACGAGGAGCAGACGCCCTCAGGAATCGACGAGCCGGGATACGGCCACGGCGTTTAAAAACACCGCCACGGCTGATGGCTGATGGCTCTCGGCCCGTTCACGAGGAGCGCGAGGCTTTCAGCCGAGCGTTGCGTTACCCGCATGGCCGAGGGCTCTTGCCCGGAGCCGTGTGATGATAGCGGCCCATGCACTCGCTGCTGATTCTGTCGCGCCGGGCGGCCGACTATCACCGCCTGGTCGGGGCGGCGCAACTTCCGGATCTCGCGATCACGTCCACGACTGACGCCGAGGAGGCTCGAGCGCGCGCCGGCGAGTACGACGTGATGCTCGGCGAGCCGTCACTGTTTCGGCACGTGCTGCCGGCCATGACGGCCCTGCGGTGGGCGCAGGCGACGTGGGCCGGCGTCGAACCGCTGCTCGATCCCTCGTTGCGCCGCGATTACATCCTCACCAACGCGCGCGGCGTGTTCGGCGGGCTGATGTCCGAATATGTGTTCGCGTACCTCCTTGCGCACGAGCGGCGCATCTTCGAGAAGCACGCGTCGCAGGTGGCTGGCCGCTGGAACGCGACGCCGCCGGGTACGTTGCGCGGCAAACAGATCGGCCTGCTCGGCGTCGGCAGCATCGGCGGGGCGCTGGCGCGCACCGCGAAGCACTTCGGTATGCGCGTGAGAGGCTACACGCGCGCGAGCGAAGGCTGTCCCGACGTGGACGTGTACTTTCATGGCGACAGCCGCGTTGCGTTTGCCACGAATCTGGATTACCTGGTCAGCGTCGTGCCGACGACGGCGGGCACGCGTCACATCGTCGATGCGGCGCTGCTCGGCGCGCTGCCGCCGCACGCCATCTTCATCAACCCCGGCCGCGGCAGTGTCGTCGACGAGCCGGCGCTGGCGGCGGCGTTGACCGATGGACGCCTCGCGGGCGCCGTGCTGGATGTGTTTCAGCAGGAGCCGCTGCCGCCCGGCCACGTGTTCTGGCGGACGCCGAATCTGCTGATCACTTCGCATACGGCGGCGTTGAGCGCTCCCGAAGACATCGCGCCGGTCTTCATCGAGAACTATCGTCGCCTGCTGCGCCGCGAGCCGCTGCTCCATCAGGTCGATTTCGAGCTCGGGTACTAATAACGAAGATTCGCGTACCGACGCTCGCCGAGTGACAATCCGTCGAGCGAATCTTCGTTACTAGGGCCCGAACACGTTCTT
>Ga0066682_10000521_pt1 | contig 12487 bp, 8 predicted proteins | sample GraSoiAngelo_131_FD_65628 | JGI IMG/M metagenome (GOLD analysis project Ga0066682, IMG submission 65628) | Grasslands soil microbial communities from the Angelo Coastal Reserve, California, USA - 14_0929_02_30cm | ecosystem: Environmental > Terrestrial > Soil > Grasslands | place: USA... | reverse complement strand
CGTCTGCAGGTGCGCGCCCTCGCGGTTGCGCGGGTCGGGCACCTCCGCCTCGGTTTCGACGGCGTCGTCCGGCGACTCGGCCGACTCCACCGACTCGGCCGACTCCTCGGACTCTGTCGACTCCACCCGTGCGACGGGCGGCGCCTCGCTGACGCTCGTCTCGACGACGCGCTCGCTCGACTCCTCGCGCTCCGGAGTCTCGGTCACCGGCGCTGCGGCCTCGTCGCCGACGAGGGTGATCACGCCGGCGCGATTGACCTCGAGCTCCTTGATGCGGCGAAGACGCGTGATGAGCCGCGGCGAGGCCGGAGGCCGGCTGAAGCCGCGCGATTTGAGCGCGTTGGCGAGCGAGTCGAGCGTGACGGTGCCGCGCGAGCGCGCGAGGTCGCGCACGACGGCCACGATCTCGTCATGCGGCGCGGTGTGCGGCTCGCCACCGCCGGCCTCGACGCGCGGGGCCTGATGGACCGGCACCTGCGGCGCGGGCCGTGGCGCGCCGTGCTCGCTGCGCCCACGACCGCCGCGACGCCAGCGGCGCCGGCCGCCGCGCTCGCCCTGGGCACGATCGCGCTCGACACGCTCGACCTCGACCGGCTCCGGTGTCGGCGTACCGAGCAACGCGCGATAGGACAGCCGCCGGAACGTCACGCCGAGACTGGCGGCCACGTCGCCGACCGCGTCGAAGGCGCGATCGTCGGAGACGACCTCGATCACGTCTCCGGGCCGCGCGCCCGCCAGCCACACACCCGACGCCACGGCGATGCGCAGGTCACTCCAGTCGCGCACGCCGACGGACGGTGCGCTGTGCACGAGCGCCGCGCCGTGACGCGCGAGCAGGCGGGCCGTGTCGTGACCGATGACGCGCCAGTTGCCGACGGCGAAGAACTCCGTGCGCCGGCCGGCGCGGTCGATCGCGAGATGCGCGAGCACCCGCGCGATGTGCTCCGCGCGGCTCGTGTTCTCGACGTCGAAGAAGATGGCCCGCCGGCCCGAGGGCAGCGGCGGCGCCGGCGCCGCAGGCGGGACCCGCGCGGCAAGCGCGGGCTCGGGAACGCTGAGCGGTAAGCCGTCGAGCGGCTGATCGAGCGCTTCCGTCGGCGGGGCGCTCGGGGCCTCCTCGGCCGGCGCCGGGGCGGTCTCGGGCTCCGCTGGCGGCCGCGTACGGCCGCGGGCCCGGCGCGCCGGAGTACGTCTGGTCTTTCGAGCTGTCGCCACGATACCTCCTCGGGGCCAGCGACGGCCCCCGCACGTCAGTGTACGAACCTCACGTCGGCCGCGCGCGGCAAAATCACGGCGACCGGTCGTTGCGCCGGAGCGTCCGGAAGGTGATCGAGTAGCGCTCCACGCGGCCCGGCGGGATCGCGTGCTGCCACTGCCATCGTGCCGCGCCGTCGAGCACGTAGGCCGAGCGCGGCCCGAGCGTCACCGTGCGCGTCCGCCTGGCGGCGCCGCAGCCGTGCTGGAAGCGAAAGCGGCACGTGCCGAGCAGCGAGACGCCGATGACGACGCCGAAGGCGGGCGCGTCACGATGCCAGCCGATTCCGGCGCCCGTCGGATAATGCGTCACGAGCACCTCGGCGAGCGCCTCGGCGTCGACGGAGGCGAGAGGCGCCACGCGTGCACGCAACCCGAGTAAGAAATACGGCAACGGCGGGCCAGGCTCCACCCGCCAGGATTCGTAGCCATAGGTCCAGCCGAAGTGAATTGTACGTCGCCGCGCCACCTGGCCGCGCATGCGCACTTCGCCAAACGCGAGCGCCCGCACGCCGTCGAGGAGCGAGGACTCCTCGGCCGGTGAAATGATTTCGTCGTGATAGACGAATCCCGCCGGAAGATCGGCCGCTTCGGGGAACAGCATCGCCATCGGCCCCAGCATACCGGTCCGACCTCGCGCTCGGTGGCACGTCGTTAGCACCTTAGCCGGCGTTCATGAACGAGTTCACGCCGGAACAAGAACAGTTCATCACGGAGGTCGTCGCGCGCCTCTGCCGTCGCTACGCGGACGTCATCGAGAAGCTCGCCACCGAGGTTCATGCCCTCACGATGGTGCTGGTGGAAAAACGGCTGATCACCGTCGAGCGGATCGAGGCCGCGCGCCGCCAGCTGGATCTGGCGTACGACCTCACCCAGGCCCTGCAGATTCGCGCGCTCATCAAGGACATCGACGAGCTCGAGACGGGCTAGTCGAGACGGTCACGACCTGTTCGCGGGAGCACTACGTCGACAGCACGCGGACCTGAAACGGACGTAGCGCAAGATTCGTTTGCGCGCCGGCCGCGGCCGGCGCGGCCTGGCCGATTCCGCCGCTTTCGGTGATGGGCATCGCGCCCCAGGGCCACTCGAGGAGGAAGCTCGGGTAGTCCTGTGGTCCGCAGTTCGCGACGACGATGACCTGTCCCGCCGATCCGAGCCGCTGCCCCGCCGAGCGACAGTAGGCGAACACACGCGGTCCGTCGTTCTCATCGAAGGCGGGATGAAATCCACCCGGCAGGCCGAAAAACTCCACCTCGTTGCGCTGGAGCGCACCATGCCGGCGACGCAGCCAGACCAGCTCGCGGATGCGCCCACGCAGCTCGGCGTGCCCTGGAACGGCGGCGCGCTGCCAATCGACGGGATCGGACATCTTCAGTCGCCAGTCGTGATGCGGAAGGTCGTGGAGGTCGGCGAATTCTTCGCCGGCGAGAAACATCGGAATGCCGACGGCGGTCAGCATCAGCGCGAAGCTGGCATGGATCTGCGCGAACACCGTGCGCATGGCGGCGACGGCCTCGTCGAGAGCGGCGAGATCGAGATCGGAGGCGGGTCGGGATTGCCACGACGGCGCGAGCAGATCCATGAACATCCCATAGAGGCGCTGCTCCGTGAATTGCTCGACGTCGTGAGAGGTCACGTAGGCCACTCGCTGCGCCAGATCCTCCCAGCCCTTTCGTCCCGAGATCAACGCACGGGCACGCTCCGACCGGGCGGTCTCGCCGTACGCGGTGACGACGCGGTTGGTCGCGAGCCGCCGGACTTCGTCCCGAAAATCGAAGTCCCACGCCGCGTCCACCGTCTGGCCGCCACCGAGATCGTGTGTGATCTGCGGTCGGCGCCACGAGTCCTCCGCGATGACGATGAAGGGCCGTCCGGGAAACGCCGCCTGCTGCACCTGCCACGCGCGCTGGCGGAACTCGCGGACGAAATCCCAGTTGTCGATGCCCTTGAATTCGTCGATGCGGAATCCGTCGACGCGATACTCCCTGATCCAGAACTCCGCCATGCCGTAGTGCAGGTTGCGCGCATGGAAGTCTCCGCGTGCCGGCTGCCGGTACCGGAACAGTGCGCCGCCCCAGGCATTGCGTGGCGCGCCGTCGGGACCAGGCTCGTCGCGCGCCTCGGTCAGATAGAACATCTCCGGGGCGAGCGCTTCCAGCGGACAGCCCCGCGAGTGGTTCATCACGACGTCGAGGATCACGCGGATCCCCCGAGTGTGGCACGCCTTCACGAAGAGCTTCAGATCGACGGGGTCCCCCATGTCGACGTCGGGAGCAAAGAAGAAGCGGGTGCCGTATCCCCAGTTCAGCGTGTCGGGAGAATCCTGCACGGGCAGCAGCTCGATCGCGTTGACGCCGAGATCGGCCAGGTACGGCAGCCGCTCGAACAGCGCCTTGTCGAAGGTGCCGAGCCCGACCTGGCGATCGACCGCATCGGGCGACGAATCGACCCACCGCATCGGCAGCTCGTAGACGACGATCTCGTTGTTATTGGGCAGCTGCACGCCGGCCGGAATCTCGCCCTGCCAGTCGAAGGGCAGGCGCCGACGATGGCCGCCGGCCATCCGCAGCACGCCGCGGTAGCCGCCGAAGCGCGTGAGCTCCTCGGCGTACGGATCGGCCACGAAGACCGGCGCCTGCCCCGCGCGGTCGATGCGGAAATCGTACTCGTAGACGCCGTCGGCGAGGTTGAGTTTGGCGAGATCGATTTGCCACCACTCGGAGGAGCCGGGAGCCGCGCGCGCCAACGGAGGCGCCGGCCACGAGTCCGGGCGAAAGTCGCCGGTCCTCGGAAGCGGCGAGACGCGCATCGAGACCGCGCTCGCGCCCACGACCGGGATCCGAAGAATGTCCAGACTCATCGCAAGCCGACGAAGTAGCGACGGCGCTTCGACTTGGCGCTCTCGGGGTCGAACTGTGAGGGCAGCCAGGCGTTCATCGTGTCCTTGAGATAGCCGGCGGTCGGATCGCTGCGGCCCTCGTTCTGCAGCAGGCGCACCACGTAGCGCGCGTAGTGGTGGTCGAAGATGCGCATGTACTCGCCGAAGTAGATGTCCGCGACCCGCGTGTCGCCGCGGATCACGAGCATGTTCTCGTCGTTGATCCGCTGCGAGGGGCGGCTGAAGTTGGCCGATCCGGTGACGACCAGCGGGTCGTCGCCGAGCGGATCGACGAGCATGAACTTCGTGTGGATGTAGTTGTTGCTGTTCAGGGGATTGTCGCGCTCCTTCAGGAAGGTCTCGAGCGCGCCCTCGCCGAGATAGCCGCCCGCCGCGAAGAACACGTCGTGATCGTTGCCGATCGTCTCGCCGGTCGCCAGGTCGTCGTCCTTGACGATGTAGCGCAAGACGTCATTGTCCTGCGCGATCACGTTCTGGAAGACCTCGTCGAGATTGAAGGCGACCGTGATGCAGGCGATCTCTTTTGCGTCGTTCATCCGATCGGCATACCACTGCAGGGTGACGTTGCTGTCCTTGTCATCGCGCGGGCTGAAGAGGGGCACCACGCTGTTCTTGGCGGTCTTCCCTGCCGGCGTGGGCGTCGCCGTCCGAACCGGCCCGCGCAGCTTCGTCGGCGTGAGGTTCTTTGCGAGCAGCTCCCAGTAGTCGAGGTACTTCTGCGCGACGTCCTTGTCCCACGCGACGTGGGCGGCGTTCGAATGCCCGAAGATCCCGCCCGCGGAGATGTTGGTCGAGCCCGTCCAGACGGCGAGCGGCTCGTCGCCCTTCATCAGCACCATGAACTTGTTGTGGCGAATGCCCTCTGTCACCGTTCGCGGGATGACGGCGTCGTACTCCTTGAGGCCCGCCCGACCGATCGCCGTCAGATTGTCCGTCTTGTACGAGCTCTCGGCGTCGAAGACGATCTTGACGTCGGCGCCCGCCTGGATCGCCGCGGCGAACGCATTCACCACGGGCTGATAATGGAACTCGTAGAACGCGCCGCGAAGCTTGAAGCCGTCCTTCGCCAGCGCGATGAAGCCTCTGAGTGCCTCGTACAGTCCCCGCGAGAGCCACACCATCTCGGGCGAGAGTGGATCGTCGGGATTGGGCGCGCGATTGCCGAACTCCCGAGCGTAGGCCTGAGACCCGATGACGCCGCGGTTGAAGAAGACGTCGTGCCGAATGCTGCCCGCTTCGGGTGCGCCCGTCGCTTCGGTGGTGACTTCGACGGTGACGGCATCGGCGTCGACCAGCTGGAGATGCTTCGGTGTTCCGCACACCGGCACGATGCGGTAGCGATACTTCGTCCCCGCGTGAACGGTGTAGTCGCCCCATTGGAATGCCTGGATCGGATGGTCGGCGGTGGGCACGGGCGTTCCGGGCGGCAGTCCCTTGTCCTTGTCTCGAAATCGCTTGATCCCTCGCAGCCAGTACTTTTCGACGACCGTGTCCGTCAGGTCGAGCTCGCTGCGCTCGATGGCGAAGCCGAGCAGGTCCGTGCGCGCCGGCCGCGTGCCATCGAGCGTGTCCCACGCGAGGACGATCACGTACGAACCGGCGATCGCACGGGCGCGGAACGCTCCGCCCTGGGCTGGTACACGCATGATCGGCCCTCCTGGACGTGGGGATCGTCAGAGCGGTGTCGGGAACTATCGCCGGTTAACGTCGGAGGGTCAAGCGTGCCGCCGGGTGCGGTAGGATACGGGCCACCAAAGGGGGTCGTCCATGGCTGAGACCGCACGGATGGCGGTATTCCACGGAACGGGCAAGCCGTTCGAGATCCGCGAATACCCGGTGCCCGAACCCGAGCCTGGCGCCGCCCTCATCAAGATCTCGCTCGCGAACGTCTGCGGCTCCGACCTGCATTACTGGCGCGGCGAGCAGGACTACGCGCGCATGGGGCGTCCCCTGCCGCTCAATACGGGGCACGAGCACGTCGGAACGATCGCGAAGCTGGGCGACGGCGTGACGACGGACGCGGCGGGCCGCCCGCTCAAGCTCGGCGATCGCGTGGCGTACCGATACTTCTTTCCGTGTGGGCGCTGCAAGGCGTGCCTCGCGCGGCATTTCAAGTCGTGCCCGGTGCGGCAGGCGAACTGGCTCGTGTCCTGCGAGCAGTGGCCGCACTTCCAGGGCGGCTTCGGCCAGTACTTCTATCTACGCCCCAACCACGCGATGTTCGTCCTGCCGCCGGAGATCACCGACGACATGGCGGCCGGCGTGAACTGCGCGTACACGCAGGTGTACGCGGGGCTCGACATCGCCGGCCTCAAGGCCGGCCAGACGGTCGTGGTCCAGGGCGCGGGCGGCCTCGGCGTGTACGCGTGCGCGGTGGCGCGCGAGATGGGCGCCGGCCGCGTGATCGTGATCGACGGCATCGACGAGCGGCTCGAGCTGGCGCGGCAGTTCGGGGCCGACACGTTCGTCGACCTGCGCGAGTTCAGGACGCCCGAGGCGCGCGTCAAGCGCGTGAGGGAGCTGACCGACAACTGGGGCGGCGACGTCGTCCTCGAGCTCGTCGGCCACCCCGGTGTCGTGGACGAGGGCCTGCGCATGACCGCGCCCGAAGGCACCTATCTGGAGATCGGCAACATCAACGTCGGCTGGAAGGCGGAGTTCGATCCGTCCTGGATCATCTTCGGCAACCGTCGCATCATCGGCCTCGCGCACTACGAGGCCGAGCACCTGCGCGGCGCGCTCGACCTGATGCTGCGCACGCTCACGAAGTACCCGTGGAGCCGCGTCGTCTCCAACAAATATCCGCTGGACGAGATCAACCGCGCCTTCGCCGAGCAGGACAAGGGCCACGTCACCCGCGCGGCGATCGTGCCTCATTGAAGTAAGGAGGCCTAACCGATCCTGCGCTAGAGCTTGCCGCCGAAGTCGCGCCAGGACCAGAGCGTGTTTTGCTCGATCAGCGCGTTGGCCGTGACGTACAGGGCGAGGATCTGCTGGATGCGTCGCGCGGCGGACGGATCGTCCTCGGGCCAGCGCTGCGGCGGAGCGCGCAGGCCGAGATCCACGTGCTGCAGCGCGTGTGAGTGGAACAGGTAGAACCAGAACCCGTCCGGGTCCGCGACGCCGGCGCCCGGCTCGTAGACCGTGCTCAGGTATACGCTGCGCGCCGGCAGACAGTCGGTGCTGAGCGCGCAGCTGACGTCGCGTCCGGCGAACGACGATAGCCGCGGGGTGAGCCCCGTCAACGCGAGGATCGTGGGCGTGAGGTCGAGCTGGCTCACGAGACCCGACACGATGCGGGGACGGTACACGGACGGTGTGCGCAGCGACGGGTCGAGCCAGACCGCCAGCGGCGCCATGAAGTGTCCGGCCGAATTCTCCGCTTCCGTGCGGGCGATGCGCTCGTGCCGGCCGTGGTCGCCGAGGAGGAGCACGACGGTATCCCGGAGCGCGGCGTCGCGCTCGAGACCGCGGAAGAAGCGCTCGAGCTCGACGTCGACGTAGCGCAGCGCCGCCACGTACCGGTCGGGCTCGGCGCTCAGCGCCGCGACGTCGGGATGGGTCATCGGCACCGCGAACGGATGGTGAGTGCCGGTGGTCAGGCTGGTGAGGAAATACGGACGCCCGCCCGCGCGGAGCGCGTCGATTTCCACCCGCAGGCGATCGAACAGTGCCCCGTCGGTGACGCCGAGCCCAATGCGCGGCGCGCTGCGCGGAAAGCCGCTCTCGTCGATCAGCTCTTCGAGGCCGTTGCGCGCCATGAACAGGCCGAGTCGCGAGTGGCTGCGATCGCGATTCTGGCCGATGACCATCCGCGTGCGATAGCCGCCGCGCGTCAGCAGCGTGGGCAGGCAGAGATAGTCGTTCGCGTAACGCGCCTTCGTGGCCGCCACGCCCTGACGCGGCAGCCCCGAGCACAGCGACGCGAACAGCCCGTGAAACGTCTGCGCGCCGTTGGAATGGAACTGCTCGAAGGTGACGCTGTCGGCGAGGAGCGCGTCGAGAAACGGCGTGACGCGGCGGCCCGCGATCGTGCGGCCGATGAAGCGACGATCGAGACCCTCGATGAACAGCAGCAGGACATTCGGCCGCCGTGCAAGCGGTGAGGGCCGTGGCTCCTCGACGTGCACGAGCGGATAGCGGGCCGACACGAAGCGTGCGCCCGGCACCAGGATCTCGCGCGCGAGCGGGAACGCACGCGGCTCGGGCATGGCCGCTCGTACGGCAGGCGGGGTGTCGACCCCCTTGCTGGCCCTGTCCAGCGGCGTCGTGAGGATCCAGATCGGACTCTGCGCCAGCGCGTAATAGGTCGAGCTGGCGATGGGCGCCGCCTGCACGGAGTCGGGCCCGTCGGGATGCACGGCCCACGCGCCGACGGCGACCGCGACGGGCAGCACGACCGCGGTGGTCCGCGGCCATGCGCGCAGCGCCGGCGCGAGCCGACGGCGGAAGAGGGCACGCCAGCCCACGATCGCCGCCGTGAGCAGCACCGCATAGCTCAACACCCGCACCGCCCACGTCCCCACCTCGCCGAGCTCGGCGGCCGTCTGCGCGGCCACCTGGCTGCCGCGAATCTCGCCCTGCCGTCCCTGGCCGAGCAGGTCGGTGAAGTACTCGAGGAAGACCGAGTCGAGGCGATTGCCGCTGTAGAGGTAATAGCCCATGTCGACGGTGAGAATGGCGACGTAGGCTACGGTGAGGACAGCTGCCGCGATCCCGAGCGCCCTGCCCAGCACCATTCGCGCGCGCGCGAGGCTCATGAGCGCGATGGGGGCGGCGACGACGGCCGCAACGGTCAGCGCGGCCAGCATGCCGAAGCCGGCGGTGACGAGATCCGCGCGTAATCCCGTGAAGAGCGTCAGCCCGAGCACCGTCGGTGACGGCGTGTCGCGCCGCGCCGCGACGGCGATCAGGAAGACCCGCTGCGCCTGCTGCGCGACCACGAGCAGCAGCCACCAGAAAACGAACCGGCCCGCGAGCGAGGGGGTCGCGCTCATAGGCGGCGGCCCACGCGCGGGTCGAGCCGATCGCGCAGCCCGTCGCCGAGCATGTTCACCGCGAGCACCGTGGCGGCCAGGAAGATCCCGGGGAAGAGGATGTTGTGGGGGAAGACGCGGAACAGGGCGCGGCCCTCGGCCATGATGTTGCCCCACGTCGGCGTCTCCGGCGGAATGCCCACGCCGAGGAACGAGAGAATCGCCTCGAGCAGGATGGCCGAGGCGCACACGAAGGTCGCCTGCACGACGAGCGGCGCCAGCGTGTTGGGCACGACGTGGCGCCGCAGTAGCGCCGGCGTGCGCGCGCCCAGCGCGACGGCCGCCTCGACGTACGGCTCCTCGCGGATGGAGAGCACCAGCGAGCGCACCAGGCGCACGACGCGCGGCACCTCGGGAATGACGATGGCGAGGATCACGCTGCGCAGCCCGGCGCGCGACAGCGAGACGAGGCCGATGGCCAGCAGGATGGCCGGGATGGCCATGAGCCCGTCCATCACGCGCATCACGACGCCGTCGAGCGCGCGTACGTAGCCGGCGATGAGGCCGATCACGAGGCCGGCTGCCGCGCTGACGAGCGCGACCGTGACGCCCACGACGAGCGAGACCCGCGCGCCGTACACCACACGACTATAAACGTCTCGACCGAGCGTGTCTGTACCCATCCAATGCCGGACGGCCCGTGGCCGCCCGTCTTCGCCCCGTACCATGTGCTCGGCCCCCGGCTTGCGGTTGCGGGCGGTGGGGTCGATGGCGCTCGGATCGGTGGTGGCCAGCACGGGCGCCAGGACGCCGACGGCGACGATGATCCCGAAGATCGCGCCGCCCAGCCGCACGCTGCCGTTGCCGAGCCGCATCAGTAACGGATTCGGGGATCGAGCACGGTGTACGAGAGATCGACGAGCAAATTGATCAGGACGTAGGCGACCGAGAACAGGAGAATGACCGCCTGCACCGTCGGATAGTCGCGCGCCTGGACCGCGTCCACGGTGAGGCGTCCGAGACCCGGGATGCCATAGACCGACTCGGTAACGACGACGCCGCCGATGAGGACGGCGACGCCGATGCCGATCACCGTGACGATCGGCACCGCCGCATTGCGCAGCACGTGGCGCAGCAGCACGGGAAGCTCGCCGAGTCCCTTGGCGCGCGCGGTGCGGACGTGGTCGGCGTTCAGCACCTCCAGGACGCTGGCACGGGTGATCCGCGCGATGAGGGCCACGAAGACGACGGCGAGCGTGACGCTGGGCAGGACCAGCCGCGCGAGAAAGCCGCCCACGCCATCGGCGAGGCGCTGATAGCCCTGCACGGGCAGCCAGGCGAGCTCGATCGCGAACAGATAGATGAGGGCATAGCCGATCACGAACACCGGCACGGAGAAGCCCAGCACCGAGAAGCTCATCACCGCGCGATCGATCCACGTGCCGCGCTTCCACGCGGCGAGCACGCCAAGCGGGATGGAGACGGCGATCGTGAGCAGAAGCGTGGTCGTCGCGAGCGCGAGCGTCGGCTCCACCCGATCCAGGATGAGCTGGCTCACCTGCTTCTTGAAGAAGAACGACTCGCCGAAGTCGCCGCGAAGGATGCGGCCCAGCCAGATGACGAACTGCTCGACGAGCGGACGGTCGAGGCCGAGGTGCGCGCGAATGGCCTCCACATCGGCCGACGTCGCGTTGTCACCGGCGATGATGGCGGCCGGATCGCCGGCGGTCAGACGCAGCAGCGAGAAGACGACCACCGCCACCACCGCCATGACGGGGATCGTGGCGAGGAGGCGGCGGCCGATGTACGGCAGCATCCCGCGACCGCCGCGTCAGCTCACTGCTTGGTGACGTTCCAGAAGACCGGCACCGGCGCCTGGATGATGCCGTCGACGCTCTTGCGTACCGGCGACGGCAGATACCACTGTCCGAGCGGCACGTGGGTCGGGTAGTGCGTCTCCCGCACCTGCACGGCCTCGGCGATCGCCTTCTGCTTGGCCGGATTGGTCTCGCGCGCGAACTGGTCGCGCAGGCTCTCGATCTCCTTGTCGCACGGCCAGCCGAACATCGCCTTGTCGCACGAGGCGTTCATGAAACCCATCATGACGGGGTTCAGGATGTCGGCGGCGACCCAGGAGGTGAGGAAGGCATGCCAGCCACCCGCGGTCGGCGGGTCCTTCTTGGCCCGCCTCGCGACGAGCGTCTGCCAATCCATCGAGACCATGTCCACCTTGAAGCCGCCCTTCTCGAGCAGTGACTTCGCCACCGGCGCAAGGTTCGCGAGCACCGCGAGATCGGTCGAGTGCATGAGCACGATCGCCGTGCCGTCGTAACCGGCTTCCTTGAGCAGGGCCTTCGATTTTTCGAAATTCGACTCGAGCAGGCCCTCCATGCCTTTCGTGCTGCTCATCGGCGAGCCGCACGGGAAGAACGCCTTGCAGACCTTGTAGTAGGCGGCGTCACCGACGACGGCCTTGAGGAAGTCCTCCTGGTTGAAGGCGTAGAGGACCGCCTGGCGCACCTTGGCGTTGTCGAATGGCTTGTGCAGCGTGTTGAAGCGGAACGTGAACTGATTGCCGAGCGGGTTGACGTCGACGAGCTTGACGTTGGGATCGGCCTTGGCGACGGGCAGCAGGTCGTGGGGCGGCGCCTCGAGATAATCGACCTCGCCCGCGATCAGGGCGTTCATGGCCGTCTGGTGATCGGGAATCCACTTCCACTCCACGCGATCGACCTTCACGATCTTTCCGCCGGCGAGTCCCGACGGCGCCTCGGCGCGCGGCTTGTACTTGTCGAACTTCACGTAGACGGCCTTGTCGCCCGGCTTCCACTCGTCCTTCTTGAAGACGAAGGGGCCGGAGCCGGTGGTGTCGGAGATCTGCGTGTTGGGATCGGTCTCGGCCACGCGCTTGGGCATCATGAACGGGACGTTCGAGGACGGCTTGCCGAGCGCGCCGAGCACGAGGCCCGTCGGCTCGTTGACCACGATCTTGAACGTCCTGGGATTGACGATCTGGATGTCCTTGACGAACGTCATCAGCTTCTGGCCCATCGAGTCTTTGGCCGCCCAGCGCTTGATCGAGGCGACGCAGTCCTCGGCGGTGACGGGCTTGCCGTCGTGCCACACGAGGCCGTCGCGCAGCGTGAGCGTGTACGTGAGCTGGTCCTTGCTGATCTCGTACTTGTCCACCATCTGCGGCTTGATCTCGCCCTTGGCGTCCATGGCGAAGAGCGTGTCGTAGACCATGTAGCCGTGATTGCGCACGATGTAGGCGGTCGTCCAGATCGGATCGATGATCTTGAGGTCCGAGTGCAGGACCACGCGCAGCGTCGTCTCGGCGCGGACGGGCGCGACGCCC
>Ga0066682_10000512_pt1 | contig 12563 bp, 10 predicted proteins | sample GraSoiAngelo_131_FD_65628 | JGI IMG/M metagenome (GOLD analysis project Ga0066682, IMG submission 65628) | Grasslands soil microbial communities from the Angelo Coastal Reserve, California, USA - 14_0929_02_30cm | ecosystem: Environmental > Terrestrial > Soil > Grasslands | place: USA... | reverse complement strand
CGGCATCGGTTAGCTCGTCGTCTTCGAAGCTCTCGCCATAGCCTATCGTGTATGCTGGCCATGGCCCGCCTTGTTCGTTCATTAATGCCAGGAGCAAGCCCGAGTCGAGGCCGCCGCTAAGGAGTATTCCCACGGGAACATCGCTAAGCAGATGTCGTCGAACCGCCGCCCGATACAATTCCAGAAGTTCACGTGTGGCCTCTTTATCTTTCTTCGGACTGGAAAAAGGAACTGGCGTGTAGTTGTACCAGCGTTCTTCGTGGCATCCTTCTCGCTCAAAAACCAGCATCGTCCCCGGCGCAAGTTTTCGGATACCATCAAAAATAGTTAAAGGAGAGGACGTATAGCGAAAGCGCAGAAACAAATTAAGCGCCACAGGATCCACTTCCGATTGAGAATTTTTCGCCGCAAGTATCGGCCGGATTTCCGACCCAAAGGTCAGCTCGCCATTGGCGATCCGGTAATAAATTAGCTTGATTCCCATGGCATCGCGCGCCACCACAAGCCGCTTTTTCGTCACATCCCAGATGGCCAGACCAAACATGCCATTGAGATGATTGAAAACTTCCGTGCCCCACTCTTTATAGCCGCAAACAATCACCTCCGTGTCAGAGTTTGTGCGAAAACGATGACCCCGTTTTTCGAGTTCGGCGCGCAGCTCTTTAAAATTATAGATCTCGCCGTTGAAAATCACCCAGACTGTTTCCTCGGCATCAGACATCGGCTGATGACCTCCGGCCAAATCAATGATGGAAAGGCGCCGAAAGCCAAGTCCAACTGGGCCGGAGATGAAGTAACCCTCATCATCGGGGCCGCGATGGACAATCGTTCCGGTCATTCGCCGGATCGTTGCCGGTTCCACCGGCTCGTTCCGGGCAAAGTTAAACTGGCCGCAAATGCCGCACATTCTGTTAAAGAGGTTGAGAGTTGAGAGTTGAGAGTTGATGGACCGGCGCAATCGTCACTCGACTCTCGTCACTCGACGCTTCACGCGTTTCACGCAAGTAGAATGCGAGAGCGCGAAACATCTGCGACTGCCCCCAGCGGTGCATCGGCACGTTATCCCAGCCCAAATGCAATCGCCGCGACCGAAAGGAGCCGTCTCGCTTGACCCAATTGTCCAGAATTTCTCGAACGACTGTCTCCAGAGTTGCCTGTAGCCGAGGGAAACGATCGCGCAGGAGCAAGCAAAGATTGATACACTCTGCACAGTCATAAAGCTCACGCTTGTAAACGGTCAGGCGTGGCGCTTTGGAGAAAGGCTTCGGAAGGTCGTCCTCATCGAAGAGATTGTTCAAGTAGTAGCTCACACCTTTTGAGAGCGCTTTCAGACAATCCTCGTGTCCGGTGAGAGCGTGGATCTTGGCCAATGCCTTCATGACGAAACAGGTGTGAAAATGATCAACAAAATCGCGCACTCCATCCACCGCATAATACCATGAACCGTCTTGATTCTGCGTTTCTAAAACGAAATTCAAATTTCGCTTGGCAGTCTTCCAGTAGTCGTCATTGCAGAAAACGCGGGAAGCACTGGTTAGGAGAAAGGCACGGTAAGCGGCGGCGTTGATGACTCCGCCCTCACCGAAAGGAGTGTAGGAACAACTGCTGGCAGCTTCCGATGTCCGGAAAGCCTTGATATCGGTCGTGGCGTGGAGCGCAATTGATTCGAGGATCAGTTTCCACTCGTCTCGTGGGTGCAGTTCGCAAACCTGAAGGAACGCTTCGTACACGTAAGGCGTGGTGGTGATCAGCGGCGTCTGTTCTTTGATTACGCCCCCACGCCAAACCCAATTAAAAGGATAGCCCCAGCAGTACTCCTTGAATTGGCGGCAGCGCGATTTTTCGAGCTCGGTTAGAAAATGGATCGCGTTTTCCAGGTGCGAGAAATCTCCGGTCGCCTCGTATAGGAAAGCAAAGCCCATCGCGTAATGGGCGTCCGCAATCGGGAATCGAACGGGACGATGAAATAATCGTCGCGCGGATGGCAGAAACGCTTCACAAAAAATCATCGGCGCAACGGCCGCAGTTCCAATAAGGCGGCTTCGGTAATAGAGTGACTTGGCATACCCGCCGATTGGACCCGCAAAAAAGCCTTGCTGATCCCTGGAGGTTTCACCGTAGGCATCCAGCCACTCGGCGAAACTGATCAGGACGCGAGATACCTCGTCCGCCAATGGGTTAGGTGTCCTCGTTACTTGCATCTATATCTCTACTATCTGCGCACTAATCGGACTTACCGATTCAACGGCTTAACGATGTAACGGAACACTCTTCTGCCTCCCGTCCTCTGCACGCGTTTTCATTCAACGTTGAATGTTGGACGTTGAGCGTTGGGCGTTTTCTGCGCCTCTTCCAATCTTCTACCCTCCGACCTTCCACTCTCCAACCTTTTAACCCCTTTACGTTCTAACGCTTTAACGAGTTAACGGGACACGAAGTCCGCGAGTCGCGTCTTCGTCGTCATAATATAATTATCACGCACCTCGCAAAGGTAACGCCTCAGCATCGTCTTAAACCTATAAGGTAGATTATCTCCGTTACGCCCGTTCCCGGCGAGCTCATGAAATGTTATGTGAATCATTCTGTTTTCGCCGGCATTAAGTTCAATTTCAAAATCGATGCAACCCTCCACGGAATTCCAGGCTATCGGACCCGATCCGTCGCGGACTTCTCGGACAGCTGAAGGCTTACACTCGCGCCTTCTAATCAAGAAACGCTTTGCCTGCGCAAAACGATTCCTAACGCGTAACTCCGTTCCGTACATTTCAACTTCCACTACGTCCGCTGAAATCTCTCTCTGCCGATAGCTCCGCCTCACGACCTCGGTCAGGCTGCGCCATTCTAGGCGATATTTCAGAGCGTTCAGGCGCTCGATAAAGCTAACCAGGCGCGCGCAATGGTCACTACAATAATCGTGATGGATCAATATTAGCACGGGTTTACCCAACAGAGCATCGAAGGCAAAGTTTTCGATCGCCTCCGACGGATATCTCCGGGTAAAAATCGGAAAGTTGCTGTAGCGCATGACGGCGATGTCCCACACATCCGAAATAGTGATCGCACGCGGATGAGGGTCGGCACAAATGACGTCACTATTCACTGCGGCGATGAGATCGGTGTGTTTTAGCGCACTCATTGCAGCTTCCGAAAATACCCCCTGCGGAAACACCATGACCCGATCATGACGGATTCCGGTAATAGATTCATGACGATTCATGCGCTCGAGCGCTTGTTGGGCCTTCCAGTAAAGGCGCTGCCGGTCAAGGCTACCGAACTCTGCCCGGGTATGGTCACATCCATGAACTGAAACTGAGTAATTTTGAGGATTTTCTCTAAGCAGTCGAATAACTTTTGGAGTGCTTCTTCGCCAGTTCCATGGGATGAATGCAATGTTGGTACTAAAGTTGTGTCGCTTCATGAGGGATAGAAGTTCCTGAAAGTTCACAAAGCCGTGGGTGGACTTCAACACAGGATCATCGATCACCAAACAGGCGTTCGTTTCCGGAGCACTCCAGCAGGTCTCGGCGAAGGCCCATTTAACATAAAGAACAAGAGGCACAGCACTGAGGAAGTGGTCCTGCACATCAAAACTTTGCGACGTCAGTTCCGCGTCGATATCGATGATCTTCCTGAAGGTTGAAAGAAAGACAGCCACCCCTTTGTATTCAAGCTTCAAGAAAGTCGCGCCATAACCGAGCGAAATGATGTTGATCGTATTCCTTTTGGGTGTGTTCAAAATGAGACTGGTGTCAAGATCAGCCTTGGAAGCGGCAACTCGTAGGCCCGCCATCCCCCCACAAAAGTCGTCCAGCTCACCCGACACAACGAACTCTCCGGCGCAACCATTTGTCTCGTTAACGACGGCTCCCTCATCCCCAGTAAGCCTCCGTATCAGCTTCTGCAGAGCAGCAGAATCATCTCCACCATAGACGAAGGTCGAAAGAACATGCTCTCGCCAAAAACGGCCACCATCCGGCCTGTGCTCCAAGTCCTCGATCAATCCCAAGAAAATCTCTGAGGAGCACAAAAGTCTGTACGTCGAGCGACCTTCACCGTCTGAGTTATTGTAACTCAGAAACTCCGCTACGGTTACAGCACGCCAGTGGACGCCAAAGAAACGAAGCACCTTGGCAAGATTCGCGTTTTCCGGCGACAGGCCGCGGTCGATCAATAGTACCGCTTCTTCCCTCATCAGGAAATTTTCTTTACTCGGAGTAGCCCTGAGGAACTCGAGTGTTTACATTGGCCGGTTTTCTCGAAACAACCAGAGACCGCATGGCACGGGATTTCGCCACCGTGTTTAAAACCGGCGACAAGCACTGGAGAAGCCCACTCATAAGTCGGCCCGCCGAATGCGGAATCCAGCAGAAGTGGTCTCTTCGAATTACTTCGAAACCGGTTTTGGCGAACGGGTCGGTGTATTCCTCCAAAGTAGGAAGATAACACTCCGCTTCTTTTTTCTTCCGTCCGCGCAAGCGGTTCTTCAAGGCGCTGCGGAAGGCAGGAAAACGGTTGTTCATGTCGATCACAATGCATATGCCTCCGGGCACGAGCAGATCGAAGATGTCCTGAACACAATCCACTTGCTTCCCGGTGCGGTGACAGTATCGAATGGTATTGACGCCGAGCATCAGGTGAAACGAGCTTTCTAATTCAGCCCTGTCTTTGCCGAGCGCCGACGACAGGTTGTCGATGAGAGTCTCGTTCCTGGCAACACAGAACTGCACTTTGCGCCGATCCTCCGCCCGGAGGTAATTCTTTGCTTCCTGCACGGCCGCTTCGATGAGAACCGGGGAAAAGTCGGTGCCAATAGCGCTTTCGACATTATTCCCGCCCCGGCTCAACACAGAAACCAGGTGCAGAAGATTCATCCCTGCCCCGCACCCGAACTCAAGGATACGAATTCCTTTTTGCCGCGCAGCCGCCGGCAACGACTGAAGAGCTTTCAGATAAAGCGACTTGTAATCGTGATCGAGAAGGTAATTGATGCCATAACCGGCTGTCGCCCGGCTGTATTTCACAATCGTATCTTCCGACGTGTACTGCCGGAAAAACGTGTCAGTTTCGATAAATGAGTTCGTTTCCACGGTTCCTCTGACCTCTGACCTCTGCCTTGCCAGGCCGCAGCTTTGGCCTAGGCGGGTCTCCGCCTTGGTTAACGCGCTTCCTGCTGTTCATTCGCCAGGCAAAAACTGTCTTCCTTGACAGCAAGGCCAAAACATCAATGAGAACCGGCTGCTTTGTTATCCGGTAAGCCACGTGAAATAGCTGCCAGGGGCCAGGGCGCTACCCGTTGCCGCCCCTGGAAGACATGGATTAAGGTTTATTCCCGTAAATCATCCGGTGCCAGCCCCAGCGCCGACCGAGCCATTTCACCATGGAGTCTGGCATAGCTTTTCCGATAAACGACCAGTGATCAACATTAAATTCCCAGACTTCCTGTCTTACGTTTTCAAAAGGACCGAAAAGGGCCGCTGCCTCCTGATGATCGTACACCCTCGCTAAAGGACAAAACGGCCCATCCGTATTCATGCTGATCCATTCTTCCTTTGTTAGGTTTTTGGTCTTAAGCAGCCTGTCACGGTGCCCTTCCAGTTTCCACCGATCAAAACCGGTCGCGGCAGCAACCAGTCGAGGCATGAACTTGGGAAAGAGGCACCACTTAAACAACCTCCGTAAGAACATAATTTCTATGTAATAATTTACCGAGCTGCGATTGTACAACATCACCGTGAAAGTACCACCTTTCCTCAAGACCCGGTAAATCTCACTGATAATCTTTTCGGGAGTAGGTGAGTGGTGGATCACACCGAAGCTATATACATGGTCTACGCTTGCGTCAGGAAGCGGCAATCCTTCCTCCGCATTTGCAACTTCGACCTGGCCTGCCACCCCGAATACTTTGAACCGTTCTCGGGTGAGTTCTACGGCGTTTGGCGTCAGATCAACTCCGACATAGTTCGCTCCGTTCCTCGCAAACTCGATCCCATCAGTTCCTACTCCACACCCGATTTCAAGCACATCTTTCCCACGAAACGAGTCGAACTTGGCAACCATCGGCACGTGCCATTCCCTACCCTGAAACCGTTTCCGTGAAATTTCCTCAAAATACCGACGCCGCTCCGCCTCTTGGGAGAGGCCAGATTGGCAAGGATTTGCATTCCAGAAACCTCTTACGTCGGCAATATCTGTCTCCACGATTCCTTAACTCCGTAGTCTCAAGCGTCCGGTCTTCAAAAAGTGCAGCATCAACTGCTTAAGGCGTTCAAGCTGCTCTCGACGATGGAACCTTAGCAGTTCTGGCGCCACTGGCCTTTGGATACGGGACGCAAACGAGTAAAAATATCCCGAGAGCAGCAGCAGTCCACCCACCACGTAAGGCCTCTTCATCATTTGGAAGCTGACCCTGAACACCTGCCAGAACGGATGGTTTCCAAGAAAGTAATCCTTCCTCCCATAATCGAACCTTGCTTTCCAGGTATTGGCTTCAGTCGCTCCCATGGGCCGGTGATGGTAAAAGAGTTTGTCGCGGAAGGATCTCGTCTGCCAGCCCTTTAATCGAGCGGTCCGGACCGCCACCCAGTCAATCCCGCCCCATTTAATGGGCGTATAGCCGCCGACTTGTTCAAAGCAAGTCCGGCGAAACAACTGGCAGGCTCCAAAGACGTCGTTGTCATTGTAGAAACTATCTGTGACAGCGTCATAGTTCGCTTCTCGCATAGCGGTGCCAGCGACTCCTAACCGTGGAAATTCTGCGAATTTGCTCAACAGAAATTCAAAATAATCGTGTTCAAAGGAAATGTCCGCGTCCAGGTTCCCGATCACTTCAAATTGAAAGGATCGGACCTGTTCGAGTCCGGCATTAAAGGCGTGAGCTTTACCGGCGAAATTGCGATCCTGACGTTGCGGGCGCTGCACTAGTTCAATCCATGGATAGCGTTCAACATAAGCTTGGACGATTGCCCCGGTGCGGTCCGTTGAACCATCGTCCACAATGACCCATCGTTCAGGCACCAGTGTCTGCGCGACCATGGACGCAAGGGTCTTCTCGATGAAAGCTTCTTCATTGCGTGCGGGGGTGATGAGAACGTACTTCACTGGACAGAGATCAGATGTCAGAGGTCAGAGGTCGGAGATCAGCCGCCTACGTTGAGACTAGGGTGGGCCAGAGAGGGCTGAGGCGGACGACCCTCCGCGGCCGGGGAGCTTGGGATCGACGATTGGATACGCTCGGGATAAATTTGCGCAAAGATTTCGTCCATGATGCGAGCTGTTAAGAGGATCTCGCGCTGCGGAATCGGAAGCGGACTGTCCAGACGAATGCTGTCATAGTAGCGTTCGATCAGTTCTTTCATTCCAAAGTCCTGATAGAGTCGCCGTCGGAGAAAGTTTACCACGTTCATTCGGGCATTTCGAAAATGTTCGCCGGCCGCCTTCAATGGTGGAATAAAATACGTAAGATAGCTCTTATAGGAACGGTTCTCCTTTCGGATAAGCGTTCCAGTGATGATATCTGCAATCACTGAATTGGCCGGGCCGTAAATGCGTAACTGGTTAAGCCCTTCGATTTGAGTTGAGAAACAGAAAAAAGCCGTCGTGCCCATCTTGTCGCGGATCAGGACCCTCAACTCATCTAAGACGTCCCCTGCACCAAGGCTTCGGAGTTGTTCGCTTTGATATGCCGTGGCGACAATTTCTACCAGCTCGTCATCAAGAAATTCGGTCAGCTTAGCGATCCCGTGGCTAATGATGTTCTGAAACAATTGGCCCGGCAACTGGCGCACCCAATGGGTACGGTTGCTCAAGAATGCGCTCGCATACCTTAAATCTCCTAAATCATACGACCAGTAGCTCTCCAGGTGGACAGGTTTTCCGCCCAGGAATCCTCCTTTCACAAGCCGCCGCATTTCCAGCATCTCGAGCGTGAATTGATAATTATGGCCGACAGTTGCTCTTAGACCGTGATCCTCAGCGAGTTGGACCAGCGCTTCGGCCTCGCCGGCTGTAATAGTGAAAGGTTTTTCAACATAAACATGACTTCCCGCGTTGAGACATTCTGCCGCAAGAGAATAATGGCCCTGTGGCGGAGTCGTAATGTGAACGACATCAGGCCTGACGACGTGCAGCATTTCCTTCAGATCGGAAAAGCACGCCGAAACCCCACGGCGCTCACCCAGTTGTCTGGCCATAAGCGGTTCGCGATCACAAAGAGCGACAATTTCGCAGTCAGGAATGCGATAGATGGCCTCCACATGCTGGTCGGCAACCTTTCCGCAACCGACTATGGCGATTTTTAACATCGTGAATTGTGATCAGTGATCCGCCTCAACGCTTCAAACCTTCAATGCTTCACCGGATCATCGTTTCCATTGGATTCAAACTGGCCCAGGAACACATCCATCGCCTGTTCCATCGGCACCCTTGGTTTCCAGCCCAACTGCTCTCGAAGCTTGCGATTCGAGTAGCGATTTCCCTTCCACTCAGCGTCACAACGGCGGCGGTTGAACGCCGGGGGAAGCTGGTTCTTGGACCATTTCGAGTATTTCTCCCATAGAGAACAGAGGCCGTACCCGGCCAAGTAAGGAATCCTGATTGATCGGAAGGATCTCATCTTTTTCTTGTAGGCTTTTAGAAATTGGCGGCCAGTCAGTAGTTCGTCATCCACAACGTTGAAAATCTCACTATCAACATTGGCCTCGCGACCAGCCAGAACGATAGCTTCGGCACAGTTATCAACGAAGGTCAATGGCAAAGAATGCGAGCCATTTACCTGGATAAAGAACCCAAACGTGCCAATGCCAACTCGGCCGCTCAACTCTTGCTTGCCGGGTCCGAACACGTATCCCGGGCGGACGATCACATAAGGGAGCTTATATTTCCTGCCGTACTCTTTGACCAGTTCCTCCTGTTTGAGCTTGCCAAAGCCATAGGCGTCAAACCGTTCCTGCGGGGCATCTTCTAAAGGACAACTTTCATCAAGCAGATCGCCGCGTTTCAAACTTAAGGTCGAATAAACAGCAAAGGAGCTGACATTCACAAAACGCTTGGGCTGGCCATACCGGAGAAATGCGTCCATCAGGTTGCGACTGGTCAGCGCCGAATTCATAAACGCGCCTGCGAATGACTTTTCCATGCCGGCCGCGAGATGGTAGATGATCGAAACCTCTTCAGCAGCTTTCCTACAGTCATCGCGCGAGAGAAGATCACCTGTAACGAGCTCAACATTCTTGCCGGCATCGAACCGGCTGAGCGCTTTCTCGAGACGGTCAATCCGGCTCGAGGGCCGAATGAAACAGCGGAGATTGGCAAAGCCGTATTCGAGAAGCTTCTCGACGACTTTTGAGCCGATAAAACCATTGGACCCGGTGACTAGAATCCGGTCATCCGTGGAAGTGATGTAGCGCGAGTTCACTTGTTTGAGGACGAAATGGCGTCTCTTGTTCGTCGTCGATCCTCTGCCGTCTTCCTCGACGCAACGCGCGCGCCGCTCACCAACGGATGCGCGTAGGCGTAAGACATGTCGCCGGGCGCCGGGGTATTACTGTAATATTCTCAACCTGCTAGTTGAAGTTTGCATTGGCCTCCACTAATGCGCGTTAACGTTCTCCCCTCGGCATACGCGAATTCCCTGCTCTCTTCTGATCTCGAAACCCCGTCAGATGGTTGCGCAGTTGCGAGGGGAGTTCGTGGATAGTCCATAGCAATGATATAGAAAACAAACCAGATAGGACTATACGTTCCGAAGGTTCCTTCCGTCCAGGCGTGCAGTACTACTGCCGCGAGGAAGCCCAATCGATATCGCCCCCATTCAAAATTTCGAAAAAGCTCAAGGCGTATTTTCCAGAATGTCGCAATAAGCAGTCCAATTAGAATGGATAGCCCAACTAACCCCAAGTTTAAATAGGTTTCCAAATAGCCATTATGAGCCCCACCAGGGTTCCAATGTTTGTAAAGCGCTGCTATCCGCTTCGGCCTCTCTCCCAACCAGAAGCTTTCAAATCCTGTCCCAAGAATGGGATTGGGCTGAAATTTTAGGACGTTTTCCCACAGAACTGTTCTGCCCGTCAGATTCGAGCCCCTACCCAGACCCTCGGACAAACGTCCTGAAATCCCAAATTCCAGTTCTGCTGCGGCAAGGAGAACTAGTGCTGCTAACACGTACGTTCCAATAAAATTTTTTATAGAACGGATGCGGACAAACACGACTACCAGTATCGCTACAAATAGACATATGGTAGATGTGGCACTGTGCGCCTGTGAAAAAAGCCACCAGATACCGATCAAGAACCCGGCGATCAGTCGAAGCTCGTTTCGTCTCCGAGTGTTCCGTTCGCCTTGCCAGGTTTGCAGCAAATACCAAAAGAAAAAGAAACCCACGATCAGACAATCTGCGCCCAACTGGTTTTTGCCTACAGCGATGCCATTGTTTATTGGTAGGCCACTCCACTCGTCGTAACTCCGTCCCAATTGAGGATAGTATTTGATGAAGAGAATGGAAATCGGGACGATCACATAGGCGCATCGCTTCATTAACCGTCTCAGCGCTTCGTCGGGATCCGGCTCCGTAAGGATGATGAGCGCCATAATCGGATGACCAAGAACTTTGGTCCACCGCTTGAAAGCTATGAAGGGAAAATCGGACCAGGCGATGGAAATGAAACAGTAGAGAAAAAAAGCGATAAGCCAACCGTTGTTCAGAACAATTTCTGAAAGATGGACTTGCCTCTTACAGAGGACACAAAAGCCCGCTGTAGCCAGTGCGAGGTAAAAACATGCATCCAGCGGACTCCCCTCTTCCGCTGAAGCAGCGCCGCTCACGTGGAAGCCGAAGATATTGAGCCATTGGGAAAAGGATCTTGAGCAATTGAGCACCAGCCAAAGAAGCGGAAGCCAAAGCGCGCCGCTGACGTCGGGCTTTTCCCGAATGTCTCGCCGGAAAAGGAAGACAATTAAGGCAAGTGTGAGAAAAAGGGCTAGACGTGGCGGCATATGAAGGCCGAACACGCTGGCAATGTGGGTTGCGACTAGATTCACGGATTACGAATTCTAGAATTGCCTCGGGACTACCATATTTGAAGCCCAGCAATAAAGCGAAGAGCGAGATCAAACCAGCGCATAACCGCCAATCTTGAGGCGTTGTAATATTGCCTGGAATTCATCGCTCATAAGATATACCTCTTCCCCGTTAACGATCGGGTGCGTCATCAGTTCCACATTGCTTGACTTCGCCAAGGCCGCGACTCGATCCAGTTTTTTTCCCTGAATGCACTGGGTCAGGTCGAAAAAATAATCCGTAAGACGATATCGACAAGCTAGCCAGCGATCGACCAGCCAGCGGTACGTTCGGTTCAACATGCTTTTTTCGCCAGGCCAGAAAGAAAAGTTTCGGCGCAGCTTCATGCCAGTGGGAATCAGTTTGCTCAGGATAAGATTGGCACAAAGGTGCATGTGATGATGTCCGTCGATGTGCGACGGCGATTTCTCAAACAACCGTACGAACTCCTCAACCTGTGCATGGTAGCAATAGGCAAAAGCTTTTCGAAGAAACGGGTTATATAAAAGCTGGGTATATTTCCCGCGCTTCAAGAATCTGATTATCCGCCCATGGTGCTCCTTAAGTGTTTCCGAACAGCTCTTGTCCGTGAATTCTTCAGAAAAATTAAGATGCAGCCCGACATCATCTAACTCGTAGTCTTTTGTCAGCCTCGCCGCCCGCTTGGAATCCTGCATAAAAACCATGGCACTGACAGATGTGATCCTTTTTTCTCTAAAACATTTGAGGGCAGCATCCGTTTCCGCCACGGACCGGCCCCAGTCGTCCGCGTTAATGATCAGCATTTGAGGGAGAAGTCAGATATTGGAAGACAAATGACGGAGGACAGCCGCGGGTTGGTAGTCGTTGAATCGCTAAATGGCTACATCGGCTAAAGTCGCCGAAGCAGCCGCGCGGGGTTACCTACGTAGAACCCGGCTTCAGTGATATCTTTGGTTACGACCGCGCCGGCCCCGATGACTGCGCCATCGCAGATCCTGACTGGGAGGATGGTAGCGTTTGTCCCGATGCTCACGCGATTGCCAAGCTTGGTTTGGCGCCAGAGGCGCCGTTCCGTCGCCGGGCCCCCGGTAACGAATGGATCATTGATAAACATCGCCCCATGAGAAATGAAGCAATCGTCCCCGATCGTGACCAGCTCGCAGATGAATGAGTGTGACTGAACACGGCAGCGCTTACCTATCTTCGCTCTTTTTTGTATCTCGACGAATGGCCCAACGAAGGTGCCATCTCCAATCGCGCAACCATAGAGATTGACTGGCTGTACGACGGTGACGTCCTTACCAAACTCAACGCCGACAATCCCCGCATGCCGGACTTCGGGCGTGACGCGGGAGGGCTGCCTTAATGACCGAAGCTGGCGGGCTCGTTCCCTCAAGGATTAACACGAAGCTGGCTGGGCGAGAGCACACCGCTGATTCGCTCCAAGAACTGTAATCGATACACCTCCCAGCGACGTGCTTCGTAGAAGTCGTTCATTTCTCGGCCAGAAGCGTCTCATATGCAGTCA
>Ga0066682_10000508_pt1 | contig 12576 bp, 10 predicted proteins | sample GraSoiAngelo_131_FD_65628 | JGI IMG/M metagenome (GOLD analysis project Ga0066682, IMG submission 65628) | Grasslands soil microbial communities from the Angelo Coastal Reserve, California, USA - 14_0929_02_30cm | ecosystem: Environmental > Terrestrial > Soil > Grasslands | place: USA... | reverse complement strand
CGGTTGTTGTTGCGATCGCCGACGAACAGCCGTCCCCTCGAGTCGAACGCCAGCGCGTGCGGCTGATCGAACTCGCCCGGACCGGGGCCCAGCTTGCCCCACTCCTTGATGAACTTGCCAGTCTTGTCGAACTTCAGGATGCGATTGTTTCCGGCGCCGTGCCCCTCGGAGACGAAGATGTCCCCGTTGGGTGCGACGATGACGTCGTTCGGCTGATAGAAATAGTCGGGCGCCGCGGCGCCGCCCGGCTTGCCGAGCGTGAGCAGCACCTTGCCGTCCGGGCTGAACTTGAACACCTGGTTGCCGTGCGTTGCGCCGGGCCGCGGGCCGATCGGGCCCGAGGGCGCCGCCGCGCGCCCGCCGCCGGCCGCGCCGCCCGCCGCCCCTCCTGCCGCGCCACGACCGGCGCCGCCGCCGCGCGCCGGAACCGGCGCATCGTCCTGACCGTCGGTCACCCAGAGGTTGCCGTCCTTGTCGACGTAGATGCCGTGCGGGAAGATCAGCAGTCCGGCGCCGAAGCTCTTCACGAGCTTGCCGGACGCGTCGAACTTGAGCACGGTCGGCAGGTCGGACATCTTGCCGGTTGCGCGATCGAGGCAGCTGTTGGTGCCGCAGCGCTCGGCGACCCAGATCGACCTGCCGTCCTTGTCGATGTCGACTGCGCTCGTGGATCCCCAGGTGCGCCCTTCCGGCAGCTTGAAGTAATTGCTGACGGTGTTGTACGGGTTCGGCGCGTCGTTGGTCGGCTGGTCGCTCTGCGCACCGGCCATCACCGGAGTGAGCGCCAACATCGTCAGTATTGCGAGACGTGGGTATCGCATCAATGCTCCTTTTTGGCTCGGCTGAAGCCTTCGCCCAGCAACGTAGCGCGAGCGCATTATAAGATACGTGCGTATGCGAAACGTGACTTTTGCACTGCTGGCTCTGGGGCTGGGGGTCGTTTCGTTCGCCGACGACAGCGAGCGTCTGCTGACTCTCGATCACTACGTCCGCGTGAAGTCCACCGTGCCGGCCATCGCCGGCCAGGACGTGTCGATCTACGTACGGGAGCGCGTGCAGGCCGGGACGGCGCTGCGCCGCGCGTCGAATGCCGACCGCGTCGCGATCTTCGTGCACGGCGCCGGCACTCCGGCCGAAGTCGCGTTCGACGTGCCGCAGCCCGACTACAGTTGGATGGCGTTTCTCGCGCGCGCCGGCTTCGACGTCTTCGCGATGGACACCACGGGCTATGGCCGATCGGTCCGGCCGGGGGCGATGAACGATCCCTGCAACCTCGCGCGCGACCGCCAGGCGGCGTTCGTCCCGGGCCTGATTCCCGGCGCGTGCGCGCCGAGCTATCCGCACGCGATGACGACCATCGCCTCGGACTGGAACGACATCGGCGCCGTCGTCGACTACGTCCGCGCGCTGCGTCATGTGGACAAGGTGAGCCTGCTTGCGTGGTCGCTCGGCGGGCCTCGTGCTGGTGGCTACGCGGCGCAGCATCCCGAGAACGTGCAGAAGCTGGTGCTGCTGGCGCCGGCGTACAACCGCGCCGCCTCGGCCGCGCCGGCGAAGATGCCCCCGGACGGCACGGCGATGAACACGCAATCGCGAGAGGAGTTCGCGGCGAACTGGGATCGGCAGGTCGGCTGCCCCGGGCAGTACGAGCCGGCGGTGAGCGACGCCGTCTGGTCGGAGATGCTGGCGTCCGATCCGGTCGGCGCGACGTGGGGACCGGGCGTGCGGCGTGCGCCGCAGACGGCGACCTGGGGCTGGAACGCGGCGATGGTGGGGAAGACGCAGACGCCGACGCTGATGGTTGCCGGGCAGCACGACAGGCAGGTGCCGCCCGACCGGGTGCGTGAGTTGTACGCCGATCTGGCGGCGCCCGAGAAGCTGTTCGTCGATCTCGCGTGCTCCTCGCACAACGCGATGTGGGAAAAGAATCGTCTGCTGCTGTTTCGGGCGTCGCTCGAGTGGCTCACCAGAGGGTCGGTGAACGGAGCGAAGGACGGCACGGTGCGGCTGGGATATTGATGCGAGGTCGCGGTCCTTCCGCACGCGTGTTGCTCGGGGCGGCGCTGGCGGCGCTGATTGCGGTCACCGCGCTCGCGCAGGGGCGCCGGTTCGGCGGCGGCTTCGGATTCGGCGGTCCGCGGGGACGGTTTCGGACCATGCCGAACGCGCCGTACGATGGCCGCTTTACGTTCGTGCGCGTCAGCTACGAGACCGCGCCCGGCGGCTACTGGTGGCGCGGGCAGCCGTCCTGGTCGCACGGCTACCCGATCGCCGAGCAGAACCTGATGAAGATCATGAACGAGGTCAGCTATCTCGGCGCGAACGAGGAAACGATCAATACGCTGGCGCTCGACGATCCGGAGCTGTTCAAGTATCCGGTTGCGTACATCATCGAGGTGAGCTGGTGGACGCTGACGGATCGGGAAGCGGGCGCGCTCAGGACCTACATGCAGAAGGGCGGCTTCGTCATCGTCGACGACTTCAAGGCCTACGGCGATTTCGGGAGCCCGGGCTGGGAGGTGTTCGAGGCGAACATGAAGCGAGTGCTCCCGGAGGCGCGGTTCTTCGAGATGAGCGCGTCCCATCCCATTTTTCACTCGTTCTTCGAGATCAACAACCTCGACGTCATTCCGCAGGCCTATAACGCGGGCAAGCCGGTCTTCCGCGGGATCTACGAGGACAACGATCCCTCGAAGCGTTTGATGATGATTGTCAACTACAACACCGACGTGTCGCAGTACTGGGAATGGTCGGGCATGGGCCTCCGGCCCATCGACGACACGAACGAAGCGTACAAGCTCGGCGTGAACTACCTCATTTACGGTCTGACGCATTAGAGCCGTTGGTCCTTCGTGCCTGATCCGTCAGTTGGACGGCCGTCTTGCCTTCGTCTAAGACTGCAGCCGGTTATTGCCGGCGCGACTGATCCCTTGCTCCCGCGCCGATTCCCCGCTGTCATACGGCGTGGGGGCAAAGCCCAGGAGCCCGCCGATTCCGGAACGCGCGCCACACCAGCCCCTCGTCGAGCAACACCGACGCGCTGGTCGTCGCGACGCCCTTCAGCTGCACCAACCGGCGCAAGGCACTCGCCGGTGCCGCGGTGGTCACGGCGGCCTGTTGCTGGGCGTCGAGCTCCGCGATCTGCCCCTCAAGGACCGCCTCGGTTTATGAGATAGCTTCCAGCCCCGCCGAATCGTTTATTCTATGGCAGTCACCATGGCCACCATCTCTCTGACCGTCAACGGACGGTCACACGCTCTGAACGTGGATCCCGACACGCCGTTGCTGTACGTCCTCAGCGACGACCTCGAGCTGCGCGGGCCGAAGTTCGGCTGCGGCCTGGGGCAGTGCGGCGCATGCACCGTCATCGTGCGAGGCCGCGCGGTTCGCTCCTGCGTCACGCCAGTCGGCACGCTGAACCGCGCGGACATCACGACGCTGGAGGGACTGGGAACCTCCGAGCGCCCGCATCCGATTCAGCAGGCGTTCATCGACGAGCAGGCGGCGCAATGCGGTTTCTGCCTGAGCGGCGTCATCCTCACGGCGAAGGCCTTCCTGGATCAGAACCCGAGGGCCACCGATCCACAGATCCAGCAGGCGATGTCCACCGTCCTGTGCCGCTGCTTCGCCCACACGCGCATGCTGCGGGCCATCAAACGGTATGCGCAGGAGAAAGCGTGATGCGCTCGCCTGAAGGGCCGGTCCGGAGCGAGACGCTCATCCTTCGACGGGCTCAGGATGAGCGGCGAGTCGAAGGACTCGCGCCCCGGCGTCGAACTGTGACCATGACGCCAGATGCGCGCGCCGCCCTCGCACGAGCCGGGTTTTCGCGCCGCGATTTTCTGAAGACCTCCGGCGCCCTGATCGTGGGCTTCAGCGCCGCGGGAGCCGCGCAGCGGATCGGGCTCGCGCAGCGCGGAGGCGGCGCCCGCGGACCGCAGGTCGACGCGAGGCAGCTCGATTCGTGGATCGCGATCGCCACCGACGGCAGCGTGACCGCGTATACCGGCAAGTGCGAGCTCGGCCAGGGGATCTCCACGGCGCAGCTGCAGCTCGTGGCTGAAGAGCTTTCGGTGCCGATTGCGCGCGTGAAGCTGATTCAGTGCGACACGTCGATCGCTCCGGACCAGGGCACGACGTCCGGCAGCCAGTCGACCCCGACCAATTTCAACGAGCGGAACCTGGCACAGGCCGGCGCGACGGCGCGCGAAGCGCTCGTCCGCCTCGCTTCGGAACGCCTCGGCGCTCCGGTGAACCAGCTCGCAGCGGCGGACGGTGTGATCACGGTGAAAGGCGACGCGTCGAAGCGGGTGAGCTACGGCGAGCTGGTCGGTGGGAAGAAGTTCAGCATCCCGCTCAGCACGACGGCCAAACGAAAGCCCGCGAGCGAGTGGACCGTCCTCGGCAAACCCGTGGGGCGCGTGGACATGCCCGCGATGGCGACCGGACAATTCGAGTTCGTGCACAACGTGCGCGTGCCCGGCATGTTGCACGGCCGGGTCGTGCGGCCGCCCGCGGTGGGCGCCACGCTGGTGAGCGTCGACGAAAGCTCGGTGCGGGGCCTGCCAGGCCTGGTGAAGGTCGTCGTCAAAAAGAACTTCGTCGGGGTCGTGGCCGAGAAGCCGTGGCAGGCGATTCAGGCGGCGAATCAGCTGAAGGCCGCGTGGACGCCCGGCGTCGGCCTGCCGAGCCATCGCGACTTCTACGACTACCTGAGGAAACAGAAGCCCTCCCGCGACACGTTCGTCGTGAACTCCAGGGACGTCGACGAGAAGCTCGCGCAAGCGAAGGAGGTGCTGAAGGCCACCTATCTGCATCCGTATCAGATGCACGGATCGATCGGCAGCTCGTGCGCGGTGGCCGACGTGCAGGGCGACAAGGCGACGATCTGGTCGCCGACGCAATCCGCGCACCCGACGCGGAGCGGGTCCGCGCTGCTGCTCGGTCTGCCGGTGGAGAACGTCCGCGTGATCTTCACTCGAGGGTCCGGCTGCTACGGGATCAACGGCGCGGACACCGTGTCGTACGACGCCGCGCTGCTGTCGCAGGCGGTCGGGAAGCCGGTCCGCGTGCAGCTCTCGCGCAGGGACGAGATGGCGTGGGAGAACTATGGCGTCGCGTTCGTCATCGATCAGCGCGTCGGCATCGACGCCAACGGCACCATCGTCGCGTGGGACTACGAGGGATGGTCGCCGACGCTCGGCGGGCGGCCCGGATACGACCGGCCCGGCAATGTGATCACCGGTCAACTGGCCGGCTTCGAGCCGGCGGCGTTCACGCCGCGGACACCGGCGCCGGATCCAGGGGGCGCGTTCGACAACGGCGGCAATACCGCGCCGTCGTACGTGACGGGCTGCGTCGGCGGCAAGTGCGGCGGCACCGGCACGGTCAGGAGCGAGCGCGTGCTGTCGCACACCGTCAAGTCGCACTTCTTCACCGGACCGCTGCGTTCGCCGTCGCGCCTGCAGAACACCTTCGCGCACGAGTGCTTCATGGATGAAGTCGCGTCGCGTGTGAAGGTGGATTCGGTCGAGTACCGCCTGCGTCACCTGAGCGACGCACGGTTGAGCCACGTCGTCCGGGAGGCCGCGAAGGCGGCGCGCTGGGAGGCGCGTCCCTCGCCGAGGCCGGATGTTCGCCGAACCGGCATCGCGGGCGGCCGCGGCATCTCGTGCGTGTTGTACGAAGGCGACAACGGGTACGCCGCGATGGTCGCCGAGGTCGACGTCGATCAGGCGACCGGGCGCGTGCGCGTGAAGCGGATCGTCGTCGCGCAGGACTGCGGTCCGATCTCGAACCCCGACGGCATGCGGAACCAGCTCGAAGGCGGCGCGCTCCAGGGCATGAGCCGCGCGCTCGGCGAAGAAGTGACGTGGGACGATCAGAAGGTGACGTCGATCGACTGGCGGACGTTCCACAGCCTGCCGCTCGGCTTCGAGGTCCCGGCGGTCGAAAGCGTGCTGGTCAACCGGACGGACGTCGAGGCCACCGGTTCCGGCGAGACTTCGATCACGATCGTCGCGGCGGCGATCGGCAATGCGATCTTCGACGCAACCGGCGCGCGCATCCGCCAGGTGCCCTTCACGCCCGAGCGCGTCAAAGCGGCGCTCGACGCCCGGATTGGAAGCAGCGCACTGCTCTGAGGAAATCACGGACAACTCAGAAACCGCGGAACCCGCAGAGAAAAATGCTTGGGAGAATCGCATGCTCTCGCGACGCGACGCTCTGCTTGGCGCGGCGGTGGCCGGTGTTGCCGCGTTCGTTCGGCGTCCGACCACGTTATCGGCCAAAGCGTCACAGCCGGCCACGCCGGTTGATTTCGACGTGCCCGCGGGCGCGTGCGACTGCCACACGCACATCTTTGGAGACTCGCGCCGCTTCTCGTTCACACCGTCGCGCGCGTACACGCCGGAGACGGCCTCAATCGAGGAGATGCGGGCGCTGCATCGAACGCTCCATACGGACCGGGTCGTGATCGTCCAGCCGAGCGTTTACGGCACGGACAACGCGTGCACGCTCGATGCGATCAGGCAGCTCGGATCGGACGCTCGCGGCGTCGCCGTGATTGATGACAAGACACCTGACGCCGCGCTCGACAAGATGGCACGGGGCGGCATTCGGGGGATCAGAGTCAATCTCGAAGCCGCCGGCCTCACCGATCCCGCGGCCGGCCGTCGGCGTCTGCAGGCGGCAATCCAGCGGGTCAAGAGTCGCACCTGGCATGTGCAGGTCTACACACGGCTCTCCGTCATCAAAGGCCTCGAAGACCAGGTGCTGGCGAGCCCGATCCCGATCGTCTTCGACCATTTCGGGGGAGCGGAGGCGTCGCTCGGCGTCCGGCAGCCCGGTTTCGACGCGCTCCTGAACCTCGTACGAACCGGCCACGCCTATGTCAAGGTCTCGGGGGCCTACCGCAGCTCCACGCAACTCCCGGACTACGCCGACGTCGCGCCGCTTGCAAAGGCGCTGATCGCGGCGAACCCCCAACAAGTCCTGTGGGGGACGGACTGGCCGCACCCGGACTCTTCGCCAGTGACGGGCCGCAAACCGACGGACGTCGCGCAGCTGCTCCCGATCGATGACGGGCGCGTGTTCAACCAGCTGGCGACTTGGGCTCCGGACGCCACCGAGCGCAGGATGATCCTGGTCGACAATCCTGCGAGACTTTACGGATTCTGACCGTGGGCGGCGGACGCCCGGCTAAAGCCTTCGCGCTTCGGCGACATGTGGCGGTCGTCGGTGAAGGCTTTAGCCGAGCCTTCGAACGACGCGACACCGCGGGTCACTGCGACGCTGTCGACGCCGTCGACGGCACCGCCTTGACGAGCTCGCTGAACGGCACGATCGTGCCGTGAATCGGCACGATGCGGGCGACCTGGAGGTTGCGCTTCCTGATGTTCTCCAGCAGGTTTGCGGCATACGGCTGCACAGCTGCAGCGGGGCTGTATACATCCGCCTCTACGAGAAGCCGCTCGCGCGGGAAGTAGGCCATCAGCAGCGTGTCGGCGTGCTCGTTGCCGGCGATGCGGTACAGGTTGACCGTCATCGCAGCGTCTTTGAGAACCATCTCCTCGTCGACGGTTTCGATCTTCAGCGGCTTCGGATTCTTCGCCAGCGCATCCGGCACGATCGTGTGCGACCGTCCAATCGCGTCATGATAGAACGCCTCGGCCCCCTTCTGCGTGACGACCGTGAGGGCCTCCGACACCGCCGCGCGGATCCCGCCGGAGTGATCGAAGTGGTGATGCGTGTTGACGACGTAGGTCAGCGGCTTGCCCGGCCTGAGCTCCCGGGCTTTGGCGATCACGGCGAGCGAGCGCACGTCGTTCTGCGGCGCTTCGATGAGCGTCAGATGATCGGCGAACTCCACGAGCACGCTGTGGTGGGACTGGCCGCCGAGGAACCAGACACCCTTCGCCAGTTCTTCAACGGTAACGGTTGCGGGCGGAGGCCCTACAACCGGCGCGGCCGACGCGGCGGCCGCCGGCGCCGCCAGGTCGCCGGCGTCGCCGTCGACGGTCTGCTTCGTCGCTCGGATGTCGGTCGTGGTCACGGTGTCGGTCTTCGTCGTCAGGTGCGCGGGAAGCTTCAGACCGCTGACGTCCTGGTAGTCGGTGAAGCTGGTTTCGATGGCGACGTCGCCGAGATTGGGGTTGTCGGTCATCGAGACGACGCGCGCGGGCAGCTTCGTCGTGCCGTCGATCGCCAGCGTGAACGCGAGGCCGCTCGCGGTCGTGACGTCGACGACGCTCTGGTTACCGGCGGTCCGGGGCTGGGTGAGCTTCGCCGCGGGATCCAGCGCCGCGCGAACGATCGTCAGCGGATGATGGTAGATCTCCGCGCGCCGGTCCTTCGCCACCGCGTTCGACACGCGCGTCGCGTTGCCGTTGGCGGCCACGTTGTAGCCGACGTCGCCGTCGATGCCCAGCACCTGCTTCTGAGGCGCCTGCCCCTGAAAGTATGTGAAGTTCGGCGTCCGCGTCTGCTCGACGCGGGCCCGGCCGGCGGCCACGTCAACGGCGCGTTTGTAACCGGTCAGGTTGAACGCCTGAGAAGTGGCGGCGGGCGTCATGTCCTGGCCCAGGTTGCCGTTGGTGCCCGTGCCTTCGATCACGAGCGTCTTGACGGCGAGAATCCGATCGCGACCGCCCAGCGCGGCCGCGGCGTCGTTGATAATCTGCTGCTCCGGCGTCGCCTGCGAGCAGGCGGTCAATGCCGCCGCCGCGAACAACGCGAGCCATGTCGTGCGTTTCATATTCGAGCTCCTATCTCGTGGGCTTTTTCGTTGCCCGTGGTGCGGACTTCGCCCGCGCCGGCTCCGCTGTCATGTCCTCTGGCCGTGCATGCCGTGGTTGGTATACGCCAAGTTTCCCGCCGCCCGGCAACACCACGTGTGTCAGCAAGCCCCACGTCTGTTCCGTCACCGGACCGCACGGCACGTTCTGATTGCGCATGTCCGAGACGAACGCCGCGACGTTATCGCACACCAGATAGAATTCGTGGACGCCATTCGTATCGGAGGGATGCACGGCCACTTCCGCGGGCGGCAGTCCGAAGATCAGCCAACCGCCGCCGACGTCGACATTCCTCAGTTCGAGCACGTCGCGCAAGAACGCGCGGTCGGCGGCAGGATTCGTGCTGTAGATGATGGAGTGCGCGCCGATGATCATGGACTTTCTCGGGTTCAACGCTGCCCCCGACCGCCCTCGGACTTGATCGGAGTCGAGGTCACCGGACCCATGCCGGTGATCTGCACCGTGACGTCTTCGTCCCTCGCCCCATCGAAATGATGGCCGTTGGCCGGGTGGAAGACGTAACTGCCCGCCTTCATCGGAACCATCTTGCTGGCGTCGCCGCCGTCACTTTCCGGGCCGAGCGCCACCCACCATGTCCCCTTGAGGACCGTGACGTGCCGATCCTGGCTGTGAAAGTGCGGTCGGCCGATGCGGCCGGCAGGGAACGTGTAACGAGCCACATATATCCCTGGCTTGGTTGGATCGCCAAAAAGGACAACTTGACTGGCCCCTTCGAGCGGCCGCAGGTCTTCCGGCTGTGCCGCGATAAACCCGTGTCGGTCCGCCTTCGCCGGCTGCCCGGCGGCCAACGGAACCGTAAGGAAGCACGTTCCGAGGACGAAGCATGCCCATTTGATCGAGCAGGAGCGTGTCATGGACGTTTCCTCTACAATACCGGGTTGACGCTCATGAAGAGATCATCGGAAGCGGCACATTGGAGCCTGGCCTGTCCGGCCGGCTGCCCGCGGTGAAAACCTAGCATGGCGGTTCGAGCGATTCAATCAAATTGACCGTCGATCTGAGTGGAGTACACATGAAGCGCAACTTTTGTGTCGGTGCGGCGTTTCTCGCAGTCGTCGCAGCCCTCGGGATCGGATCCGCATGGCTCGAGAAGACGGCGGCGATGGAGGCGGCCGCCGTCCAGGCGCCGCGGTTCGAAGTCGATCCGCTCTGGCCGAGGCCTCTCCCGAACAAATGGATTCTCGGCCAGACGATCGGCGTCTCCGTGGACGCGCGCGACCACGTCTGGATCATCCATCGAGCGGGCTCGCTCGAACCGGGCGAGGTGCACGCCACGACCAACCCTCCGACGGCGCAGTGCTGCGCTCCAGCGCCGCCCATCCTCGAGTTCGACGCCGCGGGCAATCTGGTCGGGCATTGGGGCGGACCCGGCAACGGCTACGACTGGCCCGACTCGAATCACGGCATCACCGTCGACTACCGCGGCAACGTATGGATCGGCGGCAACGGGCGCGGCTCGCCGGCTGCGGCGGGTGGACGCGGACAGCCGGCGGCCGGACGCGGGCAGCCGGCGGCTGGGCAGAACCGGCAGCAGGACGAGAGCCAGACCGGCGGGACCCAGTCGTTCAGCGACAACATGGTCCTGAAGTTCACCCAGGACGGGAAATTCCTGATGCAGATCGGGAAGCCCAAATCGAGCAAGGGCAGCAACGACATCGCCAACCTCAGGCTGCCGGCGAAGACCTTCGTCGACAAGGCGACCAACGAGCTGTACGTCGCCGACGGCTACGGCAATCACCGCGTCATCGTGTTCGACGCCGACACCGGCAAGTACAAGCGGCACTGGGGCGCGTACGGCCACAAGCCGGACGACGTGGATCTGGGACGATACGATCCGAAGGCGCCGCCGGCGCAGCAGTTCCGCAATCCGGTCCACTGCGCCGATCTCTCGGTCGATCGGCTGCTGTACGTCTGCGATCGCGTGAACGACCGCATCCAGGTGTTCAAACCGGACGGGTCATTCGTGAAGGAAGCGTTCTTCAACAAGGAAACGCTCGGGTCCGGCTCTGCGTGGGACGTCGCATTCTCCAGGGACCCGCAGCAGAAGTACCTGTATCTCGCCGACGGTGAGAACGACAAGGTGCACGTCATTCTCCGTGATTCGCTCGAGCTGCTCACGAGCTTCGGCGAAGGCGGACGGCAGCCGGGCGCGTTCTACGGCGTGCACAGCATCGCCACCGACTCGAAGGGCAACATCTACACGACCGAGACGTACCGCGGACAGCGCGTCCAGAAGTTCGTGAACAAAGGGCTGGCGCCGGTCACGAAGAAAGACCAGGGCGTTGTCTGGCCGGCGCCGAAACCATGAACCACCGGCCCACAGCGCTCTCTATTTCGTCGCAGCGAGCGTGGTCAGCGGCTTTCCCTTTTCGACGATGTAGGTGGCAAGCACCCGAGCCGTGGTCGCGCCCGTGTTGGTGGCGTTGTGTATCGTTCCAGCCGGGATGAGAAACGGCTGTCCGGCGTTGAGCGTGACGGCGGGCTTGCCCTCTTGCTCGAGGAGTACCCTGCCTTCCAGGACGTACCCGACCTCTTCGCCCGGGTGGCTGTGCCGGCCGGGCGACGATCCCGGTTGAAATTCGGCGACCGCGGTCACCGCCTCGCGGCCGGGCACCGAGATATCGCCCTGCTGGAGGACGGTGCGCTTGAAGGCAGGGGCCTGCGCGCCGACACCGGCGATGGCCGCCAGCGCGAATGTTACGACGGTCACGGTTGCGAGTTTCACGATCTCCCCCTTGTGAGCTTGAATCTCCGCGGGCTTTGCGGGTTCTGCGTTTAACTTTGACTTTAGCGTTGTGACACGTCCGGCTGAAGCCGGACACTACCGGCGTCCCGTCAAGCGGATGTGGTCCTCACCGCGAACGTGCCATTCGATACTCCCTGCGTGGTTGCCATTCTACAGCTGGATTCCGATACCGTCGGGCGGTCCATCTCGCCTTCGCCGCTGCGCCCTGCTGATGAACGCGTCGACGGCACCCCAGTAGGCCCGCGGGTCAGGCGGTGCGACGTCGTTGTGATCGCCGCCGTGAATGGTCACGAACTCTTTCGCTCCTCCAAGCCGATCGAACAGCGCTCGTCCCAGCGCGAAGGGAACGACGGTGTCCGCGTCGCCGTGCATCACGAGCGTGGGTGAGGGAACCTGGCGCAGGATCTCGGCCGTCGGAAAGCGATAGCTGGAAAACAGCGCGAGAAACGCCAGCGGCGGAACGGATCGGGCCAGAGCTCTTGCGTCGGGAAAGCCCGCCTCCAGGATCACGGCGTCCGGCGGCCGGATCGACGCCGCATACGCGGCCATCGCCGTACCGAGCGAACGTCCCCAGTACACGATCGGCGTGCGCGAATCGGCGTCATGCCAGGCGTGGTCGAGCACGGCGTCGACATCACGGTAGAGCCCGCGCTCGCTGGGCCGTCCGGTGCTGAGCCCGTAGCCACGGTAATCGAACGCGAGCACCGAGTAACCGTGCGGCGTCAGGTTCGCCAGAATCGGCGCCCACACCGAGAGATTTCCGCCGTTTCCGTGGAAGTAGAGGATTCGTGCCCGAGGCGTGTCCGCCGGCAGCAGCCAGGCGTGGAGGCGCTCTCCGTCCCGAGTCGGGATCGTCAAGTCCTCGTAGCGCATGCCGAAGTCGCGCGGCGTCGCCGTCTCGCCCATGAGAGGCAAGAAGGCGAACCGCGCCTCGACCGCTCGCACCAGGACGGCGAACGCGACGAGGAGCCCGATCAACGCGATTGCCGTTGAAGCCACGCGCGAACACGGCAT
>Ga0066682_10000506_pt1 | contig 12594 bp, 10 predicted proteins | sample GraSoiAngelo_131_FD_65628 | JGI IMG/M metagenome (GOLD analysis project Ga0066682, IMG submission 65628) | Grasslands soil microbial communities from the Angelo Coastal Reserve, California, USA - 14_0929_02_30cm | ecosystem: Environmental > Terrestrial > Soil > Grasslands | place: USA... | reverse complement strand
GGAAGAAAAATCTGCTTCGTCCGGCTGCTCCGGCTGCTCAAATCCTTGACTTTTTCTGGAGGAAGGCTATTGTCTGCGTGCCGGGGTTTGCACGGGCATCGGTCCGGAAAATTGCGCGGTGCAAAGAGGTAGGTCCTCGTTGACGGCGGAAGTAAGCGAAACGGTTGGAACGGGGCTGGCGGCGTACTACGAATATGTCGCAGCTGATTTGCACAAATGGGTGGATCCTCTTTCGAACGATCAATTCTGGCGCAAACCGTATCCTTACGGAAACACCGTCGGCCACCTGGTGTTGCATGTGACCGGGAATTTGAACTATTACATCGGAGCTCGTGTCGCGAAGACCGGCTACGTGCGGGATCGCGACCGCGAGTTCACGGAGAAGCAGCCGCCCCACAAGGACGAGGCGCTGCAAGCGTTCGACCGGACCATCGCCATGGTCGTGGCGACCATTCAAAAGCAGAGGGCGGAAGATTGGGGAAAGGCGTACACTGCCGACCGTGAGCCGGAAGCCGAGGACCGTTTCCAAATTTTCGTTCGCTGTGCGGGTCATGCGTATCATCATGTAGGGCAAATCGTTTACCTGAGCCGAGAGTTAGCGAGAACTTAAGGCCGGGAAAAAACGCCGGTGCGATGCAGAGTGGGCCTCGCGGCGGCGAGAACTGAAGCGCGAGTGGTCGAACAAAAAAAGCTCACGAAGGGCCGGGCTGCCCTCTTGCTGATGCTGTCCGCCTTGGGCGCGATTGTGTCGGCAACGATGCTGCACGGATGGCACGTTTACCTGGGGTTCGCCATTGTGGGAATCGGTATTTTCATCGGGTTCTTCCTCTGGAACCGCAAGTACTAAGTTCATGTCTCTCGCAATAAATGGGGGTATCGGGCGATGCGCAAGGTGTCTTTGATTCCGGTTGCGTTGGTAGCGTGCGGGTTGTTTGTGATTTCCGCGAGAGCACAGGAAACGGGGAAGAGTGCGAAGGCAACAGCTTCCTCCACGACCCCGACGACTGACCAGTCGCTGGAATGGAAGAGCGCGTTCAATCCCAAGATTTCACCGGATGGAAAGCGCGTGGTCTACGAAGTGCAGAAGGCCAATTGGGAAGAAAACGCGTTCGACAGAAACTTGTGGATCGTGGACATTGCCACTGGCGAATCGCACGCTCTGACTTCGGCGAAAAAATCGAGCAGCAATCCAGCGTGGTCACCGGACGGGAAATGGATTGCATTTCTTTCCGACCGTCCCGGACAAATCAAGGACACGCCTGAAGGCAAGAAACAACTCTATATTATTTCGGCGGACGGCGGCGAAGCGCAGCAAATTACCAAGACTGAGAGTGACGTGAACGCGTTTGATTGGGCGCCGGATTCCAAGCGCATCGCTTTTTCCATGTCCGACCCGGAGCCTAAGGCGCTAAAAGACCGCAAAGAAAAATACGGCGAATATTCCGTGGTTCATGCGGATTACCAGATGGCGCACCTGTGGATCGTCGATCTCCCGGACAACTCGGCAAGCGCCGCGCCGGAAGCAAAGCGCCTGACGGAGGGAGATGCGTTCAGCGTGGGGAGTTTCGCATGGTCTCCCGATGGAACGCGCATAGCGTTCAGCGCGCAGAAGGACCCCGACTTGATTTCGTCGTTCTCCGAAGACATTTACCTGGTGAACATCGCGGACAAGTCCTTAAAGAAAATTGTGGACACTCCTGGGCCGGACTCGAATCCGAAGTGGTCGCCCGATGGAAAAAAGATTGCCTTCGAGACCGTCGCCGGTGCGAAGTTTTTCTTCTACACGAATGTAAAAATCGCGGTCGTGCCCGCGGAGGGCGGAACCCCGCAGATTCTGACGGAAACGTTCGATGAAGATCCGGGACTCGTTGACTGGGGGCCCGACGGAATTTATTTTGCTGCTGAGCAAAAGACCTACGCGCATCTCTTCCGGCTGAATCCCGCGACAAAAGCAATTGAAAAACTGAGTGCGCCGGATCATCTCGCATCTTTCTCTTTTTCGTTCTCGCAGGACTACAAAGTCGTGGCGTACCGGGCCGCGCTCGAAAATCAATATGCGGAAATCTATTCGTCCAAGGCCGCGCCGTGGGAAGGCAAGAAGCTGACGGCCATGGGCGATCAGCTCAAGGGGTTTGCGCTAGCGCACCGCGAAGTGATTTCATGGAAATCGGCGGACGGAACAACGATTGAAGGAGTCGTCTACAAGCCGGCTAATTTCGATCCCAACAAAAAATATCCGTTGCTCGTGGTGATTCACGGCGGGCCTACGGGAGTGGATCAGCCGATCGTGAACGCGGATCGCTACTACCCGATCGAGCGCTTCGTAGCCAAAGGAGCGCTGGTGCTGCGGCCCAATTACCGTGGCTCGGCGGGCTACGGCGAAAAATTCCGCGCGCTGAACGTGCGTAATCTCGGCGTGGGAGATTATGCCGACGTGATTTCAGGAGTAGACTCCCTCATCGCCAAGGGCTGGGTGGACAAAGACCGCGTGGGATCGATGGGCTGGAGCCAGGGCGGATACATTTCCGCGTTCATCACGGCGTCGAGCGACCGCTTCAAAGCGGTTTCCGTGGGCGCGGGAATTTCCGACTGGATGACCTACTACGCCAACACGGACATCACGCCGTTTACACGCCAGTATCTCCACGGCACGCCGTGGGACGATCCGGAAATCTATAAAAAGACTTCGCCGATCAGCTACATCGCGAAGGCCAGGACGCCGACGCTGATTCAGCATGGGGAGAATGACCGCCGCGTCCCGATCCCCAATGCCTACGAACTGCGGCAGGCGCTGGAAGACCGCGGCGTGCCGGTGAAGATGGTGGTGTACAAAGGATTCGGCCACGGGATCACGAAACCCAAGCAGCAGCGCGCGGTTATGGAAGAAAACGAAAAGTGGTTCGCGCAATACATCTGGGGCGAAAAACCGGAGGAACCCAAGACGCCCGAGCCGAAAGCCGAAGAAAAGAAATCAACCGCCGCAATGAATCCTTAGAAGCCAGCTAGCGGATGCAATCCCTTCGGGGCAGCGACGTTTCGAGTTCAGGCAGACACCCCGTTCTTTTAGCAGCGCCAACGGCATGAACACTGCATGACATCTTTCGCCGAACTTCCAAACAAAATGAAGGCACCCGCAGGATTTCGCGAGTGGCTGCTCGCGCTGGGCGTTTCGCTGGGAACGGCGCTGCTGGTGATCGCGCCGTTTTTCTGGCTGGGAAACGCCTCGGGGCATGATTTCGGATTTCATGCGGCTTCGTGGCTGGACGCCGCAGGACAGTGGAGAGAAGGGATTTTTTTTCCGCGATGGACGGAGTGGGCCAACCACGGATTCGGCGAACCGCGGTTTATTTTTTATCCGCCACTTTCGTGGATGCTGGGCGCGGCGCTGAGCTTTGTGGTTCCGTGGAACGCGGTGCCGGAAGTTTTCATTGTCATTGTCCAGACTTTGGCAGGGCTTTGCTCGTTCATGCTGGCGCGGCGATTTCTGGCGAGAAGCGCCGCGCTCTTTGGAGCGGCTTGTTACGCGGCGAACCCGTATGCGCTGCTTGTCGTTTACATGCGCAGCGACTTTGCGGAACAACTGGCGTGCGCGCTGATGCCTTTGGTTGTGCTGGCGGCGTTGCAGCTTTGCGGGCTGGCGGAGAATCGCCACGGTTCCCTCTCGCGAGCGTTGGCGTTCTTCGCCGTAGTGTTCGCGGCGGTGTGGCTTTCCAATGCGCCTGCGGCGGTGGTAACGAGCTACAGCGTGGCGTTTATTTTTGCGTGGGCTGCGCTCGTTGAGAAATCGTTGCAGCCCCTGTGGCGCGCTGCGGGCGGACTGGCGCTGGGCTTTGCATTGACGAGCTTTTACTTATTGCCGGCGGCTTACGAGCAACACTGGGTGAACATCTCGCAGGTGCTTTCCTCGGGCCTGCAACCCGCGGACAATTTTCTCTACACGCAGGGCAACGATCCGGAACACAACGCATTCAACTGGATCGCATCGAGCGTAGCGGTGCTGTTGCTGGTGATGACAGGAATCGCGGGAATTGCGGCACTACAAAAGACTACGCAGGGGCAAGAAAGCGACGACAGAAAGAAACTTTGGCGCATGTTGCTGGTGCTTTGCGCGGCGGCGGCGATTCTGATGGTCAGGCAGAGCGCGTTTCTTTGGCTGTACCTTCCGAAGCTGCGGTTCGTACAATTTCCGTGGAGATGGATGGCCATCGTGGCAGTGCCGTATGCGTATTTTTCAGCGGCCGCGATGACGCGGCGGCGGGTGCGATGGATCTGGTGCGCGCTGGTGCTTGTCGCAGTTTGCGGGACGGCGACGTTGCTCGTCAAAAATACGTGGTGGGACTCCGATGACATTCCTTCGCTACAGGACGGGATTGCCAACGACCAGGGTTTCGAGGGGACCGATGAATATGACCCTGCAGGCGACGATCACACCAACTTGCCGGAAAAATCGGTACGCGTGCAGGTTCTTCCCGCCGACGAATCCGGAGGAAAGATTCCGCAAGCGGAGATTCGCATCGAGCGCTGGACCGCGGAAGAAAGGGTCGTGCGCGTGAACTCGAACGAGCCGCTGCGAGTGGCGCTGCGGCTGCTGGACTATCCGGCGTGGCGCGTGGAAGTGAACCGCAAGCCAGTGGCGCCAGAGCACGCGGAGAACAACGGCGAAATGATCGTGGCGGTCGCTCCTGGGATAGAGCGCATCACGGTACGGTTTGTGCGGACACCGGATCGGACGCTGGGAAGCGCGATTTCCTTGCTGGGTGTGCTGACGCTGCTTGCGCTGCTCAATGCTGGCGGAGTGCGGCTGCTTTCGGCGAGCCCTTAGTGCGGGCTAATGGATTGCTCATGGAAGAAAAGCGGCGTCAAGCCGCTGCACTCCAAAAGCAGATTTCTACAATTTCTACCTAACAATACCCCCTCCCCTGTTTTTTGTAAGTTCTATAAAGGACGGAGTCAAGAAAAAATACACCTCCGACGGCTGGAGTTTTTTCTTGCTTCGCAGCCCACGTGATTGAGCAGGATCTGTTCTGGCCTTCGCGCCACGTGCCCGGTTGCTGAGTATGGCGGCCCAGCGGTTTGGATTTTCTCTGTCAGCGGTTTTCATCGCTTGTCTGCAACGAAGCCTGTCAGTTCCGAAACCAACAAAGCAGAACGGCGGTCAAGTGGCGACCATAGTTCTATCGGGGACTCGTGGCCCATAGCTTTTTCTGGTTATCCGAGAGGGCCTAGGGTGTTGCTGAGACTCGTGCCCGGAGGCACACACGCCTAACTTACAGACTGAGACTCGCTCTCGAACCAGAGTGTCTCGGGAACCCAACGACCACCGCCAGAGAAAATCGCAGGGTGGAGCGGATTCGATCAGAGACACTCAAGCTGTTTAGCTCGCGCCCTTCTCGAGCTCCGCTTTTAGATGCACATTGCTGCCGCTGCTAACCTTTAGCTTCTTTTCCCAAGGCTTAAAACCGGTTTTCTTCACGGTAACTGTGTGCTCGCCTGCAGGCACATCGATGTCGGATGGTGTGTTGCCTACGAAGCTGCCGTCCATCTCGATGTCTGCGCCGTCCGGTGTCGATGCCACCGATAATTTTGCCGATGTGGGTGATGCCACGGCGACCGATGCGGCAGGCGATTGCGCGGCTGCAACTTTGCTCTGTGCTGCTGCGGCGGCGGCGCGAATGGCGGGGCCGTGTGCGGTCCAGTCCTGATCGATGGCTTCGCAGGCGGTTTGGACCGAACCGCCGAGCGAAAGCGTAGATTTACTGACAACAGAATCCCCGCTAACCCGGTTAAATACGGCCACCTTGTTCCTGTGTCGTAGGAGGCCCTTTCCGCCCTCATGGTCCAGAACTACAACGTAGTCGGTATTTGCCTGAATATTGTTGGTCACCACCTGCGGGCAACGTTCACCGAAGGTCTTGATGATTTCGGCAGTCTGTGGGCGTGCCCCACCGTGCACCTCGCCGCCGAAGCCAGCGCTGGACCCACCACTGTGGCCGCTCATTTCCCAGGATGTGCTATCAGTGATGAAAATTCGGGCTTTGTCTTGTGTTGGGGGCGCGTTTTGTTTGTCTTGAGCAACCGTAGTGGAGGCCAAGAAGGATAGAGACGCTAGACATAGTGAGACAGGGATGGGGCTTTTCATCGGAACACTTCCTCCGTATATCGCCCATGGTAGCACCTCCATGACTCCTCGCTGCCTTCTCCCGAGAGTGGAGCGTGCGAAAAGTAACTAGCGGCGGTCGACGGTGTTGTGGCGGATGTCCTGGCCCTGGACGAGGTAGATGACGTCTTCGGCGATGTTGGTGGCGTGGTCGCCGATGCGCTCGAGATTCTTGGCGACGAGGATCAATTCGAACGCGGGAAAAACGACGCTGGAATCGCCCATCATGTAGGTGAGCAATTCCCGGAAAATCTGGTCGCGGTAGTGGTCCACCTGATCGTCGGTGGCAAGGACGCTTTGCGCGAGTTCGACGTCGCGGCGAACGACGGCATTGAGGGCGTTGCGAACCATTTGCTCGACGAGTTCGCTCATGCGCGGGAGATCGACGTAAGGCTTGACGCGCGGGTGGCGGAGGACGCGGAGGGCGCCCTGGGCGATGTTGACGGCTTGATCGCCGATGCGCTCGAGATCGTTATTGATGCGGGAGACGGCCAGGACGAAGCGGAGATCGGTGGCCATAAGCTGGTGCAGGGCGAGAAGCTGCACGACGCGATCGTCGACTTCCATCTGGAGCTCGTTGATGGCGTCTTCTTCTTCGAGGACGCGCTTGGCGAGCTGTTCATCGGTTTCCAAGACAGCGTGAACGGACTGGTGAACGGCGCGCTCCGCGAGGCTGCCCATCCAGAGGAGGCGTTCTTTTAATTCGTTCAGGTCTTTTTCGAAGTGGCGTTCCATGGGTCCTTTCGTTGCGTGCCCTCCGCTGCAAAAAACTAAGAGAGATTTCTCGCTCCGCAAAAGCACGAAAAGCGCGCTCCGCAAAACCGACCGGAGCGCAAAGCGCGCGCTCCGCTCGAAGTGACAATCAAGACAAGTCCTCAGCCGAAGCGGCCGGTGATGTAGGCCTCCGTGCGCGGATCACCGGGAGTGGTGAAGAGCTGCGGCGTGGGGCTGAACTCGATGAGCTGCCCAACGAGCAGGAACGCCGTGAAGTCGCTGACGCGCGCGGCCTGCTGCATATTGTGGGTGACGATAGTGATGGTGCAGATGTCTTTCAACTGCACCAGCAGTTCTTCAATTTTGGCAGTGCTGATGGGATCGAGCGCGGAGCAGGGTTCATCGAGGAGGAGAACTTCGGGCTCGACGGCAAGAGCGCGGGCGATGCACAAGCGCTGTTGCTGGCCGCCGGAGAGCTCGTACGCCGACTTGTGGAGATGGTCTTTGACTTCGTCCCAGAGCGCCGCGTGCCGCAGGCTTTTTTCGACCGCTTCGGAGATGGGAACTTTGGAGCCGTTGATTCGCAGGCCGTAGGCCACGTTGTCGAAGATGGACTTGGGGAAGGGATTAGGGCGCTGAAAGACCATGCCGACGCGGCGGCGAAGCGCGGTAACGTCCTGCGCGAGAATGCTCTGGCCATCGAGAAGGATTTCGCCGCGAAGTTGCGCACCGCGGACGGTCTCGTGCATGCGGTTGAGGGTACGAAGAAGAGTGGACTTTCCACAGCCGGAGGGGCCAATGAGAGAAGTGACCTTATTGGTGGCGATGCCCATGCTGACGTCGAAGAGGGTCTGCTTGGCGCCATAAAAGAAATCGAGTTTGGAAATGGTCATGCGCATGGCGAGGGCTTCCGGCGTCTCTCGCGCCGCCGCGCTGGTCACGATGGGAGGTAAATTCACGGACAAGGCTGGCCTCACAGAAGCTTGCATACGTTAAGACCTCGGGACCGCAATGCCCCGGGAAAGAATCGCCCGAGCAACGATGTTAATGACGAGAATTAAAACAAGCAAGACAAGCCCCGCTGCCCAGGCCTGGCGGTGCCAATCGTCGTAAGGGGCGAGCGCATAGGTGTAGATCATCACCGGCAGGGAAGCCGTGGGATGAGTCCAGCCCGGGCTCCAGAATTGATTGCCAAGAGCGGTAAAGAGGAGCGGAGCAGTTTCACCGGCGACGCGGGCAAAGGCGAGAAGAACAGCGGTGAGAATGCCGCGATACGCGGCTGGCACAATGACGGTGGCGATGGTCTTCCATTTGCTGGCGCCGAGGGCCATGGCCGCTTCGCGCAAAGGGTTCGGAACACCGCGAAGAAATTCTTCCGTGCTGCGCAGGGTGATGGGAATCATCATGAGCCCGAGAGCAAAACCACCGGCAAGCGTGGAGTATTGCCTGAAAGGATGAACGACCAGGCTGTAAGCAAAAATGCCGATGACGATGGAAGGCACACCGTTGAGCAAGTCCGCAGCATAACGGACAACAAAAGCGATGGAGCCGCTACTGAATTCGGCAAGATAGATGGCGCCAAAAAATCCGATAGGAACACCAAAGAGGGTAGCAAGCAGCAGCATCTTGGCGCTGCCGAGGATGGCGTTGGCCATGCCGCCGCCGGTTTCACCAACGGGAACGGGCAATTTGGTGAAGAAATTCCAGTTGACGGAAGTGCCGCCATGAACGGCGAGATATCCAAGGATGAGGAAAAGGACGGAAACAGCGACCATGGCACACACGCCGGTCATGGTCAGCATGAAGCCGCTCACAAATTTGCGCCAGCGAAGACGAGGGCTCATACGTGCCCCATTCCGCTGCCGCGCTTGGAAGTGGCGACAATCAGCAAGCGCGCAAAGCCGTTGAGGATGAAGGTGAGGATGAAAAGCACCAGGCCAAGCTCGATCAGGGATTGCGTATGGAGTTGACCGGTTGCTTCGGTGAATTCATTGGCGATCACGGCGGCGATGGAATATCCGGGAGAGAGCAGAGAAGAGCTGATCATAGGCGTATTGCCGACAACCATGGTGACGGCCATCGTTTCGCCGAGGGCCCGAGCCAGGGCCAGGAAAATAGAACCAAAAATGCCCGCGCGGGCAAAAGGAACGACCACTTTCCATGTGGATTCCCAGCGCGTGGCCCCGAGAGAGAGTGCGGCTTCGCGCTGGTCGCGCGGGACGGAGAGAAGCACCTCGCGAGAGACGGAAATGATATAGGGGATGACCATGATGGCGAGGACGACGCCGGCGGTTAGAAAGCCGACGCCGTAGGCCGGACCTTGAAATAGCGGAAGGAAGCCCAAGGAAAGTTTGAGGGCTGGCTGAACGTATTGGCGCATCAAGGGAACGACGATGAAGATGCCGAGGACGCCGTAAATGACGCTGGGGACGGCAGCGAGAAGATCAATGAAGAATTCGAGCGTGTCGGAGACTCTTGCAGGGGCCAGCTCGGCAAGAAAAATGGCGGCGCCGATGCCCAGGGGCACGGCGATCAACAGAGCTATCGCGGCGGTGACGAGCGTCCCGTAAATGAAAGGCAGAGCGCCGAACTGTTCGAAGATGGGATCCCAGACCGAGGTGCGAAAGAAATTGAAGCCGAACTTGTGGCGGGAGAGAACGGAACCTTGCCACAATTCGAAAACAAGAAGCACAGTAATGAGAACGACGGACGCGGCGAACAAAAAGGTGAACATGCGGGCGATTTCATCGCCTTCGCGCAACCGAGAGAGAAACGAGCGCGAGCCTGCGACGGGACCCGCGCTCGGAACGATGGTGGTCGTTGTGGCCACGTTACTGGACGTTGTTCAGGGCCTTCAGTTCCTTTGCTACGACTTCTTTCGGAAGCTTGGCATAGGATAGGGCCTCTGTGTAGTTCTGGCCGTCCGCGAGCATCCACTTCACGAAGCCCTTGATGGCGTCGCGCTTGGTGGCGTCGGAGAACTTAGCAGGAACGAGCAGCCAGGTAAAGCTGGAGATGGGGTAGGCCGTCTTGCCGGGAGCGTCCGTAATGGAAACGCGGAAATCGTCGGGCATGTTCTTCGCCGCGCCAGCCGCCGCGGCAGTGACGCTCGCGAGGTCGGCCTTGATGAAAGCGCCCGCAGAGTTTCTCACCCGGCCATAAGGCATGTGGTTCTGGATCGCGTAGATCAATTCGACATAGCCGAAAGAATTTGGCGTGTTCTTGATTGTGCCCGCAACACTCTCATTGCCCTTGGCGCCCAGACCCACAGGCCAATTGACCGACGCACCCTTGCCGACTTTAGTTTTCCACTCCTCGCTGACCTTTGAAAGATAGTCGGTCCAAATGTAGGTCGTGCCGCTGCCTTCGGAGCGATGCACCACGACGATCTCGTTTGCAGGGAGGTTTACTCCTTTGTTCGGGCCGGCAATCGCGGGATCATTCCATTTCGTAATCTTGCCCAAGAATACGCCTGCGATCGCTTCCGGGGTGAAATTCAGCTCTGAAGTGACGCCGGGAATGTTATAAGCCGGTACGTCAGCGCCCAACACGGTAGGAAAATGCAAGATTCCGAAACCGTGCTTGTCCTGGTAGGCCTTGAGTTGGTCATCGTTCATGGGGCCATCGGTGGCGCCAAAATCCACGGTGCCCTCGGTGACTTGCTTGATGCCGCCGCCAGAGCCGATCGATTGATAGTTGATCTCGAGATTTGAGTTCTTCTTGTGGTACTCGTCAAACCATTTGGAGTACATAGGGTAGGGGAAGGTGGCGCCGGCGCCGGTGATCGAGAGCGCACTATCCGCCCACAGAACGCCAGCGACACCGAGAACCACTAAGAGCATTCCTGCGATTCGCTTCATGGTTCATCTCCGTCTGAAAATGATTGTTTTCCCAGAGGTAGCAAGTATGCGGAGCGATTGTTACGGCATTGTTACAACGGGTTGATTGTTGCTTGAATCGGGGAATTGTCGCGGTCAGCAAGCTTCTAAAGTTCTTCACATGAGAGATTTAGGAACCGTGCGGGGATCGCGAAATAAAAAAGGGCAGCTCGGTGACGAGCTGCCCTTTTTCCGTCCCCAGGGGAGGGACGAGCCGCACATTGCCTGGCCTGGACTACGGCAGGTAGTAGCGGAAAGAGGTCCAGACCATGTTGTCGACGGCGTGCGGACGAACACTGGGCCCTGCCACGCCAGTGGCGGAATTGAAGTTGTTACCGGACCAGCCGTACTTGGTGATGTAGGAGTAAGTCAGCCCCCATTGCACGCGGCCCTTAGGTCCGTTGTAGATCTTATGCCAGAAGCCAAGGGTTCCTTCGACGATATGGTGAATGTCGCCGGCGCAGCCGGCAAGGCCACCGGGGGCTGTTGGCGCAGAGGGCTGGCCTATGCCAGTTCCGGATGGAACGGGGAAAGTTTCGGTACTGCAGCCTGAGTTGTTGAACAAGGCATTGCCGTAGCCTACGGGGACTGGATTGCCGGCGGCATTGGTAAAGTTATAGGCGGTGCGAGCAGCGTATTCACCGCCGAAGTAGGAGAAGATATCGAACTTGGGATTGGCGTGAGCTTCTAGAGTCCCCAACCAAGCGTAGGAATGAATGGGAACGAGTGTGCCATCGGGCCGGGCGGTCAGGTCCGCTAATTGAGCGGAACTGTAGCGACCGATTCCGTCGCCGCCTTGGGCGTGCAGCGCGAGATCCAGTTTTTTGGCGAAGAGGGGGAAACGAGCAGTCGCGCCAGCCCCGCCTCCCATTCTCGAATCGTTGATTGCGCCGGTAACGGAATTGGTGGCAGCGCAACCGGCTGGAAGAGCGATACTGAGGGCACCGCAAGGATAAAGGCGGTTCCGGAAACTGCTCAGGATGCCTACTATTTCATAATGGCCCCAACCCGGATCCGCAGCAATCTTAAAGAGGAAGTCGGGCGCTCGATTTAGGCTATAGCCGCTGGTGTCGACAAAGTTGTAGAGCCCCCCGCCCGCGCCGGGCGCATTGATGAAGAAGTTGTTGGGGAAGCCACGACCGCCGATGGTGGTCTGTGGCCCCTCGATGGAGAAGCCGACGGCGAACTTGTCCCAATTCTGAGCGACGCGGAATTGGTAGGCGCGCTGCCAAGCCCAGCCGACGATATACTGCGGATCGACCATCAGGGGAAAGGCTTCCTGGCGATTCTCAATGCCCTTCTTGCTCTCTGTGACCAAGCTCCACATCTGTCCGCCGGAAATATAGAGTCCGCTATCGAACTTCACGCTAGCCCACAACTGCCGCTGGCGAAAGACATAGCTGTTGCTCTGGCGGTTGTTGGAGGTCACGCCGGTGCCGAGGAAATCGCCCTCGTAATAGGCGCTCACTTTGGCGCTGGCAACTTTGCTCTCAGCTAAGAGCGTGAGACGCGACTGCCGTGCCGTGAAGTTGTTCTCCGTCACTTTTCCAATCGCCTGGCCAGGGTACGGGATACCCGTAAACGGCGTATTGATGTCGGCGCTCGTAGCGCGAGTGCGGGTAACGGTAGCCGCCTCAATCCATCCGCCAGGAGTGATGCTGACACCCTTGTACTTGATCGTGGACGGGCCGGTTTCTTCGGCCTTTTGGGCGGCGGCCTGCTCCGTGGCCACGGTGGTCTTGAGGGCTTCGTTGCTGGCCTTCAAGTCGCTGATCGTGGAGTTGAGGGAAATGGCGGTGGACTTCACCTCGGCGGTCGTGTTCACCGCTTCGATAGCCTTGGTGC
>Ga0066682_10000505_pt1 | contig 12606 bp, 14 predicted proteins | sample GraSoiAngelo_131_FD_65628 | JGI IMG/M metagenome (GOLD analysis project Ga0066682, IMG submission 65628) | Grasslands soil microbial communities from the Angelo Coastal Reserve, California, USA - 14_0929_02_30cm | ecosystem: Environmental > Terrestrial > Soil > Grasslands | place: USA... | reverse complement strand
GCTCGGAAGCGCCCCGGCGGAGCCGTGGCGCTCCTCGGTCACACGATTTTTCACGAGCATCTCAGCGGTCGGCGACGAGAACGGCGACCGGGAAGCCGTAGTGAATCTTGCCGTCCTGGAGCCGGGTCTGGATGCCGAGTCCATCGTCGGCCAGCGAGGCCCGGAAGAGCGCGCGGATCTTGTCGTCGTCACCTGGGTTCGGGAACGAGCGCGCGATCAGCGCTTCCATCTCGCTCTCCAGGCGATACCACGTCAGCCGCGGCTCGGGAAGCCCGGCGCGGGCGTAGAGGCTCTTGTGCTCGTCAACCGGCATCGCCCGCGCGTGCGAGGGGTCGCGCAGCTTCTCCATCCGGTTGAACGCGTCGGCGCAGTCCGGCGCCGGCGCGCTGTCCACGACCATGACCTTGCCGCCGGGCGCGGCCACGCGCTTCATCTCACGCAGCACCGCCAGCGGGTCGAGGAAATGATGAAAGGCGAACCGCGATGTGACGATGGTGAACGACGCGTCGGGGAACGGCAGCGGCAGCACGTCGCCCTGCTTCCACGTGATGTTCGCGAGGCCCTGGGCGGCCTGGTTCTTCCGGGCCTGCTCGAGCATCGCCGGCGTCAGGTCGATGCCGATGGCGTGGCGCACCGTCCTGGCGAAGGCGCAGACGACGAGACCGCCGCCGCAGGCGACGTCGAGCACGGTGTCGGTCGGGCCGGCCCCGCTGAACTCGACGATGAGCCGCAGCGCCGCTTCGTCCTTGATGGACGGCGCCGTGCTGAAGGGCACGGCCTGGCGGGTGAACTGATCGAGGATCGAATCCTTGTGCGTGCTCATACGATGGCCTCGTTCACAGGGTGCGCTTCACGAGCGCCCCGCCCTTCATGATGACCGTCAGGTGGTCCTGGTTCTGGAACACGCGCATGTTCCGCAGCGGGTTGCCCTCGACGACGATCAGGTCGGCGTACTTGCCGGGCTCGATGGTCCCGATCTTGTCCGACATCCGGAACAGCGCGGCGTTGACCTTGGTGGCCGAGAGCAAGACCTCCATCGGCTTCATCACCTGCGCCTTCAGCTCGAACTCGACCGCGCGCTGGACCATCATGTCGCCGAGCAGGTCAGAGCCGGAGCCGATTTGACAGCCGGCCCGGTAGGCGTAGGTCAGCCCTTGCACGGACTGCTCGCGGGCCAGGTTGATCTTCTGGATCTGGTGATCGCCGATCCCGTAGCGCTTGCCCTCGCGGTAGATCGTCTCGTAGGTGATCATCGTCGGCACCAGGAAGGCGCCGGCGTCCTTGATGGCCTTGGCGGCGGCCTCGCGGATGAGGTTGCCGTGCTCGATCGAGCGCACGCCCGCCTCGATGGCGTTCCGCACCGCCGTGTCCGAGTAGGCGTGGGACAAGACGTATTTGCCGACGGCGCGCGCCTCTTCGACCGCCGCCCGCATCTCGCCGATCGTGTACTGCGTGGTGTCGAGCTCGTCCGACGGCGACATGGCGCCGCCCGAGGCCATGATCTTGATCTGATCCACGTCGCGGCGGAGCTGCTCGCGGACCGCCTTGCGCACCTCGACCTCGCCGTCGGCGATCGAGCCGACCATGCCGATGCAGCAATCGATCGGCGCGTTCCACTCGGCGCGTCGGCGCTTGTCGCCGTGGCCGCCGGTCTGCGAGATGTAGTTGCCGGAGACGAGCATCCGCGGGCCCGGGTAGATCCCTTCGTTGATCGCCTCGCGGAAGCCGTAGTCGGCGCCGCCGGCGTCGCGCACGGTCGTGAAGCCCTGCCGCAAACACTCTTCGGCGCGCCGCAGCGCCTTGGCCGCCAGCAGGCTCGGCGGGAGGTACCGGTGCTGGTCGGTGATGTTGCCCTCGACGGCGCAGATGTGGACGTGGGCGTCGGTGAGTCCGGGCATCAGCGTCGCGCCCCGACAGTCGAGCGTCGTGACCGGCCCCGGCAGCGCGCCGACCTTCCCGCGCGGCTGAATGTCCTTGATGCGCTCGTCCTCGACCACGACCGCGGCGCCCTCGAGGGGATCGGCCCCCGTGCAGTCGATCACGAACGCGTTGGTGAAGACCGTCAGGCTCATCGCGGCATCACCTTGGCTTCGTACATCCACACCTTCTCGTCGGCCCGCGGCGTCCACTCGATGTGGCTGGCGACGCCGTAGAGGTCGTGCTGCTGCCACAGGAACACCCAGGGTGCCTCGTCGCGGACGAGTCGCTGCAGCTCGGCGTAGGCGTCGGCGCGGGCCTTGGGCTCCAGCAAGGTCTGGGCGCGCGCGATCTTCTCGTCGAGGACCTTGTTGTTGCCGTAGGACGAGTAGGTCTGATCACCCAGGAACAACGGCTGCATCGTGCCCTGGCCGTGTAGGGCCGGGCCCCACCCGAGGAAGAACATCTCGCCGGTGTTCCGGTTCTTGATCTTGTCGAGGTGCGTGCCCCACTCGTTGACGACGACGTTGACCTTGATCCCGAGCCGCTGGAGCTGGGCCGCGATCGCGAGCGACACGTCCTTGTCGAGCGGATAGCGCCCGGAGGGCGTGTCGAGCGTCAGCTGGAGCTTCGTCGGATCGATTCCCGCTTCCTTGAAGAGCGCTTGGGCGCGCGCCACGTCGTGCTTGTAGCACTCGGCCGGCGCGTAGTCGACGTTCGCGGGCGAAAGCGGGCCGCACATCCGGCTGGCCCGGCCCTTGAGCACCTGCTTGATCAGCTCGTCCACGTCGACCGCGTGGTTCATCGCCCGCCGCACCCGCACGTCCTGCATCGGGCCCGGCTTGAGGTTCACCAGCGCCAGATAGTTGATGCGCGAGGATACCGTCGCCCGCAGCTTCGCGCGTCCGCTCCGCTCGACCGCGTCGACGACGTGCGGCGGCACGTCCTTCATGACGTCGATCTCGCCCGAGAGCAGCGCGGCCAGGCGGGCGCTGAACTCGGGGATGAAGCGGAACGTCACGCGGGTCGCGTCGGCCGGCCCCTGCCAGTAGTCGGCGTTGCGCTCGAGGACCAGACGCTCGTCGCGTTTCCACTCGACGAACTTGAACGGCCCGGTGCCGATCGGATGCTGCGCGAGCTTCTCGGGCCCGAGATCCTTGAGGGCCTTGACCGGCATGATCAGCGAGTTGGTGAGCGAGGCGCTGTCGACCATGTTCGGCCACGGCTGCTTCGTGACGAAGCGCACCGTGAAGTCGTCGACGATCTGCACTTCCTTGACGAGTCCCCAGTAGGCGGCGCTGGCGAAATGGCTCTTGGTCGCCGGATCGAGCGCGTAGTCGATGGTGGCCTTGACCGAGGCCGCGGTGAACGGCTCGCCGTTGTGGAACTTCACGCCGCGGCGGAGCTTGAACTCCCACGTCGTGTCGTTGACGATCCGCCAGCTCTCCGCCAGCATCGGCTTGGGCTTGAAGGTCTTGGGGTCGCGATCGAGCAGGCGATCGTAGATGTGCTCGAGCATGTTGTTGGTCGTCCAGTCCACGATCGTCGCCGCGAGCATCGTGCGCGGCTCGGCCCCGAGGCCGACCACGATCTCCTTGCCGCGGCCCTGCGCCCCGGCGGCGGCCGCGCCGAGCAGGACCAGGCCGATCGAGAACACCAGCAACGCGTTCAAGCGGCGCATACGACCTCCATGGGTCAGTTGAGCTCGTCGAGCGTCAGACGGAAGCTCGGGACGAACGTCTCGATGAAGTAGCGGACCTCCGGCAGGTCGAGACCCTCGACGCTCGCCCGCAGGGCCTTCTCGGCCTGCGCGAACTCGGGATTGCCGGCGCCGGTCTCCTCGAGGCACTTGAGATAGGCGCACAACTTGTCGGCGGCCTTCACCAGATCGCGATGCGCGCGGTCGCGCGGGTCGGGCCGGAAGAACGGCTCGTAGCCGGGCTTGAGCGGATCGGGGATCAGCGCGAAGAGCTTCTCCTTCGAGGCGGCCTCGATCGCGTGATAGGCCCGGTGGATCTCGGGATTGAACTCTTTCACCGGCGCCGGCAGGTCGCCGGTCAGCACTTCGCTCGTGTCGTGGTACAGCGCGAGCACCGCGGTGCGCTCCGGGCTCACCTCACCGCCGTAGAGCCGGTTGCGGATGATCGCCAGTGCGTGGGCGATCTGGGCCACCCGCAGGCTGTGCTCCTGGATGTTTTCCGGGTACGTGCTGTGCATGAGTCCCCAGCGGCGAATGAACTTCATGCGCGACAGGTACGCGAAGAAGTGGCTGGTGGCCATGGACCCCGCGGGCCGCCGCTCAGACCCGCAGCTTCGGGTCCAGGGTGTCGCGGAGCCAGTCGCCGAGCAGATTGACGCCGAGCGCGGTGAGCGCCAGCGCCGCGCCGGGGAACGCCGCGAGCCACCACGCGACGTACAGGAAGTCGCGGCTCTCCGACAGCATGCTGCCCCACGCCGGGGTGGGCGGCTGGATCCCGAACCCGAGAAAGCTGATCGCCGCCTCGGCGACGATGAACGACGAGAACTGCAGGCTCGCCAGCACGATGATGGACGGCGCGACGTTGGGGAGCACGTGGCGGAAGAGCAGCCGGCCCCGGCTCACGCCGAGCGCCGCCGCCGCCAGGACGTAGTCGCGCTGCTTGACTGAGAGAACTTCGCCGCGCACCACGCGAGCATACACGACCCACCCGGCCGCCGAAAGGCTCAGGATCGTGTTGCGCAGGCCCAGACCGACGATGGTGTTGATCGTCATCGCCAGCAGGATGAACGGAAACGAGAGCTGGACGTCCGCGATGCGCATGAGCACCGCCGACGGCCAGCGCTCGACGAATCCGGCGACGAGGCCGAGCAAGCCGCCGAAGATCGCGGTGAGGACCACCGTGCACACGCCGATGAAGAGCGCCAGCCGCGCGCCGTGCAAGACGCGCGCGAGGAGATCGCGGCCGAGCTGATCGGTGCCGAGGAGGTGGCCGGCGGTGCCGGGCGGGCGGAGGCTCTGCGGGAAATCGGTGCGGAGCGGATCGTGCGGCGCCAGCCACGGCGCCGCCAGCGCCGCGACGATCGCCGTCACCGTGAGCCCCACCCCGAGCCACTTTTTCATTGAACTGGGCATGGGCACCCGGGCTGCGCCCGCCCATGCCCCGCCGGAATCTCGCACGGCGTCTTGTTACGCGCAGCGCGCGAGTCCCCCTCGACCCGACGCCCGTCTCGACCGTGTCGGAACCAACGACTGCGCCCAAGCATGCGCCTCATCTCAACCGCACTCGAGGGTCGAGCCAGCCGTAGAGGAGATCGACCGCGAGGTTGAGGAGCGTGTAGGTCACCGAGATGAAGAACACCGCGGCCAGCACGACGGGGAAGTCGCGGTTGAGGAGCGCCTGGACGGTGAGGCGGCCGAGGCCCGGCCACGCGAAGATCGTCTCGGTGATCACCGCGCCGCCCAGGATCTGCCCCAGCTCGAGACCGGCGAGCGTCACGATCGGGATCGCCGAATTGCGCAGCGTGTGCTTGCCGATCACGCGCCCCTCGCCGAGCCCCTTGGCGCGGGCGGTCAGGATGTATTCCTCGCCCAGGACCTCGAGCACCGCCGAGCGCGTGAGGCGCGTGATGCGCGCCGAGTAAAACGCCGCCAGCACGATCGACGGCATCACGAGGTGCGCGACGGAGCCGATCCCGCCCGTCGGCAGCCACCGGAGCTGGACCGAGAAGAGATAGATCAACATCAGGCCGAGCCAGAAGCCCGGCGTCGCCTGTCCCAGGACCGCCGAGATCGTTCCGACGTGGTCCAGGAAGCCGTCACGGCGCACCGCCGACAGCACGCCGAGCGGGACCGCGACGGCGAGCGTGAGCAGCAGCGACGCGCCGGCCAACAGCAGCGTGGCGGGGAACCGTTCGAGCACGAGCCCCATCGCGTCGCGGCGGTACCGGAGCGATTCGCCGAAGTCGCCGCGGAGCGCGCCGCCGACGAAGCGCGCGTACTGTACGGGCAGTGGGTCGTTGAAGCCGAGCCGCTGACGAAACTCGTTCACGTCCTTCGCCTGGATGTCCATCGGCATGAACAGGAGCACCGGATCGCCCGACAGACGCACCATCGCGAACACCGCCGTGAGCGAGAGGAAGACGACGAGCGCGGTCTGCGCGAGGCGGGAGACGGCGTAGGCCCGCATGGGCCTACAGTTGTATCACGATGCTCCGAGCGCTCGCGGGGCCGGCGCGCGCGCGGCGCGCTTATTTACTTACTGACGTTGCGCGGCGATGCGCGACTGGATTCCGGACCACACCAGCTCCGCCCAGCGCGAATATCCGGCGTCGGACGGGTGATAGCCGTCCCTTCCGATGAGCTCCGGCCGGAGCGGCACCTCGTGTCGGCTGGTCGTGTAGAGGTCCACCAATTCCGCACCGTGCGCGCGGGCCTGACGCGCGACCGCCTCGTTGAACACGACGGTCAGCCGGCCGACGGTCTCGCGCGAGCGGCTCCGGCTGAACCGAGGCGTCACCGCCAGATCCGGAATCGAGTTCACGACCACGACGGCCGCGGTCTCGTGCCGCAGGCGGGAGAGGATCGTCGCCAGATTCTTTTCGTAGACCTCGACCGGCACCCGCGTCGTGATGTCGTTCGGCCCGATCGAGAGCGTGATCAGGTTGGGCCGCTGCTCGATTGCCCGGTCGAGCTGGCGCCGGAGCACGTCCGCGGACGTCGCCCCGCCGACGCCGAGATTGGCGACGCGCGCGCCCGGATAGACGGCGCGCAGCCGTTCGTGGAGAAGACTCACGTAGTTGAGCGTGCGGCTCGAAGCGCCGACGCCCTCGACCGTGCTGTCGCCGAGCGCGACGTAGACCACCGCGGCGCCTCGGTCGGGCGGGAGCGTGCGTACGGTGTCCGGATGGGTGCTGCAGGCCACCAGCAGCAGCGCCAGCAGCGGCGCCGCGCGCCTCACCAGGCGGACGCCTCCTCCACGGTGCGGCGATACCACGGAGCGTCCGGGAACGTGATCGGGCGAATAGCCGGTAGCGTCGTACCCGCGTCGCGGTACGCCCGCACGTAAGCACGCGCCGTCTCGGCGCCGCCCACACCACCGAGGGTGCGCGTGAGCCGGTCCGACACCTCGCGGCTTCGGTCGAAGGCGGCGAGATCCTCCTTGAGGCCGCTCGCCTCGAGCATCGCGCGGTAGAACGGCAGCGTGAAGTAGCGGGCCAGCTCGGCCCGGAACGCGATGAGCGCGTCGGGCACGTCGTCGGTGACGGCCAGGGGGACCGACGCAACGATCTCGAAGCCGTCGAGCGTCTTGCCCGCGCGGGCGCGGCCGCGCGCGAGCGCCGGCACCGCGACGTTGTGCACGTACGCCGGCGGGCACAGCCAGAGGACGGCCCCGTCGGCGATCTCGCCGGCCAGCTCGAGCATCTTCGTCGACAGCGCCGCCAGATAGATCGGCGGCGCCGCCGGCCGCTCGGGCACGGCCATGCTCCAGTCGACCCGGTAGTGCTTGCCTTCGAATTTCGCGCCGGTCCCGAGGGCGCCACGGAGCACCGCCACGTACTCGCGCATCACCGCGAGCGGCTCACGCAGCGGGACGCCGAGCGCGGTCTCCATGCTCGAGCGATGGCTCACGCCGAGGCCGAGCCGGAAGCGGCCGCTGGTCAGCTCGGAGAGCGTGAGCGCCGCCTGGGCCATCACGACCGGGTGGCGCGGATAGATCGGCACGACGCCGTTGCCGAGGCCGAGCCGCGTGGTGGCCGCCCCGTACGCGGCGAGCACGAGGAACGAATCACGCCCCGAGCCGTGCGTGACCCAGACGCTGTCGTAGCCCGCCGCTTCCGCGCGCCGCGCCAGGTCGACACCGGTCGCCAGATCGCGTCCCGGATTGAGGAAGGCCGCGCGACGCAGAGCCGCCACGTCAGTCGCGGATCCAGGATTCGGCGAGCGGGATGGCGCGGCGCGACGCGGCGCGAAGCGGGATCACGTTCGACCCGCGCGTTGCGCTGGGCGCCAGCCGGAGGAGACCCTCGACCTCGGCGCGACGATAGAGACGCTGGCGCTTGATCCCCTGACGGTAGCTGCGGAGCACGCCGCGGCTCACGTAGGCGTAGAGCGTCGCCGGCTTGACGCCGAGCACGCGCGCGGCCTCCTTGACCGTCAGATATTCCTCGCCGCTCACGCTGATCATGGACTCTCCCGCGCCTCCGGTCCGACGCTAGCAGGCCCGGCCGGTCCCGTCCACCTCGACCGTGGACCGGTCCAGACGAATCAAGTATAATCAATATTAATCAACAATCGCCAGGAGGTCGACATGGAGACGGCGTGGAAGGCGGGGCTCGAGGACGTGATCGCGGGGCGGTCGGCGATCTGTCGAGTGGACGGCGAGGCCGGCCGGCTCTACTACCGGGGCTACGAGGTCGGCGACCTCACCGCGCACGCCCCCTTCGAGGACGTCACGGCGCTGCTCTGGCTCGGTGAGCTGCCGGCGGCCCTTGAGTCCGAGCGCTTCAAGGCCCGCCTCGCGGCGGCGCGCGGTCTGCCGGCGCCCGTGCGGGACCTGCTCCAGAGCCTGCCCCGCGACACTCATCCCCTGGACGCTCTACGGACCGCGGTGTCCCTGGCCGCGACCTTCGATCCCGACACGCGCGCGAGCGATCCGGAGGCCAACTTCCGAAAGGCGATCCGCCTCACCGCGCTGGTGCCGGAGACGGTCGCGGCCTGGCAGCGGATCCGCAACGGCAAGGCGCCGGTGAGCGCGCCCACGTCGCTCTCGCATGCCGCGTACTTCCTCAACCTCGTCGACGGGCGCGCGCCGTCGCCCGAGGTGGCGCGGGTCCTCGACGTGGTGCTCACCCTCCACGCCGACCACGAGCTCAACGCGTCGACGTTCGCGGCGCGGGTCGCGGTGGCGACGCTCGCCGACCTCCACGCCGCGATCGTGTCGGCGATCTCGACGCTGAAGGGGCCGCGTCACGGCGGCGCCAACGAGGACGTCCTGGCCATGCTGCTGGAGATCGGCCAGCCCTCGCGGGCCGAGCGCTTCGTCGAGTCGCGGCTCGGGGCGCGCGCCGGGCTCTCGAAGCACGAGCGCGGCAATCCCCAGATGCGCGTGCCCGGGTTCGGCCATCGCGTCTATCGCGTCGACGACGCGCGCGCGCGCGTGCTGCGGGGGATGGCGAAGTCGATGGCGGAAGCGACCGGCCGGCAGAAGCTCTTCGAGGTCGCCGAGCGCGTCTACGACGCGATGCGGGCTCGGACCACGCTGCCGGTGAATGTGGACTTCTTCTCGGCGGTCGTCTACGACGCGCTGGGGATCCCGCCGGATTTCTGCACGTCGATCTTCGCGGTCGGGCGCGTGGCGGGCTGGTGCGCCCACGCGCTGGAGCAGTTCGCCGACAACCGGCTGATCAGGCCGCGCGCCGAGTACATCGGGCCGGCGCCGCGAGCGGTCGCGGCCCGCTGATCGGGCGGCGCGGCTAGCTCAGCGACGCAGGAAGGAGACTTCCATCGCGTCGTCGTCGACGTCGTAGCCGCGGCTGTCGTAACGGCCGCCGGCGGCGCGCACGTACTCGAGGTACGGCGCCACTTCGCGGCGGGCGATGCCCGTGTTGTCGGCGACGACGATCGCACCCGGCACGAGCTTCGGCTCGAGCTGGCGCACGTAGTCGAGGTAGTCCTCCTTTTCGGCGTCGATGAAGGCGAAGTCGAAGCGGCCGGGCAGGAGCGGGATCGCCCGCAGCGCGTCGCCGGCCACCACCTTCACTCGCCGGGCCAGGCCCGCCTCCGCGACGTTCGCGCGCACGAGCCAGGCCAGGAAGGGATTCGCCTCGACGCACGTGAGCCGGCCCTTCGGTGGCATGGAGCCGGCGATTAGGATGGCCGAGTAGCCGAGCAGGGAGCCGAGCTCGATGGCGCGCGTGGGGCGATGACGGTCGAGCAGCCGGCGAATGATGCGGCCCTTGACGCGACCGACGGTCGGGATGTGCCAACGCGTCGTCGCCCGGTCCATCAGCGCGAGCATCCGGCGCGCTTGTTTGGTCACGCGCGGGCGGCTGGGCGGCGGGCGGCGACGGTGTCGGGCAGGGGATAGCGCCGCGTGGACTTCCCGGCCTTGACGATCTGACCGGGGAGCGCCCGGCCGATGATCTCCTGGACCCGCCACGACGTCGCGACCAGCCGATCGAGATCGATCCCGGTCTCGACGCCCATGGCGTGCAGGCAATGCACGAGGTCCTCGCTGCAGACGTTGCCCGAGGCGCCCGGCGCGAACGGGCAGCCGCCCAGGCCGCCGATCGAGCCGTCGAGATTCGTGACGCCGCACTCCATGGCGGCCAGGATGTTCGGGATCGCCATCGCGCGGGTGTCGTGCGTGTGCAGCGTCCACTCGATGGACGGAAAGCGCGGCATCAGGTGCTCGCACACGCGCGCCACCTGACGGGGATTCGCCATGCCGGTCGTGTCGGCGAGGCCGATCGCACGGGCGCCCATGTCGACGAGACGTCCGACGACGCTCTCGAGCTGGTCCAGCGGAACGTCGCCCTCGAACGGGCAGCCGAACGACGTGGAGATGCCGCAGCTCACCGCGACCTTCGCGCGCGCGGCCACCTGCATGACCGCGCGGAGCTTTTCCATCGACTCGGCGATCGTCATGTTGACGTTGGCGAGGTTGTGGCTCTCGCTGGCCGAGACCACGGTGTGGATCGCGTTGACGCCCGCGTCCACCGCGCGCACCGCGCCCTTGTCGTTGGGGACGAGGGCCGCGTAGCGCACGCCCGGGCGGCGGCGGATCTTCGCCATGACCGCCTCGGCGTCGCGCAGCTGCGGGACGACTTTCGGATGCACGAACGAGGTCACCTCGATCCGCGGCACGCCGGCGTCGGACAGGAGATCCACGACTTCGACCTTCAGCTCCGTCGGGATGAAGTCGGGCTCGATCTGGAACCCGTCTCGAGTCCCCACCTCGCAAATCGTGGCGCGCGCTGGTAGCTTCATGGCACCCTCCGGGGTCCGGACCTCACCGGAACTCTAGCACGGCGGACGAATGAACCCGTCGGCCGTCCCTCGACATCCTAAGAGCGGGAGGAAACGATGAGTCCGAACATCGGCATCGCGGAGAGCGAGCGCAAGAAGATCGTCACGATCCTGAACACCCTGCTGGCCGACGAGTACCTGGTCTACACCAAGACCCGCAACTATCACTGGAACGTCGTCGGGCCGCAGTTCAACGACCTGCACAAGTTCTTCGAGGGCCAGTACGGCGAGCTCAACGAAGTGATCGACGACGTGGCCGAGCGTGCGCGGACGCTCGGCGGGGCGGCGACGGCGTCTCTGACCGAGTTCCGCGACGCCGCGCGTCTCAAGGAGCACCCGGGCCAGTATCCGGCGGCCGAGGAGATGCTCGCGAATCTCCTGGGCGATCACGAGACGGTCATCCGCCAGCTCCGCGATGACGTCGACACCACCGCGAATGCCCACGACATGGGCACCAGCGACTTCCTCACCGGGCTCATGGAGAGGCACGAGAAGATGGCGTGGATGCTCCGCGCGTTCATGGAAGGCAAACCCGGCCGCTCACGCTAGCCCGGGTCGTCGACTCCACCCGCTCGCACAGCGGCTCGGCCACCTGGTGGTGGCCGGGCCGGTCAGCCGATCCCCGCCGCCACCATGTAGCCGATCACCGGTGCCGCGATCACGGCGGTGGCGAGCCAAGCCAGAATCGTCAGGCGCCACGAATGGACGAGGATGGAGTACGTGCCGAGAACGACGTAGCCATTGAAGAGCACGCCGAAGATCACGCTGAACGCCATGTTGACCCAGGTGAGCAGAGCTCCAAAGAAGTAAACGCCCTCGAAGACCCCTTTCACCACGCCAGGCAAGTACGGGTCCACGAAGAAGCCGAGCGCCGTGTACAGCGGCACGAATACCAGTCCGATCGCGATACTGAGCGGGACGCGCGTACGAGGGCCCAGCGCCCGCCCGATTTGCGGGGTTGACCAGGCGTCAAGCGTTGGGGGTATCGGGAGGGATGCCCGGGCGCCCAACCGATTGGGGGGTATGGGGGGCCATGTCGGGGCCCCCCATCTCAATAACTTCTCGGCATCCCGAGCACGTGCTCGCCGACGTACGCGAGCACGAGGTTGTTGTTGACCGGGGCCGTCTTGTAGAGGCGGCACTCGCGGAACTTGCGCTCGACGTCGTACTCCTCGGCGTACCCGTAGCCACCGTGGCAGTCGATGCAGGCGTTGCCCGCCTCCCACGCGGCCTCGGCGCCGAGATACTTCGCCATGTTGGCCTCGCCGCCGCACGGCTGGCCCGCGTCGAACAGCGCCGCCGCCTTGTCGCGCATGAGCTGGGCCGCGTCGGTCGAGATGTGAGCGCGGGCGATCGCGAACTGCACGCCCTGGTTGGCCCCGATCGGCCGGCCGAAGATCACGCGCTGGTTGGAGTACGCGACCGCCTTCTCGGTGAACCAGCGCGCGTCGCCGAGCGAGTCGGACGCGACCAGGATGCGCTCGGCGTTCATGCCGTCCAGGATGTAGTGGAAGCCCTTGCCCTCCTGGCCGATCAGGCTGTCGGCCGGGATCTCGACGTTGTCGAAGAAGAGCGCATTGGTCGAGTGGTTCATCATCATCCGCAGCGGGCGCACCTCGAACCCCTTGAGGTCGCGGATGTCGATCAGGAACACCGAGAGCCCGTCGGTCTTGCGCTTCACC
>Ga0066682_10000493_pt1 | contig 12696 bp, 10 predicted proteins | sample GraSoiAngelo_131_FD_65628 | JGI IMG/M metagenome (GOLD analysis project Ga0066682, IMG submission 65628) | Grasslands soil microbial communities from the Angelo Coastal Reserve, California, USA - 14_0929_02_30cm | ecosystem: Environmental > Terrestrial > Soil > Grasslands | place: USA... | reverse complement strand
GTGGCGGAGTAGTGGAGGTTGCACAGGCCGCATTCGTACGGACACACCTTGGCGTCCACGATCTGCGGGTTCTCGAGGCCGACCCCGTCGAAGGCCCAGTTCTCGGCGCGGAGGTACATCTCTGCGTCGGACCAGCACACCTCGTCGAATTCGCCGTGCTCCTTGCACGTCTTCTTCATCTTGAGGGCGCCGTCGCCGATGTACAGCGTCGCCGGGATGACCTTGAGGCATTCGGGACAAAGGGATCCGGTCCGTCGGGGCAGCCCCTTCTGGAGCTTCGACGGCATGACGACCATCGCGTTGTCCTGCCGGGACTCCTTGTACATGTTCCGGACTGCGCCGATGGCGTAATCGGTGCCGCAGAGAGACATTTGTCATTCACTCCTTTCCCCCGCCTAATTTCTGAGGTCATGATAACCCTTTTGTAGTATGTGCTACTACAAGATTCTGAGGCGTTTCCTATGGAGAAAACGGTCTTACTGATACCGAGAATCAGCCCTTTTTCGGGGTGTCTGTGCCCGCTGCGAGGGCCCGAACGACCTCGCCGACGCTCTGGAACGTCTGACGCGGAAGGGCAGAGAGGAGGCGATGTGCGTGCGCTCGCGTGTGGTCGTCCAGGTCGATCACCTTCCAACCGTGCCGTTGGACGAGGTCGTCCTTCGATGAGGGGAAACGTGCATCCGGCATCAGGACCGCCTCGAGGGATGCCAGGCCGCGCGATGACGTCGCCGCAGGGAAGGCGCCCGTCCTCTTGAAGGTCAGGAAGCGCGCCGCGTCCGTGTACATACGCACTCCGTGGAACGTGAATGCGACTCGGACCGCATCGCCGCCGGCGTGATCGATCTCCCGCAACTCCCGATCGTCGAACTGGTACGCGTTGTGCGGCCCGGGCCCGAATAGGCGCGTGTAGCGAGTGTCATCCGCGAGTCGAAGGGCTGTTTGGGAAAGGTCGACGACGTCTAAGATGGCGTGGTCTTCCATCGTCCGTTGGAGCTCCGAAGGCAAGGCCTGCCCCGCGTACGCCCGCGCCTCGAGGCCGATTCGTGTCCCGGGATGCGCCATGCCCGCGAGGTCGCGGAGCCCCCTGACCTGGCTCGACTCGACGCGGAGCGACGCGGGTGTCTCGAGAATCACGAACGGCGCTCCGAGGATCCGGGCGGTCCGCAGGCTGTGGGCAAACGCCTCCCGCCCGGCCGGGGACGCTTGCAGAAGCCCGGCGTGCGTGACGTCGCGGTGGGCCTTAACCGAAAAGACGAAATCCGCCGGGACCCGCGCCCGCCAATGATGGGCCATCGACTCGGGGATGCGACGGTAGAAGGTTGCGTTCACTTCCGCGAACCGAAACGCCTTGGCGTACGCCCCCAGGCCTCCGGAGAAGTATCCCCAACCGCCTGCGCCGACGAGCGACTCCGACATCCGCGAACCCATCGGCGGCCCGAGCTTAAACCTCGAGGCGGGAGGGCCGTGAAACGGGGTGGACCCGGCCGTGCTCCGGCTATACGATAATCTATCGCGGGCGCATTCGGGATGCGGCCATGGTTCGCCTCCGGTTCGGTTGCAGCGGTTGGGACTACCAGGAATGGATCGGGCCCGTGTACCGGAACGCGACCGAATCGAAGCTCCGCGCCTACTCGCGGATTTTCGACACGGCCGAGATCAACTCGACGTTCTACCGCGCGCCGTCGCCCGGCATGGTCCTGGGCTGGGCTCGGTACACGCCGGAGGACTTCGTCTTCGCCGCGAAAGTCCCGCAGACGGTGACCCACGATCGGTTACTCGATCTCGGCAAGGGGGCGGACAAGGACCTGCTCGCCTACTGCGAACTCATGCGACCTCTGCTGGACGCGGGAAAGCTCGGCCCCCTCCTCCTGCAACTCCCTCCGCGGCTTCGTTTCCAGGAAGCGACGATCCATCGGTTCCTCGACATCCTGCCTCGGGACTTCACATTCGCGCTCGAGCCCCGCAACAAAACGTGGATGACGATGGAAGCGTTCGATCTCTTGCGCGCCACCGGGGTCGCGTACACGATCGTGGACGAGCCGCTCCTCCCTCCGGACCTGCACGTGACGTCCTCGCATGCCTATCTCCGCTGGCACGGCCACGGGCAGGATCCATGGTACAATTACCGCTACGGAGAGGACGAGCTCAAGTCCTGGGTGCCTCGGGTCCAGCAGGTCGGCTCCCAGGCGGAGACCGTGTACGGCTTCTTCAACAACCACTTCCACGGCTACGCGCCGGAGAACTGCATCCAGATCTTGCGGATGCTCGGAGTCCAGACGCAAGAGCAGGCACGGGCGCTGCAGCGGATCGACGCCTTCCGCAAGCAGGCGACGGCCGCGGAAGTCCGCCTCCGGTCGCTCACGCTCGAGGACTTTGGCGCCGACGCGCCGAAGGATGCCTTTGTCGAAGCGGTGCTTCAGCGATTCATGGACCCGAACCGCCTGGACCGGGCGAAGCGAATCGATTCGCGGGATGTCGACATCTCTCGGGACGGCGACACGATCCTCGCGCGTGTGAAGGATTACCGGGTGGAGCTCGATCCAGGCGCACGGACGATCATCCACGACTGCGAGGACTGGGGCAAGCTTGTCGATCGCAAAGATTTCTGCAAACACGTCGGGAAGTTCTTCCTGAGCCTCCCGAAGACTGAGGCTCTGAGTCGACTCGAGGCGATCCTCTCGAATCGGGACGCTTGGACGTTCTCGACGACTGCCCGGTAGCGGAATTTCCAAATCAGACCATTGGACGTGGCGGAGAAGCCATAACGCGCGATGCGTTCGGGACCCCTGCACATGGGCGTCCTGCTCACATCGATCACGGTGCGTCATCCAACGAGCCTGGAGGCGATCCGGGGACGGACGGTCGCGGTGGACGGGAATCTCGAACTGTACCAGTTCCTCTCGATCATGCGGACCCGCGATGGGCAGCCGTTGCAAGATTCGAAGGGACGGATCACGTCCCACCTGAACGGGCTCGCGTTTCGTACGACACGTCTCGTGGCCGATTTCGACATCCGGCCCGTCTTCGTGTTCGACGGGCGACCGCCGGAGTTGAAGCGGGATGAGATCCAAAGGCGACGTGAGGGCCGCGAGAAGTCCGAGCGGGAGTACCGGGCGGCGATCGCCGTCGGGGACACGGCGACGGCTTGGTCGAAGGCCGTGATGACTTCACGCCTCACGCGCCCGATGGTGGAAGAGGCGAAGACTCTCCTGACTCTCCTCGGCATTCCTTGGATTCAAGCGCCGAGCGAGGGAGAAGCCCAGGCCGCTCACCTGACCCGCGAAGGGGTGACTTGGGCGACTGGCTCGAAAGATTACGATTCCCTGCTGTTCGGGACGCCCCGTCTCCTTCGGTTCCTTGCCGTGGCTTCAACCGAATTCCTTCCGACCCGGGGCCGATCGCGCGCGGTGCCGCCAGAGGTCATCGACCTCGAGGAGAACTTGGTAACGCTCGGCCTTACGCGGGAAGAACTGATCGACGCAGCGATCCTGATCGGGACGGACTTCAATGAAGGCGTCCGCGGCGTCGGACCCAAGACCGCCGTTCGACTCTTGCGTCAACATCACACGCTTTCGTCACTCCCGGCTGATGTCCGTGAGTCGCTCTCTGACAACGTCGACGCGATTCACGATTTCTTTTTGCACCCTCCTGTCGTGCCACCTGAGAAAATCGTCCCCGGGGCGTTCAATCCCGAGACCCTGAGGAAGTTTCTGTGTGACGAACGAGATTTCGCCACGTCGCGCGTCGAGTCTCTGGTCCAACGATTGTCCAAACGGCCTCTTATTCGTCCTCGTCTCGACGATTTTCTCGAGGCACGAGAAACCATTAAATAAGGTCGAACCGTTCGTGCCGACTCGGAGGCTCGGCGCAAGAGTCGCGCCCGACCTGAGGGAGGAGAAAGTTTTGGCGGAACCCGCTGCACCGCCGGTCCAAGCTGCCGGTGGCCGAGGTCGTATGTTGATTGTGCTCGTGGTCATCCTCGTCATCGCTTTGATTGCGGTCAGTGCCTACGCCCTAATTCCAAAACCGGCCGCATCGAAGATACCTATTCAACTCTGGTACAACAACAGCAACCATTACGGGAGCACCGAGGTCGCGGTCGCACTAGCCCTCCAGAACAGCCTCTCGACTTGTGGCAGGTTCCAGATTACCCTTAAGTCCGACATCTGGACCGTCTACAAAGAGAACTGGGTCAACCAGCGGATGCCGATGTTCCTCCTCGGATGGTACCCGGACTATTTCGACACAGATGACTACATCTCGCCCTTCATGGGCATTGCCGGTGCCAAGTCGGAAGGCTCCTTCTACAACAATTCCCAGGTTGACCAGTGGGTGCGAGATGAAGCCAGCACCAGCGACCCGAACGTTAGGGCGGACCGGTTCACGAAGATCCAGGCTGCGCTCGCCGAGGATGTGCCCTACGTCCCGCTCTTTTCGGCTCCGGCTCAGGCGGTCTACGTAAACGGCGTTCAGAACGTCGAATTGCATCCGGTGTCGTTCAAGTGGTTCATCATTAACAAGCCGGGAGCAACGCAGCTGAATGCGTCGACGTCCGACCACATCATCAACCTCGACCCCGCGAGTGCATACGACTTCATGTCGATCGAAGTGATTAACCAGGTCTTTGACACGCTTTTGGTCTACGACGCCAAGAACACGACACTCCTTCCGGGACTCGCGATGGAAGTCCCTTCACGCGCGAATGGCGGAATCTCAGCGGACGGGCTCACATACACATTCCATTTGAGGAGCGGGGTGACGTTCTCGGATGGGACGGCGCTCAACTCGTCCGTCGTCAAGCGCTCGATTGATCGCGTGATGAGACTGAACCTCGACGGCAGTGCTGCGTTCCTTCTGTATGACGTCGGGGCCCTGCGGGCGGACCATTTGCCAGGGGACTCGGCACCGGGCGTGATTGACACGCCGGACGCCACGACAGTGGTGTTCCACCTGTTCAGTCCGGTCAGCTTCTTCAACCAGCTGATGGCGTTCTCCGTCTCCGCTCCGGTTCCGTGGACCTACAACCAAAACGGTTTGCAACCGTCCACGGCCGGGAGTGTCATCGGGACCGGACCCTACGTTCTCACGACCCACGTCCCGGATCAGCTTGTTGTTCTCGACAAAAACTTGGCGTACTACAACCCGAACCTATACCAGTCGGAAGGAATCGGCCCGATTCCGAAGATGGACCGCGTCGTGATCAACATCAAGAGCACCGATGCTGCCCTGAAGCAGGATATCGAAACGAAGGCCGTCGACGTCGCGTTCCGGACGATCTCGCCCGTAGACCTTGCGGACTTGGAGGACCGCCAGGCAAGCCTCGGGCTCACCGTGAAGCACGGATCGAGCCCGCAGATCCGGTTCCTCGTCTTTAACGTGAACCTGGTTCCGAACAAGGCGGTGCGGCAGGCGATCGCCTACGCTGTAGACCGAGGCGCGATCAACTCTCTCGTCTTCTTGGGGCAAGCCACCCCCCTGTACAGCATGATCCCTCCCGACTTGCCATATGCTTCCCCAGTGTTCCAGAGTAAATACGGGGACGCTCAGTGCGCGGCGTCAAACGCGCTGTTGTTATCGCTTGGGGTCGCCTTTGAGCTACAGGCGGAGATTGTTGCCGTTGCCAGGGACCGCTGAGCCCCCGGCCTTCCACCTTCTCTCAAGGTCTTTATTGGCCTACGCCATGCACTGAGCGCGAATGCCATATGGCCCGTGACGGATCTCTGTTCGCTTACATCCTGACGCGGATGTTCTTGGCAATTCCGATGCTCCTGATCCTCCTAACGGCAGTGTTCGTCATCCTTCGGGTGTTGCCCGGGGACCCAGTCCTGGCCTTGTGGGGCGGCCGAAGCCCGCCTCCGAGCGCAATCGAGGCCGCCCGGCACGAGCTCGGGCTAGACCAACCCATCGCGGTGCAGTACCTCACCTATCTGCGGAAAATCTTCACCGGCGATTTCGGCGTCTCGATTGGAGGGACTTACACGGGCCAGTCCGTCTGGAGCTTGATTTCCGGCCGCTTCCCTGCAACGGTAGAGATTGCAATTGGCGGCATGCTCGTCGCATCCCTCGTCGGAATCCCGCTCGGGGTGTTGGCGGGCGCGCACCGGGACAAGCCGGTCGACCTCGCCGTCCGAATATTTGGGACGATTATCTGGGTCATCCCGATTTTCTGGCTTGGGCTCGTGCTCCAGCTGATCTTCGGCGTTTGGCTTCGGTGGCTCCCTGCGAACGGCCGCTGGAGCGGCGCCGACGTGCCATGCACGGCTCCCTCGTCGTGCCAGGTTCGAACGGGGATGTACACCGTAGATAGCCTGATCGAACGCAACCCGGCTCACTTTGTGAATGCGGTTGCCCATCTCCTGCTCCCGTCCCTCACCCTGGGGCTTGTGCTCTCCGGGTTCTTTGCGAAAACGGTACGCGCCAATATGCTCCGAACGATCTCAGCGGACTTCACGGAGGCCGCACGCGCCCGAGGCGTGCCAGGACGAGCCGTCGTGTACAAGCACGCGTTCAAGAACGCTCTGGTGCCGGTAGTGACCGTTCTCGGTCTTCAGTTCGCCATTCTCTTTGCCGGTGCCGTGCTCACTGAAAAGACGTTCTCCATCGAAGGAATCGGCATCCTTCTTTTGAACGCTGTGACCTCGAAGGACATGTCGGTGATCCAGGGGGTTGTCGTGTTCTACGCCACTATCATCGTCGTAATCAGTCTCGTGATCGATGTCATTGGCGCAATGATCGATCCGCGCATCCGGCTGTAGGTGGCTATGGCCACGGCCGCTCGTCGTACATTGGCCGACTCGCTGCGCCGGTGGGTCCCCCCGCATTCCATTCTCGGGCGGGTACTTTTCCCTCTCCTCGAGGAGAGGCGAAGTCTGCCGGCGGTCCTCACTTGGATGGGACTGGGGGCTGTAGTGGCGTTCGTCCTGATTGCGTTCCTGGCGCCCCTGCTCGCGCCTTGGGATCCCTATGCGTTCGTCGACGAGAGGGACGTCCCTCCATGGACAAACGCCCCGGTCCTTGCAAATAGTACGTATTTCTCGTTCGCGCCTTCGGGGTGGGCGAACATGACATATGGTCAATCGATCGACGGGCGGAGTGCTTCATCCGCCACCGTGAACGACTCGGTCGTCGTGTCGGGCTTTGGCGTTCGCGTCCTTCGGGACTCGGTGACCGCTGTCGCTTATGCGGTGCTCTTGGACAGAAGCGCGACTTCGCCTGGACAGTACCTGGGAGTCGAATTCAGCAGTGATCGGGGGTTATCCTGGTCGCAGCGGACGGAGATCCGAACGGTGAACCGGTTCGTCCGAGTTGACCTCACTGCGGAGCGTGTTTGGACGCTGGCGAACGTGACGCCCGGCGCGTTCCAGTTGCGCCTTACGCATCTCGCCGACGGAAACTCCACGGGACTGCTCTCCCTGAACTTCGCGTCCCTCCAGGTCGTGTGGCTGAGTTATTGGCACGTGATGGGGACGGACCCGGTGGGACGGGACGTTTTCTCGAGAGTCCTGTTCGGGACGGCCACATCCCTCGAGATCATGGCCATCGGCGTGTTCTTCGCCCTCTTGATCGGATTCCCGATCGGACTGTTCTCAGGGTATACCGGCGGTCGAATCGATAAGCTACTCGTGCTCGTGATGGACTCGCTCTACGCCTTTCCTGGACTCCTCTTGGCGGGGCTGATCGCGGTTCTGATTGGCAAAGGCGTTGTGAACATCGGGCTCGCGGTGACTGTTATTTACATCCCCTTGTACTTCCGGGCCACGCGGAGTCACGTTCTGTCGGTGCGAGAAGAATTGTACGTCGAGGCGGCGCGTGCGCTCGGCGCATCGCCACGCCGAATCATCTGGCGCTACATCGCCTCGAATGTCCTGGTCGCGATCCCCGTGATTTTCTCCCTCAGCGCGGCCGACGCGGTCCTGACCGCGGCCGGATTGAGTTACCTCGGCCTCGGCGTCGAGGCTCCGACTGCGGACTGGGGGCTCGATCTGTCCGCCGCCTCGAGCCGGATCAGCGTCGGGATCTGGTGGTCCTCATTCTTTCCCGGCCTCATCATCGTCCTGTTGACGGTCGGGCTGAGCTTCCTCGGGGAAGGGTTGAACGACATCATCAATCCGGTCCTTCGGAAGGAGAGAGCGTGAGCGACACCGTGCTAGAGGCCTCCCGCCTCCGCGTTTACTACAGCACCCGCCGCGGACCCGTGAAGGCCGTCGACGGGGTGTCGTTCGAGCTGAGCCGGGGGGAGACTCTCGGGGTTGTTGGCGAAACAGGATGCGGCAAGTCAACCCTTGGGAAGTCGATCCTCGGCATTCTTCCCCCGAGAACGACAGTCGAAGGCACATTACGATTCCTCGGCAAGGACCTCGCATCTCTTCCCCGCGAGGAACTTAGAAAGATCCGCGGAAAGGAAATCGCACTCATCTTCCAGGATCCGATGACGCGACTCGACCCTCTCTTTACGATCGAGGATCACTTCGTCGAGACAATACGAGCCCACGAGGACGTTTCGAAGGGGGAAGCGATCGAGCGGGCGGTGAAGGCGCTCGCGTCGATGGGCATTCCGGAGAGCCGTCTCAAGCATTATCCACACGAGTTCAGCGGGGGGATGCGTCAGCGGATCATGATTGCGATGTCGCTCGTGATGAACCCGAAGCTCCTGATTGCGGACGAGCCCACGACATCCCTCGACGTAATCGTGGAGGCCCAGATCCTCGAGATCCTGGAGGATCTCCGCCGGGTCTACAAGATGTCGCTCCTCCTCATCACCCACAACCTCGGAATCGTGGCCGAGGTGTGCGATCGGCTTGCGGTCATGTACGCGGGCAAGTTCGTCGAACTCGGCGGCGTGCGTGATGTATTCCGGACCCCCGTCCATCCATACACCCAGGCGTTGCTCGCGTCGACGATCCATCTCGAATCGAAAGAGCTGTTTTCGATTGACGGCCTCCCGCCCGACCTGATTGATCCTCCTCCGGCGTGCCGGTTTCATCCCCGGTGCACGTACGCCCAAGAAATTTGCCGCACGGAAGAACCCGCATGGGTCGAGTACCGCCCGGGGCATTTCGCCGCCTGCCACTTCGGGAAGGACTTCCTGTGACCGACGCGATCCTGGAAGTCCAAGATCTTGTCAAGCATTTCCCCGTGAAGCTCCCCGGGATCGCACGGATCTTTTGGGGTGGCGACCTCGCCGTCCACGCGGTCGACGGCGTTTCGTTCTCGCTGCGCCGCGGCGAGATTTTCGGGCTCGTCGGAGAGAGCGGATGCGGGAAAACGACCGTCGGTCGGACGGTCCTTCGACTCGTTGAGCCCACCACGGGCACAATCCGCTTCGAGGGGACGGACATCACGCACCTGAAGGAACGGGAACTCAGGCCGCTCCGGAAGCGAATGCAGATCATCTTCCAGGATCCGCACGCGTCTCTGAACCCAGGGATGACGATTGGTCAGAGCATCGCGGACCCGCTCATCATCCACGAAGCGGCAGATGAGAAAGAGGCGAAGCGGGCTGCGTTGGAGATCATGACCGAGGTCGGCCTTTCTCCAGCGGAACAGATGTACAGGAAGTATCCGGCGGACCTCAGTGGAGGCCAGAAGCAGCGGGCGGTAATCGCCCGGGCGATGATCCTGAAGCCACAACTGATCGTCGCAGACGAGCCTGTCGCGATGCTCGACATGTCGATTCGCTCCCGGGTTCTCGAACTGATGCTGGACTTGAAACGCCGGTATGGCCCCACGTACCTCTTTATCACACACGACCTGGCGACCGCGAAATTCATCTGTGACCGAATCGCGATCATGTACCTGGGCCGAATCGTCGAGATGGGCCCCTCGAAGGGGATCTACGCCGACCCGAAGCATCCATACACGAAGGCCCTCTTGGAGGCCATACCTGTTCCAGACCCGATGCGACGCGGGAGGAAGGTGCTGCCGCGGGGCGAGGTTCCGGATGCCGTGCACCCGCCGGCCGGATGTCGGTTCCATCCGAGGTGTCCCGTCGCGATGCCCACCTGCGGGTGGGAAGGCCGCGACTTCGTCGATTTCCTCGAGCTGCGGTGGCTTTCTCCCGAGATTGCCGCGGCGGAGGCTGCGCTGGGCCCTGTTGAGGAGTGGACGACGGACGGCCTAATCGCTCGACGACGCGTCCGTGACGCGGATCCCGATGCCCTTGCGGCCAAGGCCCGCACGATCCTTGGCGATGTAGGGTCCCCGATGACGCAAGCCATGGAAGCGGTCACGGTAGAGGAAGAGAGCTTGGTCGTTCGATTCCGGCCACCGGCGCCGCTCCAGCCGAAAGACCTTGAAGGTCGCCTGGTCGAGTGTCTTCTCTATTGAGGCCAAGGGCTTAAGTTGGCCCCGGCCATCGGGCCGCCATGGAGGACCTTTCGGCATTCGCCAGCGCGCATCCCGAGTTCTGCGACTCGAAGTCGGTGCGCGTCCCGGGCCACGGGGCGGTCCCTCTCCTCGAGGGCGCCCGTCCGTTCGAGCTCACCGCGGAGGCGTTGTCCGCGTACCGGGCGGACGTCCCGAAAGATCCGGCCACCCTCCCGAGCATGCTCAAGCTGGGTCCGGAAGCAATCGCGTTCTACGTGAGCTTCCGCCTCGTTCCCGATCGGTGGGGCATCTACGTCCGCGAAGCGGCGCTGCGGGCCCTGAAAGACGAGTACCACCGGATCATCTGGAGGGACCTCGGAAAGTACGCGGATCGGAACGTCGACGACATCGCCGAGAAGGTCGAGACGACCCTCGTCCTCGACTACCTCCTCGCGCACAACCGTATCCACTTCCTCGTGGATCGCGCCGCCGCGGAATGGGAGATTCAAGGAGGGGCCGCGAAGTACGCGCCGTACCAGGCGAAGTGGTACAGCGCCCCGCCGAAGCCCGTGTTGAATCCGGAGGACGTCGGAAACCTGGAGGAGGCGTTGGCGAACCTCGACGCATTCCGGCAATACATCAATCCGACCTACGCGGACGGCGTGGCGAAACTCGTGGAGGGCCGCCTCGACGAACGGAACGTGAACGAATGGAAGGCGTTCTTCATCGGGGGCCGGTTCGCCGTCGAGATGGCGAACGTCTTCTCGCGGCAGCCTCCGGGATGGAAGGACTTCGGGAAGTTCCTCAACCGCAAGACGTCGGTCGGCGCGACGAACTATGTGCGCATTCAGTATTCATACAACCCGGAGTTACTGGAGCGAGGGCAAGTGGAGCTGAGCCGGCGTCTCTCGGGCGGTTCCCCCGACACCCCGAACCTCTTCAAAGCCGCGTCGCCCGACTTCCCGAACGTGTACTTGTTGTGAATCGGCCGCCGGCGTCGAATGCCGGGCTCATCTTTTTATCGCGCTTGCCACTTCCGCGGATATGGCGCTCCAGGCCCCGCGCGACCGCGGTTGGACCCTGCACGCCTCCCTGATTGTCCTGATTCTGTTTTGGGGGCTCGCCTTCGTTGCGATCAAGCAAGCCCTCGCCTACATGTCGTGGATCACGCTCACCTTCCTCCGATTCGCCGTTGCAGATGTGCTCTTCGTCGGCTATCTGCTGGTCACTCGCCAGATCCGAAACCCGCCAGCGAGGAACGATGTTCCAATGCTCGTCATCCTGGCCTTCTTCGGATTCACGGGCTACCATCTCTTCCTGAACCTCGGAGAAACGGATCCGAACGTCAGCGCGGGCACCGCCGCCCTGATCATTGCCTCGGCTCCGGCGTTCATCGCAATCTTCGCAATTCCCCTCTTGAAGGAGCGCATCGGGCGGCTGCCATCCGCCGGAATCGCCATCGCCTTCGCCGGCCTTGCGGTCATGATCTTCTTCGTTCGCCCGGAAAGCCAATTCACGTTCCGCGCGTCGGAAGGCGCCTTGACCGTCGTCCCGCCCGCGATCTTTTCGGCCCTCTACGCCGTCCTCGGGAAGGGCTATCTCCGCCGGTATCCTCCGTTCACCTTCGTGGCGTGGACCCTTCTGATCGGCACGATCCTCCTCGTCCCTCTCCTGGTCGCCACGGGACGCAGCGTTCTTCTCGACCTCCAGACGATGGGCCTCGGCGGATGGATTCCGGTCCTCTACCTCGGGATCTTCCCGACGTTCGTTGGGTACGGCATCTGGTTCCGCGCGCTGGAGCGGATCCCCGCGGCGTCGGCGGGCGCCTACATCTACGCGAGCACACTCGTCGCCGTGATCGGTGGGATCGCGATCCTCGGAGAGTCCCTCACGCTCGGCGCCATCGCGGGAGGTGCCATGGTGATCGCCGGCGTCGTGTTGGCGCAGCAATTCCGCAAGCGGACCACGTAGTCAGAGAGGCGCTCAGCGGATTCGCTCGAGCTGGAACGAGCCGATCATCAGCGCCTTGTTCGTGAACTTGTACGGGACCCAGTCGTGGGTCTGGACCTCGCCGAGGCCGACGACCTGGAGCGCCGTCTTCTGCTTGTCCGACTTGAAGTGGATCGCGCCGTCGACCATGTGTTCGAGCGCCTCGAGGGTCTGGTCCGTGTGCATGCCCCGCTCGAGAGCGATGGCGGACACCGCCTTCGTCTGCCGCAGGCGATTCACGAGACGCTGGACGAAGCTCATCGCCTCTCGCTCGTCCGCCTGAGTGATCGAGGAACTGAGGGTGAGGTACGCGAGCCGGAAGTACGGATGTTTCTTCCTGAACTCCTCGTCCAGCTGGCCCACGAGCTGGTAGATGTTGTCGAAGTCCGTGGGTCCGTTGAC
>Ga0066682_10000492_pt1 | contig 12704 bp, 5 predicted proteins | sample GraSoiAngelo_131_FD_65628 | JGI IMG/M metagenome (GOLD analysis project Ga0066682, IMG submission 65628) | Grasslands soil microbial communities from the Angelo Coastal Reserve, California, USA - 14_0929_02_30cm | ecosystem: Environmental > Terrestrial > Soil > Grasslands | place: USA... | reverse complement strand
CGGCGGCGACTTTCGTCCCGCGTGGTCACCCGATGGCAGGTGGATCGCGTTCTCGTCGGATCGCGGCAGCGGTCTGCCATTCGCGCACGGCCGATGGGAACATCTGCACCTCGTCGACATCTATGTCATTCGGCCGGACGGCTCCGGGCTCAAGCGCGTCACGGAACACGGGAACTTCTGCGGCAGCCCGAAATGGTCCTCCGACAGCCTGCGCATCGTCGCGTACTGCATGTCCGCGGAAGAGACGTTGACCTATCGACAGCCGAGGCTCGACGGCGGCGACACGAGGATTGTCTCGATCGACATCGCAAAGGGAACGACGGCGGACGTGGCCGCGGGCCCGGGCGTGAAGCTTGCGCCGGCGTTCCAGACGACGAACGAGATCGGATTCATCCGCAAGGACGTGGCGGGCGCCGGCATTCACTACTCGAGCGGCAAGGCTGGACCGAAAGGCGATCTGCGAAGTGCGGCGTGGTCACCCGACGGCACCCGCGTCGCGTTTCACAAGCGTCTGGCCGCGGGCCCCGGCGTGGGCCTCAGGATGTGGAGCCGCCGGCCGGACTTCGAGCTGAGGCTCGGCGGGGTTCAGCCGTCGTTCCATCCGTCCGGCGACCGCTACGCCATGACGACGTACGTGCCGCCTCCGGGGAGCAACAACCTCCTGGTCGTCGAGTCCGACAGCGACAAATCGACCGTCGTGTTCCACCAGGACGGGCGCAGCGTGCTTGGGCCCCAGTGGTCGGCGCGCGGCGACGCGATCATCTTCGGCATCGGCAGGTTCGGGGCGTTCTTCAACGGCTTCCACGACCTGTTCCTGAAGCCGGCGGATCGTGTCGACGGCGGCGCGCAGATTGCGGTCATCGCCCCGGACGGAACCGGGTTCCGCGAAGTCACCACGGGACCGAACAACAACGGCTTCCCATCGATGGCGCCGGATGGCAACCGTTTCGTCTACCGCTCGTTCGGACCGGAGGGAGACGGTCTGCGCATCATGAACATGGAGACGAAATCCGTCACGATGCTGACCCGGGGCTACGACAACTTTCCGGTGTGGTCGCCGCGCGGCGATCTGATCATGTTTTCGCGGCAGGAGAAGGGCGACTACGAGATCTATACGATCAAACCGGACGGCACCAGCGTCCGCCGTCTGACGTTTTCGCATGGGAACGACGCGCACATGGCCTGGTCCCCGGATGGCGAGCGCATCGTGTTCGCCAGCTCGCGCATGGGGTTCAAAGACGAGGTGTTGTACACCGACGCGCCGCAGCCGTATGGCGAGTTGTTCGTCATGAAGTACGACGGGACCGATGTGCAGCAGCTCACCGATAATCAGTGGGAAGACGGCACGCCGGCGTGGCAGCCGTCGCGGCCGCAGGTGTCACGATGAAGAAAATCGCACTTCTCCCGATTGTGGTCGTACTGTGCACCATCGCCCCGTCCGGCCAGGTCGCGAAGCCCGCCGCGCAGGCGACCTTCGCGCCGGACCGGCTCGCGCGCATCGACCGTGCGCTCCAGGAATATGTCGACGAGAGCCGCATCGGCGGCGCGGTCGCGCTCGTGCTGCAGGACGGAAAGCCGGTCTACGAGCGCGCGGTCGGATGGAGCGACAAGGAAGCGGGCCGGCGCATGACGCCGGACACGATCTTCCGTATTGCGTCCCAGACGAAAGCGATCACCAGCGTCGCGATCCTCTCGCTGATGGAGGAAGGCAAGGTCGGTCTCAACGATCCGGCGGGCCGCTTCATTCCAGGTTTCGAAAAGACGACGGTCGCCGAGCGGAACGGTTCGGACGTTTCGGTGGTCCCTGCCAAGCGCCAGATCACCATCCGCGACCTGCTGACGCACACCGCGGGCGTCTCGTACGGCACCAACGCATCGGTCGCATCGTTGTACGAAAAGAAAGGTCTGGGGCCGGCGGCCGGATTCGGCTGGTACACCGCGGACAAGAGCGAACCCGTCTGCGACACGATGGAGCGGCTCGCCACGCTGCCGTTCGTGGCGCAGCCCGGCGAGGCGTGGGTCTACGGCTACAACACCGACATCCTCGGCTGCATCGTCGAGCGCGCCTCCCGTGTGCCGCTCGACGAATTCATTCGCACGCGGATCACCGGCCCGCTCGGCATGAAAGACACGCAGTTCTTCCTGCCGCCGGCGCAACGCGATCGGCTCGCTGCCGTGTACGCAAGCGGGAGCGACGGACGGATTACGCGCGCTCCGGATGGACCGAAAGGGCAGGGCAATTACGTCGACGGTCCGCGGCGCAGCTTCTCCGGTGGAGCGGGGCTCCTGTCGACGGCGCGCGACTACTCCCGATTCCTCGAGATGATCCGCAACGGCGGCGCGCTGGACGGCGTACGCATCCTGGCGCCTCGCACGGTGGAGTTGATGACGACCAACCAGGTCGGGTCGCTCCATTCGCCGACCGGGCTCGGCTACGGCCTTGGATTCGAAACAACCGATCGCTTCGGGGCGAACGGCCTGGACTCGGCCGGTGCCTTCGGCTGGAGCGGTGCGTACGGGAGCCTCTACCGCGTCGACCCGAAGGCCCGGTTGGTGATCACGTTGATGATTCAGCTTGTGCCCAGCCGCAGCGACATCGGCAACAGGTTCCCCACGCTGGTGTATCAGGCGTTGTATTGAGCCGCCGGCGTTCGTTAGCCAAAACAACATGCAACCACGAAAACACGAAGAACAAGAAGAACACGAAGAAACGCAGGACGGAGGTTTTGTACAAGACTGCTTCGTGAGTCTTCGAGATCTTCGTGCTTTCGTGGTTGAAGACGTTGCGCGTTTGCAACGTCGCCGCTGAAAGCAGGCTGCTGTCGGTAACGAAGGCCTACCGGGCCATGACAAAAAGATCTGCGGCCTGCGAGGCACAAAGTGGCTGATTTCCTCCAGGCGCTCGCGGCCCGGGGACCCTTTACGTCGGACTGTCCAGTCAGAAGTCGAACATGTTGGTGAACTTCACGATCAACCCGCGCTCGAGGAGCGCGCCCGAGGTGGTCTCGCGCCGCTCGTTGTAGACGACGAACAAATCGCTCAGCGGCCGATGAATGAGGTTGAATCGCGTGTTGGCGCTGAACTGATTCGTGGTCGCGTTGTACTGCAGGAACGAATACAGAAACGCCCGCGTCGAAAACCCGTACAGCACGCGCGCCCCGACCACGGTCGTCGCGAAATCCCCCTGAGGCAGCCGGACGTCGCTTTGGCTCAGGTTGAGCGCCACGTTGACGTGATAGTTCGGCTTCATGTTCAACGTGCCCGTGATGGACGTGGCGTGGCCGTCCCAGAACGCGCCCGTGTTGAGGGTCGCGCCGCCCTCGATCTGCCGGCTCTGGTCGCTCGTGTAGTTGAGGGCCATGCTCGCGTACTGATAGTCGCCGGCCGGAATGTTCACGCCCGGGTAAATGGCGAACGGCACGACGAGTCGATCGAACGTGTTCGAGACGGTGGCTCCGAGGCTCGCGCCGCTCTGAAACGACAGCCCCGTGTTGACGCTTTGCTGGCGGGTCTGTAGGGCGCCGGTGCTGCTCGCCGCATAAAAGTCGGCGGTCGTTCCGAGCGTGTAGTTTCGAATTCGCGGGCTGTTCTGCGGCCGCGGGCGCCAGGACAGATCGGTTGAGTAGTGGCCCATGTCGGTCCGCCGGACAAACCCGACTTCGGGATTGAAATTGGGCTGCACCGCTTCGTACTGGCCGCCGAGGGTCCAGTCGTCCTCACGCCACGCGACGCCCAGGCGCCGCGCCTGATCCTGCCCCTTCCTCGACGTCGTGTCCGTCTTCATCAGGTAGGAAGACACCTCGAGCTTTTCAAAAAACCGCAGGAAGGTATCGACGCCGTACAGCCGGTTGTCATCCGGTGACGCCGAGGTGCGCGATGTCAGCAGCGCTCCAATGGTGGATTGGCCCCTGAATGTCCGGCGGACGCGGCCCACCAGGAAATCGGTCGAGCGGATCGTGCCCTGGCGGCCGGTCATCATGCCGAGCATCCCGACCTCATAGGGTCCCGTCCTGCCCGACAACCGGGCGCCGCCCACGATGGGAATTGGCGAGCCGCTCGAGCTCAGCCCGATCCGGCGGCTGAAGAACGGGATGACGTTGTCGCTCGTGCTGCCGGATGGTCCCGCGGCGGTCGCGATGCCGAAGATGCCCGCGTTCTCCAGGAACAGCTCGCGCTTCTCCGGGAAGAACAGATTGAAGCGCGTGAGGTTGACCTGCTGCTGATCGGCTTCGACTTGCGAGAAGTCCGTGCGGTAGCCGAGGTCGAGCGTCATCGACTCGGTCAGCCCGTACTTGACGTCGAGCCCGCCATCGACGTGTTCAGTGCCTGCCGGCAGGCCCGTGTCCAGCGTCTTCGCGATCGCAAAGGGTTTGATCTTGAGGTTACGTCCCTGGTGAATGTCGTCCAGGCCGGTGAGCGTTCCCGCCATCGAGGCGCGCCCGACACGGTAGCGGCGCGGCAGCGGCGACCAATGGCTGTCCTCGTTGGCGCGCCGGATGCGACGCATCATGTTGACGCCCCACTCCTGATGTGCGGCGTTCGAGAATCGGAGCGTCTTGAACGGCACGATGAATTCGGCCGTCCACCCCGAGTCGTCCACCGTGACCTTGACGTCCCACACGCCTTCCCAGTCCACGTTGCGATAGGTTTCGTCGCCCGAGTACTGAACGTCGTGGTGCGCGCCGACGGGGTTCGTCGCGAAGTAGAAGCCCGACTGACCGTCATGGAGGCTGTCGATGAAGATGCCCACGCCGTCCTGGTTCCCGCTCGCGAAATCGCGCTCGAGCCCGTTGACGGTCAGATGGCGCGAATCCGAGTCCCAGCAGCGGACGCCAACATACAGGTTCTGCGCGTCGTACACGAACCTCACGTCGGTGTCTTCGGACGCGGGGAGGCCCGGGTGCGGATTCCACTGGATGAAGTGGTTCGCCGGCTCCGCGCGCTGCCAGGCGGCCTCGGTGAGCTTCCCGTCAATGGTGATGGGTTCGTCGATGCGCAGCGCGTGAACCACCCGCTCGAACCGGGCAGTCGCGTAGTCGATGGGGTTTGTCGCGATTGCGGCGGCGTCGCCAGGCGCGCGCTGCATGGTGCCCGGATCGGCTCGAGCCGCCGTTCCCCGGAGCAGGCAGGCAGCTGCACATATTCCGGCTATACCTGGTTTCAGTTTCACGCCGCGCTCCAAGTCCCATGAGTCGGCGACGACCCGACGCATGGCAGACGATCCGAAACAAATCGCGAAGCGTCGGCCACCGAACAGTGGAGCCCTGCTCACCGTGGTGTGGTGGCCGAGCCTGCCCGATTGCGCCGACGTCGAAGAGACGAGAGCCTTTGCTGCTACGCCGAAGTGAGAACGGCTCTGGCAGACAGCAGTACCCGGGAGTATCCTGCCGCATGGGGGAGCCCGCGCTCCGTCGATTGTACTTGCCGCCTCCTCCAGGAGCGTGTTCACGTTTCGTGGACACAGTGGCGGGCCGTGGCAAAGGCATCTGCGGCCTGCGAGGCACAACGTGACTGGCCACCGAGACACCGAGACACAGAGATTTTCTGAGGTTTCTCCGTGTCCCGGAGGTGGCACCGGACGTGGCACCGCTAAAGCGGCGCCCTACGACGCGGCGCCCTACAACGCGGCACCCTTCGGTGTCTCTGTGGGAAAGGCGTGGCTGATCGCCGTCCTGGTCGCGTCCCCGGCGGCCACTCCTGCCTCCGCACAGTCACGCGTCACGTTTTCGAAGGACGTCGCGCCGATCATTTTCGAAAAGTGTGCTCCCTGCCACCGTGCCGGCGAGATCGGGCCGTTCAGCCTGCTGACCTATGAAGACGCGCGGCCGCGCGCGAGGGCCATCGCCCTGGCGACACGCACTCGCGCCATGCCACCGTGGAAGCCGGAACCTGGCTCCGCGGAATTCGTCGGTGCCCGGCGGCTGACCGAACGGCAGATCGAAACCATCCGGCAGTGGGTCGAGGAAGGCGCCATTGAAGGCGACCGGTCCGATCTTCCCCCGGTGCCGCAGCTCACCGAAGGCTGGCGGCTGGGACAACCGGACCTCGTGATCAGGCTGGCCGATGCCTACACGCTGAACGGCGGCGGATCAGACGTGCTGCGGAACTTCGTGATTCCCATCCCCGTGACCAGCACGCGATACGTGCGCGGCATCGAGTTTCGTCCCGGCAACGCGCGCGTCGTGCACCACGCCAACATGCGCATCGACGAAACGCCGGCCTCGCGCCTGCTGGACGAGGCCGATCCCGGGCCCGGCTTCGATGGTCTCGTCATGTCGGGGAGCTTTCCCGACGGCTACTTTCTCGGCTGGACGCCAGGCCAGCTTCCCCCGCTTCTCCCCGACGGCATGTCGTGGCGACTCCAGCCGAACAGCGATCTCGTGCTGCAACTGCACATGCACCCGGGCGACTCGTCAGAAGTCGTTCAGCCCAGCGTGGGTTTCTTCTTCACCGACCGACCGGCGGCTCGCACCCCGCTGATGCTCAGGCTCGGCCGCCAGAACATCGACATCCAGCCCGGCATTTCCGGTTACACGGTCGAGGATCACTACACGCTGCCGGTCGATGTGGACGTCTCCGCGCTCCAGCCGCACGCGCATTTCCGGGCGAGGGAGATCAAGGGCCTTGCGACCCTGCCCGATGGCACGGCCAGATGGCTCATCTACATCAAGGATTGGGACTTCAATTGGCAGGACCTTTATCGCTTCGCCGACCCGTTGGCCCTTCCGAAAGGGACGACGATCTCCATGCACTACACCTACGACAACTCGGCCGGCAACCGGCGGAACCCGGATCATCCGCCGAAGCGGATTCGCTGGGGGCAGAACAGCACTGATGAAATGGGCGACCTGTGGATCCAGGTGCTCACTCGATCCCCCGACGACCGCCGGCGGCTCATTGCCGACTTCGGACCGAAAGTTCTGGCGGAAGACGCGAGCGGCTACGAGAAGCTGCTCGACGCAAATCCGGGGAATGCCCGGTTGCACGACGCCGCCGCGGCGATCTTTCTGCGGCTGCAGAACACCAATCGGGCGGTGGCGCACTTGACTGAAGCGCTCCGCGTGGACCCTGACTTTGTGTCGGCGCATTACAACCTTGCGACCGCGCTCGTGCGGCTCGACCGGCCGAACGAGGCGGTCGAGCACCTTCGGCGGGCGGTCCAGCTTCGGCCCGACTTCGTCGCCGCCCGCGTCAATCTTGGCGCGAGTCTTCGCCTCCTGAAGCGTTACGACGAGGCGACCACCGAGCTTCGTCTCGCGCTGCAGCTCCAACGCGGGAATGCCGTCGCGCACGCCAACCTTGGAGGCATATTTTCGGCCGAAGGCCGGCCGCGCGAGGCGATCGCGGAGTACCGGCTGGCGCTCGACGCCAATCCCGATCTGCTGGAGCCGCTGGCGGCTCTCGCGTGGACGCTGGCGACATCCCCTGATGCCGGGCTCCGACAGCCCGCGGAAGCCGTCCGGCTCGCAGAGCGCGCGGCCACATTGACCAATCGGCGCGACGTCACCGTGCTCGACGCGCTGGCGGCGGCGTACGCCTCCGCCGGCCGGTTCGTGGACGCCGTCGCGTCGGAGCAGTTCGCGCTCGATCTGGTCCAGGCCGCCGGGGCGACAGCGGCCGCTGCACCGATCCGCTCGCGGCTGGAGCTGTATCGGCGGAAGAAACCGTTCCGCGACCGTTAGCGCAGTGTCGAGCTCGATGTCTTTACACGCTCGTGGTGAGCTTGTCGAACCACGAGCCCGGCTGGTGGCTCGTCCTTCGGCAAGCTCAGGACGAGCGGTGGACAGATCCGCGACCGGTAAGCGCAGTGTCGAGCTCGATGTCTTTACACGCTCGTGGTGAGCTTGTCGAACCACGAGCCCGGCTGGTGGCTCGTCCTTCGACAAGCTCAGGACGAGCGGTGGACAGAACCGTTGATCTCGGCAGACCAGCGCCTGGCCTGGCCAAGCCAAGCTAGCAGCTAGAAGCTGTACGTCATGCTGAACTCCATGATGCGCGGCTCCATGATGACGGTCGGCTTCAGGAAGTTCGGCCCGGAGAGGCGCGTCACGTCCAGAGTAGTGTTGGCATTGAGCGTGTTGAAGACGTTCGCGCGAACCGCGAACCGCTGCTGCTTCGGCAGACTGAACGTCTTCTCGACGCGGAGATCGAGCTGCGTACTATCGGGCAGCTGACGCGCCCCGATGGGCTCGACGTTCACCGTAATGTTCGGGATCGTCCTCCCGCCGGTGAAACGGACGGAACGCGCCCAGAAATACCCGCTTCGCTCCTCGAGGTTGCCCGAGACCAGGATCTGGAACGGGAACTGGTAGACCCCGGAGACCTTGGTGCTCGATTCCCACCCGTGCTCATGGGCATTGATTTCCCCGTTCGGATTGAGCGGGCCGCTCTCGACGTTGCCGAGGAACTCGCTTCCCGCGGGGCTCGTTGGGCTCACAGTGATTGGGACGTCCCGCATCGTGCCCGAGTACGACGCCAGCAGCTGCCAGTGGTCCGAGAGGCGCTTGAACACCGAGATGTCGATGCTCTTGTACGTCTGATCGGCGTTGGCGTCGTTGACCCGGGCGAATTGTTCAAATGCCCGGCCGTTCAGCGACGTGGGATATTCGTAATACGTGAACAACGTGCCCGGATCGTCGGCGTTTCCGCGCACACCGTCAGGTCCCGGATCCGTGTTGGTGACCTTGACGTTGTAAGTGTCGAATGGACGAAGCAGGTTCACGAGGCGATACGTATCGTGGTACTTGGAGTAGACGGCGCTGGCGCGAAGCGCGAAATTCCGCATCAGCTCCCGCTCGAACGTGACCGACCACTCGTCGCTCTTGGGTTGCCGTTCGTTGGGGCTCGGGACCGTATTCGAGCCACCCGTCTGCGACACGAAGTCCGGCCCGTTCGGATCGAGGTTGACTTCGCCGAGGTCGTATCTGCCGTTGCCGTTGAGGTCGCGCCAGCGGTAGACGACCTGCGTCCGGACCTGCGCGTCGGCCGCATCGAGCTCCGGCACCTGCTGGCGCTCGTGATCGAATCGGCCGAAGCCGCCCTTGATCAGCGTCTTTCCATCCCCGCGCAGGTCCCACGCCCCGTGGAGCCGCGGCGCCACCGAGTTCCAGACGTTGAACTGCTGCCTCTCGCGACATCCGGCCGGGAACGCGAGGTTTCCGGGCGGCGTGGCCGCCTCGCGGCAGATCTCGGGCACGAACCCGTTGTCATGCGCGAAGCGCAGACCCAGATTGAGCGTCAGCCGGCGCCCCACGTTCCAGCTATCGGTCAGGTAGGTGCCGAGGTAGTGCGTCACAACTTTCGCGTAGGCGGGGTTATTCCAGACTTCAATCTGGTTCGGCGCTCCGTTCTGGAGCAGCAGCCGGTAGTTATAGAGGGCGGATGAATAGGCGCCTTCGAATTTCAGATCCAGATCGAAATCGGGGTATTGGCGTCCAAACCAATTGTCGGTGTAGTCGAAGCCGGCCTTGAACTGATGGCTTCCGGCGAACAGCTCCGGCTGGAACCAGGTCATGCTCCCTTTGTAGTGATGCCGCGGATTGTGCGGACGTTGTCCGATCGTCACCGGCGGTCCCTTGATGGCCCCCGTGATCTGGTCAGTGCTCGGCTCGCGGTCTCGCGACGAGAAGCCCCAGTAGATGCTGTCGTACGTCCAGTACCCGTACTGGAAGGACGTGACGAGCTTGTTGCCGTACAGCTTCTGCCATTCGATCTTGGCGGTGCGGCTGGGCGTCATGAGCCCGCCACGGTCTTCCCAGGGAACAAACTGACTTATGACCGACGTGTCGTACTTGTGGTTGTACTGGTAGAAGCCGACGAACTTGTTCGACTGCGACATCTGATACGAGATTTTTTCGGTGTGAAACCACGACAGCTCTTTGGCGACGGCGGCCGTTTTGCCATCCGGCATGAAGGTATTCAGCGGCAGCTTGTCGTCGACCTGGCGGCGCGCCGCCGTGTAGAACCAGAGCTTGTCCCTGATGATGCGGCCGCCCAGGTCGGCGCTGGCGCTGTTGCGGTTGCTGATGCCCGTGCCCGAATTGATGCCGAGCGCCCTCAGATTGTCGTCGATGTTGTCGGCCTGATACTTGACGGGCGTCTTGTTGAACGACGTGTTGCTGTGGAAGGTGTTGCCGCCGGACTTCACCAGCGCGTTCAGATTGACGCCGCGGCTGGGCACTTCCGCGCTGTTACCGATGGTGCGGACTGCGGCCTCCTCGATCGTCGTATAGTCCCAATAGTTCGCCTGGCCGCTGTTGGCCTGCAGACTGCTCGTCTGCACGCCTTCGAGCGTGGAATAGGCTTCGCCGGCCTGGCCGAAGACGCGGTACGTCGGCACCTGATTGAGGCTGCTCCCGCCGACGTCTCTCAGCGTGCGCACGCCAGGGGCTTGCGCCAGCAGGCTGACGATGCCATTCCGGCTCGTTGGAAGCAGCTCGATCGACTCGCGCGTGAACTGCGTCGTCGCTGTCGTCGACGTCGTGTCGACGATCGGCGACGCGCCGGAGACCGTCACCGTCTCCTCGAGCGCGCCGACCTTCAACTTCGCGTCGAGCTTGGCCGAGAACCCGACCGTGAGCCGGATGTTTTCCTGCTTGGCGGACTGAAAGCCCGACAAGGTGTAGGTCACCGTGTACGTGCCGATCGGCAGCGACGAGATCCGGTACTCCCCGCGCTCGTTGCTGACGACCGACACTTCCTTCACCTGCAGGGCCGGGCTGGTTGCGGTGACGGTCACGCCGGGCAGCACGGCGCCGCTCTCGTCGACGATCACGCCGATGATGCTCGCATCGTCCTGCTGCGCGAAGGCCATGGGCGCCCGGGCGCAAACCAGACCGACAACCGCCAGGAGAATGGCGAGATTTCGCCGAAGGTCAGTCCCGGCACCGCTGAAGCGGTGCCCTACGTGCGAGGCTCCGGCAACGCTGAAGCGGCGCCCTACATCCGATACGAGCCCGCCGGTTCTTGTTCTCATGATCGTCTCCCCCTCTACGCCTACCCCTCGCACCGAACTGCGGGAACGGCCGTGACCCGACGACGAGAGCTCGATTGTGGGAAACCTTATGCACCGTACGACCGTGAGTCAAGGGAATTGGCGGTCTCTCACCGGGATCCCTCTCTAACATTCAACACAATGGATCCTTGACAAGCCGTTTGGGTCGGCCCATTATGCGAGCCGGAGACCTCGCGTAAGTCTTCGGCGCCCCCCGCGGAGCTCGGATCTTTTTGGAGGTCAGGATGAAGACGACTTGGAAGCTGTGCGCGATGACCATCGGTTCGGCGTTCCTGCTCGCGATCGCCGGCAGCGCACAGCCCGCGTTCGCGCAGAGCTCGAAGCAAGGCTCAGGACAGGGGGCGGTCACCTTCGCGAAGGATGTGGCGCCCATTTTCAAGGAGCACTGCGTGACGTGTCACCGATTCGGGTCCATTGCGCCGATGTCGCTGATGACCTATGAGGAGGCGCGGCCGTGGGCGCGGTCGATTCGGGCGAAGGTCGTTGATCGCGAGATGCCGCCGTGGCACATCGATCGCAACGTGGGCATCACCAAGTTCAAGGACGATCCGTCACTCACCGACAGCCAGGTGAAGACAATCGCCAAGTGGGTGGACGACGGCGCGCCGATGGGCAACCCGGCGGACCTCCCGGCTCCGCGGAAGTTCGAGGACGATCAGAACTGGTTCATCGGCAAGCCCGACATCATCGTCAAGATGGACAAACCGTATCTCCTTCCGAAGGCGGGTCCGGACAACATCGTTGACGTATTAATCGATCCCGGATTCAAGGAAGACATGTACGTGGCGGCGATCGAGAGCAAGCCGGCGGACCCACAGAGCTTCAAGGTGGTCCACCACTTCACGACCAACCTCGTGGAGGATCCGGAAGAAGACCCGGTCGGCTTGTTCCTGAACGAGTACGCGCTCGGCAAGAACGGCGATATCTTCCCGCCGAACTCGGGCCGCCTGATCAAGGCGGGGACGAAGATCAACTTCAACCTGCACCTGAACCCGCGCGGCGAAACGACGGAGGTCTCCGTTCAGCTCGGCCTCAAGCTGCTCCCGAAGGGGCAGGTGCCCAAGTACGTCGCGTTCACGCAGCACATGGGGGACGTCGCCGAGCTCGACATTCCGGCCGGTGCGATCTCGCGTCACGACGGCTACTTCCGCCTGCCGCAGCCCGCACTGATCTCTTCGTTCCAGCCGCATATGCACAACCGCGGCAAGGCGCAGTGCATGGAAGTCATCTATCCGGACGTCCGCGCGGATTCGGCTCGCCCGGGTCCCGCGCGGGTGGAGACGCTCAGCTGCGTGAGCGCCTACCAGTTCGGCTGGCACATCACCTACCCGTACGCGGATGATGTGGCGCCGTTGCTGCCGGCCGGGACCATCGTTCACATCACGTCGTGGCACGACAACACCCCAGCGAATCGCTACAACCCGAACCCGAAAAACTGGGTCGGCGGAGGAGCGCGGTCGATCGACGAGATGAGCTTCGCCTGGGTCACGCTGACGTATCTCGACGAGGCCGACTACCAGCAGCGGGTGAGGGCGCGGGCCTCGCAGGCCGAGACGACGCAGCCGCAGCATTAGTATCGTGCGTCTGACGGTGTACACTCGCTCGTCCTGAGCTCAGTCGAAGGACGAGCGTTTGGCTCGTGGTTCGACAAGCTCACCACGAGCGCATGTCCAGGTATCTCGCACGCACC
>Ga0066682_10000487_pt1 | contig 12745 bp, 8 predicted proteins | sample GraSoiAngelo_131_FD_65628 | JGI IMG/M metagenome (GOLD analysis project Ga0066682, IMG submission 65628) | Grasslands soil microbial communities from the Angelo Coastal Reserve, California, USA - 14_0929_02_30cm | ecosystem: Environmental > Terrestrial > Soil > Grasslands | place: USA... | reverse complement strand
CAGTGCCCAGACGCTGGAGGCAATCCAGGCGCTCGGTCTGAGTATCGTCACGCCTGCCGGAGAGTCGTTGCCCGTGGACACCGGTTTTATCCGCGCGCGTGCTGAGGTACTCCACGCCGAGTCCCTCGCGACCGGTAACTACGTATTCGGGGTTGACGTGTTCCGCCGCACGACAACGCAATTCTTGCCGCTCCTCTCCGGCCCCGTACCGCCGGACTACCGTCTGGGCGCCGGCGACCAGCTGGTCCTGATCCTCACCGGCGACCTGCAGCGTGCATACACGCTGCCGGTGAGCCGCGAGGGCTTCATACTGATCCCGCAGGTCGGACAGGTCTTCGTCTCGAACCTCACACTCGACCAACTGCGTGATGTACTGTTTGACCGGCTCGGCCGGGTGTATTCGAAGCTCACCCGGTCTCCGACCGCGACGACCCATTTCGACGTTGCGGTAGCGAACGTGCGGATAAACCAGGTGTCGGTCGTGGGTGAGGTGAAGCAGCCCGGCGCATATCAGATCAGCGCGCTCGGGACGGCGCTCACCGCACTATACGCTGCCGCGGGGGTTACGGCTCGAGCCAACATGCGTCGGATCGAGATCCGACGGCTCAACAGCGTTGTGGCCACGCTCGATCTTTACGAGTACCTACTGAGGGGTGACAAGCACGACGACATCCGGCTCGAGACCGGCGACGTCGTGTACGTCCCGCTGCACGGCACGCGGGTGCAGGTCACGGGGGCGGTGCTGCGTCCCGCCATCTACGAGCTGAAGCCGGGAGAGACCCTGCCCGATCTCTTGTACGCCGCCGGCGGCTTTCGCGCCAATGCGGCAGTGGACCGGTTGGCGATTCACCGCATCCTACCCCCCGCGGAGCGCCGGCCGGGACCGTTGCCCCGCGCCGCGCTCGACGTCGCGCTCGCGGTGGCGTGCCAGGGCGACGAGCGTGCCGGCACTCGAGTGACGCCTCCGGCGTGTCCCGCACCGGCCGAGGGGGATCCTCCCCGGGGGCTCGTCATCCCCCCGCTGCCGCTGGACAACGGCGATTCGGTGGTGGTGGATTCGATCGGCCCGCTCGCCACCCTGTTGTACGTGGGGATCAACGGCATGGTCACCAAGCCGGGCCGCTACCCCTGGCAAGAGGGGATGACGCTGCGAGATCTGGTGAGGCTGGCACGGGGCCCGAAGATCGGCGCGTACCTGAAGGACGTAGAGATCGCCCGGCTCCCGGCCGACCGCTCGCAGGGCCAGCTCGCAGACACGCTGCGCACGCCGATCGACTCGACCTACTTGTTCGAGCGCGACGCGGCGGGTCGCTACATCGGGCCAGCGGGCCAGGCGTTCCCCGGCAGCGGCGCACGCGAAGTGGTGCTCCAGCCGTATGACGAAGTATTGGTCCTGAAGCAGCCCGACTTCGAGCTGCAGCGCACGGTCCAGGTGCGGGGCGAGGTGCGGTTCGCAGGGACGTACGCGCTGCGGTCCAAGAGCGACCGGCTAACCGACGTGCTGGACCGGGCCGGCGGGCTCACGCCCCAGGCCTACGCCAACGGCATCCGCTTTTATCGCCGGGAGAACAACGCGGGACGCGTGGGACTCAAGCTCGCGGAGGTGCTGAAGGATCGGCGGCACAAGGACAACATCGTCCTCGCTGACGGTGACTCGCTGTACATCCCGCCCTACCTGCCGACAGTGCGCGTCGAGGGCGCGGTGAACTCGCCGGGGAGCGTGACGTTCGTCCAGGGAGAGGGGCTCGACTACTATCTCTCGGCCGCCGGCGGGGTGTCGTTCAGGGGGGACAAAGGGCGGGTGTTCGTGCAGCAGCCCAACGGGAATGTCCGTGCCGTGCACAAGCGACCCCTGTTCTTCGGGACGAGCAAGCCGGCCCCCGAGCCAGGGGCCATGGTGATCGTTCCGCTGCGGGACACGACCTCCCACTCGAACACCGCTGCGGTTCTCGCGGCGATCGGCACGATCGTGGCGTCGCTGACGACGATTGCGGTCGTCGTGGTGAATCACCCGTGACCGAGAGTGCCGAAGGAGAGCGGTTGGGAGTTCCGGCGGTGGTGGCATCTCCGCGCGTTCCCTTTCCGGGGGCTTCCGAGTCGCCGCACGATCAGGAACTGAGCCTCCTTCAACTTGGCGTAGTCCTTGCCAAGCACTGGACCCTGGCCGTCGGTTTCCCGCTCGGCAGCTGCATTCTCGTGGGGATTCTTCTGCTCCTAGTGGCACCAACTTTCACGGCCACGACGAGCTTCGTCCCTGAGGCGAACCGCCAGCCCCTGCTCCCCGGCAACCTGGCGGGGCTCGCCGGGCAGTTCGGTCTGTCTCTGGGTGCGGAGCCAAGCCAGTCGCCTCGGTTCTACGCGGATGTCGCGAAGAGCCGTGAGATCCTGGAACGCGTGCTGCTCACTCGATACGCTGTTTCCGGCTCGGCGAATTCGGCCCCCGACTCAGCAACCTTGCTCCAATGGCTCCCCGTCCGCGGCCGCGACCTCGCCGACAGCCTCGAGCGTGGCAGGAAGAAGCTCAGAAAGCGGCTCTCCGTGCGCGTCGACATGCAGACCAACATCGTCAGCCTCAGCGTCGACGCGAAGGATCCTCTGCTCGCGTCGCAGATTGCGAACCGGTTCATTGAGTACCTGAACGACTTCAATGCGAAGACGAGACAGTCCCAAGCGAGGGAACGACGCAAGTTCATCGAGGAGCGCGTCCAACAGGGCGAGCAAGATCTGCGCGATGCGGAAGAGGGCCTGAAGACCTTCTATCAGCGCAATTACCAGTGGCAAGAGTCACCGCAACTCGTTTTCGAAGAGGGACGGTTACGCAGGAGGGTCGAGTTGCAACAGGAACTCTATCTGACGCTCCGCCGTGAGTACGAGACGGCGCGGATCGAGGAAGTCAACGACACGCCGGTTCTTACGGTGATCGACCCGGCGGTCCCACCTCATAAGAAATCCGCGCCTGACACCTTGCTGCTCCTCGTGCTCACGGCCGTGGTAGGAACCACGATTGGTGTGGCCGCGGCCTTCGGCGCCGAGTACATAGGCCGACTGCGACGCGGCAACGCCCGCGAGTATCAGGAGCTGCGCGAGGCCCTGCATCACATCCGGGACACCATCAGCGGCGCGCGGCGTCGAGCCGCGCGCCGGGAGGAACGGTGACCGAGTCACTGCTACGGTCACAACACTCCCCAGGAGCATGGTGAGAATCGCAATCGTGGGAACGAGAGGCATACCGAACAGGTACGGCGGATTCGAGCAGAACGCCGAGAACCTTGCCGCGCAATTCCATGACGCCGGACACGACGTCACCGTTTTCAACCCTCACGACCATCCCTACAAGCTCCCGACTTGGCAGGGGGTGAAGATTCGTAGGCGGTTTTGGCACGAACGAAGGCTCGGTGCGCTCGGCATCTTCCTCTACGACTATCTGTGCCTCGCCGCGGCATTCCGGGAGAACTTTGATATCGTGCTGGAACTGGGATACGCGCCCAGCGCGCTGTACCATTTTCTGCGGCCGGCCAAAGGACCGAAGATCATCACCAACATGGATGGTCTTGAGTGGCGGCGCGCCAAGTGGGGGCCGTTTGCACGGCGGATCCTCCTTTTCTGCGAGGGGCTGGCCAGTCGCACAAGCGATGCGATGATTGCCGACAACCCGGCTATCCGGGAGTACCTCCTGGCGAAATACAAGCGGCAAGCGTATTACGTCCCCCATGGGGCAGCTTTGCTGGAGGATCCGGACCCGAGTGTCTGCGGAAACTACGGAGTGGCAGAGCGCGAGTACTACATGCTCCTGGCCAGGATGGAACCCGAGAACAACATTGAGACCGTACTCGACGGTACGATCAGTTCGGGCGATGGGCGTGCCGTGCTCGTGGTTGGCGGGTGCGACGGCCGCTACGGTCGGTTTCTCAAAGGGAAGTACCGGAAGTACCCGCACATCCGCTTCTTGGGCGCCGTCTACGAACAGCGCGCCGTGAGCTCACTACGGAGGTTCGCAAAGCTGTACTTCCACGGCCACAGTGTGGGCGGCACGAACCCCTCACTGCTCGAGGCCATGGGGGCCGGCGCGTACATAGCGGCGCACGACAACGTCTTTAACCGGAGCGTGCTCCGTGAGCATGCGCTGTACTTCACGACGGCGGACGACGTAGCGCACCTCATGAAGACGTACAACGAGGAGATGCGCGACGCATTTGCGGCGGCAAACCGACAGAAGCTGGAGCAAACCTACAACTGGAACCTCGTGGGACGCGCTTACCTCACAATCTTCGAGACGCTGTTGAACGGCGGCGGCTGAACAGGTGCGTCTCGCTCCTACGGCGACCGGCTCGCAGCGAGTGCTTGGGCTCGGCCCGTCGCCTGGGTGCTGAGGTGGATTCCCGCCACCACAAAGAGCGCGTAGACGGCGGAAGAAGACAGGGCGGTCAAGTACGGATTGAAAAAGCCCGATCCCAACCACAGGGCATACAAGAGCAGCAGATACATTCCGACTCTTCCCGCGCGGAACCATCGGACCACGGAAAGCAGGTACGCCGCAACGATACCGATCCCGACAATCCCTAGTTGCATCAGCAGGCCGGCCCATTGCACCTCGTACTGAAACTGTAACCGCTCGTCTCTGACGTAGTCGCCGACGTACGCGCCGATACCGTTGCCCAGGATGGGGTGCTGGCTCACTTCACCCATGATCGCCGCGGTCTGCTCTCGCTTGACCGAGATCGACTCGACGTCGCCAAGGCGAGCCCCGATCATGGCGCGGAGCAAAGTCGATGGCTCGGTGAAGCCGCTCGCCATTACGAACCAGAGGCACGCGACCGCGCCGGCGAGCGTCACACCTCGCGCCAGATACCTCGGCCACAACCCATGATAGGCCGCCACGGCGACAATGACTGTCAGCCACACATAGCGGGTCAGACTCAGAGTCATCATCGCCACCGCGATACTGCCGTAGGCGACCCGGACTACGCGGTTGAGCTGGATCCTGAGCTGCGGGGCGATGAGCACGAGCGCGAAAACGAAGGGAGTCAGGATGTCGTTGACTACCGCGATCCGGGCCAGCAGCGTCACGCCTCCGAGTTCTTGCACTGCCGCGCCGGGAGCGATCGCCGTCGCGTAGCGCACGACAGTCTCGGGTGGAAGCACGCCGAGTACCATCAGGGCCAACAGCGCCGCCTTGACCGCGAGGTAGCAGGAGTTGCCCACCAACAACGCGAGAAAGAACGACTGCAGCGTGACCAGGCCCCGGCGAGAAAGCAGATACGTCACGAACACGATGACGAATACGCCCGTGTAATTGGTAAGCGCACGCGCGCCCAAGTCGAGCTCGATACTGCCGCGCAGCAAGCCGAGCAAAAACGACGCGAGAAGGAAGGCGGGTAACGCCAGCCCGAGAACGACTTCGCTCAGCCGGAACCTCGGACGACGACGCAACGCCAGCGCTGCCCCGCATCCAAAGCCCACGAGCAGGACGACCTTCAGAGGCATGAGCCCCGATGCAGGCACGAGCGCGAGGGTCGCGAAAAACCCGTAACAGAGGAGGAGCTCGCCTCGCGCCCGAGTCGGCGTCACGAGCGGAGGAGCGGCGGGCGCGGGGGCAGGGATCATGAGGCCGACCTCAGAACAGCAGGGCTCTGGACGCTCTGGCGTAGATGTTTCCCGTCAGCATCCCGTGCTTCCACAGAATCCAGCGCCGCTTCAGCCACGGGTGCGCCGCGGCGTAGTCACGCACAGCGGCGAGTGCCTCGAGATCGACCCCCCCGCTCTCGAAGCCGGACCCGGGCTCGCCCAGCCTGCGCAACAGCGCCCGCGCCTGTAGTATCGTGCGGTTCCTAAGACGCAACTGCCGCTTGAGGAGCCGTTGTGGATTGCGCCGGAGCAGTGCCCACAAGCTGATTCGCCGGGCTCCCCAATCGTTTTGCCCGTGTTGGCGATACTCGAGCAGGGACTCGGGAATATGTTCAATGTGACCACTGAGACACGCCAGGAGCGCGAGCCACCAGTCGTGGATGATGGCTTCCCTCGGCATGGGGACGGCCAATTGCAACAGCGGGCGATTGATCATCACCGCGCAGCCGACGATGACGTTCCTCGTCAGCAGACATCCCACGGAGACATCGGTCGGATCGACCTGCTGATAGTGGTAGAACGACCCGTCGATGAGCCGTCGGTTCGCATCGACTACGCGCAAGTCGCTGAACACCAAGAGCGGTGTCTCGCGCGTCATGCGTCTCTCGGCCGCCTGCATGGTCGAGAGCGTCTTTTCGATCTTGGTCGGCGTCCAGATGTCGTCCTGATCGCACAACATGACGTACTCGCCCTGGGCGAGACCCAGCAAGAACGCAAAGTTCCCGCGCGCCCCCCTCGCTCCACCTGTGCGAGCACGGAGCACCACTCGTTCGGGAAAGCGCCGCTGGTATTCTTGGATGATATCCACGGTGCCGTCCCGGGAACCGTCATCGCTCACCACCAGCCGCCACGACTGGTATTTCTGCGCGACGAGTGAGTCAATCAGCTCGGCGACGTACTTCTCGCCGTTGTACGTCGCGAGGAGAATGTCGATCACGGGAAGAGCCCTCCATTCGTCCCCCCACGCGGAAGACCCTTAATGCATCGTCCCTTGTTCGACGTCGTAGCCCCTCCACCAGTAGTAGCGATAGAGTGTCGTGAACAGCCAGCCCACTGCGTGCCGATGCTCGAAGAATCTGCCAAGGGATCGCAGGGACGGCTCCGCAAGCCGCATCACGCCCAAGAGCAAGCCCCGCGTCAAGGCGTTGGTCCCTAGCCTCCTAGCTGCTCGCTTCCATCGCGGCACGGCGACATGCTCGAAGAAATGTGGGTGCAGCGTGTCAAGCAGCGCAGCGGACTGTCCGGCGAGCAGTGCGCGCTGGCAATAGCCGTCGAATGTCACCTGGTGATGGTGATAGGCTGCGGCGCTCTTGTTAACCATGAGCTTGAGTCCGCGCTGTTGGAGTCGGTACCCCAACTCCATGTCCTCGAGTGCCGCGTGCCGGAACCGTTCATCAAACCGCTCCGCTCCCAAGAACGAAGCTTTCAGCGACACATTGCTGGTGTAAAAGAACCGGCAGTCCACGGCGTCGCCATCGCGGATCTTGTCATATGAGAACTGCGCTCCACCGCTCTCCAGCCACCGCATGTACTGCGAGATGGGTAGTTCCGGCGACCACGTCGTGTATCCCAAGACGGCGACGTTCTGCGAGGGGTACCGAGTCGAGTGAGAAACCCAGTGCTCATCCAAGAAGCTCGGCAATGCGGGAAGGATGTCGTCGCCGAGAAACAACAGGACCTGACCTCGCGCTTCCTCGATCCCGCGGTTGCGAGCCGCCGCTGGACCACGGTGCGCCTCCGCGAAGAAGCGCAGCGGCGCCCGGCAAGTCCGGCTGACTTGGTTTACGACGTCCGCGGTCGGAGAGGCTGAGCCGTCATCGATGACCAGTATCTCGTACCGAGCAGCGGTGCACTGGCCTGCCAACGACGCGAGGCATCGCCCGAGCATCTCAGGGCGGCCGTAGGTCGGCACGATCACCGACAGGTCAAGGGGGACTTGAGACGGCATGGTTGGAGCGCTTCGAGACGACGACGATCTGACGGTAATAGGGCGGAAAGTTGGTGAGCCGGGAAAGCAGGGCAGCCAGCGGCCGCAGACCGTAGCGCAAGACGAGAGACCAGCCCCTGACCCACAATCGGGGATGCATCTCCCACTTCATCATGACGCTGTGGATTCGCACGTTCTCATTTCCGAAGGTCACGCAGGAGGCCCCGTCGGCCGCCGTGCTGCTGACCACCGTCGGATCTGGATACGCATACTGCAAATGCTCGTTGAGCCACTGCGGTAGCGGGACGCGCTTGCGTCCAAGCCACTCCGAAAGCTCCGAATCGGCGTCCCGCGCAGGCGGACCGGAGGGAAATCCAATGATGAGGCCCCGTCGGATAACGCGAAGCGCTTCGCTGATGACCTCGCTCCGAAGCGATGGGTCCACGTGCTCCAGCACGTCGAGGCAAACACCCAAGTCAAACACACCGGTGGCGAACGGCAAGGCCGTACCCGATGCCCGAACTGCCCGCATGGTCCGGCAGGGTCGCCCCTCGAAGGCGACGTCCACGCCGACGAAATGGCCCGGAAAGAACTCACCTAGCCCCTGAGAACCGCTCCCAATCTCGATGAGCGACTCCGGTCGGTACCGCCGGACAACTCCAAGCACCGCGGCGTAGCGTGCGAGGCGGTTCAGCATGTCGCAATCACCGCGCCAAAACTCTGCGCAGTTGAGCTTGATACAGGTTACGCTCCTCCGCAGTCAATACGAACGTCACGTACATCGTCAAGAATACCACGAGTGTCGAGACGCCAGCCAGAATGAGCAGACTGGGTCGCCCCTTGACCCACTCACCTGCCGACACGGCGACACCCACGACGGTTATCGCCAGTGCCGGTCCAACGCACCTGGACAGAACCCCGAGGTACGAAGTGAACCGCGTGCCCACCAACCGGCACGTGTAGGCCGGAATGATGACTCCGTTCGAGACGCTGAGGGCGATCAGCGTACCCAACGCCACTCCAGGGAGGCCGATCCGCTGCACGAGGACCACGCTTAGGATCACGTTCAGGAGCGCGTCCGCCAATCCGAGCACTGCCAGCATCCTGTGTCTCGCCGTGCTCAGGAGCAAGATGGCCGAAACGTGGCCCGGAAGATGAAACAGCATGGCGAGCGTGAGCAGCACGAGCACGGGATAGCTGCCTTCAAATCCTCCGCCCATCCACGCCTGAATGAGTTCCTTGCCGAAAACGACGAAGACGATGAAAAATGGGAGCGCAATAACCAGAGCGAGCTTGACCGCCTGCAGGTACAAACGCGAGGTCTCCTGGATGCCACGGCTCGCTTCAATCTGAGTGAACACAGGGAACAGGACGTCGACGGTCCCAAACACCAAGCGAGCCACGGCATCCACCATGCGGTAGGCCACGGTGTAGGTCGTCACCGCCACGACTGGAAGGAAGACGGAGATCGTTATTGTATCAGTCTCGAACGTCAAGCGAGCCGCGATTGTCAGGAGGAAAACCCACACGCTATATCCCGCCGCCTGCTTCAGTTCATGCCAGTCCGCCAGAGTCGGAGCGATTCGGACTCCAAGCTTCCGTACGATGATTGCACCGCGAACGATCCCCGTGAAGAGCGTCATGATGAAGTTGAGCCACAGCAGGCCTGTGAGACCGTAGCCGAACTCGAGAAGAGCAATTGTGAGCAAGAACGTTGCTCCGACTGAAGCTGCACCAACCCAATTATTAATGTCGTAACGCTGAAAGCCCTGCAAGACGCCTCCAAGCAGGGATGATGGGAGCCTGACAGCCAAACCCAGCCCGCCAAGCAAGAAGATTGTCAGAACCTGTCCCGATACCTCCTGAGGCAAACGGAATAGCCGAGACGCATTCGACCCGACAATGACCGCGCCGATTAGGGCTAGAACACCGATCGCTCCGTAGGCAACCAATAGAGTCCCGACATGAACCTCGAGCTTCTCGAGCTCGTTACGAGCCCGATAGCTCGAGACGTGCCGCACAACTGTCGTCTGGAGACCAAGGTCAAGCAGCCCGAGATACCCCACGACCGATGTCATCAACATCCACACACCGAAGAGCGCGCTGCCAAGCCGCGCCACCACGTAGGGTGTGAGCACCAGGAGGCTCACCCCCGACAAGAGCAGTGACAGGTAGTTCGTGAGGACGTTCTTCGCCAGCTGTCGCCAAGCGCCGCCACGCTCGGTGGAAGGGTTCGTCAAAGTAGAGACTTCCTACATGAGACCGGGGGTCGGGGGGACCGGAGCTCAGAAGCGGGACGTGGGGCGCGTTGTCTCGTCAGCGCCTCATCCCGCCACCCGCAGATCCGCTACGGCGCCGTGCCCGTTCCCGTTCCCGTTCGACCCACCCCCCACGCCTGCTGCTGCCGCGACCAGCGACCCGACATCCCCGTTCCCCCCCGCCGCCGTCCCCACGCTCCGCTCGGCCACCACAACAGGCTCGATGGCCAGCTTCGGCGCGGCAATCCATCGTACTTCGAAATGGACTTCGGCAACCTCGAGCCCGAGCTTCCCCGCCAGTGCCTGGATAAGGGCGACGGCCTGGGGGGCGAGGTGGCGGGTGCCGATCACGATCTTGTCGATCTTGTGACGATGCACCACCCACGCAAGTCCGTCGAAGCCCGCCACGATCGGCACGCCATGGATCTCGGCGCCGTGCCGCCGCGTGTCGTCGTCCACGAAGCACACCGGCCGGAGTCCGAGCTCCGCATGGTTCCGCAGTTCGCGCAGCGTCAGCTCGCCGCCATCATCCGCGCCGTAGATCAGCACCCGCGCCCCGCGGCACCCGAACCGCTCTCGCACGAGCTCGAGCGACTTGAACGACACCCGGGACGCGAGCACCAGCGCCATCGCCAGCACCGTATCCATGTAAACGATGCCGTGTGCCTGCGCCACGGCTGGAACGCGCCACTCTGCGTACAGGAACAGCGCAGCGCTGCCTAACAGGATAGCCCCTACCACGCGGTAGACGTCGAAGATCCCGGCGTACTCCCACGATCCCCGATACACACCGAACAGCGCGAACGCGATGATGTTCATGGCGATCACGATGCCGACTGTCGCCTCGAATGCCGCCGCGTGCTCCGGCGAGAGCATGCCGTCGAACTTCAAGCGGTAGGCGCCATAGTACGCCAGCGTGATGAGCACGACGTCGAGCAAGATCTCGGCGAGCCGGCGCTTGTAGAACAGGTTCCGGGCCAACAGCGTGCCCGATTTCATCCGGCGGACCTGCTCGGCCGTGCCAGCCTGGATCCGCCCCAGGTACGCGGCGAGCAGGCTCATCGCGACGAGGAAGGCCGCGCCCAAGAGCAGTCCGAGACCGTGATCCAGCCCCGTCAGCACGATCGCCACCACGCCGCCCGCGGCCGCGAACGCATACAACAGCAGCGCCACCTGACTCTCGCTCAGCCCGAGGGCAATGAGGCGATAGGTGCTGTGGTCCAGGCCGCCTTGAGAGATCGGCCGCCCCGAGAGCACGCGCGTGACCGTGACGAGCGTCGTGTCGAGCAGCGGCACCGCCACGATCGCCAGCGGGACGAACAGCACCGAGACGAGGCTGGCCGAGGCCCGGCTGGGCGCCGTCACGACCAGACCGGCCAACGCGGCGCCGAGGAACAGACTCCCGGCGTCGCCCATGAAGATGGACGCCGGGTGGAAGTTGTACCGCAAGAACCCGATCGTCGCGCCGGTGAGCGACCACGCGACCGAGGCGTGCACCCACGCCCCCTCGCGCGCAAACGCCAGCCCGAGAAAGAAGGACGCGATCGCACCCACGCCGGCCGCGACGCCGTCCAGCCCGTCGAGCAGATTGAATGCGTTGGTGAGCGCCACGAACCAGAACAACGTCACGACAACGTTGCCAGCGTACCATGGCGTCACCGGTAGGACCGCCCCGAGACTGAGCAGTGTCACACCCGCCAGCAGCTGGAGCAGAAACTTGAGTTGTGGCCGGATGTGCCCGAGGTCGTCCGTCAGCCCCACGACGAGCATGAAGATCGCGCTCGCCGCCAGGCCCAGCGCTGGGCCCGCCGCGGCGCGTTCGGGGCGTACCGCCCAGCCGTCGCCCACGAGCAGCGTCGCCGTCGCGAGACCAGCTGCGGTCGCCACAGCGATGGCGATGCCACCAAGCAGCGGGGTGGGCGGCTTCGGCCAGCGGTCCGACGATGGATGCGTCACCGCCCCGACGCGGAGCGCGAGCGCGCGGGCGGCGCGTGTGAGCGCCAGGGCCGCGAGCAGAGACGTGCCGACAATCGCGACGGCTGCCACGACAGTACTCAGGGTTCCCGCTGAGTCCACCACACGACCGCCTCCCCGGTGATGTCCGTCACCCGATGATGGGTCTCCCGCACGTATGCCAGGAGGGGCGCTACCCTCTTAGCCTACACCTAACACCATGCCGGTCAAGCAGCTCACAAGTGCTGCGAGATGCCAGCCAATTGGACGGCGCCGGTGGAACATCGCTGCGCACTGCATAGGAGGCATCACACGACACGCGAGCCTCTCTGCCCTTGACCGCCACTCACCCGGGAGCGGGCTGCCGGCCGATCGGAACCGCAACTGCAGAACAGCAAGCTACGCCACAACCACCTGCGGCCGACTCGAATCGCTCAAGGGCGGGCGACCGAGACCGCAGGGACGGCTAATATACCGGCACCGAAGGAGCCCGCTAGGGCGTTGCAGGGGCTTCACCTCCGCTGGGTGGCGTCGGGGATTGGAGCATCCATGAGTCCATGTGAGACGGCAGGGCACACCCATCTCGCTCTTACTTACTACCCACTACCGGGGGCTGACCGTCACGTTATGATGGGGAGTAGAGAATGGGGAGCGGGGAGGGGAACGGAACTACTCCCCCGCCTCCTTCACCCACTTCCCTTCGAGCTTCGCCATCTCCAGCGCCCGCGCGGCGCGCGCCAGGAGGCTCCGCGCCTCGAGTGCACCCCCCCCGGCGCGGCGGCTGCCGACGGCGTCGTACCCTGCGCGCAGCTCGACCCCGACCGAGTCCCGCAGCCGCTTGGCGAGCTGACGGGCGCCACTCCGGTTCACGCCCGCCGCCACCACCGCGAACTCGGCGGGTCCGATGCGGCCGATCGCATCGGAGCGACGCCCGCTCGCCTCGAGCAGCCGCGCGACGCCGCGCAGCGCCTCGACGCCATCG
>Ga0066682_10000485_pt1 | contig 12755 bp, 9 predicted proteins | sample GraSoiAngelo_131_FD_65628 | JGI IMG/M metagenome (GOLD analysis project Ga0066682, IMG submission 65628) | Grasslands soil microbial communities from the Angelo Coastal Reserve, California, USA - 14_0929_02_30cm | ecosystem: Environmental > Terrestrial > Soil > Grasslands | place: USA... | reverse complement strand
GCAGTTCGCCTTGCTCATAAACGTAATCGTCGAGGACACCAAGCACCATTCCGCCCTTGTCCAAGAGATGCGCCGAACCGTTGCAGATGAGGAACGATGGGAGATGGCCGGCGTTGGTGTAGCGCAGAGTCCGCGTGGCACTGTCGTAGACGGCGATGAAAAATGTAGCGAAGCGGTCGTCGCCGGTGTTGCGCACCAGGTGTTTGTTCAGCCGCGCGACCAACTCCGCGGTGCTGAGGCTATCACTGCCGTCCGTGAGCGCCTGACTGCGCAGGGCGGCCTGCAAACTGGCCATCAACAGCGCGGCGGAGATTCCTTTGCCGGAAATGTCGGCGATGGCGATGGCCACGTGCGTCGGGCTGAGCTGAATGAAGTCGTAGTAATCGCCACTGACCGAGCGCGCCGCTCTGCAAATAGCCTCGATTTCGACTCCTGGAACCGAAGGCAGGGTGCTGGGAAAGAGCTGGTTCTGCACTTCGCGGGCGATGGAGATTTCATTCTCCAGGCGCTGGCGCTTGTTCTGTTCCTCGATCAGCGTGCCGATCGAGCCAGTCATCTGATTGAAGGAATCGGCCAGAACGCCAAGCTGGTCCATGCGCTCGACTTGAATGCGATGGGAAAAATCACCGGTTTGCACATACTGTGTGGCTTGATAAAGATCGGCGACGGCTCGCGTAATGCGCCGCGTCAGGACAATTCCAGTGGTCCACGCCACAGCTTCGATAAGAAGAAAAATGATTCCCACAAGAACGAAAAAGATGACGTACGAGCTGCGCAATTCGCCGAGTGAGGTGAAAATTCTGGCGTTCAGTCGCGACGGCCGCGCATTGGATACCGCCAGCAACGGCCGCGCCAGGTCCACCGTTCCATCTTTCGCCACGAAAACAGAATCGAGGCGGGACACCACGTTCACAGGCGAATCGAACCAGAACACAGGAGCCTGAAGCGCGCGGCTCGTAGCAACAACACGCCCCGCTACCCGGTATTGCGTTCCGCCTGACGAGTACAGAACGCCCTGTGGGGCAATGCCTTCGTACTTCTCCATAAGATTGAGCTGGATGACGCCCAGATCCGGTGCAATGGTGCTAAGAAACTCCGATGTGACGAGTTGATCGTTTGTGCTTGGCTTATGACCGAGATCCGCGATAGGTACACGCATAACGACGACACGTTGCTGCTTGGGATCCTGAATCCTTCGTAGACTGATCAGCGAGAGAGAATCCCCTTCCTGGAGCAGCCCCGAAAACGAGTTCTTGCCTGAAGCCACTTTACCGAGCAATGAGAAGTCATTTGAAAATGTAATTTGCAAGCCCGGAAGTTCGCGGTCATGGACGGCGTGAGATTCCGCCGCGAGGACTCGCTCCGATTCGTCCAGGGTGATGCTGGGCGGAAGCGTTTCGTGGGCAATGGCGATATGTTCCGCAATATCGGTAACCAGTGCGATGCGCTGATGGAGGTCCTCATAGAGAAGGTATGCGCCTAACTGCGAATAGAGAATCCGGGCCGCGAGCACGACGAGAATGACGATGGAAACGATGGGAACGACGGCGATAAAGAGATAGGCGACAATGAGCCGGTTTCGCAGGCTCCACAGCAGCCGGTTTCTCCACCAACCCACGAAACGGAGAATTAGATACAGCCCCGCGAGAACCGCCAGATACTCCAGAAAACTAAATACTCCTCCGTTGATACGAAAGATGGCGACAAGCAGCCCAACGCCGACAAATGCCGTGCAAACGGCGTCCAGCCAGGACAGGCGGCTCCAAATCTCCTTTAAGATCGTGAGAAAGGGTTTCATGGGTCCGGAGTCGGAAGAAATACTTTACCTGAAGATGCCCCCGTACGTGAGGCGAACCACGGTCTTGTGGCGCAGCGCAAGCAAGAATGTTTGGCAGGCCTCAGCCCCCCGCCAACAGCGGATTACTTCATGCTGTTGCGGACTTTGCTGTGCTTCACGCTATAAGTGAAGTAAATGACCATGCCGATGATGAGCCAAACGATCAGGCGCACCCACGTGATCCCGTTCAAAGAGGCCATCAGCCCCAAGGCGACGATGATCCCCAGGATTGGTACGACCGGAACCAGGGGCGTCTTGAATGGGCGCTCAAGGTCCGGCCGGCGGGCGCGAAGAATCAAGACAGCGGCGCATACAATGACGAATGCTAGAAGCGTACCGATGCTCACCATCTGCCCCAGGCTGCCAATGGGGACCAATGAGCCAAACAGCGCCGCACCCAATCCGGTGATTGCCGTAGACTTCCAGGGAGTGCGAAAGCGCGGGTGAACGTCGCCCGCCCACTTCCACAGAAGACCATCATGCGCCATCGCGTAAAAGACGCGCGACTGTCCCAGCAACATTACTAGCATTACCGTGCTAAGCCCCGCGAGCGCCCCCGCGTTGACAACATAGCTGCCCCACTTCACGCCAGTCTCCCGAATGGCCAGCGACACCGGCGCCCCGATATTGAGGCGGGAATAATGTACGGTGGCGGTAAGCAAGCCGGATACTACGATGTACAGGAACGTGCAAACTACCAACGAACCGAGAATGCCGATGGGCATGTCTTTCTGCGGGTTGCGGGCCTCCTGCGCCGCGGTCGAAACGGCGTCGAAGCCGATGTATGCGAAGAAAACCACTGCTGCGCCCCGCAACACGCCCGACCAGCCGTAGGACCCAAATGCACCCGTGTTGGCAGGCAAAAACACTTTCCAGTTCGCGTGAACGACATCGGGGTGGTGAAGAACATAGGGGAGTGCAACGGCGATAAAAGTCAACACCGCCGTGAGCTTTACAAAAACGACGCCGGTGTTGAAGTTTGCCGATTCCTTAATTCCCACAATCAGGATCGTAGTGACCCCCAAGATAGCGAGAAACGCGACCAGATTGAAGACTGCAGTGGCATGCGGCAGCGCAGCCAATTGCTCAGGAGGCAGATTGAACGTTGCGACGGGCGCCCATCGTCCTTCAAAGAGGGCCCACTGCGCCCCCGGAACATCGCAGATTTGCGGGGGCAGACTGATTCCGTAGTCCTGGAGAAAGGCGACGAGCGTGCTGCTCCAGCCGCTGGCGACCGTGGCGGCGCCAAACGCGTATTCCAGAATCAAATCCCATCCGATAATCCAAGCAATGATTTCTCCGAGCGTTGCATAGCCATAGGTATACGCTGAACCCGCAATGGGTATCATCGATGCGAATTCCGCGTAGCAGAGGCCCGCGAAAACGCAGCCGAGCCCGGCCAGTATGTACGACAGCATGATGGCCGGACCTGCGTAGAGAGCCGCCGCTGAACCCGTCAAAACGAAGATTCCCGCCCCGATGATGGCGCCGATTCCCAGCGTGACCAGGTTGACGGGACCGAGAGCCCTCTTCAGGCTGTGCTCTCCCGTCTCGCCTGCCTCTTTCAGCAGTGCATCAATCGGCTTTGTCGCAAACAAGGGGTTGCCCATGCAACTCCTCCTTTCGGGAATCTGCGCCCGCTTCGCGCATTACTGCCAATTTGGCCCAGAGCATTGTAGTGGCGCAGCGCACTGCACCCTACAAGAAAATTTTAGTGATTCCCTGACGCGAGCCGTGAGGTCCGGCGCAACCACAGGTAAACCGGCACACCTAATAGCACGATGACCAACCCAGCCCCCGCGGTTTTCGTTTGATAAAGCAACAATACGAACATGATCGCGACGGCCGCCACAACATAGAGAGCGGGCACAACGGGATAGCCGAACGCCCGATAGGGGCGTTCCAGATCCGGCCGCTTCGCTCGCAGAGAGAAAATCCCCGCAATCGTGAGCGCGTAGAAAAGTAGAACTGCAAATACAACGTAGTTGAGCAGATCGTTGTAGAGATTTCCGTACGTCACCGTACCTGACGCGTCGATCTGGCGAGTCCTGATCAATATCAGGAAGGCAATCCACATGCCCTGATAAACAAGGGCGGAGCCCGGAACGCCTTTACTGTTCAGAGTTCCGGTCGAGCGGAAGAAGAGGCCGTCTTTGGCCATGGCGTAGGAAACGCGCGCGCCAGCAAGTATCAGGCCGTTGTTGCAGCCAAAGGTGGAAATGATGATGGCGACCGCCATGATGGCGGCACCCACCGGCCCAAAGATGGCGTTCAAAGCAGCACTTGCAACGCGGCCGTCGGGGACTGTTTGAATCTGCACCAGAGGCAGGGTGAAGAGGTACGCCAGATTCGCCAGGCAATACAGCGTGATGACAATGATGGTGCCGAAAGCCATGGATAGCGCGACATCGCGCTTGGGGTTTTTCACTTCGGCAGCAGTAAATCCGATATTGTTCCAGGCATCCGCGGAAAATAAGGAGCCGACTTGCGCAACGCCATAGGCAACGAACAATCCAAAGACGCCACTCGCCGCCGCCACCGTGGGCACGAAGCTTTTCAGAAAATTCGCGCCAGGCTCCAATGTTTGTGGATTGCGAATGGCCCACAAGTGGCTGAAATTCTCGCTGATTGCTCCGGCATTTCGCCCCACAAAAATCCCAAGAAAAATCAGCCCTACAAGAGAAACTGTCTTCGCGCTGGTAAAGATATTCTGAATCAGCTTGCCCAGCCGGACGCCCAGTGTGTTCAAAAACGTCAGGAAAAGGATCATCAGCACTCCGACCAGTTGCTGGACGGAGAGGCTGATGGCGTATTTCGACCCGAGCGAAATGGGATGGACGATCCACGCCTGTGGAGAGATTGCCGGGAAAAGCACTCCAAGATACTTCGCGAAGCCCACCGCTACCGCAGCAATCGTCCCCGTCTGAATCACCAGAAAAAGCGTCCAGCCGTAAAGAAATCCCCACAGCGGCGAATAGGCTTCGCGCAAATACACGTACTGACCGCCTGCGTGCGGAAAAAGAGCGGCGAGTTCGCCATAGGAAAGGGCCGCGGAAATGGTAAGCAGGCCCGTGAGAACCCACGTAAGTAATAAGCCGCCCGGTGAACCGGTCTGCTGCGCGATGTCTGAAGCCACAATAAAAATTCCGGAGCCAATCATCGACCCGACGACGATCATGGTGCCATCAAACAAGCCGATGGCGCGCACAAAGCCGTGTTCGCTCGTGGCGCCTGCCGAAGGAATTGCTGGTGTGCTCTCAGCCATTCGTCATCCCCTAGATGTCCTTAGACGCCCGCCGCGTACTTCGCGGCTTCTAGAGTTTCGATAAATTGCCGCGCGCGTTTTCCAGGTTCGGGCGCGCGGAGAATATCGCTAATCACCGCAACCGAATCTGCGCCCGCTCGAACGACGTCCGCTACGCGCTCCAGGGTGATTCCCCCAATGGCCACGATCGGTTTATCGGTCAGCGGCCGAACACGGCGGATGAATCCCGTTCCCACCACAGGATCAGGATTCTCTTTGGTAAAAGTGGAAAAGATGGGCCCCACAGCAATATAGTCCGCCGAAGTGGCAGTGGCCTGCTCGAATTGCGCGCGATTGTGTGTCGAGATGCCAACCAGCTTGCCAGGGCCGACGACCGCACGCGCATCTTCGACGCCCAAATCTTCTTGCCCGACATGAACTCCATTTGCGCCCGCGAGGGAAGCCACGTCGGGGCGGTCATTCACGATGAAGGTAACCGCCTGCCGGACCAACGCCGCAGAAAGCCGTTTCGCACTTTCCAGCAATTCACCTGGGGATGCCGCTTTGTGCCGATACTGGAGCAGCCGGACACCGGCGTCCACAAGTTGGCGAGCGCATTCTGTTTCAGGAATGGTTAGCAACGCTGCGTCTAATATCACATATAGTCGTGGGAGAACAAGGCGCATGCTCTTTTATTTTCCGTTCGTCCCCACGAGCCGGTCAATGAAATGCGTATTGTAATTCCCCGCCACGAATCTGGAATCCGCCACGATTCTACGATGCAGTGGAATCGACGTTTTGATGCCTTCAATGACGAACATCTCGAGGGCCCGCTTCATGCGCCCGATGGCTTCCGTGCGGTCGCGGCCTTTGACGATGAGTTTGGCAATCATCGAGTCATAGTATGGCGGGATGACGGCGTCGGCATACGCCGCGGAATCCACACGCACTCCCGTGCCACCGGGCGCCTGGAACGTGGTGATGCGCCCCGCCGACGGCACGAAGGTGTCTGGATCCTCTGCGTTGATGCGGCATTCGATGGCATGGCCCGAAGGAATAACGGCTCCCGTGGCGTCCTCCATTTTTTCCCCTGCAGCAATCCGGATTTGCGCTTTGATTAAGTCCACGCCGGTCACGAGCTCCGTTACGGGATGCTCCACCTGGATGCGCGTATTCATTTCAATGAAGTAGAGCGAGCCGTCCTGATCCATCAAGAATTCGACCGTTCCCGCGTTCGTGTAGCCAACCGCTTCCAAAACTTTGACGACTAACGCGCCAAGCTCTTTCCGCCGCTTCGCATCGATCACCGGCGAAGGCGACTCTTCCACCAGTTTCTGATGCCGCCGCTGGATGCTGCATTCGCGTTCGCCGAGATGAATCACTTTGCCGTGCTGGTCTCCCAGCACCTGAAACTCGATGTGCCGGGGAAACTCGAGAAATTTTTCCATGTAAACATCGGGAGTCCCGAAAGCCTGCTGCGCCTCGCTGCGGGCCGTTTGGTACGCGCCTAGCAGTTCTTCTTGTTTGCGCACCACGCGCATACCCCGCCCGCCGCCTCCTGCTGAGGCTTTCAGAATCAATGGGTAGCCGATGCGCTCCGCTTCCTTGGCGAGCTGCTCTTCCCCCTCCACAACACCATCGCTTCCCGGAATCGTTGGCAACCCTGCAGTCTTCACTTCGCGGCGCGCGCGGTCCTTCTCTCCCATCAACTCGATGATCTCCGGCCGCGGGCCGATGAAAGTTATCTCCGACGCCTCGCACACTTTGGCGAAATTGGCGTTCTCGGAAAGAAAACCGTAACCGGGATGAATCGCGTCCACATTCGTGATCTCCGCGGCGCTAATCACTTGCGGAATATTGAGGTAGCTTTCACTGCTGCGCGGCGGCCCGATGCAGACGGCTTCATCGGCGAAGCGCACGTGGAGCGAATTGCGGTCCGCCTCCGAATATACGGCCACGGTGGAAATACCCAGTTCCTTGCAGGCGCAGATGACCCGCAGGGCGATTTCCCCTCGATTGGCGACTAGAATTTTCTGAAACATAGCGTGGCGTGCCCGGCTATTTCTTCCGGCTTGGACGGATGCCAAAGAGAGGCTGCCCGTACTCGACGGGCTGCCCATTTTCCACGAAAATACGCACGATCTCGCCCGTCTCGTCCGACTCGATTTCATTCATCAACTTCATGGCTTCAACAATGCACAGAGTCTGGCCGGTTTCCACGAACGCTCCCACTTTCACAAACGGCTCCGAGCCGGGGCTCGGAGAACCATAAAACGTGCCCACAATTGGAGACTTGACCAGATGAAGGTCCTCGGTCGCGCGGGTTTCCGCAGGCACGGCTGCTGAAGCTTGCGGAACCTCAGGAACAGTCGCCCCCCGGTTTGAAACAATGATTTCAGGAGCGGCCGCTGTCCGCGGCGTCGCTATCACCATTCCCGATGACGGCTTGCGCAGCCGGATGTGCAAATCCCCGCGCGAATATTCAAACTCTTCGAGATTGTGCTCGGTCATGAACTGAAAAAGCTGCTCGATTTGCTGCATTTCCGGGTTGGCAAACGTCGGGCTGGACTTTTTAGGCTGTTTGCTTTTCATGCCGTTTCTAAAGTTCGATGAGATTCCGCGGTGCGCGGGTTAGTATTTCCGTACGGCCGGCGTGCACGGCGACATCATCTTCGATGCGAATGCCCCCGATGCCTTCCGCATACACGCCAGGTTCAATCGTAATTGCGTTTCCGGGTTCCAACCGCCGCGCTTGCCCCTTCGCGACTCTGGGGGCCTCATGTACTTCCAATCCCAAGCCGTGACCGGTACTGTGGACGAAAAGGTGGTCAAGGCCATAACCTGCCAGGACACGCCGTGCGGCCGCGTCCACATCCCTGCAGGCCACTCCCTCTCTCACCACCGAGATGGCCGCTTCCTGCGCTTCCAGAACCGCCTTATACCATGTCCGGATGCGTTTCGGGGCGCGCCCCGCAAAAACCGTGCGGGTAATGTCGCTGCAATAGTGGCCGAGTATAACACCCAGGTCCAGGACGACCAACTCATTTTTCCTCAATCGTTTGCCTGTTGGCCGTGCATGAGGCAGAGCCGACCGTTCCCCAAAAGCAACAATGGTTTCGAAGGAAGGTCCCGAGGCCCCGCGCTCATGCATATGGTATTCGATCTCCGCTCCGACCTCGCGCTCGCTGACACCAGGCTTCAGCAAGCCGACGGCGAACTCCACGATCTCCCCCGCCAGGATGGCTGCCTTGCGCATTTGCGCCAATTCCCCGGCATCCTTTCGCATTCTTAGTGTCTCCACGGCTCCCGCAACGGAAACCCACTCCAATCGACCCCCGGAGGCTTTTCGCGCGGCTTGCAGTTGAGACACCGTTGTATGGATCGGATCGAAGCCCACTCTGCGGGCCCGCAAATCACCGAGGAGCCGGGTAACGGACTCCAACAAGCTTCCTTCTTGCTGGCGGATGCGGATCCCGTTCGTTTCCTCTCTCGCTTGCACCACGAATCGCCCGTCGGTAACGAGCGCGGCTCCCGTTCCTGATACAACCAGAGCGCCTGACTCGCCGGTAAATCCTGTCAGATAGAACCAGTTGGCGGGGTGCGTGATGAGCAGGGAGTCTATCCTGGACTTTTTAAGGATGGCGCTCAGAGCCCGCCGGCGATGTGGGAAGGATGCATCCATAAATGGAACGAGGAGACCGTAGTCTCCTCGTTCGACCTCAGCTAAGAAGAGATTCCCTGAATTATCCGGGGATAATTCGCGGGGTCAAGAAGAATAGCAGTTCCTGAGAGGATGTATTGACGCTTCTCCGCTTAAACAGATTCCCGATCAGCGGCAAACTCCCCACAATGGGCGTCTGGTTAATATCCACTCTCTGCGAGGAGATGATGACTCCACCGATGACTACCGTGCCGCCATCCGCGACGGTGACTTTGGTTTCGGCCGCCTGCGTATCAAGTGCTGGGACGCCTTGAATGCGAGGAATACCTTGGTCGATCTGCGTATTCTCGACAAGGACGTCCATGAAAATCGTACCTTCCGCGGTAATTTGCGGAGTAACTTCCAGCTTCAGCACCGCGTCAATGTACTGCACGGAAATCGTGTTGTTGATGGTCGTCTGTATCGGAATCTTCGTACCTTGCTTCACCGTGGCTTTCTCGTTGTTTTGCGTGATGACCTTGGGCTTCGAGAGCAGTTTGCCAACGCCCTTTGATTCCGCCATAGTGATGAAGAAATCCACAGCGAAATTGGGGGATCGATGAGCAAACCCGAAGCCGCTGGTCGGAGTGCCAGCCGGGAAATTCGTATTGAGCGGAGTTCCCTTAGTGAGGCCGTTGCCGCTCGTGGTTCCCTCAGCGCAAACAAGGGGAGATGGAATGAGTACGTTTATCAAGCCGCTGCAACCTACCGCTGGGTCACCGCCGAAGATGGACCGACCGCCGGTCGTTGAACCGGCAAAGCCGAGTTGCGTTCCGATGTCTTCTGCAAAGGAGCGTGACGCCGATACGACGCGCGCTTCGATCTCCACCTGTTGGGACTTGCGGTCCAATTGGCGGATCAGGTTATCAATCACTGGAATCGTCGAAGGGATATCACGAATGACGAGTTGGTTCGAACGCTCATCTGCCAGAACATCGCCGCGCGAGCTGAGGAACTTTTTCAGCGTGGTAGCCATCGTAGCCGCTTTGGCGTAGCTGAGCACGCGATAGACAGTCACTGGATCAACCGCCTCGGCCTGTGCCTTCACCAGGTCACGCTGGGTCTCCGCCTCAGATTTCAGTGTGGATCGCGTGGCAATTCGTAGGACGTTGCCATTCAATTGCTTGTCCAGGCTGTTGTTTTGCAGCACGATGTCGAGCGCCTGGTCCCAGGGCACTTCATCCAGGACGATCGTCAGGCTCCCCTTGACGGCGGGGTCCAACACGACGTTCAACCCGCTGATCTCGTGGATCAGGCGGAAGAAATCGCGCAAATCCACATCCTTGAGGTTGACCGAAATCGGTTCGCCGGTATACCTCGCCGCTGTCTGCACAGGCGCCGGTGATTGCGCTGCGGTAGTCGCCAGCGTTGTTGCCGCTGTGTTGGCTTGTTGGACTGCCTGCTGGGCCGCCTGTTGCGGATTTCCTTCGGGACGGGCAGGCCCATTCTTCTCGCTGAACGATGCGAGCGCGACTGAGGGCTGAGTCAGTTCGCCCGGCAAGGCAAAGCGAGGAGCAGGAATCTGATTGGCGCGCGCAGAATGCTCCGCGGGCTTCCGCGGCACCGGCGCGCCATATTCGAACCCCTGCCGCGACGTCTCTTCGGACATAGACGTCGTTAACGTCGACTTCTGCGAGAAGCTCACGGGTGTGGCCGCCGGGCCGCTGAAAGAAATCACCACCGCATGGCCATCCCTAGAAACATGGTACGGCGTGGGACTGGTCAGGTCGATCACCACGCGCGCGACATCCGGCTGATATTGCCCCATGCGTATTCCGCGCACAGGAGCCGACACCCCGGGGATAACCGTCTGGTGAACGGCCAGCCGCGCTCCCACAAAGTCCAGCACCAGACGATCCGGGTGCTGCATGCGGGCTGCTCGCACATCAAGCTTTCCTTCGCCTTCCACGCGCACCGCCGAGTGCTCCGGCGCCTGCGTGATGGCAACGCTGGAGATGACCGCGGCGGACTTGCTTGCGCCCGTGGACACCTGCGTTTGGGCTGGCACCGGTTTCGTCGCCAGCGTCAAGCTCGCAAGGATCAGGCAGCCATACTTGAGGGCTGGCCAATTCGTCTTCATTGCTGTTCTCCTGAACTGGTGGAGTAAATTCGTTTATTGATTTGCCGTTCCATCGGCTTGCCGAAGGCATCTTTTCCTTCTTCGTGGAAAGAAACGCCGTCCATAGTGATCTTCTCAACGCTGCCGTCATACAGGTGGTCGCCCTCACGCAGGAAATACGTTCTCGCCTGCGGATTGGAAACCACCGCGATCATTCCGTTCGGGGCGCGCACGATTCCGTCCAGCCGCAGCGTGCTCACTTGCAGACCGGCTTTGCCCGGCGGAAGATTTGAGGGCCCCTTGCTCTGTGACCGGGCTACCAAGGATTCAAATGGATCTCGCCGCGCGGCTTTTATTTCGCTCTCCGCGGCCGCCTTGGGGGCGCCCGCTGGACCAGCCGGTTTTTCTACCGCTTTCTTTGGTGGTTTGACGGCCTTCTTGCCTCCTGCCTTCCCGGCAGGCTTAGCCGCCGGTTTCGCTGGAGCCGTAGCCGCTGGCTTTGCTGCAACCTGAGGCGCGGGTTTTCCCGGTTGTGCTGCAGTGGGCTTCGTCGCCGTCGTTGGCGCTGGCTTAGCCGGCGCCGAGGCTGCTGGCTTCGCTGGAGCTTGTGCCGCAGGTTTTGCCGGAGTCTGTGTTGCCGGCTTGGCCGGAGTTTGCGCGGCCGGCTTGGCAGCAGTCTGCGTCGCCGGCTTGGCTGGAGTCTGGGCGGCTGGCTTGGCGGCCTGTTGCGGCGATTGACCCGCCTGGTCGGCCACGGAGCTCCCGTTGGCCGGTGGAAGTGGGTTCATTTGCGCGCGCAAGCCTGGAGCCGCTGCCGCGATCAACAGCCCTAGTCCGAGAGTTATTGCTGAACGCATAGTTCGCTCATTCCCGCTCAGGGTTTCCCAGGCGCGCTCCCGGGCTTGGCTCCAGCTGCAGGAGCCGCACCAGAGTCAGCGGGCTTGGTGAAAAATGTGGTGGCCGTGAAAATTCCCGAAACCGTGGATCCCGGCCGCACAGGGTACTTGGTCCCCTTCGCGCTCTCCGGGGCGTCAAATGCCAGGTCACCCACGTTAATGATTCGGGACAGACGGCCCAGCCGCCCAAAAAAGTCCAGCACGTTGAAGTACGGACCGTCCGCCTGTACTTCAAACGGCATCTCGTAGTGATATTCCTTGGGCACAATCGCCAGCGCCTTGAGCCTGCGGATTTGCACGCTGGAAGAGCTCGCTGCTCCCTGGATCAGGCGAATGAACTCATCCGCTTCTTTTTCCTCGGGAACAATCGTCTTCAGCGTGTCCAATTGCTTGTTGAGCGCATCCATCTGCTGTTTCAGTTCCGCATAGCGCTGTTTGTAAACCTGGAGTTGCGTCACTTCCTGGCTCAACTGCGTCCGCTTCACCACCGCCGCGTCGTACTCATCTTTTTCTCGGGCGATCGGCGAGCCTGGGACGAAAATCCCCACTGCGGTGAGCACAATGGCGACTGTCGCGGCCACCAGGGCCTGCATGAACACCGACAAGTCTCGTAAACTGGCCATTACGTCCCTTATCCTTTCTTCGCCGGCGTCTTGGCAGCCGTAGCGGGTGCCGGCGTGTTGGCAGGCCGCGTCTGCGCCGGCTGCGGCGGAGCGATTTCAGCCGTGATCTGGAACAAGAAGGTCTGCACGGCCGCGTTCTTGTCGTCTTGTTTCGACTCCAGGATCTCCACCTTCTGGAAATACCCGGAGCGCTTCAAAGCTGTAATGAAATTCGCCACGGCATTGATCGATGCGGACGATCCATCCATCGCCAGCGAGTTCCCCTTGCGCGTCATTTGCGTCAGCCACAGATTCTCCGTGCGCGAAACCGTGTTGGCCACCATGTCCAGGAGCTCTTGCCCGCCGGTGCGGTCCCGCTGCAACTGTTCGATCGTGTTAACTCGCTGCTGCAAAATC
>Ga0066682_10000483_pt1 | contig 12763 bp, 6 predicted proteins | sample GraSoiAngelo_131_FD_65628 | JGI IMG/M metagenome (GOLD analysis project Ga0066682, IMG submission 65628) | Grasslands soil microbial communities from the Angelo Coastal Reserve, California, USA - 14_0929_02_30cm | ecosystem: Environmental > Terrestrial > Soil > Grasslands | place: USA... | reverse complement strand
ATTTTCCCGTTCTCCGGGTCCAGCCAATAATGTGGGTTGCCGAGCGGGTGGACATCACCCTCCGCCCGTGTGATCTGGCCCTGCGGGATTTCGAGAATTCGCGCCTTGAGCGATGCATCCACGTAGCCATCAGCGCCTACCTGGATCTTCGAGTTACGGCTCTGCTGGATCAAAGGCGGCAGCCAGCCGATCTCGAGCTCGCGGCCGACGAGGATGAGAATGTTGGCCTTCTGCATCTTAAGAATGAAGCTGGGCTTCGCTTCAACGAAGTGCGGATCCTGATAACCTCTGGCGATCGACTCCACTGTAATATGATCACCGCCGACCTCGCGGGCTATCGCTGCAAGGTCTTCGGTGGTCGTAACGACGCTCAGCTTGCTCTGTGCCCCTAAAGGCAAACTCGGCAGAAAACATGCGAACAGTACGGCAACACAGATCTTGACACTCATAATAACCTTTCGTAATTAGAACGGGTGCGCGCCATGCGCCCCAATCGAAAACTGGAATTGGACTAAAAGCTCGTTGGCAGTCGGCCCGGCCGCGTATCTCGTGCGCCGATATTGTCCACGTACCTGGCTGAACTCGCTCGGCCAGTAAGTGAGGACAGCCGATTGACCTGTGTCGTGTAGCAACGCGTTATCCGCATGCTTCGAGCGATCGTAGCGCGCGCCCACAAACCATCGGCGGGCGAACTGATAATCGCCCGAAAGGTAGTAACCCAGGCCGCTTTGCAGCCCATTCGGTTGAGCGCGTCTGCTCCAGATGATCTCTGAGCGGCCTACAAACGAATGGTAAATCGACCGCTGCAGCGGCCGCCATCGGACTGTGGCATCTCCTCCGTACAACGTCGTCCTGAAGCGGCCAAGATCGATATCATTAACGATGCCGGATGAGTTGTGTCCGCGAGCGACAGAAAAGCCGAGATCAATGTTGGTGTTATCCGTGATGTCCTGGTACCCGCGCAAATGTCCAATGTAGCTCATGTCGCGCCGTTGGCTCGACTTGAACAACTCGCCAGAGTCCCCACGGAAGACCTGCCCCGTGGCTTCCAGGAAAAACCAGGGATTTGGAATCAATCGGGCCACTGAAAATCCTGCATCATTGATGCCGTCCTCACCTCCCACCAGGTTCGTCGTCACCAGCGGGCGATCCGTCCACGGCAATACGTGATTGTGGAGCGTATTCACCTTACCGAACGCCGCGCGCATCTTCCCGGCCCTGACGAGCAACCCACCGGGGATCGCCGGAAAGGTAAGGTAACCTTCTTCGAGATTAACCCCTTGCTCGCCAAATGAGATAAAGAAGTCGGCGCGAGCGTACGGATCGACAATAGCTTGAAACGCGGCCTCCGATTCATGCATCTCGAAGGCCGGATCGGAACCGACTTTGTTAGACCCCGCTGCGCCAAGAAAGTCGCCAATCACCGCCATATCCGGATTAAACACCTTCGACGCACCGGCCGCGCCGCCATAGACCGGTAGCGCTCCAGTGGGTCCACCGGCGCCTTCCGCACCAGGAGGGACTTGCGCCGCCGGCTGCTGTGGCTGCTGTTCCTGGGCTGGCTGCTGTTCCCGGGCCGGGATTGCCGAAGATGTGAGCACGAGCGGCTGCAGAAGCATCTGCGCCTGGATCCCTTGCAATTGTGTTTCAAGCGCTTGAATACGCTGTTCGTAATCTGCCTTCAGGTCCTCGATCTGCGTCTTCAAGGCATTGACGTCGGCCGCGGTGGGCGCTTGCGCGAAACTGCTGCTTGATGCAAAAAGGAAAACAAATGTAACTGAAAGAATACGTGACTTCATAAAAGTCCATCTCCTTCACGTACGGACTTGGAAAAACCTTCGACGCGTTAGGTGGTGAACGGAGTGAAGGCCGGCGGTGCACGGCTAGATCGGGTGAGAACGCAAGTGTCTAGCTCGTTGGCCCGGTCATCCGGTAGCCAGTCTCGTTCGGTGACGAGAGTGACGGCGGGACTGTCTGCGATCGGGCTGTGAAGATTAGGCGAGTACCGGAAGTGGCATAGCTCGCAGCCTGGTCCATTCCATTCGGTGTGCCAGTGGGGAAGCGTCAGTCCACTGGTCGTCATCACGAGCACGACCAGAACGAGGACGTTGCGCGAGCTCTGTCCAAACCAACGTCGCTCTGCCATAAGGCGAAATGATACCACTCATATCCCAAAAATGACCGTCTGTTGGCTAGCCGTAAAGCCGTGACCCAAAAAGTCTGAGCCGCGAAGGGGGCGAGCGGCTAACGACGATCGAAGCCAACGTCCGAGGCCGTGATATCGGCGGTTTTGTCGCCGAAGCCCAGCAGGCTGCGGACCGCGAACTGAAGTTGCCTGCGGGATATCGCATTCAGTGGGGAGGTTTGTGGGAGCATCTGGAGAGTGGGCGGGATCGCCTGATGCTCGTGGTACCAGTGGCGTTCTTTCTGATCCTCCTTCTTCTGTTCGCCACGTTCCATTCGCTGAAGCAGGCCGCACTCATTTTTACAGGGATTCCTTTCGCTGTCACGGGCGGAATCCTTGCTCTCCTTTTAAGACAGATGAATTTCTCGATGCGCTGGAGTTGGCTTTATCGCAGTCTCAGGCGTCAGCAAGCCTGGGTTTTCTTCCGATGGCGCTGTCCACCAGCGCGGGGGCTGAGGTGCAGCGGCCTCTGGCAACGGTCGTCATCGGGGGGCTGGTCACGTCGACGCTTCTGACGTTGTTGGTGCTGCCGGCAATGTATGGCTGGATCGAACGCGGCTAGAATCCTCTGGACGTCACTTTCTTGCCGCAAAAATTTCGTCCAGACGGGCCGGTACGCTCGCGACACGCTCCAAATGCGGGTAACGCAACCCGTCGTGATAGTCCATACGCACGGTGCGGTAGCGATCGCCGTTCTTGACCAGCAGTTCAATAGGGCTACGGCTTTTTGTCGCGTCTCTAATCGCATCCTTGAGACGATCGGCGGTATATGCCGTGCCATCGATGGCCACGACCTGAGTGCCAACGGTGAGACCGTTTTTGTAAGCCAGTCCTTCCCACATCACTTCGGTGAGCTTGGCTTCACTGTCCACGACCATTCCGAGCGAGTAACTCAGATCTGTGACCTTCCGGCGGGCCTCGGAGTCCTTGAAGTAATCCGAGGGCGTCTCCGTGTAGACGAGTTTATATCCGCCCCGGACAAGGCCATCGAGCGGAGCGCCGGGGCCGTGTCCATCGAGTCGTGCGCGCAGGAATTTCGTCCAGTCGTAAGGCTGGACACGATTGAGCGCATTCACCACATCCTCGAACGTAAACGTGACCGGGACGCGGCTGCCGTCGTTGATCCCGAAGAAGTCCCGAGCAAAATCGTCCAGCGACCGCTCCCCCCGCGTTTGTTCGCGAATCAAGGTATCGGCGTCGAGCCAAAGGAGCTGGCCTTCCGAATAGTAGTCCTCGCTCCGCTGCCAACTCCGCCACGGCAGCGGCCGCCGCATGGCCGCAATGGGATCGTTGGTCGTGTCCTGAAGAGGCCGCCACTCCCGGCCGATCCGATGATCGTAAGTCGCCGCCGTGGCCGCCAGAGCATCCAGGGCCTGCTGTTTCGTCAATAGACCCGAGCGAGCTGCCAGCACGAAGCCCCAATACTGCGTCTGCCCCTCGTAGACCCATAACAGGCTGTCGCGCATGGGCACATTGAAGTTTGCTGTCCAGAGGTCGGACGGCCGCTGGAATTTGCCATTCCACGAATGCGTGTATTCGTGCGGCAGAAGGTCGCGCGTGTCGGCGTTTTTATCCCATTCCGTAAAATAGCTGGGATCCGTGCCATTCTCGCTCGACTGGTGATGCTCCAAACCAATCCCACCCATGCGATCCGTGAGGGCGAGAAGGAAGTCGTAATGATCGTAGTGGTGCGAGCCGTAGAGCTTGTAGGCCTGTTGCACCAGGGCGCGGTGAGCCGTCAATTGATCAGGCTTTACTTCCAGCAGACTCAACCGGTCCGCAACGACGTTCAAGTGAACCGGGGCCGGCCCGCCAGGATCCAAATCCAGGCGCTTGAAGTAACGGCCCGCGAATATCGGCGAGTCCACAAGGTTTTCCAAGGAGACCGCTTTGAACGTGGTGACGCCGCCGCTAGTGGAAGCCGCCTCAAGAGCGCTGGCGAATTGCCAGCCGCCGGGCAGCCGGATGCTCGGCTCGACCGTAATTTGACGCGAGAAATAGCCAGCTGGGTAAAGCACAACAGAGTTCCATTGCAGGTTCAGCATCTCCGGCGTCATGACAACGCGGCCTTCGGGTGTATCCACCGGGGAAAGGAATTGGAACTCGATGTCCAGCGCGGACACAGCCACCGGCACATTGATATGGAAAGCGAACACATCCACCGGGTCGCGGGTCCATTCCAAGCGCGCGCCGTTGGACCGAATCGTGAGGCCGGCAAACTTATCAATCTGTCCTCGGGGCGAATGATTACCAGGCAACCACTGCGGATACAGGAGAACGATGGAATCGCCGCCACGTACCGGGATCGTCTCGCGCACGCTGAAAATGTGGCGGTCCGTATCGCTCGCATCGACATTCAAGCGGATAGTCCCAGGATAAGGCGTATCTCTTGGGGAAACGATTGCCGCTGGCATAGGTAGAGGTCCCGGCCCGGCGGTGGTCTGGGCAAAAACTTCCCCACCGCTTAGGAAGAGCGCGCAGCAGAAGAGAAGCACGCGGTTCGGAGATGTGTTAATAGCCATGAGCGGCCCGCTGGCGCTTTGACGTTGAAGGCAACAAGCGGGCAGAATTCAAGATAAATGCCAGTTCCGACGAAACATGAATGAAGGCGGCGAGCACCGGACTGAGAAGTCCAAGCGCGGCGAGAGCGACACCAACGCCATCGACCGCGAGCGTGCCCGCAAAGTTGAACGCGATGATCCGGCCGCAGCGGCGCGCGAGTTGGATGGTTTCCACCAGTTTAGATAAATCATTGCCGAGCAAGACAACATCAGCCGCCTCGCGAGCGACATCGGTTCCCGACCCCATCGCGATTCCGACGCCAGCCTCAACGAGCGCTGGAGCATCGTTGAGGCCGTCACCAATCATCGCGACCTTGTGCCCCTGCTGCGTTAGGTGCTTCACGCGATCGACCTTTTGGTCTGGCAACAACTCGGAATAGATCTCATCCATACCGAGCGACGACCCAATCTTGTCGGCAACCTCGCGTACGTCGCCCGTAAGCAATACCGTACGTACTCCCATTTGCCGAAGCGAATTCACCGCTTTAGCAGATTCTGGCCGGAGTGTGTCTGCTATATGGATTTTGCCCGCATAAACACCGTGATGTGCGACGAACACTTCAGGTCCGCTGTTGCCCATTTGGGCCTCCGACTTCACGGAGATCCCCCGCTGCTGAAGAAACGAGATCTTTCCAACAACAACCTCTCCGTCTTTCAGCGAAGCGACCACACCTTTGCCCGGTTCGTACGAAAATCGTTCCGGTTCGTGGATGGAGATGCCCGATTCGCGAGCATAGGCGATGAGGGCTTTACCGAGTGGGTGTTCGGACGGCATTTCCGCACTGGCAGCCAGCCGGACGAGGATTTCCGGCGGAGTACCATTTGACGGGCGAATCTCCACTACTTTCGGATCGCCAAATGTCACTGTGCCCGTCTTATCAAAGACCACAGTATCCACTCTGCCAAGCATTTCGAGGTGCAGACCACCCTTGACGATTGCTCCGAGCCGGGCTCCGCGACCGATAGCGCCGAGAATCGCCAGGGGCGTTCCGGCTGCGATTCCGCATGCTCCAGCGACGATGATGACAGAGATTGTTGAACGAACATTTCTTGTTACCAGGAAAGTCAACAGCGCGCAGGCGATCGCAAAGTAGACGAGATATCCCGCATACCGGTCCGCCGTCTTTTGAATCGGAGCCCGGGATCGCTCAGCCGCCTCAACGGTTTCAACGATCTTTCCAAATGCGGTATCGCGGCCAATCTGCTCCGTCCGGACTTCAAGGGCGCCCGACTGGTTGATGGTGCCCGCATAGACGACCGCGTCAGGCACCTTTTCGGCAGGCGCCGATTCGCCAGTGATGCTCGATTGATCGACGAAGGAGTACCCACTGATGACAGTTCCATCCACGGGAATGCGGCTGCCCGGACGAACAAGGATGACGTCGCCCGTTCGCAGTTCGGAAATGTGAATCTCACGGGCCCCGCCACGCTGCCGGACTGTGACATTGAGCGGGAGCAGTTCCAGTACCGACTGAATCGCGCTGCGGCCGCGGCTCGTGGTCAAGTGCTCCAGGATCTCCGCGACCAGTACGAACAAGACGATCACAAGCGAAGTGAAGAATTCTCCAATGACAAGTGCGGCAGCAATCGCGATGGTCATCGACAGTTCCATGGTCATTCGCCGCTCGCTCAGCGCTTTGATCGCTTCGCGATAGATCGGGTAACCACCAATAACGACGCCAAGCATGCTCAGGATCGCAGAGAATCCAAAAGGGTGCCACGTGATCGCGATCACCGCCGCGACGATGCCCACGTGGGCGAGACCTCGCCAGTCGATTTGCCGTTCAACCTCGTAATCCATATCCAGCCTGTTGGATATAAGTCTTCAAGACGTTCATGGGGCAAAGCATACCTCAGTGGGGGTATCTCTTTGCGCTACAAATCGACCTACAGCCTACTCCTTTCGAATAGGGGAACCGCCTCGTCTACACCGTCTACACATCCAGAATCGATTTCGAATTGGCCGGAAGAAACACTGAGCCGCGGATGATCCACGCAATGCGCGTCATCCGCGGCTCAGTGGACTTAGAATACGAAGCCGATCGCGCCTTGGTATGTTCGCGGTGCCACGAAGTGGGTCCCGCCGAAAGTGGAGAGGAAGTTGTAAAACGCTATTTTGTTTGTAGCGTTAAGAATCGTGAATTTCAACGTCACGCCGCGCGTGCTGTCCTCCCTCTTGAACAGATTATCCGTCCCGAAGCCGATGTCGAACAAGTGTCGAGGCGCGACTCGTCCTGGATTCGTATCGTCGTTTGCAGCGTCTGCATCAGGAAGTCGAAGGCGCTGGGTTGCGAGGCCGCTTAGACACTTGGTGATGGGGTTGTCCGGAGTCGCGACCTGACTGCCGCAAGAGAGGCCCGCCGCGGCTTGCTGCGCACCGGTCAGGCCGAGAACCTCTTGAAGTGAGCCGACGCCGGCGACCTGACCGCTATCGTATCTCCACGTCAGGGCGCCCCATGGCCCGTTCCGATGCCATTGGTAACGGACGGACGTTGTCTGCTGGAATGCATCGTCGGAATCCGTTCGGAAAACCGTCGCGTCAACAGGAGAGTTGAAAAGCAGTCCCCCAACTTCCGGACCGAAATAGCGCAATCTTCCGTGTCCCAACGTTGTGTTTAACTGAAAGCCGCTGAGATTCGTCGTGCTCACCCGGATTCCGAAACCATCAAGCTTGTCCTTTTGCCACATAATCGGAAACGTAATGGGCGTGTTCAGAATGACGTCGAACTCCTGCGCATTTTTCGTGAACTTCCACCAGTAGTCCGCATCGACCTGCAGGAACCGGCCCAGCGCTTGCTGGAACCCGACGTTGTACTGATTGCGGCGGCCAGATCGGAGGGGCTGCTCGCCGAGTGCGCCGAATACATCCGTCAGTCCGAGGTTGCCTGTTGCGCTGGACAACAACAAGTTTTCATTGTGGGGTGTTTCGAACGTCCGTGAATACGCGGCGCGCAGCACTGTGCCGGAGCCCTTTACCAGGTACGACAAGCCAAACCGCGGCTGAACGCCCGTCTCCTGTACAAGGCCATCGTATCGAGTTATTCTCAGGCCCGGATTGAATGTAAATCCTGCCCAGGTGATGGAATCCTGAACATAACCCGAATATTCCTTTATGGTACCGGGCGAGTTGAAGTTGAACAGACTGCCGCCTCGAGTGAGGTCAAGCGGAATCAGGCCAAGCTGGACGTCTGGATTAGGCAGAAAACCATTTCTCGAACAATTGGCAGGGTCTTTCACAGTGGGAGCGGCGACCGGATCACCGTTCCTATTCAAACATACTGGATTAAAGTCGGAGTCCGTAATTCCCAGTGCAAACTGTTCCGTCAGGCGAGTGGCCATCAGCTGCGTGCCGAACTTCAGGTTGTGGGCGCCCTGGTAATACGACAAGTCCGCCTTCACTCCGAAGTTTGTGAGGCGCCGATCCTGAGCCGCCGTAACAGGAGTATCCTCGGCGCTCGGATAGTAGTGGACGCGATCCTGACGGATGTAGGGATTGACGGTCAGCAGTGTATGCGCGTTGAACGTATGCTGGTATCCCGGCGCTATATTGAAGGTCACTGCTTTTTGCCGCTGGTCTTGGCCGAGTTGATCCAGCGAATTCGGTATCTGGAACCAATTCCGCGCGAGGAATACATTCACGTGGACCGCATCCGTCTTGTTGGGCTGAAAGTCGAGACGGTTGAAGAGAGAACTATTATTGCCGATGTCATGGATCGGCTGGAATTCCGGTGTGTCCAGGAAATGGCCTGACCGCGACCCATTCGCTGCCACGAAATAACCCACCTTTGGCCCGCCGACGCCAAAACTCGCCTCCTCGCCAATTGTTCCGAATGATCCGTACTGCGTAACGAAAGTGCCGCTGGGCTTCGTCAGTCCAAGGCCGGAGCGTGTTGTCGTATTCACGATAAGGCTTGTCTTCTCACCGTACTCGGCGCTCGGCATGCCTCACACCAGTTCCAGCGACTGAATGGCGTTGAGGGGTAGTTGCGTCGAGAATACTTTACTCTGCTGATCATTGATCGGTTGACCATCGATCTGAAACGATGTCTGCGCGTGGTCGCCCAATGGGTGGAAAAACCCGTTCGAGTCGGCGACCACTCCGGGAACAGACATCACGATCGTATCGCTCAGCCCCGCGCCAGGTGTCAACGTTGGGAGTTTGCTGAACGTGGAAGTATCGATATCGGCATGCGCAAAGGGAACGTTTTCGACAATATCCGCACCGGCGGCTTCGACGGTCACGCTCTCTGTGATGCCAGCTACAGAAAGCATGACCTTCGCGGAAATGGGAACGGTCGTCCGGACGTTCACATCCTGCGCCGCCGTTGAGAATCCCTGCTGCGTGACTTCGATGTGGTAGATGTTGAACGGCAGATTGGTAAATCGAAATGTACCGGAGCTATCGGTGGTTGTCGTCTGCTGATAGCCGGTGATCGGATTTCGGATTTCAACCTTTGCGCCGCTAATCACGGCGCCCGTCGGATCCACTACACTGCCGTCAACCGTGCCACTGGCCACGGATTGCGCCGTCGCAGAATTTCCACCCGACACGCCAACCACGCACAAAACTATCGTGAGACAGACAAAAGCGTTCCTGAGAACATGCATAAGCTTTCTCCTGAGATGATAAGGTCGTTGGGTTTAACTTTCACAAGGACGGCTACTAACGCGGCTTGAAGTTTATTTAAGGATAAGTAGGGACACGAGATGAACTCAATGAACGGTCATTTTCTCCCTATCACTGGGGGCATATGACCGATCATCGGCCGACCATGATCGCGTAATTGGAACAAGCGTGGGCGCCGACAGAGGCATTGTTTATTCTTCCGTCGTTCTCTTTTAGGCGGTTGTGCCAAATTACCTCCAACCATTCAAGCCGTGTGAAAGCCATTCAGCGGGCCCTCGAATGAATTTGCGTAATTGGCGTAATCGGCGGCAGAATGGCTTTCCATGCGTCTCAGGAATATCTGCCTGCTTCTGTTGTTTTTCTTATGTGCTTCCGAGGTTTACGCTCAGACCTCGGTCACCTTCGATAATCAGGTCGTTCGCATTTTTCAGCAGCACTGCCAGACGTGTCATCGGCCTGGCAACATATCTCCGTTGTCGCTTTTGACATATGTGGACGCTCGGTCGCACGCCTTTGAAATCCTAAATGCGGTGCAGACGCGCCAGATGCCGCCGTGGAAACCGGTCAACGCCCATGGCGTGTTCCGAGGTGAACGCTATTTGACCGATGAGGAGATTGAAACCATCTCGAGATGGGTTTCCGACGGGGTGCAGGAAGGCGCGCCGCGTGATCTGCCTGAGCCGATCAGTTTTCCGGAGACTTGGGCCGCGGGTGTGCCGGACGTTGTTGTTGAACCCGGCGAGTCCTACTCGGTGACAGCCGGCAGCGACGACATCTACAGGTGTTTTACGATGATGGTGGATTCGAGGTCGGATATTTATGTCCGGGGATATGAAGTGCTTCCCGGAAACCGGAAAATAGTTCACCACGTTTTGTTGTTTCTGGATGAAAGTGGCCAATCGGTGGCATTGGACAATGCGGATCCCGGCCCGGGTTACACGTGTTTCGGTGGGCCAGGTTTCTTGACCGGCCTCGGAGCAGTTGGCGGTTGGGTTCCCGGTGCGTCTCCCGAGATGTTCCCGCTCGGCAATGGTGTGCGGATTCCCGCCGGCGCCCGCGTCGTCATGCAAGTCCACTACAGCACGGCGCAGGCTGCAAAAACATCTGACGGACCATTGGATCCGGACCGGACGCGAGTTGGGTTTTACCTGTCTCCCGCGTCGTTACAGTCGGTTACGTTTCTTCCGGTGGTTAATCCGTTCTTCGCAATTACGCCCGGGGACTCTCACTATCAGGTCAAAGCCTCGGTGATCATACCGGCAGACGTCGAATTGGTAGCCATCGCACCTCACATGCATTTGCTTGGCCGCGAGGCGACTGTTGAAGCTCGATTTCCAAATGGCCAGCGGCGTCAATTGATACGCATCGACGACTGGGACTTTCGTTGGCAGGGAAACTATTTCTATAACGAACCCATCACATTGCCGGCTGGAACAGTGGTCGAGATGACCGCGTATTACGACAACTCTCTGAACAATCCCAAGAATCCTTCAAACCCGCCAGTCATGGTCCGCTGGGGCGAGAGAACTGTCGACGAGATGTGCCTCACCTTCATTAGTGTAAGAACGCCGGGCATACCGAGTCTCAACGTTCTTCCATTCTCAGTCACCGATCGAGGAACAACCTCGGTCATTACTCAAGGAAGCTCAGGTGCGACTCAGGTCGGCTACGCGCGGGTTTCGGATTCCTCAGGTGGATCGCCGTCTGGTTTGGCCATCCTCAGTTATCGGCAAAACGGCACGCTGGTCGGGGAGGCAAGCGTGCCCGCCTCAGCGCTGCTGACTCGAGGCCGTATTGCCGCTCAGGCAACCAGCATCGTAAGGACCGGCCTGGCGATCGCAAATCCAAACAACGAGGCGGCCGCTGTATCCTTCTTTTTCACGGATGCGAGCGGCAACGATGTCGGATCCGGCTCGACGAACATTCCGGCTAATGGCCAGATCGCCGCGTTTTTGGATGAAGCTCCTTTCAATGGCGCTTCAACATTTACCGGCTCATTCTCGTTCAGCTCCTCGACGCCGGTTTCGGTTGTAGCGCTTCGCGGCTTGGTGAACGAGCGTTCAGAATTCCTAATCACAACACTGCCGGTGGCGGATCTGAGTTCTTCTACTTCCACGGCGGCAACGGTGTTTCCGCATTTCGCGGATGGAGGTGGATGGACGAGCGAAATCATACTCGTCAATCCGACCGACAGCACGATATCCGGCACTTTGCGGTTTGCCGATCCTTTGGGAAAACCGCTGCCGGTGAATTTGAACGGCCAGGCTGGAACCAGCTTTGGTTATTCGATCCCCTTACGAAGTGCACGGCAGTTTCTAACGGCCGGTTCGTCGGATGTGGTTCGCGTGGGACCCGTGTCGATTGTTCCTTCGGAAGACAGCATTGCTCCTACGGGTTCGCTGGTATTCTCGTACAGTAAATCCAATATTCGCGTCACGGAGGCCGGTGTTGCCGCGTCGGCCGCGGGGACCGCGTTCCGCGTGTACGTGGAGGCTTCGACGGCTGTTCAGTCCGGCCTCGCGATTACGAATACATCGTCAACTCCGGCAACTGTCCGGCTAGACGTATTTGATCTAAGCGGGGCGTCGGTGGCGGGCACGACTCTCACTCTGGCGGGTAACGCACAGCTCGCGAATTTCTTGAGTGAGATATCCGGATTCCAGGCATTAAGTCTCCCCGTCCAAGGTTTGCTGCGCATCACCGGCACGTCACCGGTCGCGGTTGTTGGCTTGCGCGGCCGCAATAACGAACGCGGCGATTTCCTCATCACGACGACACCGCCCGTTCCGGAGAGTACCGCCTCATCCGCATCCGAGATGTTCTTTCCCCATTTCGCCGACGCCAACGGCTATACGACACAATTCATCGTGTTCAGCAGCGGCGCCGGGCACTCCCTCAACGGCAGTGTTCGCTTCTTCTCACAGTCGGGTCAGCCACTCGATGTGAAATTAAAGTGAACAGACGAAAACATCAATAGACTTGGATCGACCCCGGACTGGCGCTGGCCCGCACGAGCAAGCACAGAAAGAATGCCTTTTGGGATACGATACGGGCAGGTCCTAGCGAGACAGCCCGTGACACTTCGATGGGAAATTCTGGTTCTGCAGCAGGAAAACTAGTTCCCAGCGCCAGGTATACCCCACCGTCTCCGTAGGAAGGGCGAAATGCAGACGAAGCGCACGTGTTGGATCTTGGCAACAATGACATGGATCGGCCTTGAGGGAGCGGCACACATCGTCTTGGCTCAGCAGACTGCGGACATGCCTGGCATGGAGAACAGTGTTGGATATCTTTCTTCGGGCACCAGTATTGAGCCGAAGACAACCTCGGAGTCGAGCCCGATTATTCACCGCCCGGTTGGCAATTGGAAAGTGATGTTTCACGCCAACG
>Ga0066682_10000477_pt1 | contig 12831 bp, 14 predicted proteins | sample GraSoiAngelo_131_FD_65628 | JGI IMG/M metagenome (GOLD analysis project Ga0066682, IMG submission 65628) | Grasslands soil microbial communities from the Angelo Coastal Reserve, California, USA - 14_0929_02_30cm | ecosystem: Environmental > Terrestrial > Soil > Grasslands | place: USA... | reverse complement strand
GTTGTGCACCGGCACACGGTTGACCGCCGCGCTCACCGTCACCGGATGGTTCCGGATCGCCCCGTTCTTCAGCGCCCCGAGGATCTTGTTGGTCTCGGTCTCGATTTTCTCTTCCTCGCCGCCCCCGATGAACGGGATGACGTTGCCGAGGATGTCCCACGATGCCACGCCGGGATACCCGGCGCCGGAGATGGCCTGCAGTGTCGTGATGATCGACGTCTTCAGGCCGAACTGCCGCAGCGGCGCCAGCGCCATCGCGTAGACGATCACGGAGCAGTTCGGGTTCGTCACGATGCGTCCATTCCAGCCACGGGCGGACGCCTGGGTCCTGAGCAGGTCGAGATGGTCGGCGTTGACTTCGGGAATCAGCAGCGGGACGTCGGCCTCCATCCGGTAGTTGCGCGAATTGGTCACGACGATGTGACCGGCGTGCGCGAATGCGCCCTCGATCTCGCCGGCGACCGACGAGTCGAGACCGGAGAACACCAGCGCCGGCGCGCGCCCTGGCGTGGCGGCGTCGACGCTCATCCGCGCGATGTCCTCCGGGAGCGGATTCGGCAGACGCCACGCCGCTGCGGCGCGGTAAGCCTTCCCCGCGGATCGTTCGCTGGCTCCGAGCCAGGTGACGCGGAACCACGGATGATCCGCGAGCAGCGCGATGAACTGCTGGCCGACCATGCCGGTCGCGCCGAGAATGCCTACGTCGATCGTCATTGTCGTGTCCTTCATGGTCTTCGTGTTCGTCGTTCCGTCTTCGTGTGCGTCGTGAGTCAAAAAAAAAGCCGACGCGGCGTTTAGCCGGTCGGCTGTGGAAGGCTCGGTTGTAACTGCTGATCAGCGCTCGAGCACACACACACCGGCACGGCCGGCCCGCGTTCGGCCGAGCCGCTTTCGAATGTCGGAGGTGAAGCACATGAGAAGGGCAGTATAACACGGCGGCCATCTCGCGTCCGAGGATCGTGGCCACGACCGTCTCGGAGCGCCGGATAGGATCGGACCGGATATTGGTTGGGTTCTGACGAGATTCCGGAAGAGGGCTCTGTTAAAGGTACTTGAGAAGCCCGCCGAGAGCGGCGAAGAGCACCTGGGCGAGGTTGCGGACGAGCGGCGAAATGTCGCCCTCGTTGACGGCGTTCGCAACCGTCACGGGATTGGTGACGAAGAGCCAGATGGTCGCCGCCGCCAGCACGATGCTGACGAGAGCGATCAGGGTGAAGAGGCTCACGCCGACGCGTTGCAGGATCATGGCACTTCGAGCACCATCGTTCGGAACTGTCCGGATTCGTCCTGGCGCCGGTGCGCCCTGGCTGCGTCCGCCGGCGGAAACGCGCAATCGATTGCCGGCTCGAGCCGGCCGGCGGAGAAGAAGCGGACAGGTTCTATTACGACATCGACACTCCTGCGGTTCGTCATCCGCTTGATTTCCCCGGCCTTCATAAAGATTGGCGAGTTGGTGAGTTGGTGAGTTGGTGAGTTGGTGAGTTGGTGAGTTGGAGAATTCAAGTCGCCAAGTCGCCAAAATGCTATCAGAAGGCGTCCGGCGACAGGACGACCGGCTCGCCGAGGCCGAGGCGGCCGAGCTCCTCGCGGACCACATCGAAGTCGCCGACGACGAGCGTGGTGAGGCGCGCCGGATCGAGATGACATTGCATGACCCGTGAGACGTCGTCGCTCGTGACGCGCTCGATCCTCGGCACGAACTGCTCGTAGTAATCGTCCGGCAGGTCGTAGAGGGCGAGCTGCATGGCGGCGCGCCCGATCTGTTCGCCGGTCTCGAAGCTGCGTGCGTAGCCGCGCGTGAGGGCCGCGATCCCGAGCTCGAGCTCCTCCGCGGTGACGGGATGAGGTCCGCGGATGCCGGCGATCTCGCCAATCGATTCCTCGATCGCCCGCGCCGTCCCCGTTGTCTGGACGCTCGCCTGCAGGATGAAGGGCCCCGACAACCGTCGGAAGTCGAAGGCCGAGCGCGCGCCGTAGGTGAGCCCCTTGTCTTCGCGAAGGTTCAGGTTGATGCGGCTGACGAACTGGCCGCCGAGAATCGTGTTCGCCACGACGAGCGCATGGTAGTCGGGCGAGTCGCGCCCGACGGCGACCTGGCCGATGCGCAGCTCCGACTGCGGCGCGTGCGGGCGCGGCACCACGTTGAGCCGCGCGGCGTGCGGCAGCGATCCCCCGGCTGTCACTTCCGCATCGCCCGGCCCGGTCCAGTCAGCGAACGTCTCGGCCGCCAGGCGCGCGATCCCCGCGTGGTCGCAGTCGCCGACCGCAATCAGCGTGGCCGCCGACGGCCGGATCGCTCGCACATGGAACGCGCGCACATCGTCCACGTGCATGGCCGCCAGCGACGTCTCGCTGCCGATCGGCGAGTGCCCGTACGGATGCGCCCCGTACAACAATTGCAGAAACGCGCGGTCGGCGACGGCGCCCGGCATGTCGCGCAACTGGGTCAGACGGTGGAGCCGCAACTGCCGCACGCGGGCGAAATCGCTTTCCCTGATCGCCGGACGCGCGACGATGTCCGAGAGCAGCGCGAGGGCGCGCTCGGCGAAGCGGCTGAGGACGCTCACGCTGGCCACCGTCGCATCCGATCCGATGTCGGTGTCGAACTGCGCGCCGAGCCTCGCCAGCGCCTCGTGCATCTCGATGGCGGACCGCTCGCCGCTCCCCTCGTCGAGCATGTCGGCGGTGACGGCGGCCAGTCCGTCCATGCCGACCGGATCGGACGAGGCGCCGCGGCGGAGAAGCAGCGTGAACGCCACCAGCGGCACCTGCGTGTGCGTCACCGTCCAGATGCGCAGCCCGTTGGGCAGCGTCGATTTCTCGATGGAGGGGAATGGAAAGGGTCGCGTCGGCCCCGGCTCGGGGAGCCGCGTCCTGTCGATCTTCACCGTCCGGATTGCGCTCACGAGACGACCGCCGGATCGGAATCCGGAGCAGCGAGCGCCGTCCGGTCGTGCGGCACGATGCTCAACGTGACACGCCGGGCGGGATCGAGATACCGGCCGGCGACTTCCTGCAAGGACGATTTCGTGACGACCTGGTAACGGGCGAGATCCCGCCCGAAGTACGCCGGGTCCTTCAGGAAGACGTTGTAGGCGTTCAGCTGGTCGGACTTGCCGCCGAAGCCGCCGACCGTCTGCAGCCGGAACATGAACTGCGTCTCGGTCTGGATGCGGCCGCGATCAATCTCTTCGTCGGTGGGGCCGTCGGCGGTGAGCCGCGCGATCTCCTCGAAGATCGCCCGCTCGAGCTCGGCGAGCGCGTGCCCGGGCGCGGCGGTCGCCGTGATCTGCACATACCCGGTGATCTCGCGCGAGTTCTGCGACGCGGAGACGTCGGTCGCCAGCCGCTCGTCGAACACGAGCCGCCTGTACAGCCGCGACGTCTTGCCGTTGGCCAGCAGATCGGTGGCGAGATCGAGCTCGGCGTCGCCCTCGGCGAACATCGCCGGCGAGAGCCACGCGAGATAGAGCCGCGGCAGCTCGACGCGATCCTCGAACCGGAGCCGCACGTCGTGGGTCAGCGAGGCCGACGCGCCGACCGGCTCGACGCGGTCGCCTGCGTCGATCTCGCCGAAGTACCGCTCGACGAGCGCGAGCGCCTGCTCGCGGTCGATGTCGCCGGCGAGGGCGATCGAGGCGTTGGCCGGGTGATAGTAGCGGCGGAAGAACGCGTGCACCTCATCGAGCTGCACCGCTTTCAAGTCCGCGATCTCGCCGATCGTCGTCCAGTGGTAGGGATGATCGGGCGGAAAGAGCGCCGCGAGCAGCGCCATCGGCGCGAGGCCGTACGGCCGGTTCTCGTAGTTCTGCCTCCGCTCGTTCATCACCACGTCGCGCTGGTTGGCGAACTTCGCTTCGGTGACGGCCGGCAGCAGGTAGCCCATGCGATCGGATTCCATCCAGAGCGCCAGATCGAGCGCGCCGGAGGGGACCACCTCCCAGTAGTTGGTGCGATCGGCGTTCGTCGACCCGTTGAGCGTGGCGCCCGCGCCCTGCAGCGGCTGAAAATAGCCGCGATCGTGGTGCTGCGATCCCTCGAACATCAGATGCTCGAAGAGATGCGCGAAGCCGGTATGGCCAGGCCGCTCGTTCTTCGACCCGACGTGATACCAGAGGTTCACGGCGACAATCGGGCATGCGTGGTCTTCGTGGACGAGGACGTCGAGTCCGTTGGCCAGCGTGTGCTTGGTGAAGGAAATATTCACCGGAAGCTGCCGCAGGTCGGCATCCCCTTGCCGTAGTACGGATTGGCGAGCATCGACCCTTCCTGAAGCCAGGGCTTGTTGACCATCGGGCAGATCGCCACCCGGACGCCTTCGGGCGGCGCGAGGTGAAGGCCGGTCATGTACGCGTCGATGGCTTCGCTGAGCGCGCCGAACTTGTCGCGCACGTCCTTGATGTCGGGCGGCGCCGCTTCGGCGGCGGCAGCGAGCTGCAACGCGGCCGTGTCGATCTTCATCGCCGGCGCGCCCAGAGCGGTCGCCGCCGTCACGAGGTGGCCGGCCTCCGCCCGGATCCCGTCCACCTTGTCGTCGGCCAGCGCCGACTGAATCTTCAGGTACGGATCGATGATGGCGTGGCTCATCGCGCTGCCGGAGGCCGGCGTCTTGCCCGTTTGCGGGGCGGGCGCGCACGCGCTCGCCGACGCCACCGCCCACGCGATCACATGCATCCAGGCGCGCGAGCCTTTCAGGCGAGCGATCGCCGGCACGCCCGCCTGACCAGCCTCCGCCAAGGCTTCGACGGTCCGCCGTAGCTTCAGCGACGGCGGAGAGCCTCGCGCTCCAGAGGGAGCGAAGAGGCAGCCACGAAGTGTTGTGTTCATTTCATCACCGTCAGCTGAATTGTCGGCCGGTTGTAGCTGGCAATCGATACCTGCGCGGCCGTCCGCTCGGCGGCGGCCATGAGGGCGCGGCCGGCCGGCGACTCCGGTTCGCTGATCATCAACGGAACGCCGCTGTCGCTGCCTTCGCGAATCGGCTGATAGATCGGGATCCGCCCGACGAACGGCGCGCCGAGTTCAGCCGCCAACCGCTCGCCGCCGCCGTGCCCGAAGATGTCGGCCTCGTGGCCGCACGACGGGCAGGCAAAGTAGCTCATGTTCTCGATGATGCCGAGCGTGGGAATGTTCAGCTTCTTGTACATCGCGATGGCGCGCCGGCTGTCGGCCAGCGAGACCTGCTGCGGTGTCGTCACGACGATCGCGCCCGCGACCGGCACCGTCTGGCTGAGGCTCAGCGCCACGTCGCCCGTGCCCGGCGGCAGATCGACAACGAGATAGTCGAGATTCGACCACGCCACTTCGCGGAAGAACTGCTGCAGCGCGCCGTGCAGCATGGGACCGCGCCAGATGATCGGCGCGTCGTCCCCGGTCAGGAACCCCATCGAGATGACCTGCAGCCCGTACTTCTCGGCGGGCACGATCTTCTTGCCGTCGGTCGTCAGCTGCGCCTTCATGGCGAGCATGATCGGCACGTTCGGTCCATAGATGTCGGCGTCGATGATACCGACCTTGCCGCCGCACTTCGCGAGGGCTATGGCGAGGTTCACCGCGACGGTCGTTTTGCCGACGCCGCCCTTGCCGGCCCCGACGGCAATGACGTTCTTCACGCCCGGCACCGACTGCCGTGTGCCGTCGGAGCCGACGGCTTCACGCACGCGCGCGCTCAACCCCACGTCGACCGCGCTGACACCCGGCACCTGCATGACCGCGGCGCGCGCCTGATCGCGCATCTGATCCTTGACGGGACACGCCGGCGTCGTCAGCTCGATTGTGAAGGCGACCCGGCCCCCATCGATCTTGAGCTCCTTGATGAACCCGAGGCTGACGATGTCGCGGTGAAGATCGGGATCTTTGACGACCTTCAACGCCTCCAGAACCGAGGTTTGCTCGACTTGCATATCCTCAAGAATATCGTACACTCGCCCGCACATGGCGGACGTCGAGCCCTCCTCGAATCGCGGCGTCATGATCGTGCTGGCCTACCTCTGGCCGCTCGCGCTGGTGCCGTTGCTCATGGAAAAGCACGATCAGGAAGTGCAGTGGCATGCCAAGCACGGCATCGTGCTGATGATCGCGGAGCTGATCCTGCTCTTCGGTTACATCATGCTGACGAGCATCGTCAGCCTGGCGACGCTTGGGCTGGGGTGCGTGCTCAGCGTTTTCCTCGTGTTCGGGTGGGTCGGCATCCTGGCGCTGCACGTCGTCGCCATCGTGAAAGGCATCAACGGCGGACGCCTGATCATCCCGGGGCTCAGCGATTACCCCAATCGTCTCTAGATCGCTCGCGCTCCTGCTGGCGTGGCTGCTCACGAGCCTGCTCGTGATGAACGCGCGGCCACTCGCCCTCCGCTCCATTCACGTGTATCAGCGGGCGCTCGCGCCCGCCGCGGCGCGCATCGGGCTGCGCTGCCGCTTCACGCCGACGTGCAGCCGGTACGCCGAAGTCGTGATCGCGCGCGACGGGATCGTCAGGGGAGGCGCGAAAGCCCTGCGCCGGATCGTGCGATGCGGACCGTGGACCGCGCAGGGAACTCGCGACGATCCCTGACGCGTGTCATGGCTAACGGCTGATGGCTATGGAAGATGGACCGTCCATCAGCCGTAAGCCATCAGCCATGAGCCATCAGCCATTTTCAGCGAATAGCTTCTTGCCTTCTTCGTTCAGCAACACCCACAGCGCGTAGATCCCGAGCGCTGTGCCGTACGGCAGCAGCAGGAGATCGACCGACCCGAGCATCAGCGCCATGAGCCGGGACCACGACCTGTGCCGCCGAAGCGGCACGCCGACGACAACATGCGCCGTGCCCCAGAGGATGGCGATGATCGCCAGCGTGGTAAACGCCGCCGCCGTGAGTCCCGCGGCGAACTCACCGCCGCCGCCGCGGCTCGCCGACCTGATCAGCGCGACGGCGCCGACGCCAAGCGCCAGCGTCGAGACGCCGACCAGCGTGGTCAACAGACCCCAGACAATGAAGAGGACGCCCACAAAATCGACGTGTGACGCCAAGGCGATGGCTGATGGCTACGCGGCCGACGATCGAATCGCGACGCGTACCTCGACGCGCACAGACGACGCGTCGGGCGATGTGACGCGGAATCGGAATCGCGCCCCGTCGGCGACACCCGGCGGCACGGACACGCGCACCGGATGCTGCAACAGCGACTCGCCCGTGCCTCGGCAGAGGTGGCACCACTCCGTCCACGTTTCCCCGCGCCCGCCGCAATGCGGACACGTGACGCGAATGGGAACGCCGAGCGAGACGACGAGGCCGTCGAACGCCTCACGCTGCGAGAGCGACACCTCGGCGCGCAGGACGTCGGCGTCCACACGATCCCCCAGAAAGGCGTCACGCATACGTTCGACGACGCGTCCCACCGAAGGAAAGTCGATTGCGATCTCGTCTGCAAAACACTCGTGCGCCATCAGAGTCCCGCTAACGATAGGAGCCGATCCCAGGCTTGTCAAGGCGACTTCCCGGTGCTAGGTTCACTCCTGTCCCTTTTGGGGAGAACAAGAATCATGCCTGCAAGCATGGAGTGCCCGCTCTGCGGCGGTTCGATGAAGCGCCGCGAGACGAAAAACGTCACCCGCGTGCCGGGCAATCCGAGTGCCACCACGCGCATCACGTGGGAGTGGGTTTGCCCTGACTGCGACTACTTTGAAGAAGCCGAAGAGGAAAGCAGCAGATGAAAGACCGGACGCCGGGCGGCTCGCGCGCGGTTCAGCGCGCGCCGATGGTCAGCAGGACTTCCTTGCGGAGCGTGTCCTCGAATTCCTCGAAGTTCAGCGCGGATTCGCACTCGTCACACAACACTTCGAGCACCGCGGGCCGGCTTTCTTCCGACACCTCCACGCGGCCGCCTTCAACATTCACGACGTGCATCTGCAGCGTCTTGACCAGAAAGTTCCGGTCGTTGCCACAATTCGGACATGTCAACGTCACTTATGACTCCTTAGCGATTCTCGATTCTATGAAATGGTCGCGGCCGACGCAATGTAAATCGGCCTGAAAACGTCGAGTCGTCGCGAATTCCGCCGAAAGTGGTAGATTCTGCTCCGAGATGTCGATGCCCCCTGGCTCCTATCAGATCCACAGTGAACCGCGCGGTCCCCACTGGATTGCCTGGGTCAGCCGCGACGGCAGCGGGAAGCCCGACCGTTCGGTGATTCTGATCGCCGAAACGCGTGAGAAAGCCGAAGAGCGCGCCCGGCGATGGGCGGATCAGTCCTCATATTAGACCGGGATAGGTCACGCGGTCTGCATTTACCCGCGCAAATGCAGTGAGCGTGTGCCCGGCGCACTCGCGCGCCGACATGATGTGGCGGACCTCCAGTCCGCGAGCGACGAGCGCGTCGGCGATGAGCTGTCGATGACAGCGCCACCATAGCGCCTCCGCGCACATCACGGTCGTCCGCGCCTCGCGCGACCAGTCGACGAGCGCATCGAGCGCGCCTTCGAACGCCGCCGTCTCCATGTAGTCCGCGTACCCGCGAAATCCTTCGTGCCGCCAGGCCATGTTGCGAGACTTGACCGCCGGCTTCCGCAAACCTCCCAATTCTCCGGCGTGGCGATACACGATTCCCGCGCTGTCCAGCGACTGCGACAGCGCGTCCGCCGCAACATGCGGATGGCGCCGCGACTTCGGAACCGTTCGGACGTCGGCCAGCTGCGCGACGCCGTGGGACCGCAGCAATTCGATGAATTCGTCCAGCGGGCGAGTCGAATGGCCGATGGTATAAACAGTCACGGTAACGAAACCTCGCCTGGAATGAAACCTTACGCCGCGACCTCGTCTGTTTCGTTCGCACGGGGTCAGCTCCGCTGGTGGAGGCCTCAAACCGCCGAGTCGGGACGAGCAGTCGGTACGCGAACCCTGGTTACCAATGCTCCGAAGTCGTCGATCGGCGCGTCGGCGCTCGAGTGTCGTTCCAGCCGCTGCTCGGGCCGATCCAGACGACTGGCGGCGGCGGCGACGAACATCGCTTTCACAGACGCCGGCAGCACCTCGCCAAGGCTGCCGCGCCCCGTCCGGCAGACGCCGTCTTTCACGGTGGCCGACAGATACAACCGGTCGCGGGCGCGCGTCAGCGCGACGTACAGGAGCCGCCTGGTCTCCTCGCGATCGCGGGCCTGTGCGTCTTCGTCGGCTTCCGACTGATAGTCTGCAATCGCGACCGATGCCTCTCCCGCCACATCGTCGGTGACGCGAATCGGTGCGCGCGGGCCGCCCGTGCCGCGGCCCATGTTGACGACAAAGACAATCGGGAATTCGAGGCCTTTGGCCGCATGGACCGTCATGAGACTGACCGCATCGATCGCGTCGATGGCGGCGTTCGATTCGTCGCCGACGGCAAGCCGCTCCAGATGATCGGCGATGCGGGCAAGCGTCGCGTATCCCCGGTTCTGCGCGCGGCGGATCATGCCTCGCAGCTTCTTCAGGTTCTCGCGCGCCTGGCGGCGGCGGGAGCCGCGCAGCTCGAACGCGTACGCCGTTTCGTGGAGCACGGTGTCGAAGAGCTCCGAGGGTGCCAGGTGATCCACCCACGAGAGCCAGCGAGGCACCCCGCGTCGCAGCAAAGCGAGGACGCGGCGGTCTTCGTCACCGAGTGCCGCCAGCGCGGGCAGCGGATCGACGCTGAGGATTGCCGCGGCGGACTCAGGTCCGAGCCGCGCCACGGCAGTATCCGACAGACGCACGATGCGCGACCGCAGCAGCGTCGCCGCGCGCAGATCCGACAGCGGATCGGCAAGGTACCGCAGCAGCGCGACCGCGTCCTGAATCTCATCGGCGTCGAAGAAGCCGAGTCCCTTGTAGACGTAGGTCGGAACCCCCCGGCGGTCGAGCGCGGCTTCGAAATCCCTGTGGCTGTCGCGCGAGCGGAACAGGATCGCGATGTCAGCGGCGCGAGCCTGGCGCCGCACGCCGGTTGTGCGGTCCCCAACGGTGGCGCCGGAGAGGAGCTGCACGATCTCGCCGGCGACCGAATCGGCGGCCGCCTGCACGGTGTCGCCGACGATGAACCGGACGGGGTTCTCGTCACGGTCCGGCTGAAGCCGGACACGACCGGAATGTCCTGCCGCATCGGTTTCGTCCGTCGGGTTCGGCTTTATCCGGACCGTCGTAGGGGCACCGATCGGAAACCGATCGTGACAACCGTAGCGGAAGGCATCCTTTCGCGGGGTCGCGGTGGGTGCATCGCTCCCGACGATCGCCTCGAAAACACCGTTCACGAAAGCCAGGATCTCCGGCGCGGATCGAAAACTGACGGTGATCGCCTGCCTCGGCAGACCGTCGGGCCGCAGCGCCTCGATGAACGCCGCCGCTTCGTCAACCAACGCGACGTCGGCGTCGCGAAACCCGTAGATGGACTGCTTCCGGTCGCCGACAAGGAAGATCGACGGCGGGATGGCATCGTGGGCGGCGCCGACTCCTTCACCCCAGCTCTTCACGAGCTGCCGCACGAGCTCCCACTGCGCGCGGCTGGTGTCCTGAAATTCATCGACGAGCACGTGACGATGGCGCGCTTCGAGGCGCAGGCGGCTCTCCGCGAACTCGTCCATGTCTCTCAACAGCTTGACCGCGCGCTCGAGGACGCCCGAGAAGTCGAGAAGCGCGTGCGCCTCCAGCGTGTGCTGATACTGCCGCATCGCCACGGCGAAGATGCGCCATACGCCGCGGGACATCACGGCGTTGAGATCGCGCCGGAACGCGCGGATGGCCTCCGCCACCGCCGGCGCAATCTGGGACGCCGCGGCCCGGTGCCGCTTCCACGCATCCGCGCAATCGCAGTCGGCGGCGGTGAAACGTGTGCCGGCGAATTTCTCGGTCCGCGGCTTGCCGTCCTGGGTCAGGAAGTACGCGCGCAGGCGGTCGACGAGCGCGCGGAACGCGGCTTGAGCTTCGCGCGACGACATTCCGGATTGCGGATGGCGGATTGCGGACTCGATTGCGGATTCGGGGATTGCGGATTCCGAACTCAAGCGCCGCACGTCGTCCGCGAGCATCGCGAACTGCGGGTGGCGCACCGGGCCGTCGCCCAGGAACGCTTCGACGCCGTCGCGCACGCCGGCGAAGACATCGCGCAGCCGGGCCGCGGCGCGGGCGCAGGCCGTTGCCGCGGTCAGATCGCGCGGCCCCTTCTGGAGGAAGCGGCGCAGCGCATGCGGCGCCACCAGCCGCCGATCCAGCAGCGTCGCAACGCCGCCGCGCAGACGCCGCTCGCCGAGCTGCGCGAACACCAGCGCGACATCGTCATCGTCGCGGGCGATGCCGCGGCAGATGCGAAGGGCTTGATCGAGCGACTCCCCGATCAGGCGAGGGACCTCGGTGTTGTCCGCGAGGTCGAATCCGGGATCGACGTCGGCCTCGAGTGGAAACTCGCGCAGCAGAGACAGACAGAACGCGTCGATGGTCGAGACCGCGATGTCGCCGAGCCGCTCCCGGACGTCGCGCCAGCGCGCCGCGTCGAGCTCGGACAGGCGGCTCGCCTCCTTCAGCCGTTCGATGACGCGCAGCCGCATCTCGGCAGCCGCTTTGCGGGTAAACGTGATCGCGAGGATGTGATCCGGCTCGACGCCGGCGCGCAGCAGGTTGACATAGCGTTCGACCAGCACCTGTGTCTTGCCGGTGCCGGCCGACGCCTCGAGGACGATGTTCTTCGAAGGATCGACAGCGTAGCGCCGCGCGGTGGCGTCCGGAAGGTCCGGCTGAAGCCGGACGCCACGAAGATTGTCGTCGTGGTCCGGCTTGAGCCGGACACCACAAAGATCGCCGTCACCGTCCCGCTCGAGACGCGGACCGTTGTCGCGATCCACCACTTGCGTGGGGTCCGGCTTCAGCCGGACCGGTTCCTCATCGTCGAACGGCAGCATCGGCTCACACATCACCGACGTAATCCTTTCGGCAGACCGATGCAAAGCTGCAGCTCTCGCAGCGATACACGTCGTCCGGCATCGGCGGGAACTCGCCACGCGCGATGGCGTCGACCGTGTCGGCGAGCCGCTGCTGAGCGTCGGCCAGCACTTTCACGCGATCGGCCGCCGACGAGAAGAGCGGGACCACGCGCCGCGGTCCTTTGAAGGCGAGGAACACGGCTTCACCAAGCGTCCAGGTTCGCCCCCTGTGCCCGGCGAGCCGCTGCTCGGCGCACAGGCTGTAGATCGGAAGCTGCAGCGCCCTGCCGCGTTTCGGCGGCCACCCGAGCTTGTAGTCGATCAGGCGGAATGATCCATCCTCGAGAAGATCGAGGCGGTCCGCCTTGCCGCGGAGGGCGATGGCGCGCGGCCCATCGGCCGTGGCGATCGAGAGCTCCCCGTCCAGCCGCCGCTCGAGCAGACGCTCGACGACGGCGATGGGACGTTCGGCTTCCATGCGAAGGACCGCTTCTCCAAGCCCCGCGGCGGCTGGCGATCCGAGCAGTCGCGTCCGCTCCAGCCCCGCTTCGGCGGCCGGCAGGCGCTCGAGCGCGCCATCGACGACGGCGGTGAACATGTCGCGCGCGTCATCGAGATTCTCCGGCGTGATGGCCCGGTGCCCGGCGTCCTGCCACGCCGCGAAGAACGTCTGGAACACGTCGTGCACGAACTGCCCCTGACGCCGCGGATCCATCACCTCCTCGTCCTCGGGCTCTTCCTCGATCTTCAGCACGTGCTGCGCGAAGAACTTGAACGGGCAGTCGAGATACGTCTCGATCGCGCTGACCGACCAGGCGCGCGCCGGCACGTCGCGCGCGGTGCCGTGATAGTCCGGACCGTCCGCCGGCGACCGGCCCGTTCGCAGCTCGGCCCAGACGCGCGCTTCTCCCTCGAACGGATCGAGCGCGAT
>Ga0066682_10000476_pt1 | contig 12832 bp, 11 predicted proteins | sample GraSoiAngelo_131_FD_65628 | JGI IMG/M metagenome (GOLD analysis project Ga0066682, IMG submission 65628) | Grasslands soil microbial communities from the Angelo Coastal Reserve, California, USA - 14_0929_02_30cm | ecosystem: Environmental > Terrestrial > Soil > Grasslands | place: USA... | reverse complement strand
GAATCGACTGACTACTCGAAACGGATTCGTACATGGCCATGTATTTCGCGCACATCTGTTGATCCGTGAATGCTTCGTGCACGCGCTTCCGGGCGTTTTCGCCCATCCTCATTCTGTTACCTGGGTGGTCCAGCATCCAGGCAATGGCAATCCGTAATTGCTCCGCGTCGCCTGGTCGAACCAAGCGCGCCTCGACGCCGTCTCGAGCGGCTTCGGGAATGCCGCCGACGTCGCTCGCGACTATTGGAAGCCCTTCAGCCATAGCCTCGAGAAGCGTGAGCGGAAGGCCTTCAACATATGAAGGGAATACATAGAGGTCCGCCCCGTGGAGGTATTCACGGTAGCCTCGAGTGGCCCCATACACGCGCGCTCTCTCCTCAAGTCCCGCGTTCCTAATTAGTGCCCGCGTCTCGCTTTCTTCCGCGACGAGGCCCCCTCCGATCAACACAAGGACGAGGTCGCGTCCTTCGGACACGAGTGATGCGAACGCCCGAACCAAATCATTAACTCCCTTCAGGCGTGAGAACCTTCCTGCGAACAGGAGAACGACCTGATTGTCACATCGCCATTCGGCGCGGATTCGAGTTCGTGCTTCTGGGCCTCGGTGTTCGTCTCCGATCTGAACCCCGTTGTGGATTACCGTTCCCCGCTTTGCACCCAACGGTTTTGCTGACTCTGCTGAGACGAGTACGACCTCGTTTGCGCATTCCAAGACGGTTCGTTCGCACCACCGAAGGAAAGCTTTTCCCACGAGTTTTTTTGGACGCGGGAGAACCCCATGAAAGGTCACAACTACAGGTACGCAGGTCAGCAGAGCGAAGAAAATCGCGGCAATGGTTTGCAAGTGAGGCTGATGGGCATGAACAATGTCAATCGAACGCCTCCTGGCGAGCAGGAATCGGAAAGTGCCAATCGCCAAAGCAAGATCCCGACCGTGGGCGAATCTCGCGACCCGGACTTCTTTGACATGTGTTCCTTGGGGCGGATCGTGGAACGGCTTGTCAGCCGAATCTGGGACGACCCACGTGACCTCGTTCTGTCGTTCCTGCAGGAAAACGGTCAGGGTTTGAACGACTGACCCGATTCCGGTCATCTTTCGGAACGGGTACGGAAAAGTGAATGCAAGCCTCATGGGCGGTTCTCCGCTGCCTTCGCAAGGAGTTCAAAGAGACAATCTGATGTCCTCGTGAAGCTCATATCAGGTCGCGCAGATGCCGCAAACTGTCTGGCTACCGTCCGGTCGATGCGGAGGGCTGCTTCCATTCCTTCAGCGAATGCAACGGGCTCAGCTTTTGCTATTACGCCAATCTCGGGCCGTACAACCTCGCTGGCAACTCCCACATTTGTTGTGACCACGGGAAGCCCAAGGGCGAGAGCTTCGAGAAGAACTGTTGGGAGTCCTTCATATCCTGAAGTGATGGCTAGCAAATCGCACTCTTGCATCAGTTCGAGGACGCGCACACGCGGCAAGCTTCCGAGGAGGTGAATGTGCGGATTCCTGCTCGCTGCTCTCTGCAACCAGGCTGCTAGCGGACCCTCGCCAACAATGATCAGTTGGAGTCCAGGCGCTCGCGTCTGTAAGCGTCTAGAGGCTGAGAGAAGAAGCGGCAGTCCTTTCTCTCGGGACAGTCTCCCTACAAAGAGCACTTTCGGTCGCGCCGAATCGTGCGGCGATCGTGTTGAAAATCTCTCCGGAATTCGCGGGATCCTCGAGAAATCGATTCCCATCGGAAGTCGGATGATTTTCGCACGAGAGCTCGGGAACCTTTCAGCGTAGTACCGAACCGTCTCTTGGCTCACCGCGGCTATTAGGGAAGCACGGGCCACGGCGCGTCTTTCGATCCCTTGTTCAAAGACGAATGCTTTAAGGCGCCCCTTCACCCGGGCGAGTGTCGGAGGCACGGCCCCATGGGCGAGAAGAAGGACGGGCTGCTTCGTCGAAAGGAAGGGCCAAACATAATGTTCGGCGTTCGCGAGAATCACTCCGTCCGATGGGACCAAGAACCCGTCCGATCGCACACGCCTCCTGAGAGCGCGAACGAATGCGAACTCTGAAACGGCATGCTCGACTATCGGCCTCACTGTAACGGATCCTAGATGCAGCTCTCGATTCCCCGTCGAGAGGAGGACCAGAGGAACCGATCGCTTTTGCGCTTCCGCGGCCAAGTCGCGCAGGAAGGATTCCAGCCCTCCTCCTCGAGAGACCTCCCAATTCATCGTCGTCGGGACGACCACGGTGGGAGCAATCGCCCCTGTCGTCCTTTTGTTCATGGATTTCCTGATCTGAGTCGAGCTACAAGTTTGATAGCGTTCGAAACGAACGTGGGACCCTTCCTCAACTCAAGATAGACTTCAAGTCCCGGGTTGAACTTTGCTTTGAACTCGGCTATTCTCTTTGTGTTCGCCCCCATGAGCTCAAATTCCCGACAGCCTGTTTCGCAACCGAATCGAATCGCATTCCAGACAAGGATGTCGTTGACGGGGAGCCCCGGGGTCCCTTTGAACGCCCCTTGCCAGAGGATTAGTCGTGCCCGAAACCGAACTAAGGCCACTGCGCCGAGCCATTCGTCAGCGCGTCGAGCAACCATTAGTACAAGACGCTCCCCAAGTTCCGCACGCAATGCTTCGATGTATGTGGCCGGCAGCGGAGCGGTGAGACCCTGATCTGTGTATCTCGCTCTCGCTCGATTCTCGAATATCGACCAATCCTCGTCCGTGCCGACGGCTGTAGAGATTGCTTCTGAATGGCGCTTAATGTGTAGGCGCGCTTCTTGCTTCAATCGTCCCCACATCAACTTCTCATCCGATAGAGGCAGAACGTAGCTGTACCGCGGAAAAGTCTCGAACCCGTGCCATTGAAACGCTCTCGCATCAGCCAATCCGGGTGTCCATCGCATTTGGCAGAATCGGCTCCGAGTGCTGTGCATGTGTTGCATTACGGCGCCCGCGATTGAATCCAGCCGTCGCTCCCGTTTGTCTTGCTTCATGCTGTCGAGATGTGGGAATAACGGTCCGAGGTATTGCATGCCCAGTCCAGGCGGAGGCGAGAGGATCATGCGAAGGGGGCCGCGGCGGAGGTGAACGTGGGGCAAAACTCCGATCGTTTCCTGACCTTGTGCTACTCGGAGGATCTGAACTCTTTGAGGGACGATTGATGACGCTACTTTTAGCCATTCCGAACTGTGAAAAATCGTCGCATGCTGGCTGGTGGATGCGAGCTCTGGGTAGTAACGGGCCTCCGAAAGTGTTTCCTCTTCGGAGATCCATGTGGAGGTCAACTCGTCCACGCTTCCAACATGTCTTCCGCTCCTCCGATCCATGCCCCGCGCGTCTTGGCTTCTCGCAAGATTTGCTCGTAAAGTTCCGTGTATCCTGGGTAGTTTCGGGAATCAAAGTACCTCTGATGGAAGAGAACGGTCATCACCCCTCCGACAGAGGCGACTTTGTCGAGAATGCGAGTACACTCGGTTGCTGGATCCTTTGCTTGCTCTAATGCGGCTTCCATAAGATGCAGAGGCAGCTCCCACAGATCGAGTCCGCCTTCGCGTCCCCATAGTCGGAATGGGAACGCTGTCCCAGAGCGGAATCCCCATCGGTCGCTGAACCCGTAAGAGGTGTCATAGGCGAAGCCTGCATCTGCGAACTCTTCCCATCGTGCGGGCAGATTCAGCCGGAGATAGTGTTGTCGAACCCCGACAGTCGTGGCGTGCAGTAGGTCTTCAAGCAAACGCTTTTCCAGTGAGAGTCGGCTGGGACAAGACACGGACGAAAGGCTCGCATGAAGTCCGATTTCCCAGCCGTCTTCAGCCAGTGATCTCACCTCCTGCGCCAGCTCGGGATCCAGGAAATCTGCGAGCCCCCACGAGAGCAATCGTCCGCGGATACCACCCATTTCACCTTCGTGCCCTTCATGGAGGACAAAGACGGTTGATCGGACTCCACCTTGTTTTTCGACTCGTCGCAATTCTTCGAATCCCCAGTAGGGGCGCTTCACCGAAGGGTGATGACGGTTTTCGATATGTAGGCGGGACTTCGGACCGAGATGCGTCAGATATTGGAACGTTTTACGGATACGGTCAACATCATGGGTGAGGCAGAGAGCGAAGGGCGCGTTGCTTCGCCATCGATGAGTTGGTCGAACCTCTACGCCGAGACTCGCGAGTTCGGCAGCCAAGCGGTTCGCGAGGCGATCCACCCAAGGAGTCTCAGTCAAAGATTCGAAACCAGACTCTGCCAACAGAGACCGCGGAGGGATTCCCATAAGACCTGCCCCCATGCAAAGCCACGGATCGAAACCGAGGTCCATCGCTCCTCTTCGAACCGTCGCCGCCGGACGTGGTCCTGTCTTGGAGATGTACGACAAGATCTGTCGCCCATCTACTGGTTGGACAACTTGGAAAGTCGGCATCATCATGCCGTCGAGGACCACTCGATCACAGTCCAACTTAATCTCCTGGGCGTGTGGAAACTCAATCGGAAGTTCGTGAATTCCCTCTTTCGTCTTCAGAAGATCCGCTTTACCATCAAAGAACCTGCTCGAGAAGTATCGAATTCCAACCTCCCGGGCGACATCCGTCTGTGACGGGATCATTCCGAAGGTTCCTCCCCGTGTCGTAGGCCCAGTGGCCGCGCCGGAACCCCAGCCACTGTCGATCCCGCCGCCACATCTCGAGTGACAACCGATCCCGCACCCACAATGGCGTTGGAGCCGATCAGCACGCCGGGAAGGATAACACAGTGGACTCCGATGAAAGCTCCGGCTTCGATTCTGGTTTCGGTAACCTCTTCGCCGCCCCGGCCGGTGTACGCTTTGGATTCATCATGTGCGAGGATTGTGGATCGAGCAGAAACCGTTGCGTGACTCCCGATGAATACTCTCTCCGGATAGAGATTGTCGATGATGACGAAATATCCGATTTCTGCCGATTTCGAAACCTTCGCGCCTCTGATTCGATGGAATGCGACGCGCAGGGCTGAGGAGGGCATGTACCAAGCCGGCAGCAGAAACAAGGCAGATCTAACCCGTTTCCGGATTGGTCGCGTTGCTCGACTTGCTTTTAGCCGCAATTCGCTCGCAGCCACGTCCTCAGCTCCGATCAAATTGCACTTTGCTTGATCGCTGGATTAACGTCCCCCAAGTATCCATTCCTCCCGAGGCCCAAGTCATTGCGAATCCGGTTAGAATCCAGAACCCCGCACCGAGAACGAATTGAAGTGTATCGAATTCGGAAGGTAAGGCCATCAGGATGCTGCCAGCTCCGGTTGCGATGGCCAGACCTACGGTCATTGTAACATTTCGGGAGGCAAGCAGTCCGCGCGTATCATGCAAGACGTAGTGGTTGAGTGCCCAGAACAGGATGATGGATACCATCACGAAGATGACCGAGACGGAAGCCGCGACGCCGGTCGCGCCTGATGTGGATGCCGTCAAGGAGGCGAGGATAGTGAGCGCTCCTGCGCCCAGGGCGGAAATTCTGAGTCCAATGTCAGGTCGTCCGACTGCGGCAAGGGAGGGGGCGACAGATCGCAGGCTGCCAAGAATGGCAGTCCCCGGGAGCAGAATCAGTGCGATCTCATACGCCCGGATGGAGTCAGCTCCAAACACCAGTCGCGTTAGCGGCCGACCGAAGAGTATCAGGCTTGAGGAAAGGATGCCGGTGAGGGCGATCGAGACAGAAAGCGCGGTCGTCAGATACTTCGAAACTCGTCTGCGATCAACCGCCGCGGAATACTCAGAGACTACCGGGTACGTCGTGGTACTGATGCTGGTCGGAAGAATCCACAACGCACGAGTGATAAAGACTGCTAGAGCGTAGGCTCCCACAATCGTGGGGGTTCGGATGAGGATTGAGACCGCCACGAGGTCTACGGAATAGAGGAGCGTACTCAGCGCATTCGTCGCGGTAACGTTGAGTCCGAACACGATGAGTTGCCGAAAGTCTTTCCTGAACTTCCCAAATCCGGCGAAACCCAAATCTCCTTTCATAGATACTACGAGCAACGAGAACACGACCGCCGACGTCGCCAGCGCTCCGATCATCACGCCTGGAATCCCCAATCCGAGGGCGAGCAGACCGACGGCGACCAAGAGATTGGAAACGGACTGGCCCATGGTGAAGAATGCCAACGGGCGAAATTCCCTCTTCCCCTGAATTACCCCCATGAGAGACGATGCCCCCAAGTTGAGAGGCATCTGAATCGCCTGTAGTTCCAACAAGAGTGCAAACTGATTGTAGGCAAAGTACTGTCCGATGAAGCGAGCAAGAACGGCGAGCCCCGCTCCCGCTGCTATGCCTGCGAAAATTCCAATGACCAATGCACTACTAACCAGGGACCCAACTCCCTGATCGAGTCCTCGACGCCCGGCGACGATTTTTGTAAGCGCACTCGCCACACCAAGGTCGCCGCCAAGCCCGATGAGCGACGCGATTGCTATCGCTGAGGCCCAGATGCCATAGCCTTCGACACCGAGATACAAGACAAGAACAGGATTGAAGATCGCCCCGACTGCCAGAGCCACGATGGTCGAGGCGACGGTCCAGCTTGCGCCGAGTACTAGTCTTCGCCGCTCGGACGTCATCGGGAACCAGCTGTAGGGCCGGAATGGGATATTAAAGGCCGATGTCGTCCGTCTCCAAAGCGATAGTGTTCGTAGACTGACACCTGGCTCGCGTTGGGGCCTCCTTGTTCGGGACAAGTGGGCCGAGGAGATTGAGGCCGATATTCTGCACGCCAGATATTTATCAGACTTGACCAGATTACTCTTGAAGAATGCGTATTCTCTTCCTCGCACTCGACGTTGACTTGCGATTGAACCGTGGCGACGCGGTTCACACGAGAGCGATCGCCTCATCCTGGGCGCGCGCCGGACATCGTGTCCACCTCGTTGTAGGAACCGACGGTAACCCGGGTAAGATTCCCGGCGTCGAGATCTCCGTTCGACCAGTTCGGGGGGATTTGCCGATCCTCGCTTGCGTCAATGAAATAATGCGGTTGTTTCAGCCGGATATTGTCTACGAGCGCCGCTTCTCGCCAAAAATCAGCATGGCTGTGTCCATGCTCACCGGGACACCGTTCGCCGTCGAGTACAACGGAATTGTTGACGAAGAAGCAGCTATGCAGGGACGTCCTCTGCCGAACACTTGGATAGGACATTTGAAGACAGCCGTTCGTGTGCGGATGCTCCGACGTGCATCGGCTGTAGTTACTGTGACCCAGGGCCTAGGGGAAATCGTAATTCAACGATATGGCGTGGACCCCGAGCGAGTCTTCATCGCTGAAAATGGGGTCGATCCAGAGCTCTTTCAGCCCTTGGACCGTGCGGAGTCTAGGTTCCTATTGGATCTCTCTCCAGGTCCGCTCATTTGTTATGTCGGGAACCTCGTAGGATGGCAGGGATTGGAAACGCTCCTCAACGCGATGACGGCGCTACCGAAGGAAGTACGACTCATTCTTGTCGGCGACGGCCCGAGTCGACACTACCTCGCACACATGGTCGAAAGGATTGGACTCAGTGAACAAGTGCAGTTCGTCGGGACAGTCCCCCACGAACAAGTGCCTCGATACATTGCCTCCGCTGATGTGTGTGTCGCGTCATTCTCTTCCGAGCGGAATCTGAAGTCAGGAGTCTCCGCTCTTAAGGTAATGGAATACTTGGCGTGCGGACGCCCTATCGTGGTTACCGCTATCCCTGGCGCGACCGAGATAGTCGAAACCTATGGTTGCGGGCTTGTGGTTCGTCCGGAGGACCCAAATGCTTTCAGTGCCGCTCTTGGTCAAGTGATTCATCGACCCATTTTTCTCGAGGCCGCGCTCAGGGCCAGTGAATTCGTTCGGAAAGAACGATCATGGGATCGGACTGCTGGAATCCTTCTTGGCGTCTTCGAGAACCTTGTCTGAAAAACCGGATCGCAGCGCAGTCGCCTGCAACCAGAGGTCCGAGAGTCTGACACCGGGGTTGAACGAGGCCGAAGATGCGGGTCCCTCGAATTCCACCATTATTCTTCGAGACGAAACGTAAGAAGTGAGTTTTATGAGGGAGGAGCAAATCGGTTGGTGTTGATGTTACCCGCCGGCAGTTCTCTGCATACGACGAAAGGCAGAGAGCAGGCTCTTCCTGGGGTCCAGCCCAGGAGGAGGATCTCCGCGGCGTCAACTCAACCTCGAGACCGCTTCGGGAATGTGCGCGCACCACGCATCCTCTTTGTCTACCCGTTCCGCGCAACTTTCATTCAGCGTGATTTTGATCTGCTCAAAACATTTTGCGACGTGAGACCTCTCTTGTTCAATCATCGGTCGCAATACCCCGCACTATTGGAATCGATACTTTCGGTCGATATCATCTACTGCTGGTTCGCGCTTCCTTACGCGGCGGTCGCCGCTGTTGAGGCGCGTGCCTTTGGGAAAAGGGTGATCGTCGTCGCAGGCGGTTGGGATGTAGCTCAGATTCCCGAAATCGGCTACGGCCGTCTGCTTACGAGGCGTGGCTTGGCTATTGCTCGTGTCTCGCTCGGATGGCCAGAATTAGTCCTCGCCTTCTCCGAGACTAGCAAAACCGCAATCCGTAAGGTAGCTCCTAATTCGCCTGTTAGTCTGGCCTATCTAGGGATTGACACGGTGCAGTTTCATCCCAAAGAAAAGGAGGACCTCGTAGTTACTATCGCTCAGGTCAGTCGGGAAAATGTCCTCCGTAAGGGTCTTCGGACTTTTGTCGAGGCCGCTACTGAAGTACCTGAAGCGCGGTTTGTTGTGGTTGGTAAGCATGTCGATGAGGCCGTTCACGAGCTTCGAACCGTGGGAGCGACGAACGTTGGATTTCCGGGGGAGTTATCAGACCTCGACCTGAGGGACACCCTCGGACGAGCTCGCGTCTATGTACAAGCATCCTTCACAGAGGGGTTCGGCGTGGCCGTCGCTGAATCGATGGCTTCTGGCTGTGTACCCGTCGTCACCCGGAGAGGTGCTTTGCCGGAGGTTGTAGGAGACACTGGTCTGTACTTCGAGTACGGGGACTCTCATGGATTGGCGAACGCGATTCGGGTTGGACTTCGCTCGCAGGTCGGAGCTTTGGCGCGAGGACGGGTCCTAGAGCGATTCACGATGGCTCGACGGCTAGTGACGCTCCGCGACGCGGTGCTCGGTGTTGCGAACGCTTCTGATTTCATTCAGAGGGGACATCGTGGAGATTAGCGTATGTACCACGAACTATAACTGCGCCCACGCTTTGGGTAGTCATCTCGAATCGGTCTATCGGCAACTTGCGGGCCGGGATTTCGAATATATCGTTGTCGATAATCGGTCGCGAGATCGGAGTTGGGAGATCCTTCAGAGATGGAATTCGACCCATTCCAACATGCGAATCATCTCCACGCGATGCACGATGGGAGCGGGCCGTCAGAGGGCTTTCGACTATTCCATCGGACGCTTTATCCTTGTCCTCGATACCGACGTTGTTTATGATTCCAGCCTCAGGCAGGTCGTGGATCGCTACCTCAAGGGGTTTTCTGGGATCGCCCTTCAGACACTTTTCTGCGGCATCTTTCCTCGTGAGCGTTGGGAGGCAACCGGGGGCCGTAGAAACCTGAACACAAACGAAGACGTCGACATGTGGATTCGGCTTTGGAAGTTGGGTTCGATGAAGTGGTATCCCATTCCTGTTGGGACGAACCTGAAGGAGTCGTCTGCCTTAGGTGCTTCCGATTACCTTTCACGACGATACCCGCGTCGGGAGCGGGTAATTAGGTTGCTCCGTCGAGAGTGGGATCTCCTGAAAACCAGGGAACTGCAACGAATGAATCTGCAAGAGATAATCAGTTCGAACACGATCGACCTGGGGCTGGGGAAGGCAATTCCTCCTTGGCCACAGAACCGCCCTCAGCAAACGGCCACGCAGCATCTCGTGGAAATCGTTCGCTTGGCTAAGCAAGTAATCCGGACCCCATAGAGTCGAATACGGCGCACTCGATTTCCCCGTGTAGGCGATGCGAATGAATAGGAATGCTTTTGTGCCATGCTTGTGGAAACAGCAACCCCGCTTGATACTCCGAAGACGGGCTCATCTCCGGTCTACATGAGTCGTGCTAGCGGCTATATCTAGACCGTGACCAGCGGCTACAAGGCCCTGGCAGCAGACGCGTGCGACGTGTATCGCACCAAGGTTGTCAACCCGACGGCGGTGGGTCCCGGACGGCAAATCATGTATCGATTTGTCTGGGAGGACGATCCAATGTCGCAGCTCGTCCACAACTGGGACACTGTTGAGCGCGCGACAGGCACGTTTCGTGGTGCATTGAACTACAGATGCAACGGATAGCGGCCACCGTCGGGGTCAGTGGTCCTGCACAAATGTCGCACCGTGAACGCGATTGTTCGGACAAGGCCGCGGGAGGTGAGGCCTCGAGGGTAGCTGAAGTAATCGGCAGAAATCGGAAAAGCATCGCCCAGAACAAGGCGATCCAGCCTAGGAAGATCAGCCAACCCGCATAGGAATGAGCAATCAACATGTTCTGGAGGTCAGTTGCAGCTGTATCGGTGTAGTATCCCACGAGGACTATGATCACCATCCGAAGGACGTTGGCAACATATGCCGTCACCATCCCTAGACCCAGGAGGAGCCACACTCGCAGTCCCGGCCGCTTGAACTCCGTGAGAACAAATGCCACGAAGGCGGCTGCAAAGATTCCGAAAGAATAGATGCCTGAGCACGCCGTTGTAATGACGATGGTCACTCGGACTCTCATGTGCTGTGGTGTGAAGGTGAGGCCTGGCGCAGTCGCCCCGGTGACCGAATGAATCGTGTTCGCGACCCCCAAAAGACCGAGAACAGCGCTCGTCTGGGGTGCGAGGGCGATCCACGAGTAGAAATCGACAGACCGTTCGAAGTTCACCTCCCATGCTCGTGCGAGGAGAAGGGGAACGACAAGGATTGCATTGAGGGCGACCACGAATGTGAGGACGAAGTCTCGCTCCTTAGAGAAACGCGACGGTACGAAACCGTAGGCGATGAAAACGCAGGCAGCGAGAATCGCGAATATGTCCTCCGTTTGTATCGCTGGCGACGCCGAGAGTTTTATGTTGTACACGACGTCGCCTGCGAGGATCATCACGCCAATCATCGGGAAAAGACGGACGAGCCTCCCATTCATCGTCGCTCGCCGAATTAGATGGCTCGCGAGGGACGGTGGTGCCTCGGAGAGACCCGCCGTAGTCGGCCATACAATCCCGACAAGCATAGCCGCACCGCCAACAATGAAAGGGATGCCCAGCCAAGCGAGAAATGTCCGTTCCGGTTGGTTCAGAACGAGAGCCACACCCGCGGAGGTCGTCAGGAGGGAGACGAGGATCATCGCGCGTCGATAGCGTTGGGCGACGGCGACCCAACTCATGATGCCCATAACTGTCAGCTTCGACCGAGCCGGTTGGAGCGTATAAGAAAGCTCGCCGCCGGTTATCGTGGTCGCAAGAGGTCGGACCATTGATATATCAACAGCCGATACGACGCGCGGGTCTGTTCAATGAAGGTGGTCGGAGGCTCCGCGTCCACTAGGCTCGCCCGCGAGATTGCCAAGGAGCTAGGTGTCGACTCAGTTCAGGTCGCTTACGAAAAGCACGGTGGAAGTTTCCCAGACGGTGAGCGCTACGTCCGTCTCCTCGACCCTGTTGACGCCGAGCACGTCGTCCTCGTCCAAACTACCCACCCGGATCCGATGATCATCGAATTCTTCCTTCTCGCCGATGCGCTTCGAGATGCCGGCGCCCGCCGAATTACTGCGATTATTCCGTATTTCGGCTACAGTCGCCAAGACAAACGGTTCCTCGATGGCGAAGCTGTGTCAGCGAAGACGATTGCAAAACACATCGCGGTCGACTGCGACGCGCTCCTCACGATGGCCATCCACAATCCCGCTGTCCTTCAATCCTTCCCTTTGCCATCGCGGGACGTCAGCGGCATGCCTGCTGTCGGTCGATACCTCAAATCAGCGAAAGTCGACATGCTTCTCGCGCCGGATGGTAACGCGATCCGCCTTGCAAAAGAAGCTTCATCAATTGCCGGGATTCCCTTCGACTATCTTGAGAAACAACGGATCGACTCCTACACCGTAAGGATTGAGCCGAAGGCTCTGTCCGTCCTGGACAAGTCCGTGGCGATCGTGGATGATGTGATTTCGACGGGCGGTACGATTGCCACCGCGGCAAAGGAACTTCGGGCTCAAGGTGCACGTCGCGTGATCGCCGCTTGCGTTCACGGCCTGTTCGTCGACAATGCTGAGGCGAACCTCAAAGCCTGCGACGACGTGACAGCGACGGACACTGTCCAGTCGCCGCACACGAAGGTGAGCGTCGCCCCGGAGTTCGCCGCGGCGATCCGCGCCCTTGGTTAAGCCGGCTCAGATCCACGCGAAGGCGGTGAAGGTGAACGTGAGCAGAAGGCCGGCCCACACCAGGAGGCCGATGTTCTGCAGGTCGGAGGTGCGCTTCGAGCCGAGGCCCCCGGCCAGGCTGGCGAGTGCCCCGAGCATGCCGCCCGAGATCACGAGAAAGTGCGCGAGCCCGCGGGCGGTCAGGTCCGAAGTCGCGAGTCGGAACAGGATTCCGAGGTAAATCCCGATCAGCCCAAGAGCGTTCAGGGCGAACACGTTCCGGCGGGTGAGCATGCCTTCGATCGGTTGCGGGTAGTACATCGGTCCCCCGTACGTCGGGGGGCCAGGCGGGGACGCCATCGAGTGTGCCTCGTCCGCGCGATGGGCCTCGGCTTATAAAATTATGATGCGGCACATATATATAACCGCGAATCGGACGTTGTCCTTCGAAGAACGCAACGTCATGTGTGCGT
>Ga0066682_10000470_pt1 | contig 12861 bp, 16 predicted proteins | sample GraSoiAngelo_131_FD_65628 | JGI IMG/M metagenome (GOLD analysis project Ga0066682, IMG submission 65628) | Grasslands soil microbial communities from the Angelo Coastal Reserve, California, USA - 14_0929_02_30cm | ecosystem: Environmental > Terrestrial > Soil > Grasslands | place: USA... | reverse complement strand
ATCACGCAATTGCTGCGCGCGCAAAAAGTGGTCGGCAAATTTGTCGAGTTTTACGGCGAAGGCGCCGCATCGCTTCCGGTGCCGGATCGCGCCACTATTGGAAACATGTCGCCGGAGTACGGTGCGACGATGGGATATTTTCCAATCGATCAGGAGTCGGTGGATTACTTGCGGGCTACTGGCCGCAGCGCGGAACAATGTCTGGCGTTCGAAAATTATTTTAGAACCCAAAAAATGTTCGGCATGCCGCTCAGGGGCGAAATCGATTACAGCGTCGATATGGATCTGGATTTGGCAGACGTGCAGCCGAGTGTCGCCGGACCGAAAAGACCGCAGGACCGGATCAATTTGCCCGAGCTTGGCAAGACGTTTCGCGAGTTGCTGCAGAAACCGGTGCGGGACGGCGGATACGGGAAAGAGGATGTCGATCTTCGCGAAAAACACGTTGTGGAATTGAACGGCAGCGCGCCACGCAACGGGGAGATGTTTTCAACCGACAAAAAGGAAGACCAGGGCATTGATCCGGGGGACGAACTCAACAAGATCGAGATGGTTGCGAACCGGCCAACCCCTGATCCGGGCCGCGAAATTGAGGCGGAGTCGAGGGAGGTATTTGCCCGAGGACGCACTCACATTGGCCACGGTAGCGTCCTGATCGCCGCGATCACGAGTTGCACAAACACGAGTAACCCGAGCGTAATGATTGCGGCCGGCTTACTCGCAAAAAAAGCCGTCGAGCGCGGTTTGCGCATTGATCCCGCAGTGAAGGCTTCGCTGGCGCCTGGCTCGCGCGTTGTTTCCGATTACTTGGAAAAAACCGGTCTGCAAAGATATCTCGATCAACTCGGATTTAATCTTGTCGGCTACGGTTGTACGACTTGCATTGGCAACTCCGGGCCGCTGCATCCGAACATTGAGAAAGCAATCCACGAATTCGATCTGGTCGCTGCCTCGGTTCTTTCGGGAAACCGAAACTTCGAAGCGCGCGTGCATCAACATATCAAGGCGAATTTTCTGATGTCGCCGCCGCTGGTTGTCGCTTTCGCCCTGGCTGGCCGAGTTCACATCGATCTTTCCCGCGAACCGCTCGGCAAAGACAAGGATGGCAACGAAACTTTCCTTCGCGATCTGTGGCCCACTCTCAGCGAAATTCGAGCCACCATGCAATCAGCCCTCGCGCCAGCGACGTTTCGCAAGCTTTATCGCGATTTCGCCGATCAAAATCCGAAGTGGAACGAAATTCCATCGAGCACGGGCGACATTTACCAGTGGGACGAGAAGAGCGATTACATTCACGAGCCGCCCTTTTTCGAGAATTTCTCGATGGAGCCCGGACATATTGAGGAAATCCGTGCCGCACGCGCCTTGGGCATTTTCGGCGATTCCGTCACGACCGATCACATTTCGCCCGCAGGTGCAATCAAAGCCACGTCGCCAGCGGGCCAATACTTGGTTTCGCGCGGGATTGCGCATTCCGATTTCAACAGCTACGGCAGCCGGCGCGGGAACGATTTGGTGATGACCCGGGGAACATTCGCGAATGTGCGGATTAAGAATTTGATGGCGCCTGGAACGGAAGGCGGAATCACGCTGCATCAGCCAAGCGGCGAGCGGATGTCAATCTTCGACGCAGCGATGAAATACGCTGAAACAAAGACGCCGTTGATCATCCTGGCTGGTCACGAGTACGGCACTGGTTCATCACGCGACTGGGCGGCGAAAGGAACGCGTTTATTGGGCGTTAAGGTCTTGATCGCGGCGAGTTTCGAACGGATTCATCGCTCCAACCTTGTCGGTATGGGCGTGCTACCGTTGCAATTTCCCGATGGAACAACTGCGCAATCACTTGGACTCGACGGTTCGGAAATCTTTTCGATTACCGGATTGTCGGACGCGATTAGACCCGGAAAAAACGTGACGCTCGAGATCGAAGACAAGGACCGACGAAAGCGCTCTGTGCCAGTGACGCTTCGGGTCGATACGCCGATTGAGATCGACTATTATCGTCACGGTGGGATTTTGCCATTTGTGCTGAGGCAATTGCTGGCGAAAAATAAATAACCGCGATTCTCAAACACCCCGGCTGCTACAGAAGGATCGATCGACGTTCGATCGTGATTGCCGAACCTTGGGCGATGAATGCAGAGCGCGGCGGGCGCGCCAACGTTTCAGCGAATTGCTCACCGTAAAGAGTCGCCACGTCAGCTCGAAGCGCGGATGTAGCTGCATTCCGAACTTTCCAGCGCGGGTGTTCCACTCGATATTCGCTACAGCCCGTCCCTGCGCAGGTGTAACCCCAATAGTGTTCGGTGATGAATTCGGCGTGCGAACCTGCCGGAATTAATTGCAACTCTCCGGTGGCGCTCACCTCGAGCGATTCCCATTTCTTCCCGCGTCGCCAGCTGTACTCCGCGGAGACGTGCACGCCGTCATCGATGATCGCATGTCGCATCGGTAGCGCGACGTAGCGTTCACCGTAAAATGCGCGCGCGACGAGGGCAATGGCGCGGCGCGGCACAAGCTCACGGATGAAAACGACGCCGCGCCGCCATGTATCCGCAGATCTTTTCCGAACATACAAGCGCAAGTTCACTTCTTCGAAGTTCCGATGCAGCGGAATCGGAAGGCCGAGCAAGCGCGTGTCGAGAAAGAGAAAGCCAACGATACTCAGAAACGTTTCGCCATTTTCGTAATCGATCTCGGTGCCCGGAGGGACGAACGGCGTCAGAATACGAGGATCAACAACGAAATTCAGCATGGCGAGATAACGCCAGTTGGCGGTGAGAAAGGGTTGCACGATGGATTCGGCGCTCACAGGCGCCGCTACAGAATCAACGGTCAACCGGTTGAACGCGATAGCGGATTGCGAACCGTTTCAGTTCGGGAACGGGAGTAAGATCGGCACGTTGAGTTGCGCTTATCCAATCGGACCATGTTTCATCTTCCTTGCGGACTGGGCGGAAGTTTTAGCTCGATGAACTGCGACGCTTCCCCCGCATTACCGATCGATGCGAGGAGCGATCGGCTCTTGCCATGCGTGAGCAAGGCAATACGTCCCCGGATTGTGACCTGTTTGGCATTTTCTGTGATGGAGCCCCAGTCGATGAATGCGAATTCGGATTGCCGATTGTCGAGGTACAGACTTGCCCGAATGTTGTAACCATCAGGCTGATCCGGAATCTTAACAGTCGATGGCGCGCGAAGTTCGAACTGCAACTCAAGTTGTTTGCCATCCCCTGCCGCCGAACTAAGATTGCCGAGGCGATCCCGATAACCAAACTCGCCAGGATGCCAAGCGGCACGCACAGAGAAATGATGGTCACCCCCCGCTGCCGTTCCATTTCCGGGACATGGGCGAGCCGCGTCAAATAATCGCCGACAAAAAACCGCAAGAATGCAGCCGACAAGAGCCGTGCATAGCGCAATGAAAGAAGCGCGGAGAAAGCGCACGTTGGCCGAGAGACTAAATTCATCTGTTACCAACGCAAGATCGATTGTCGATCCTGTGGTCACTGCAGCAATTTCTCAAGTGACGGATCGGGCTGAGTGCCGAGCGCGGTGGCCCTGGTATAGTGTTGCTTGGCTAATTCTTTTGAAGCGGGTTGTGTCGTGACGAGAATGACCGCCAGATTAAAGTGGGCTTCCGCGTAATCCGGATTGTTCGCGATGGCCTGAAGTATTTCCTTCTCGGCTTCTTTCTGCCGCCCTTTTTGGCTCGCTGTAATGCCGAGATAATTATGAGCAGTGGCGCTCTTGGGATTGATCTCGACCGCCTGGCTTAATTCGGCCAGTGCATTGTCGAACTTGGATTGCCGATAATAGACAATTCCGAGTGTCGTGTGCAAAAACTCCTCTTTGGGCGAAATCGTCAGAGCCTTCTTCAGGGTCGATTCCGCCGAGGAAAACTTCCCGCTGCGAAGATAAACCACCCCGAGATTGGAAAGCGCATAAAGGTTATTAGGGCTTTTGGTTAGGATCTCCTGATATTGTTCTTCGGTCGTCCCATATTCGCCCTGCTCAAAGCTCTCTTTCGCGGCGCGCGCAACGTTCCGCAGATCATCTGGCACTTCCGGTTTGACGTCGCTGGGTTGGGCGTCGTTGGAGTTATCGGTTGTCGCTCCACCGCTGTCAGGCGGCGATTTTTCTTTGGCATCTGGCTCAGCGAGCTCGACCGAGTCTGCCGGCGATTTCTTGGCAAAAATAAAACTCGCTTTCAACGTACCGGAGTTCTCGTCTGAAATGGAGACCACTGGCTGCCGCAGTAAAGCGAGCTCCTCACTGCTTAATTTTGTGACCGGCTGCGCAAGGAATTCGATCTGCTTGTTTAAAGCATCAGACTTGATCTTTAGTTTATCCAGCTCCGTAAGCATCAATTTCTTTGCCTGGTAACGATGCGCTTCCTCCTGGCGTTCCCGAACAATGACGTTTCGCAGGAGTTCGTTTTCTTTGGCCAGCCGCGCGGTCTCCTCGCTGTTTGCGCCCATGAGCTTGGCGTTCTGCACCGCTGAGCTCGCCTCATCCAGTTGGACGCCAAGCTCGGCAACCCGCGCCTCGAAATATTGATTTTGTTTCTGAGTTTCAGCTAATTGCTGTTGAAGTTCCGCCACCTGCTGCTTCACCTTGGCAAATTCCTCCGCGTTTTTCGGTGCATCCTCGCCAAGTTCCCGCACGTCTTTCTCTGCATTTGCGAGTCGTTGTTTCAAATCGCTATTCTCGCTCAGAAGCGCCTGAACCCGTTGCTCCGCTTCCTTCATCCCTTTCAACTGAGCGAGCGCCTCATCCCGTTCTTGCATCAGCGTTGCGATTTGCTCATTTGCCTCGGCGAATTTTGTGTTGGTCTGATCCCTTTGCTTTTCCGTCGTAACGCGAGCCTCTTCAGCGGCGGCAACGGCATCTTTCAAGCGGGCGACCTCTGCACGCAATTGCTGTTGCTCTTTGGTACTACTGTCTCGCGACGATTGGAGCGCTTTTAACGACTCTTGAACCTGCGCGAGTTGATCGCGAACCTGCCCCTCTGATTTCTTGGATTTCTCGATTTCGTTTCGTGCTTTCTCCAGCTTGGAATCGGTTTCCTTCAAGCGAGTGTTTACGAGTTCCTTTTCCTTTCGCGCGGTCTCGAGATCGGCGCGCGATTTTTCCAGCGCTGTTTGTAGTTGATCAACCTTGCTACGAATTTTCCTGGTTGCCTCCTTGATCGCGGCGTCGCTCGGGACCTGAGCAATCCGTTCGGCTCCCTGCGGCGCCACAACTTCGGGGCCGGGCTCGGACCATGCGTCACTCTCGCGCAGCGAGGGGGCAACTTCCGGCAAACGACTTGCGTCCGTCGCCAAATCATTTTGCCTCGACATCCTATCCTGAATGCGCAGGATGCCCTCGCTGATTTTACGGCCGCGATACGCCACGATGGCAGGCTGCCAGTCAGCGTGCGATTTGCGCAATTCCTCGATCAAGCTTCCCGCAAATCGATATTTGGCCAAGGCCGTCTTAAGCCGGTTCTCGTGCTCCAGTTTTTCGCCCTGCTGGGCCGACAGGTAGGCTTTAAGAAAAATTTCGCTCGGATCGTCCTGCTGCCCTCGAAGATAACCCGCCGCCAGGAGAAAAAAGAAACCGGCGAGTAAAACCGAACCGATTTCCTTCATGCGACGACGAGGTGCAATGATAATCGAGCTGGGGGAACTTGCAATCCGGCCTTGCACGTGCCCCGAGAATGAGGGAAGCAAATCAAAAAAGCGAGCCCTTTTCTTTGCAAAACGAGATGCGAATCTTAAACTTGCCCTTCGGCAGCGAATCGATGGTGGCCGTAGCTCAATGGTAGAGCCCCAGATTGTGGTTCTGGTTGTTGCGGGTTCGAGTCCCGTCGGCCACCCCACATCGGTTTTCGATTCCCGATTGCCGATTTTGCATGTGGATTTGTCCTTCAAATCTAAAATCGACAATCTAAAACCTAAAATGTCGCTGTGTCTGTAGCTCAATCGGATAGAGCATCTGACTTCGGATCAGAAGGTTGTGGGTTCGAGTCCCTCCAGGCACGATCTAACCGGAGAAATCATCACTTGTGTTTGGCGAAAAGCAGGCGACAATAGCGACCTATTGGATCAAGTTCTGTTCTGTTCGTAGCGTGGTAGATCGCAGTTGAGATTTTCTCAGTGGTGATTTGAAACCCGATTCCCGGGAACGGCTCTGTAGCTGGCAGTTATTTTCCAAAACCAAGTCACAATGAAACTATATGTAGGAAATCTCTCCTTTGAGACCACCGAGAACGATCTTCAGGATCTTTTCGAACAACACGGCAAAGTCGCCGAAGTAGCGCTGATGATGGATCGCATGACGGGCAAGTCCCGCGGCTTCGCATTCGTCACGATGAACGACACGGCTGAAGCCCATGCCGCCATGGCGGCAATCAACGGCAAGGAACTCGGCGGCCGCGCTTTGGCGGTCAACGAAGCGCGCCCGCGCGAAGAGCGCCCGCGCCCGTCCGGCAATAACCGTCGGCCGTACGCCAGTTTTCGCCGGTAAAGCATCGTGCAGCCGGCCCCGGGAAACATTTCGAGGGCCGGCTTGCCCAATCAAACATGGGTCTAGAAAAAGCTATCGAAGTGGAAGGGACAATCCTGTCCGTTCTTCCAGGCACAATGTTTCGCGTCGCGCTGGCGAACGAACATCTCGTGCTCGCGCATATTTCCGGAAAAATGCGCAAACGTTTTATTCGCCTTACGATTGGCGACCGTGTGAAACTCGAAATGTCTCCTTACGATATCGACAAAGCACGCATCGTTTATCGGCTCGCATAGAAAGAAATTAAGATGAAATTTTTCGCAACCGTTTCGCCACGGAAAGTAAAAAACGGACCGGTCATTAAACGGCTGCTCGTGCGGTGTCCTTCCACGGCGAAACTCACCGCGACCGGTCAAACCATCGAAGAACAACTCTGGGCGGCAGCCAAAGTCAAGACGCCTAAATTCACCTGCCCCCATTGCCGCCAGGTCCACAGCTGGACAAAAAAAGACGTCGTTCTGGCCCGCTGAGGCGAACGTCGCACCGCACTTCGCGCAGCTCCTGCGCAGCGGGCAGCAACGGGGTCATAGCCTCGTGTAGCAACCAGCCTGTGGCCGCTATGGCCCCTGAAGCGATTTGGTTGGCTTCTGACCGACAGCTTGACACCTTGATTACCAAGCGATTAGCAATCCCCTCGTGAATCCGTCAAGCGAGAGCCGCCGGGAACTCGATTCTACAGTCGTTAACATTGAGCTCACTCTCGCCAGCATCATCCAGGGCGTTGCGCTTTTTTTCTTAACGGACAATGCCCGCGCGTCAATGTCGGTGCGGGATTGGGAGAATTTTCTCTATGTTGCCGCCGGTCTGTGCGTGATCTTTATCTTTTGGTCACGGTCAATCATTCACACGCTTACTTTGATCAAATGGCCTCTCGAGTTTGGGCACAACTTTTTTTACATCGCTTGCGCACTTGGCGAGGCGATTCTTTTCAGCCGGCTCGATAGTCCTCTGGCGTGGTTTCAACTGAGCGCCGCTTATGCAGCAGTCGTTTGGCTGCTTTTCATCTACGACATGCGGCTCATCCGCGCACGCATCACCGAATCGAACAACATTACCGATCGCGCCCTTTACGCCCATGCTAAGGCTGATCAACTGCTCAACATTTGGGCGCTTGTACCCTTGCTCTTTTTTCTCAATCTCGGCTGCGCCCTTTCCATCTGGAGGTGGCCTGATTTGTTCATTGCTCGGGCCGGTCACATTTGTTTGATCAGCATTCAGCTTGCTTCATTTATTGGCTATCTCATCTACATTGGCGATTACTTTAAGGCTATTGCACCGCTGCTCCTGCGGAACCGCGAACGGGCTGGCGAGCAGTGAAAGCGCCTCAGCCCTCTAAAGGCGCGTCGCTCTTCAGAGCCGTTGTCTGCAGCGGACTTGCTAGGCTGTTTATAGCCACTACAACAAACGTCGAGGCAAAAGCCGAGCAAAACTCCCACCAGAGTCGCTAAACTGATGAACGCATACATCAAAAACTCAAACGTAACAGATTGTGACTCGTAGCATCATGCGTCCAGTCGTGCAGGATGTTGACTGCGAGCAAGACCAACGGCGATAAAATCGCCATCCCCGCCAGCCACAGCCACCACCCTGTTATCACCCGGGCCATCCTGCCAGCCTCGGCGCGCAAGTAGCGATGGCAATCCGGCGTAACGGTTCAAAGGCGGCTTTGGAGAGCAATGTGACCCGTCTTGGCAAGCACGATGCCAGCATGAGGGAAGCGCTAACGCGCACAATAGTCAGTGGCTAGCGTTACGGATTCGGCGAACCGGACGGAGCCGCACTCCTTTTGTTAAAAATGTCCGGCAGCTTCGTTTCTTTAAAACCATTTGGCACGATAAACTCGCTATCGCTGATCGGCTCCTGGCTCACGGAGGTGATGGTGCTCGTGATTTCCGTAGCGTGATCGGAAGAGCTCGAGCTGGACTTGTCTGCCTGACCTTCTTTACCGATGATCATGCGTGTACGGATCGGCAGCCCGGGAAAATCGCGAAAGTCAGGCATTCTTGTATTGGCCGCATCCCAGAATTCGGATTTGATAGATTGAAGTTGCGCCAGAATGGCAGCGCCGTTGGGATAATTGGGCGCGATCCAGTAGATCGCTTTGAAATCGGCCGCGTCGTAAGTGTATTGCTCGGTTTCGTAACCGTTCACTGTTTCCTTCTCACCCGTCCGCGTCAGCCTGGGTTTTTCAGGGGCCGCCTTCTTGCTACCAAACTTGTTTAACATATCGGTGACGGCCTTCATTTTGTCGGATGAAATACGGACGATCGTTTTTTGATCGTTCAACAGAGTGATAACCTCGCCCGTTTTCCCGTCGAAAATTGTAGTGACTTGTGGCGAAGCATCAATGCGCGCTTTGTCGCCCTTAGTCTTGATCGTCATATTCGTGGCTGCTCCAGATTCCTCGGCTGCCTGGTCCTTTGACGTTTGCGACGTCGGTCGCACGGTTGACGCGTAGACAATCGTGAGGTCTGCGCGGACAGGAAGAATGAAAGAAACGCTCAGGGCCAGCGAACAGAGTGCAGTTTTCATACCGCAACATAGCTAGATGCCACCTGTGAAAATGCAAGGGCGCGTCGTTCTGTGATTGAGCGGCTTAGTGAGGAGTCAGGAGGATAGAGCAGCCGCATGATTCAAGGGTCCGCCAGCCGATTTCCCGCTTCGTGGAGGAGCTTCAACGATTGGCCAAAATGTTGATCACTGCGTACACCTCCTGCAACTCGACCGCGAACTGCCCTGATGACGGATCGGTGCGTGGATCTCCTGCTTGCTCTTGGAGTCGCAGGGAGTTTGTAAGCCGACCCACATCCCGCGCCCGGAGACCGCCTCAGCAATGCCCGGCCCGAACGTGCTCCTGCACATGAGAGGAGGATCTTTCTAGGGGTAGTGCAGGCGCGTTCCTGTGCGCTATAAGAGGAGAAACGTCGTTTCTCTCGGTTCTCGATTTCTTCGCGTCGGTCTGGTAGACTTCGACATACTTCATCCCATAGAGGATCCCTCGATCGACCGCAGCCATCAAGGCGAGCGCAGGGTCGATCGGAACTCCGCAGTTCACGGTGTAGTTGGGGTCGCCGAAGCAGAAATAAAGCATTTGCCCGGCCACGTCCGGTTGACTAATCCAGAGGAGATTCCAGACGGAAAATTCGTCCCCGGGTGGTAGGGGAATACAGGTCGAGAGAGCGTTGCGCTGCACGATCAATCTATTGGGTACATCAAGCGAGCGGCAGCGATGGCAGTGCGCGCCACATAGGTCTTATCCGGATCCAAGGTGTTACCGTCGCCTCCCTCGGCCAGCGTGGCATATTGGTTTGGAAAAGCGTCAAGGGTGGCGCCGATCAATTGCGCACCCGCATCGACCATTAAGGCCGAGGTGTAGCCAAGCCTCAGCCATTGCGGAATAAGATCGGCAGTGTGCGGCACATTCCAGTCCTCGCTTGTCGCATTGGCGAAGCTGACCACCACAATGGTGACGGTAGCGTTATTCGTAAAATGCGCTCCGAGAGCTGCGATCAGCGCTTTCTTCTTCGCCAGAAAAGTGGGATCCCAAAACACCGGAATCTTGGTTGGCACCCCTTGATCCGTGAACCTGAAGAACTTGCCATGATTCTGTCTCACCGCCGCGTCCACCCACGCTGGCCGGCCCCCCGTAACTGCGGCCGCTCGCCCGTCCGGTATTCCAAGGCCGCAACCATTTCCGGCTCTGCTTCCATAGTTTCGAGTGACTCTCGGAACCACGGTTGCCGCGGGAGGTGGAGGCCCGCTGGTCCAGAGTCGTTGGCTGAAAGCTGGCCGGCGCGTCGTTCACAAGCGGCAGGCAAGATGCCCGCCTGACGAGACAGGCTGGGAGCCTGTGCCACGCGGCTCACGGTGTCGATTTGTTAGGTGAAGGAGTCGGTTAAGGCAACGCCCCATCGTACGAGAACGGCGGGGCCGCGCCCCGCCGGCGCGTGGCGATCTCTTCGAGCAGTTGCTTTTCTGCGGGAAATGCGGCCGGCGCGCGCGATGGCGATGTATTGCTTCGCGGTTTCGAGCTGGTTGCCGTCGTCGAAGAGGAGAGCGGCGTAGACCGCGGCAGACGGATCGCCCAGCTGATCGGGCGGGAGCTTTTTCAGGATCTCGATCCGCTCGCTGGTCCGGGCTGGTACCGTATAAGGCAAAGGCATAAGTGACTGCGGTGTCGTTAGGTGCCTTCGGCACGGCTTGAAACCAGCAGATTTTTGTCGTCCCCCTTCGGGGCTCGCCAAAATAAAATCCCATCCCAACCCCGGCGTTAAAACGCTGGGCCACCACCGGTTTGTGAAAGCCCTATGATTTATGAAATGTCCCGTAGTGAAGAGCCAGGAGGAACCAGTAGGGGCAATGATTCAAGTTTACGCGTGCCGATTGAACGACTTAACTCCGAAAGTCTTGCCTCGTTCGCTCTCGCTCACTCGGCCTTTCGACTTACCCATTCATGTTGCTCGTGTCGCTGCGGCTCCATTCGCGAGCAAGCGTTTCGACAATTTTAACGATCCTTCGCCTTCAGCAGCTTGATGGCGTCACGCAATTCCGCAGCACGCTCGTAGAGTTCCTTTGTAATCGCAGTTTCCATCTCGCGCTGCATGATCTCCAACTTCGAGAGCGGACGCTTCGTTTTCACTTCCTCGAGCCATTCGTTGAGAAATGCGATCTCTGAGCTTTTCGATACGAGCTCGGGAAAATTTGAGTCTTGAAAAAAATCTCCAATGGCGTCGCGCCCACGCTCGATTTCGGCCACGGCTTCAGCAAATTTGCCCTGGCCAAGAAGAATCGACGCTTTGGCGCGCGTGTTCATCATGAGCACGTAAGGGCGGAACTGTTGCAAGGTCCAGGAAAGTTCGTCGCGATCTGTGTGCTCGGTGACAAAGGTGAAAAGATCGAGATTGCGCTGAGTGTCGCGCACCACACCTGCGAAATCGTTGATCTGAAACAAACTCAAATAGCGATGATAATATTGAATGCCTTCCTGCTGAAGCTCAGCGCATTGTTCGGACGTGAGCTCGTAAGCTTCGCCCTTTTCCTCCGCGCGGGCAGCCCGCTTTTGATGATATTCCAGGAGCGACTCGCAGTTATGCGGGCGTTGACCATCGGGACGCCCGGTCATTTCCATCTGCAGCACACCGAGGTCGACCCTCAGTTGCAACTTCTCGCGACCATCGAGTCCCGCGATCTTGCGCACCTTAATGTTGCCGTTCTCGTGCGGCCAATCATTCAGGATGCTATTCAAGTCCAAACTCATCGCAGATGGAACATCGAACATTTAACCTTTGCTTGTCAATAATGTCGCGGTCCCTGCGCAAATCAATTAAACGAATTCTTGATTCAAAGAATTAGCGATTGCCACAGTCGCTAAATCTCTCAATCGTTAACTCGCGAAATGAACAACATGGAGCAGGCGATCGACTCGCTTATCCGCTTCCTCGCGGTCGAGCGCGGTCTGTCGGAGAATTATCAGCTCTCTACCCAAAGATCGCTGAGCGAATTCGCGCAGTGGTGCGCCGCGAAGAAAAAAATCGCCAATCCGCGCGCCGTGACCCTGTCGATTATAAGCGAATATCTCGCCGAACGAAAACGCGCCGGACTTTCCGCCTCTTCGATCAAACTGATCGTGGTTGCATTGAAAATTTTCTTCCGGTTCCTCGCCGGTCAAGGCATGGTTGAGCGCGATCCGGCGGAGGCGCTGGCGCTCCCACGGATCGAGCGTTATCTCCCTGAGACACTCAATGAACTGGAGGTCGAGCAGTTCCTAGAAAAGATCGACACGAAAGCTCCTCATGGGTTGCGCGATCGGGCGATGATCGAGCTGCTTTACGCGAGCGGGCTGCGCATTTCCGAGCTGGCAAATGCGCGTCTGGAGAATCTCAATTTCGAAGAACGCGTTGTGCGCGTGACCGGTAAAGGAAACAAGACGCGCCTCGTGCCGGTCGGCCGCAAAGCGTGCGAAGCGCTAGCAGCTTATCTCTCCACCGAGCGGCCCAGGCTTGTGAACCGCCGCAGCAGCAGTGAGATTTTTCTTTCCGAGCGCGGCACGAAATTAACAACGGCGCGCATCTGGCAGGTCGTGAAAAAACGTGCGCGGCACGCCGGGTTGCAGAAGAACATTTATCCCCATCTTCTCCGGCACAGTTTTGCGACGCATCTGCTGAGTAATGGCGCCGACCTGCGCATCATCCAGGAAATGCTCGGCCACGCAGATATTTCGACAACGCAAGTTTACACCCATGTCGATCAGCAACGGCTTAAGGCCGTACACCGGCAATTTCATCCGCGGGCATAAATCCAATTTCC
>Ga0066682_10000468_pt1 | contig 12867 bp, 7 predicted proteins | sample GraSoiAngelo_131_FD_65628 | JGI IMG/M metagenome (GOLD analysis project Ga0066682, IMG submission 65628) | Grasslands soil microbial communities from the Angelo Coastal Reserve, California, USA - 14_0929_02_30cm | ecosystem: Environmental > Terrestrial > Soil > Grasslands | place: USA... | reverse complement strand
GTGATCGTGCTGGAGCCGGCGGACGGCGGCCGTTCGCGCGAGACCGTCACCGATCGGGCCGGCCATTTCGAGATCACCGGCGTGACGGCCGGCACCTACAAGGTCAGCGCATCGCTCGACGGCTTTCAGACCGCTGCGCTGCCGCTGACGATCGGGGCGGAAGCACGCCCCCCTCTGGCGATTCGCTTGAAGCTGAGCAACCTCGAGCAGGACGTGACGGTGGTGGGACGCAAGGCCGGCGACCCACTCTCCCCCGAGAGCAACGCGGACGCCGTGACGCTGGACTCCGATTCGATCCGATGGCTGCCCAGTGAGAGCCAGGACTTGTTGCCGCTCCTCACGAACTTCGTCTCGCCGGCGGCCTCGGCGTCCGGCGTCTCGGTGGTCATCGACGGCGTTGAAGGCAGCAGCCTGTCGGTTCCCGCCTCGGCGATCAAGCGCCTGACCATCAACCGGAACCCGTACTCCGCCCAGTTTCGCGGGCCGGGCAAGGCGCGCATCGAGGTCGTCACCGATCGCGGCTCGCGGAGGCTCGTCCACGGCAACGCGTCAATGTTCGTACGCAACGCGGCGCTGGACGCGCGCAATGCATTCGCCGTCACGACGCCCGCGCTCGACCGCCGGCTGTGGGAGTCGACGCTCGGCGGACCCCTGCCGGGCAAAGGGTTTTCTTTCTATCTCACCGGCAACCGGTTGATCAACAACAACAGCGCGATCGTCAATGCCCTGCTGGTCGGCGGTCCGCTGGTGAAGAACGTTCCCACTCCGGAGCGCCGTACCAATCTGTTTGCGGGTTTCGATTGGCGCCGCTCCAGACGGTACGAGGCGAGTCTGCGCTACAGCTATTCCAACGCCGTTGCGAAAGACGAGGGCATCGGAGGGCTGAGTCTCGCGGATCACGGCTATGCCACGAACAATCGTGAGCATCAGGTGATCCTCGGCAATCACATGCTGTTCTCGGACACGTTCGTGAACGATGTGCGCGCCACCTTCGCGCAGGAGGCGTCTCTCGACGGCGGTCCGGCAGCCGGGCCGCAAATGGTCGTCGGCGGTGCGTTCAATGCCGGACCGTCGCAAGTGTTCTCGACGATGCGTTCGCCGTCGATGCGCGCACAGGAGGTGGCCACGTTCCTGCGGGGTCCGCACACGATCACGCTGGGCGCGAGCATTCGACCGAAAGACGTGCACGTGAGCGATGCCTCGAATTTCGGCGGGACGTTCACCTTCGGCGACCTGGCCCATTTTGCCAGCGGCACGCCGTTTCTGTACCGCGTCAATGTGGGATCGCCGGCCGCGACGTTCACGGACCACTCCGCCAGCACGTATGTTGAAGACAACATCAGGCTTGGTCCGCGCGTCAGCGTGACGGCTGGCGTCCGCGACGACTGGGAAATGCGCCTGGGGCATTCGTGGGGACCACGGTTTGCCGTCGTGTTCGCGCCCGGCAGCCAGAAAACGGTGCTCCGTACAGGCGCCGGGCTCTTTTCCGAACACCTGTCGCAAGGCGTGATCACCCGCACGGTGGTGTCGGACGGCGACCGCGTCCGAGAGCTGGTGATCGCCGACCCGCCGTTTCCGAACGTCTCGCCGGCCGATCTGTTGCTCCGGCCCCGAAGCGTAACGCGTCTCGCGCCTGACGTGCACGCACCGCAATCGTTCCAGACCGGGATCAGCCTCGATCGCCAGCTGTGGCGCAGGTCGTCGCTGTCGCTCGAATACCAGTACGTGCGTGGCTACGACCTGTTCCGCTCGCGCAACATGAACGCGCCGCTGCCCGGCGGCACGCGGCCGGACCGGGATTTTCTGAACATCTATCAGGTGGAATCGTCAGGTGAGCGGCACGGTCACTCGGCCAGCACGACGTTGAACGGCCGCCTGTGGCAATTCAAGACGGTTGCCCAATACACATGGTCGCATGTGATGGACAACACGGCCGACCCGCGATTCCTGCCCGCCGACAATTTCAATCCGCAGGCGGAATGGGGTCCGGCCGCATTCGACCGGCGGCATCGATTCAGCCTGATGGCCTCACGGGACTGGCGCGACAACACCTGGCGGCTGAGCCCGACCCTGCTCCTCTCGAGCGGGCTGCCCTACAACATTACGACCGGTCTGGACAACAACGGCGACTCGATCGTGAACGACCGGCCGCCTGGCGTGACGCGCAATACCGGTCGCGCTCCTGGATTAGCCCAACTCGACCTGCGCCTTACACGCGTGCTTCGAGTCGGCCGGCCGATCAACGCGGGGGACGCGGAGGCGCAGACTGTCGACATCAGCATCGATGCGTTCAACGTGTTGAACCACATCAATGTTTCGGAGGTGGTCGGCGTGGAAAGCTCGCCCCTGTTCGGCCGAGCCGTCAGCGCGAGCAAAGCGAGAACGCTGCAGTTCTCCGTGAAGTATCGGTTTTGAAGGAGTAGAGGAAAACCACAATCATGCGAACAACCTTCGGAATGGGCATCGTCGGCGCTGGAAGGATCTTCGAGCAGCACGCACGGGCGTACGCGGCGCTCGGCGCGCGCGCGCGCCTTCTGGCAATCGCCGACGTCGACCAGGCGCAACTGCAGAAGGTGACCGCCCGCTACTTCATTCCGTACGCGTATCAGGACCACCGCGCGCTACTCGAGCGCGACGATGTCGATGTCGTCACCGTGTGCACCCCTCCCGTGCTGCACGAACGGGTCGTTGTCGACGCGCTGGAGGCCGGAAAGTTCGTGTTGTGCGAGAAGCCGCTGGCGCACACCCTCGAGGCCGCCGATCGCATTCTCGCCGTCGCACGCCGATGGCCCGGGAAGCTCTCGACGGTCTATCAGTTCCGCTACTTGCCGGAAGTGCAGCGCACGCTCTGGCTGCGGGACCAGGGACGACTCGGGCGTCTGATGTTCGGCCGCTTCAGCCGCTGTGCGCGCTTCGAGACGCCAGCAAAGGCCGGCAAGCCCGGCAAGGTGCGGACCGACTGGTGGGGACGCTGGGGCACGGCGGGAGGCGGCGCGGTCATGACACAGCTGATTCACGAGATCGATCTCATGTGCCACCTGTTCGGCCGGGCGATCGAGGTCACGGCAGCCATGGACACGTTGAAGGCGCCGATCGAGTCGGAGGATACCTGCGCCGCCACCGTGCGCTTCGAGAGTGGCGCGCTGGTCTGTTGCTACGGCACGATGACCGCGCACCGCTCCTCCAACGCCTTTGACGTCGTCGGCGAGCTCGGGTCGGTGCACTCGCCCTGGGCGTTCGAGTGCATGGACAGCAAGTGGCGGGACCAGTCTCTCCGCGCCGTCCTGGCGGTGCATCCGCTGTCGGCCGAGCGTTCGTCCGTGCCGGCCGGGTTGGCGGCGGCGTTTCGGGCGCGGCTCCGGCGTGGCGGTGCGAACCACACGCCGCCGGACAGTGCGCACACGCCCTATGTGGCGGCCGTCCTCGACGCGATCGCGGAAGGACGGCGGCTGCCGATCGGGCCGGAGGAGGCGCGCGCCTCGCTGGAGATCTGCACGGCCATTTACGCCTCGGCCTTGACCAGGCAGCCGATCGCCCTGCCACTCGACAGCACGACCCGCTGTTACACCGGGCTGACAACCGGCGATTACGACGGCCGGCAAGGCCATCCTGTCCAGATGGCCGCAACGAGCACCGAGCGATCGGTGAGCGGGATGCGTCGATGAGTCCCGACAGCCTGGCGATCTACGGCGGTACTCCGGCAGTGCGCTCGCGATATCGCGAGCGATGGCGTCAGATCCACCTGGCCGACCTCCTGCCAATCCTCGCCCATGCCCGGCGCGACGTGAGCACGCTTGCCAAGGGCGATGGCCCGATCGCTCTGTTCGAGAAGCGGTTCGCCACCCTCTGCGGCACGGCACACGCGCTGGCGATGAACAGCGGCACTGCGGCGCTGCACAGCGCGTACTTCGCGGTCGGCGTCAAGCCGGGGACCGAGGTCATTGTGCCCGGGTACACCTTCTTCGCCACCGCGGCGCCGATCCTGCAATGCGGGGGGCGGCCGGTGTTCTGCGACGTCGATGCGCGCACTCTGCTCGCCGATCCCTCCGACGTGGAGCGCCGCATCACGCCGCGGACGCGCGCCATCTGCGTCGTGCACCTGTGGGGCAACCCGGCGCCGATGGACCGCTTCGTCGACATCGCCCGCCGCCACGGCGTGGCGCTGATCGAAGACTGCTCGCACGCCCACGGCGCCCGCTACCGCGACCGCCCCGTCGGCTCGTGGGGCGACATCGGGTGCTTCAGCCTGCAGGGTCCGAAAGCCGTGTCGGGCGGAGAGGCCGGCATCGCCGTCACCAATGACCCCGTCCTCTTCGACCATATGCTCGTGCTCGGGCACTACGGCCGGCTCAAGAGCGGGCAGGCCAGGAACACATTTGATACCGACCACATCAGCCTCGGCGTCAAGTACCGCCCGCACTTGTTCGCGATCGAGCTGGCACTCGGGAGTCTGTCGCGGCTCGGGGAGCTCAACCGGCGGCGGCGGCGCAACTACGACCTGCTGTGCGCGGAGCTCGCAGGATGCCTCGCCGTGGAGCCGATTGAAACGACGGTCGGCGCAGCCCGGGGCGGGTTCCTGGAATTCATCCTGCGCTACGCGCCCGAGCAGGCGGGCGGTTGGAATCGTTCGGCGTTCGTGCAGGCCGCCCGGGCAGAGGGCGTTCCGATCGGGCCAGAGCGCTACGCCAAGATCGGTGATCTCGGGCGAATGCTCCACGAGACGCCGATCTTCACCACGCTCGACGTCACGCGTCTCGGCGGCCCTCTGGGCAAGGCGGCAGACGAGGGTAAGCGTGCTGCAGGGCCCGATCTGCCGGTGGCGCGCAGCGTCGCCGACCGGCTGCTGACCCTGCCGCCGTTTACTCGCGTCTCGGAGCACTTCGTGCGCGAGTGCGCTCAGGCGCTGCGCAAGGTCGCGGAGTGCGCAGCAACGATGGGACGCCGGTCCGGACGGCACGGGACGCGCCCCGAGGGGGCAGGAATCGCTGTGGAGGAAGAGACAAAATGGACGGCTCAGACCTCCTGACGAACGTGCGCGCCTTCCTGCGGGGGTCGTGTGACGACGACGTGCCCCTCGATGGACTCGAGGTGAGCTACGTGCAAGCGGGCCCCAAGGGGCCAGTGCGCGTACTCTATGAAGGCCCGGGGCGAAACGGCGACGTGTTACGCCTCACGGCGCGGCGCGTGAAGGCAGCCAAGGGGCTAGAGCTCGAGAGGGCCATTAACGCGCGCGGCGGGCGTCAAGCGGTGTCGACAGGGTTCGCCCAAACGGCCTTCTACGCGCCGGCCCTCGACCTGCTGTTCCAGGTATTTCCCACCGACGACCGCCTTCCGTCGCTGCCGGTGGCAGTGGACGGGGCCGCGATGGCCCCGGTCCTGGAGTCTGCGCTCGCTCCACATGCACGGGGCGCCCAACTGAGGTCGGTGACGGCGCGCGTGATGCGCTACAAGCCCGAGCGCAAGTGCCTGCTCCGCTACGATCTCGCGTGGTGTGACGGCGCGCCGGCCTTGGCTCCGGGAGTGGTGTGGGCACGCATCGCCCGCCGGGCAACGTTCGAGCGCACTCGGACCATCCTGCCGCGCGTACATCCTCTGGCGGCGGGACTCGGGTTCGAGTTGCCGGAGCCGCTGGGCGTAGTACCCGATCTTGCCATGGAGCTCTTTGGACCTGTGCCGGGAGTGGTGCTGTTCACGCTTGTTCAACGCGAGGAATTCCCCGCGCTCAGCCGCCGCGTCGGCGAGAGCCTGTGTCGCTTCCATGCCCTGCCGGTGCAAGTGGAGGCGGTCTTGGACGTGGCGGCGCAGGTCGCCCGCCTGGAGGAGAACGCGGCAGCGTTCCGGTGGTTGCTGCCCGCAGAGCGGGAACGAATCGCGGCCCTTGAGGGCGAGCTCACGGCGCGCCTGCGCGCGATAGCGCCGTCGCCACGACGGCTCATCCATGGCGATTTCCACGGCGACAACGTCCTGGTGGCCGACGGGCGTCTGGTGCTGCTGGACTTCGAGGATTGCGCCATGGGCGAACCGGCCGACGATCTCGCCTCGAACTGGGCCCAATTGACCTGGCACGTGCAGAAGGCCGCCGCACGGAGCGCGCTGCCGGAGGCTGGCCGGCGGGCGTTCCTCGAGGGCTATCTGAAAGACGCCGCCGCGAGGACTGCCGCGCGCCTGCCGACGTACGCTTCTCTCCATTGTTTCCTCTACGCGCATCAGTGCCTCCGGCACCCGCTCGATGCGGCGCGCTACGACGATGCGCGCGCGATGCTGGCGGCGTGCGAGGACGTCCTCGAGCGCGGACTGCCATGAGCCGTCCAACGCTCCTGCTGTACTGTCAACACTCACTTGGCCTCGGCCACTTGAAGCGCTCGTGGACCTTGGCTGAGGCGCTGTCGGCCGATTTCGAGGTGGTGGTGTTGAGTGGAGGCGAGCCGCCGACCGGCCTCCGCCTGCCGCGCGGCGTTGACATCGTTCAGCTCACCCCGCTTTCGCAGGACACAGGCGGCCGCCTGTCCTGCCTGGACGACTCGATGTCCGTGGAAGATGCGCTCGCGCGGCGCAGGGCGGCCATCATGCGTGCGCTCCACGCCACGAGACCGGAGGTGGTGCTGGTCGAGCTTTTTCCGTTCGGCCGCCGCAAGTTTGCGGGCGAGCTCCTGCCGCTGCTCGAGGAAGCGCGCCGGCCGCCACGAGCGCTCGTGCTGTCGAGCGTCCGCGACATTCTGGTGAACCACGGCGCCGATCAGCAAGCGCGCGACGACAAGGCGAGGCGAATCGCCGACGAGTACTTCGACGGCGTGCTGGTGCACGCTGACCCGCAGTTCTGCGTCTTCGAAGAATCCTTCCGGCCGAGCGAGCGGCTGCGCGTCCCGATTTACTATACGGGATTCGTCGTAGCGGCCGACGAGACCCGGCGTGAGCCACCCTTCTCGCCGCGTGTTCTCGTCTCGGCGGGCGGCGGCCGCTACGGCGGACCGCTGTTCAACGCCGCCATCGACGCCCAGGTCCGGCTGGCCGGCCGTCGGGACTTGACCATGACGATCGTCGCCGGGCCGCTTTGTCTCTCCGAGACGCTGGAGGGCTTGGCCAGGGCCGCGATCGGCGTGGCGGGGTTGTCGATCGAGCGGAGCGTGCCGGATCTCGGCCTGGAAATGGCACGCGCGACCGTCTCGGTCAGCCAGTGTGGCTACAACACGGCGCTCGACATCATCAAGTCAGGCGTCGCGGCCCTCGTCGTTCCTTTCTCCGACGATGGAGAGAACGAGCAGTCGAATCGGGCGACCCGGTTGCAGCGATTGGGTGCGCTGCGAGTGCTCAACGCCGAACGCCTCGATGGCGCGACGCTGGCCTCGGAGATCGAGGCGACGCTGTCGTTTCGGCCGCAATGTGTGTCGCTCGACTTGAGCGGCGCGGCAACGACCGCGCGGGTGATCGCCAGGCTGCTCCATCAGTCGCGCATCGAGGCTTCGAGCCTCTCAGCGAACGCGGCGCTCTGATGGCCACAAGAAGGCACTCTATGGTTAAGGAACAGATTGAGATGGACAAGCCAGTGACGAAACAAGCCGAAGCTCCTCTGGATCAAGCACACGGGCCTGAGATTGGATACATTATGAAAGGGTACCCGCGTCTTACTGATGTATTCATCAACAACGAGATATACCTGCTCGAGTCCATGGGGTTGAGACTACATATCTTTTCAGCGAAGAAACCAAGGGGCGAGAAGATTCACGCTGTCGTGACAGATATTCAAGCGACAGTGACATACCTGCCAGAAGTGAGTTCCATCTCCGGAACAAACCTTCTTCTGTGGCTTTTCCACAACGTTCCACAGTTTGTCCCCAGCCATTTGTACGTGTGCCGATTACATCCAGGCCGCTACATCAGGGCGTTCCTTCAAGCCGTAGCCATGAGTTTTAGGTATCGCTCTACTGCTTTCTGGCCACCGAAAAAGGTGCTCATTCAGGAATTCCTCCAGGCGGGATATATTGCCCAGAGGGTGTTGGAGTCTGGGCGTATTGGCCATCTGCATGGACATTTCTGCCATGGGTCAACCACCATCACAATGTTTGTCAGTCGCCTTTCCGGAATTCCGTTCAGCTTTACGGCTCATGCCAAAGATATTTATCTGCAAAAACTGAATCCGTCAGATCTGCTTGCGACCAAGATAAGACAAGCACAGTTTGTCGTGACTTGCACGGAAGCCAATCACACGTATCTCAAGAGCGTATGCCCAGACGTTTCATCAATCCATACGATTTATCATGGATTGGATACATCCATTTTCACACCCGCGGTGCATCACTCTGACGACCACACCATTCCACTCATTCTGTCGGTCGGCCGCTTTGTGGAGAAAAAGGGCTTTGCCTGCCTGGTGCAAGCGTGTCGCATCCTGAAAGATAGAGGCTATGCTTTTCAGTGCCGCCTTCTTGGCGAGGCCGATGACCAGACAGATCGCATCAAGCAACTCATTAGCGAGTTAACCCTTGAAGATACCGTGTTCCTGGACGGCCCCGTCACTCAAGAAGAGCTGATACACATCTACAGAGAATGTACCATCTTTGCTCTCCCCTGTCAGATTCTGGACAACGGAGACCGGGACGGTATACCTAACGTTCTGGTGGAAGCCATGGCTATGGAGATTCCAGTGGTTTCTACGGATATTTCCGGCATCCCCGAACTCATTGAGCACCGGATTGACGGGTTGCTGGTGCCTCAGAAGGACGCCTCCGCGCTGGCTGCCGCTCTTGAGGAGTTGCTAAAGGACCCGAGTTTTCGGAGGCGGCTGGGACAAAGTGGCCGTGACAAGGTTCAACGACTCTTTGATAACAAAAAAACCACCTTGCTACTCAAGAAGCTCTTTGCGTCGTGTCTTGAAAACACCGAGGGCGCGCGGCTGAGGAACATCACACTGACATCAACCATGCTGCGCAAAAGGAAGACCCTTTGATCCCTGAGAGTAGGCTCTGTGATTCCAAGAGCAAGTTGACCATCTTCCGTAGACCGTATTGCGATTGGACCCCCGACGAGATCCTGGCGCATTATAAGGCGCGGACAGGGATTCGGTACTTCCCGGTGCTCGATAAGGAACAGACAACCAGGGCAATGATAGAGAACATCCTGGTCAATCGGTTTGATTTCACCGGTGAATCGTATCAGTTGCCCCCGAACTTTGATTGGACGGTCAACCCGAGTCAAGATGTTGAATGGTTGATCATGTTCCACAAGTTTTACTACGCGGTCGGCTTAGGCGCTGCTTATCACGAGACCAAGGATCAGCGCTACATTGAGAAATGGATGGAGCTGACTTCTTCCTGGATTGAGACCGTTCCGATCGCGTTTCCTACCGGCGACGCGGTTGGTAGACGGGTTCAGAACTGGATCTTTGCACATTACTATTTCGTAACCATCGATGAGACGTCATGTCTCTCTGAAGAGTTCTACCTCACATTTCTCGCCTCGATCTATCGCCAGGTCAACCATCTCCGTAATCATCTGACGCCGGCGAGAAATCATCGGACGATCGAGCTCTCTGCCATCTTCCTGGCGGCGGTGGTCTTCCCGGAGCTGCAGGGTGCAGATACCTGGCTGGCCTTTGCTAAAGAGGAGCTGTTGAGGAACATCCACACGGATCTCCTGACCGACGGCGTGCATTGTGAACTATCCACGGACTACCACCATGTCGTCTTGAAAAACTATTTAGGGGTCCGAAGGCTTGCCTTGCTCAATAACATTGCCATTCCGGAAGAAACGGATGCCTTGATCCGCAAAGGACTCGAGTTCGCCTCGTATGTGCACAAGCCCGATGGTCTGATTCCCTCGCTCAGCGATGGGGATACCGGGAGCTATCTCGACGTCCTGGCGGACGGGTATGACCTCTACAAGGACGACGCGTTGCTGTACGTGGCTTCGGGAGGACAGCGCGGTACACCGCCGGCATGCAGATCGAAGGGGTTTCCGGAGGGCGGATATTATGTCCTACGCAGCGGCTGGGGGAACGGCTTGGAGCCTTTTGAGGACGAGCGCTACCTCGTGTTCGATTGCGGTCCGCTAGGCCGGGGGAACCACGGCCATCTGGATTTGTTGAGTTTTGAAATGGCGGCCTACGGACGTTCCTTGATCGTCGATCCCGGACGCTACGTCTATGACGAATCGGGTGAAACCAATTGGCGGGTTCTCTTCCGGGGCACCAGCTATCACAACACCGTGCAGGTCGACAAGATGAACCAGACCCGGTGTTGCTTCGACAAAACACGGTTCAAGATCAAGGGGCCGGAACCGGAACACAGGTTGAAACTGTTTTCCTCAGCGAGCGGATATGATTATGTCCACGGCGTCGCCCGCAGCCACGAATACCCGGTCGTGCACGAGCGCAAGATCTTTTTCCCTTGGCTGGAGTATTGGGTCGTCTCAGACGTGTTACTGGCGTCCGAAGCCCACCAGTACGACCTGCTTTTCCACTTGGCGCCAGAAGCCTGGCAGCAAGTGACCGTGGAGACGTCTCCGGAGAGCCTCGCCGTCCTGGCGCCGAATTTGATCATCGCTCAGCCCGCGGGGACGCAGGACGCGTTCTCGGCTGAACAGCCCGCGATAGAGAACGGGTATGTCTCCCCTACGTATGGCGTGAAACACGTGGCGCCGATCGTTCGTTTTACTCGTCGCGCAGCGACCACGACCTACCATACGGTTCTATATCCCTATCGAATGAAGAGACCTCGCGTGGCTGTCGCCGAACTGCCGGTAGATCATAGCGGCCGGTCTTGCCCCCCCAAGGAAGCATTTGCTCTATCGATAACGATCACGGGCGATCGGGGGTCGTATACGGACACCTACTTTGACGGCGCGAGTGGAAACCAGGAGGGCCTGTACCGCTTTGGCAACTTTACATATGACGGCGCCCTCCTTTGTTTGCGGCAGGATGGCGACGGCCATATCGTCAGCGTCCAGGGGCAAACAGGGGCGGTGGTCTATGTAGCCGGCCGAAAGATCACGGTCCAATGAAGCGCACGATGGACACAATTCCTGCGATTCCGCATGACGACGCCTTACCCCAGCTGGCCCAGGCGCTGGATCCGGATGCGATGCAGGCCGCCTTTGAGGCTTCGGTCTTTGGGGCAGACGCGCGCTGTCGCGTCCGAGCATGCCAGTTGGAGCGGATCAGGTACAAACCTGGTAAGAAGTGTCTGGTCTGTTACCGCCTCCAGATTGATGACGCCATCGGGCAAGGGACGCGCGAACAGCTCATAACTGTTCGGCTGTACCAAGCGGGCGGTTCTCATTCGCGCTTTGCCCGTGCAGGACGAGAGACGCTGGTTGCACCGAAGTTTGGCCGGCCGCTCACTCATCTACCCGATCTGGATATGGTTGCCTGGTCGTTCCCGAACGACCGAAAGCTCAAGGGATTGCCGCGTCTCGCTGATCCTGCCTATTTGCGCGCGGAGCTGTTGTCTCCCCTCGTCGCCCGGCACGTCGGCGCCAACTGGCGCATCGCCGCGTTGACGCATGAACTCGCACATTACAACCCAGAACACACATGCACGGTTCGAGTAGAGCTTCAGTTAGAGCACAATCAGACGGGCGAGCGGCAGTCCTGTGTGCTTTATGGCAAGACGTACTACGACGACGAAGGAGCGAAAACATATGAGGTGATGCGCCAATTATGGGAACAACAGCACGGCGCCCCCGGCGGTCTTCGCATCCCCCAGCCGCTCGACTATGACCCCAAGCTAAGGCTGCTGTGGCAGGAAGGCTTGCCGGGCCAAACGCTAACCGCGATCGAGATGGAGAGTTCAGATTTTCCCGTTTGGCTGGAGCGGGCGGCAGTCGCCGTAGCCGCGTTGCACCAGGCGCGCGTGGCTTGTAATCGGTCCGCATCGCTTGACGCCTCCGTGGCGAAGCTGAAAGAAATGAGAGAATGGTTGCCTTCGGTCAGACCTTCCTGCCGGCCGCTGTTGGAGCCACTGGTGGATCATTTGGTCGCTCACGCGGCCTTCTTGGGGGAACAACCAAACGTGCTGTTGCATGGAGATCTGCACTCGCAGAATTTCCTACTGGTCGGCCAGGAGGTCGCGCTGATCGACTTGGACGACGCAACCTGCGGTTCACCGTGGCAAGATATCGCGGGATTTATCGCCAGCCTTCTTCATCGCGGTTTGACATTGTGGGCACCCGGCGCCGTTCTCGCGAATGCCGTGGCTGTGTTCCTCCGCTCTTACAAGCAGAACGCACCCTGGAGGATCGCGCCACAGAACCTGAACTGGTTCGTCGCGACATACTTAATTATCCAGCGAGTCGCCGGCTGCGTCACCCGTTTGAAAGACGGCCACTTCGATCTAATCGATGCGCTGGTCGCGCTGGCCGCACAGGTTAGCGACCGAGGGGCGCGACTGCCTGACGACGAGAACTCATGAACGGATTTGAATTGTTCACGAATGCCGAGGCAATGAGGACTATCTTCCAAGAGCACCTGCCCGGCTTCTCCGGTGGACAGTTCGTTATTATCACGTGCCGCGTTCTCGGGACCCACTACAAGGCCAAACCAAGAGCGAACGACTCCGTCTGCGGTGTCTGTTACGAGCTTCTGATCGACGGCGCCGGCAAACAAGTCGTCGGCGTGCAGCAGCTCTATGCCAAAGCCTACCTGAACGGCCGTAGTCATCTTGAATTTCGCCGGATAAACGCGCCCCGGCGGTGTCAACCCCGATTTGGCGAAGCGTTAGTTCATTTGCCGAGTCTCGGCCTCATTGTGTGGGCGTTTCCCAACGATCCTGAGCTCCCGCATCTGCCGGTGGCAGTCAACGGAGGGCAGGTCAAAGCCCGTTTGCCTTATGGTCGACTACCGGCTGGCCTTGATAGGCCCGAAGGCATCGTGGA
>Ga0066682_10000462_pt1 | contig 12894 bp, 11 predicted proteins | sample GraSoiAngelo_131_FD_65628 | JGI IMG/M metagenome (GOLD analysis project Ga0066682, IMG submission 65628) | Grasslands soil microbial communities from the Angelo Coastal Reserve, California, USA - 14_0929_02_30cm | ecosystem: Environmental > Terrestrial > Soil > Grasslands | place: USA... | reverse complement strand
ACCATGGATTCAGTGTCGGCGATCATTTCCATAGCGAGGTGGGCCTCGCGATACGTGACGCCGCCGCGGACTGGCGTGCCCACGCCGGGAGCGTCAGAGGGGTCAACGAAGTCCATGTCCAGGCTAACGGCGATGCCGCCGGTATCGTCCATGGCGTACTTGAGGGCTTCGGACATGACGTCGCGCATGCCGCGCTCATCAATATCGCGCATGGTGAAAACGTGGACACCGGACTTCTTTACGATTTTGCGTTCCTGGGCGTCGAGGTCACGGGCGCCGACAATGACGATGTTGCCCGGCTCGGCTTTGGGCTTGAAGCCTCCTAATTCGACGAGCTCTGCCGCGCCGTAGCCCATGATGTCGGCGAGCGGCATCCCGTGGATGTTGCCTGACGGCGAGGATTCCGGGGTATTCATGTCTCCGTGCGCGTCGAGCCAGAGGTAGCCGATTTCCTTCTTCTGCTGCCGGAAATGAGAAGCCACCCCGGCCGCGGCGCCAACAGCGATGGAGTGATCCCCGCCGAGAACGAGCGGGAGAAAGCCTTCGGCGAGAGACTTTTCTACGGTTTTGGAAATGTCCTGGCAGGTTTCCGCAATTTCCTGAAGGTACTTGGCGCGCTTTTCGCCTACGGGCATTTCCTCCGGCTGCTTCACTTCCAGGTTGCCGATGTCTTCCACGGTGTGGCCGAGTTTCTTGATGGCGGTCTGCAATCCCGCGCCGCGAAGCGCAGAAGGGCCCATATCCACGCCGCGGCGGCTTTGGCCGAGGTCCATTGGAACGCCGATGATGCGAACTTTTTGAGCCATTCGAGCTCCGTGACTGGTGATTCGTAACTCGTGGGTCCACAAAACAGCGACCGGTCCTTGCCTCACGAGTCACAAGTCACCAGTCACGAATCACGTTGCTGCTTTAAGTGAACCCTAAGGGTATACCCGGTAAATCATGCGAGGGAAGGGGATGACCTCGCGAATGTGCTCGGTCCCGCAAATCCACGCGACCGTACGTTCCAGGCCCAGACCGAAACCGGAATGCGGCACGCTGCCAAAACGCCGCAGGTCGAGATACCACTGAAAAGCTTCTTCGGGGAGATTGTGCTCGTGCAAGCGCTTCACCAGCAGGTCGTAATCGTGGATGCGCTGGCTGCCGCCAATGATTTCGCCGTAGCCTTCGGGTGCAAGCATGTCAAAGGCAAGAGCCAGCTCGGGGCGCTGCGGATCAGGCTGCATGTAGAAAGCTTTGAGGGAGGTGGGATAGCGATGCACGAGCACGGGGCGGTCGAACGAGCTCGAAATGATGGTCTCTTCGTCGCCGCCAAAGTCGTCGCCAAACTTGGCGGGATTGCCGTTCTTGTTGAGGACGGCAACAGCTTCTTCGTAGCTGATGCACGGGAAAGGCGGCTTGACGCCTTCGAGCTTCTTCGTATCGCGTTTGAGGGTTTCGAGCTCGCGTGGTTTGTTCTTCAAGACGCCTTGCACGATGGCGCTGACGAGGCCTTCGCCAACAGCCATGGCTTCATCCAGTTCCACGTAGGCAGCCTCTGGTTCGAGCATCCAGAATTCAGTCAGGTGGCGTCGGGTCTTAGATTTTTCCGCGCGGAACGTGGGGCCAAAGGTATAGATCTTGCCCAGCGCCATGGCTAGGGCCTCGCCATAGAGCTGGCCGCTTTGCGTCAGATAGGCTTTCTGGTCGTCGATGTAGTTGACTTCGAAGAGCGTAGAAGTGCCTTCACAGGCCGCGGGCGTGAACATCGGCGCATCGGTAATAGTGTAGCCCTGGCTGTCCATGAATTCGCGGGCGGCGCGGATGGCTTCGGCGCGAATGCGGAGGATGGCAGCTTGGCGCGGAGTGCGAATCCAGAGATGGCGATTGTCGAGGAGGAAATCGACCCCGTGTTCTTTGAGCTGGATGGGGAAGGGTGTGGATTCGGGAACTTTTTGCAGAACTTGAATCTTGGTAACCCCGATTTCGTAGCCGCCGGGAGCGCGTTTTTCGGCGCGAATATTTCCTGTGACAATGACGCTGGATTCCTGCGTTAGACCCTTGAGAGATTCGAACGCCTCGGGGTTTTCTTTGAGTGAGCAAACGCCCTGGATGATGCCTGTGCCATCGCGGAAAATTGGGAAAAGCAGCTTGCCTGACTCGCGGAGATTGTAAAGCCAGCCCTTGAGCGTGACTTCCTGCCCGTCGTACTTTCCTGCTTGCTCGATGGTAATCACCGTCATAGTGCGATTCTCAGCCGCAAATGAAACGATTAGTTTACCAGAGTAGGGTCGAGCGTGCGGTAAGCAGTGCTGATCTTGAGGATTCGTTCGATCGGCGTTTACGCCCAGGCTTTTTCGAAGCGGTCGAGGGATTTACGTGCGGCGGCGAGTTGCTCGGTTACGGAGGGTGCGTCGTGCCCGCTTTTCTCTTTTAGTTCGAGGACGAGCGGCAGACCATTTTGTGATGCGGATTTGAGTAATTTGATGGCAGCAGGCCAATTAATCGACCCATCGTAGGGCGGAAGGTGCTCGTCCTTTTCGCCATGGTTGTCGTGGAGATGCACGGAAGAAACCAGTTCACGGAGCGGCGAAAAGCTTTTTTCCAAGCGTTCCTCTTCGGGCAATTCCGCGAGGAAGGCGTGGCCGATATCGAAGTTGAAGCGCAAGCCACTGAGTCGCGTCTCGTCCACAAAGGCGCGAAGGTAGTCGGGACTGCCCATTTCGCTCAAAGTATTTTCGACGCAAACGGTAACGCCGGCGTGGCGCGCGTGCAGGACCAGGTGCTCGAGTGAGCTAAACGCGGCGTCGCGCTTGCGCGGGTCTTCGGTTTCGCGCGATCCACCCATGTGGAGAATGAGCCGTGAGTAAGGCAAATCGTCGGCGACATCGATGACCCGCTTCAATTCATCCATAGCCTCGATGCGGCGGACGCGTTCGACTTCGCAGATGGAAAGCGGCGTGCCGCTTTCGCGCATCGCGCTGAGGTCCCGGCTCGTGGGAGCGTGCAGAGAAACCAATTGCAAGCGGTGCGCTTCCAGAGCACTGGCCATGGCCCGCACTTCCTGCTTCAACGCGTATTCGAAATGGCTGCGCGTGCAATAAATCTCAATGCCCTGAAATCCGGCCTCGGCGATTTGCCCGAGCAATTCCGGCGTCAATTTCTTGGAAATGAACAAATAGGTCGAAAGGAGTCTCTGCATGGTTTTCCCGGGTTTCATGAACGACCACCAAGAAGTTTACCGTTGTTTTGGAGGAGTTTTCGCGTCCTGTGAGACCCTGTGCCGAATTATTCCCCCCTCAGTATCCGGCGGCGGACCCCTGGTCGCGCGGATCAGCGGCGCCAAGACGTTCGCCGTTTTGCGGATCGATGCCGATGGCGTTTACCAGTCCCATGTGCCTACTCAACTTGGCTTCGCTGCCAAGGCTTGGGGTGTAGTACCAGCCGCGCTCGACTTCATGACCGCGAGCGCGCAGGGCTTGCTCCACGCTCAACGGAAATTCTGCCTCCATGCGAATGCGATCGGGAAACCATTGGTGATGAAAGCGCGGGGCATTGATGGCCGTTTGCGCATCCATGCCGAGGCGCATCCAGTTGATAATGCTCAGCAGAGTCACGGAAATGATGGTCGGGCCGCCGGGCGAACCGGTAACAAAGCTGAGTTTGCCATCGCGGAGGAGAATTGAGGGCGTCATTGAACTGAGCGGACGATGGCCGGGAGCGATGGCGTTGGCGTCGGATTGCATCAATTCGTAGAGTGCATTCGGAACGCCGGGCTGCGTGGTGAAGTCGTCCATTTCGTCATTGAGCAAGAAGCCGGCGGCGCATGCGACGTGGGAGCCGTAGCTGTCGTTCAAAGTGTAGGTGCTGGCGACCGCGTTTCCTGTGGCGTCGACCACAGAAAAGTGCGTGGTGTGGCGGCCCTCGCTGCGGCTCGGGGCGAGGTGTGGCGCAGAGGCGGCATTTGCGGAAGCGCCGCAGACATGCGGTGTGCCTGCGCTGACCGTTTTGCTGGGAGTGGCTTTTGCAGGATCAATCGATGCGGCACGCTCTTTGGCATAACAAGAGTCAGTCAGACCGGCCACTGGCACTTTGGAATAGTCGGGATCGGCGAGGTACGCGGCGCGGTCGGCAAAGACGCGGCGCATGGTCTCCGCAACGATGTGAACACTTTGCTGATCGTCCCAGCCTTTCAGCGGCACATCCTTCAACATGTTGAGTGCTTCGATGATCGCCACGCCGCCAGAGCTCGGCGGGGGAGCCGTCAATACCTCCCAGGAGTGGCCGCCGCTAGCGTACTTCGCGCGCAGGACTTCGCGGACTTTCGGCTTGTAGTTCGCAAGGTCCTCGAGCGAAATGATGCCACCGTTCTTGGCCATTTCGTCCGCGAGCAAATGCGCCGTTTCGCCGCGATAAAACTCACCGGCACCTTTCTCGGCGATGCGCTTGAGTGTGGTGGCAAGCTCTGGTTGCTTCAGCGTGTTCCCAGCTTTAAACATGCGGCCGCCGTTCAGAAAAATCTGTTTACTCGCAGGGAAAGCTTGCAGGCCGGGACTCTCTTCCTCCAATTCAGCGGCGAGTTTCTCGCTGACTACGAAGCCCTCTTCCGCGAGGCGAATGGCCGGAGCCATCACGTCGGCGAGCTTCATAGTGCCGTAGGTTTTCAGAGCCAATTCTAGGCCCGCGACGGTTCCGGGAACGGCGACGGAGCGATAGCCAATCACGGAAGCTTCTTCGTCGAGCTTGCCATCCTTGCCGAGATACATGTCGCGCGTGGCTTTGCCGGGAGCCGTTTCGCGATAATCCAAGAAAGACGTTTTGCCGTCCGCAAGACGGATGAGCATGAAGCCGCCGCCGCCGATGTTGCCCGCAGCGGGCTCGACAACCGCGAGAGCGAAGGCCGTCGCAACAGCCGCATCCACTGCATTGCCGCCGCGCTTCAATATCTCGACGCCAGCCTGTGATCCGAACTCTTCATCGGTTACGACCATACCGTGGGCGGCACGAACTGCTTGTTTGGGCCAGGCTTTGGGCGACGCGACCTGATTTGCAGGCTTCGATGCGGATTGCGAAGCTGCGGGCGGTCCCAGAAACGCGCTGCCGTTCAAGAAGGCTAAGCAAGACAGGAGAATTCTTTTTCGATTTTGGGTCATCACGGAAAGACACTAAGGGATTCGCAGAGGAGCGTCAAGGCGAGCTACAGCATGTGGAATGATGTTTCTTGGAGCCACGCGGGAATCCAAATCAGCCTAGATTCATGAATTTGTGCTTTAATCTCCGGCGCACACTTCCAGCAGAAGCCAGGAGAGCCTCATGAAATTCAGCCTGCGACCGTGGTTGCTGATTTGTCTGTTGCTCACCCTTTGGCTCGAGCCTCTTTTGGCGCAAAACGCGCCGCCCGCGGATCTTGACCCCTACGTGGCGCGAGTCCTAAAGACTTTTGATGTGCCTGGTCTGTCCGTGGCGATCGTTAAAGATGGCAAGGTGGTGATGGCGAAGGGCTACGGCGTTCGCAAACTGGGCGAGCCGGCCCTCGCGGATGAGAACACGCTCTTTGGCATTGGTTCCAACACAAAAGCGTTTACGTCGGCGGCGCTGGCGACGCTGATCGATGAAGGAAAAATCTCATGGGATGACCCGGTGTATGAGCGCCTTCCAGGCTTCCAGATGTACGACCCGTATGTCTCTCACGAAATGACGATTCGCGACTTGCTGACGCACCGGAGCGGCATGGGTCTGGGAGAAGGCGACTTGCTTTTCTGGCCGCACACCACATTCACACGCGCGGAGATCATCTACCGGCTGCGCTTCATGAAGCCTGCTTCCAGTTTCCGCAGCCGCTTTGCCTATGACAATTTGCTGTACATGACTGCGGGCCAGATCATCCCGGCGGTGACTGGAAAGTCTTGGGAAGACTACGTGCGCGAGAAAATTCTGCGCCCGCTGGGAATGAACACCACGAAGATGAGCAACGCCGATTTCAAGCCTGGCGACGACTACGCCTGGCCGCACTCGAGAGTCGACGGAAGGCTGCAATTCATCGAATTCGTGAACCTGGACAATGCCGGGCCGGCGGGCTCGATCAATTCATCGGCGGCTGAGATGGCCAAATGGGTTTTGCTTCAGTTGAACCATGGAAAAATTCCCGGGCGCGAAGATCGGATTTTTAGCGAAAGGCAGTCGCATGAAATGTGGAGCGCGCAGACCACCCTTCCCGCAGGTGAGAGGCAGGGGCCCCTTTCGGCTTTGAGCAGCAAGTTTGCCGCTTACGCCTTGGGCTGGGGGTTACGCGACTATCACGGCCGCAAGATGGTCGGTCACACGGGAGGTGTTTCGGGTTTCGTCTCGCGGGTCATGCTGGTTCCGGAAGAAAACCTTGGCGTGGTTATTCTCACGAACGCCGAACAAGGCGGAGCTTTCGACTCCATTCTTTTTCACATCTTGGACTCTTACTTTGGGCTTGCACCAACCGATTGGATTGCAGCCTACAAGAAGGAAGACGAGCAAACGGAAAAGGAAGCGGCCGAAGTGATGAAGACCCAGGAGGCAGGCCGCGCGGCCGATTCGAAGCCGTCCCTAGCGCTCGAGAAATACGCCGGCGTGTACACCGACCCCTGGTATGGTCCGGTTACGATTCGAATGGAAAGTAGCAAACTCGTCTTTACTCTCGACCACACGCCTAAAGCCATCGCCGACGTTCAGCACTGGCAGTACGACACTTTCCAAGCACATTGGCGCGACCGCACCATCGAAGATGCGTTTCTCACGTTTACACTGCGGCCGGATGGTTCGATCGACCACTTCACCATGAAGGCGGTCTCACCGCTGGCGGATTTCAGCTTTGACTATCAGGATCTGTACCTGACCCCGAAAAAAGAAGGGACCTCGGCGAGGAATTAGCGATGACTTTTATTCTTCGCTGAGGAATTCGACGGTTGGCGGTCCTGGGAGGAACCCGGCCTTGGTGCCGCGCAGAATCAATTCTTTCACGGCTTGCTTGCCCTTTTCGCCGTACCCGAGCGTCCATTGGTTGACGTACATGCCGACAAACTGGTCGGCAAGTTCGGTGTCCATCTCGCGCGCAAATTGCATGGCATAGTTCAGCGCTTCTTCGCGATGTTCCAGCCCGTAGGAAACGCTGTCGCGAATGGTTTTCGCGATTTGGCGCCCAACCTCTGGCCCCAGTGCGCGCCGAACGGCGTTGCCACCCAGCGGAAGAGGCAGGCCGGTTTGCTCTTGCCACCAAATGCCAAGATCGATCACCTTGTGCAAACCCTTTTCCGGGAAGAAGAGTTGTCCTTCGTGGATGAGCAAGCCAGCTTCGACAAGATTGTTCTGGACGGCATCAATGATCTTGTCAAAGGGCATGACTACGGGCTCAAAGTTCGGCTCGAAAAGTTTCAGCGTGAGATACGCGGAAGTCTTTAGGCCAGGAACAGCAATGCGCTTGCCCGTGAGTTCCTGGTGCTTCACGGCTTTTGTCGAAACGACGATGGGACCGTAGCCTTCACCGAAGCTGGCGCCGCAATCGAGAAGAACATATTTGTCGCGAAGCCCGGGGTATGCGGCAAAACTAATCGCCGTGACGTCATACGTTTCAGCGAGCGCCGCTTCGTTGAGCGATTGAATGTCCGAAAGAACGTGTGTGTATTTGTAACCGGGCGTGGAAAGTTTGTGCGTGGCCAGCGCGTAGAACATGAACGCGTCGTCGGAATCTGGCGAATGCGCCAACTTGATTTCGATGGGAGCTGTTTCGGTCTTCGAGGCTGCTTGTTGGCCAGGCATGGGCTGGTGATTCCTTTTCTTACGCGGCCCCGGCCATTTCCGGGACTAGTTCCGTTGCGAATTCGATAGCATCGGGGACCATGCAATGCGATCCCGCTTTGACCAATTTTCCCGACCCTTAATTCTCCGATAGCTCCCCTGTTGCTTGGAAACCTCTCGGAGAGCGTAAGGAAATGTGCGCGTCGCAAGGGCTTGCGTGACGCCGGGCCAGGCAATTTCTAACCGAGAAAGCGTAGCATAGTGCAGGCAGCCGCGACAATGTCACCCGGAGGTCAAGAATCTCTTTGCACAACCTTCCAAAAGACGAAAGAAAAGCGTTAAAAGGTCTTAGGAATCGAAGAATAGCACCGGTATTTCAAAACGCCCGCCAGCGGCAAATGGACAGGCACTCTCACTGCAAAACCTGACCGGAAGGTCAACGTAACGGATTCGGAGAGTACCGCACTAGGGAAGGCTCGAAGCGCTGCTCACACCGTGGCCTACTGAGGCTAGCCCACACCGGCCCTCGAAGTGAGGACATCATGAAATACAAATGGCTCATTATTGGAGCAGCAGGAATCAGTATTTTGCTTGGTACTGCGGGAGCCGCTGCGCGTTCCTACAATCCCCTCAAGTGGATCAAGGGGAGCCCACGGTTGACAGCTAATGAGCAGCTCGCTGCGAACAAAGAGGAAGAACGAAAGCTGACGCTGCAATTGCAGGCGCTGCTGCCGCCAAAAACAACTCTAAGAGAAGCATGCAGCGGATTCTTAAGCTTGCAAGATTGTGTCGCTGCGCTCCACGTGAGCCGCAACTTGAAGATCAAATATAACTGTCTGAAATGGGACATGACCGCGGCGCGTCCCAGCGGTGACGTGAAATCGTGCGAGACCCCACCGAGAAACAAGGCATTGCCGCTGAGTAAAGCGATCCGCATGCTCAACTCTGATGCTGACGCCAAGGCAGAGGCCAAGAGCGCAGAGAGACGGGCGCGCGAGGATATCAAGGACGCCAGCTCCTAAGCGATAAACGCGAACCCACGGCGCTATCGACAAGGAAGCGTCAGCAGTTTTCCTCTCAGCGTGTTTTCGCGTCGTGTTACAGCGAGGACACCATGCGGGCGATGGCGTCGTCGAAAGTCGCTTTTCCATCCAGGTACGGCTGCCAGAACCGTTGCAAGAGCTCGAGGTAATTCTTCCAGCCGCGCTGGTACAGACCCTCGCGAACGGCATAGGCGCTGTAGTCGTTCTTCGCGACGCCGTTACTCTTATCGCCTTGACTTGCTGGAGAAGAAGTCAGCACAGTGCGGATGACTTCCCCGGTGGTGTAGAAAACCAGAGCGTGCCAGAGATCCCGGGGAATGGGTTTGTCGCGCTGGCGGCATTCGCGGATGATGGCCGTCTGCACCTGCTCGGCAATCCCGTGCGAACCTTCATGGAAAAGGACCTCGAGCGCCTGGGGTCCCTGATTGCGAGGATCCAAACTCGAGATGGTGACGCGCAGCGGATCAACCGTGGTGTATGCCCCGGCCCAATTGGCATAGCTCACCACGTCGACGCGGATCTTTTCATGCGGCCAGCGCGTCTGGTAAATGTCGGCAAGACGCTCGGAAAGGCCCACGCCTTGTTCACGCACCAGCGGGGCCACTTGCAGAATCCACCGCCGGTTCGCCTGATCATGCTCGGGCCAAAGATGCGCGCGATAGACGGGAGCTGCCGCTTCCAAGACTTGAGTCAGGTTGGGAGGCAAGCCCGCGTCGCAGAATTTGCGCTTTCTGCCGGAGAGCTCATCACAATCCTCGAAGTCGCCGAGCTGGTCCTTCAACTGAATCAGTTCCGTGGTGAACAGGAGATCCTTGTTCGCGTAATTAGCGGCGTAGTAGGCGACGGCATCGTCCCACGCTTTTTGTTCCGGCTCAGTGAGTGGGCCTTTTCCAGCTAGAACTGTCTTCGCGGACGGAGCCGGCTTGGCAGCGTTTGCGTCGCGCGAGGTGGATGCTCGGCGCTGTCGCGCTTCCTGGTAGAGCGTGTGATGAAGATTGATCCAAAACCCGCTATGCAGTTCGAAAACTGGCAGTGGCGTCACTGTCCAACTGGTTTGCGGCTGCGCCGCGATGCGCGCGGTTAGAAGCAAACAAAGTGCCAGCAGCAGGCAGGGGAAAGGAGGTCGTAAGTGGCGCACCATAATTGGTCGCTCGATAGTAGCGCCAAGTACACGCAAGCACAAAACCGGGGAGGTGATATCTGCTTTGATCAGGAGGCTCTACTCAACTTTCGGATCCCTCTCGCTGCCTACGGCGCCCTGGCGGTCCGCCGCATGCAGAACACCATGCGAATCGCGGAAGAAGGAACGCCGCCCCGTCCGTCCATAGCGGAGCGGTGTCGCCGACAATTCATATTTTGCGGGAGCGCCGACATCGCTGGCCCCGGCGATGACATAACGGAAGGTGTAGCCAGTCTTGGCGCCTTTCGCGAGGTCCGCGTCCAGCAAGCCCGCAGCTTCAAGGCCCGGTTTGCCGCGCGCGGACGAAGTAAGATTCGTCAAAGACTCGGGAAGGCGCAGATATTTGTTCCGGTAGGATTCGATGGCAGAGGCAATGGTTTTCAGAGACTCGAGAGCGCTTTTTTCCGTCTCTTCGATTTCGGCTTCATCCCACTCCGTTTCGAGCGCCGGAAGATCGAGAAGAAGAACCCCCAGAGAGAGTAGCTTCCATTCTCCCTCCTCGCGCACCAGGCCCATGTTGACTTGGCGCGCGCTTGTCCCGGCCGAGTCTGTGACGTCACGGAGCTCCATCGGCATGAACGCGACGTTATCGTGGATTTCCGCGCCACCGATTTGCATCTCCGTGGTGGCGCCCGGCGTTTCGCAGCGCACGATGGGACGGCCGGAAGGGTTCGCGGAAATCGTGGCTTTGCCCGGTTCATCCAGAAGCACGAACCGTTTCATGAGCGCGACGCGAGCGGCCGGCGTCAGGCGAGAAAAGGAATCCTGGTTGCGAACCGTGAGGAACCGAATGAATTCCACCTGATTCTGGGAACAAGCCGCGGCTAATGCGTTGCTCAGGGCGCCGCCGGGTCCGCTCTGCACAGATGCACTGGGCGAGCTTGCGGGGTTGGGTTCTGGCTTCGAGGTCGATTCTTGCGAGTAGCAATTCGCAGCGGTAAGCAAAAAACCGCAGAGTACGAAGAGAATGCGGTTCCGATATTTCATCTTGCTCACATCATTTTGCCCACGTACATTCCAAGCGGTTCTCGTTTAATCCTTCGCGGCACTCAGTATGGCGCCGAGATTTTGCGTGAAGCTTGAGCGCGGCAGCACTTCGTTGCAGCCAGCGGCTTGCGCTTGCGCGGCAAGTTGCGTCTGCACATGCGACACGAATCCCAGGACCCGAACGTCTTTGCTCGCCTGACGCACCTTCTCGATGGCCTGCAAGGGCTGGCTGCGCGCGTTCAGATCTACGATCACAAGTTTTGGCGCACTCTCCATCAGGCCTAGCAGCGCGTCGCCATTTGTCGCTACCTTCACTTCCACGCCGAGATGCTTGGCGGTTTCCGCCAGCTTCATCTGGAAAAACAAATCATCCACCAACGCCACGACTCTTCCCATATTCTCCGTCCCTATCCTTTGCCACTCGTCATTATGCACTACTTCTTCATTCGACGAAGATTGCGGGTAAACTGATCATCTGTACGGGAGGTTCCTCATGCAACCCGCTACCGCCAGCGAGATTCAGCCAGCTATTTCGCTCCTAGGAAAGACGCCGCAACTTCTCGAAACGCTGCTTGGAGACTTGCCGGACGACCTTTTGCGGTGGAAACCGAAGCCCGACCGCTGGTCCATCTCCGAAGTGCTGGCTCATCTCGCGGCTCTCGAGCAGGTTTACACCGAGCGCGTTCGTCGAATGGTGGCCGAAGATTCTCCCGCGCTTGCGAAATACGATTTGGATGGCGCTAAGGCGCGAGAAGACTATTCCCACGGTTCTGGCACTGAAAACCTGGCGAATTTCATACAAACTCGTCGTTCAACTCTGGCAATGCTGGCGGGACTGCCAGCCTCTGCCGGCCCGCGCGTCGGCGTCCATTCCGAACTTGGGACAATCACCCTCGCCCATGTGCTCCACGAATGGGCCAATCACGACCTCGGCCACCTGCGGCAGATCGAAGAACTCTACCGCGCGCACGCATTTCACCCGAATTCCGGCCCGTTCATGAAGTATTCCAATCCTCAGCCGTGAGCGCGACCACCTCTTCCGAAGAAGCGCAGCTTGCAGCCAGCGGGCCGCGTGACGTCACGTTGTACTCGCGCCCGGGATGTCATCTTTGCGAGGAAGCAAAGGCCGCCATCGCACCGCTGCTCCGAGAGTTTGGAGCCGCACTTCGCGAGGTCAACATCGACGAAAATGCCTTTTTGCGAGAGCGTTATGGATGGGACATCCCGGTCATTTTCATCGGCAGGCACAAAGCCGCGAAGCATCGCGTCGACCTTGCCCAGTTTCGCCGACAACTGCAAGAAGCTGGATCGCAATGAATCCCCGACTGCGATTGCGCAGAGAAAAGCAGCGATTCTGGGCGGCAGCTAGTGCCCGCCCTCCGGGCAATGCGCGCCAACCGTTTCGTCCGGTACGTCGCCCTTCCGCCCCCGCACGCGGTCGTAAACACTCACCTGGCTTACCGAACCGAGCGCTTCGTTGTAAAAAGTCGGCACACCGAGCGCCGTACGCAGCTCTTCGTTGAACTTCCGAAGGTTTTGCAAATGCGACGCCAACGCCGGAATCTTCAATCCATCATCGGTGAGCAAAAACTTCTGGTAGCCCGCGTCCCACAAACGCGTGAACTGGCCCTTCAGCATGATCGTGGGCGAGATGGTCATCTGATAGCGCTCGTCGGGGCCTTTACGGAATTCGGCGCCGCAGCCGTATTTCTCGACGCGAACCACGCCGCGCGTGCTGCCTACGGCAAACCCCAACGCCGCCAAGCTCTCGATTGCTTTCGGTGAGAATCTTTCTTCGACCTTCCACATGGCTGATTCAGACTAACGATTGCACGCGTTTCTGTAAAGTGTGGGAAAGCCCAAGTCCAAGGCAGCCCCAACGTATCCCCACGCTAGGCGTCGGCATCCAATTCGGAGTAAAATGGTCGCATATCCTCCCCA
>Ga0066682_10000449_pt1 | contig 12970 bp, 8 predicted proteins | sample GraSoiAngelo_131_FD_65628 | JGI IMG/M metagenome (GOLD analysis project Ga0066682, IMG submission 65628) | Grasslands soil microbial communities from the Angelo Coastal Reserve, California, USA - 14_0929_02_30cm | ecosystem: Environmental > Terrestrial > Soil > Grasslands | place: USA... | reverse complement strand
GGGTACCCGGCGTTCGAGAGCATCCGAATAATTTGTAAATTGTAGTAATAGTCTCCAAGTAGGAGTACTCTCTCGGCACATAAAGAAAATGCGATCATTGTTGTTCAAGCATCCTAGTGGTGCTTGTGGCGTCGAGAGTTTTCACTCCATGTCCTCAGTGACTTTCGCCAACCAGGAGCACGGAGGTGTGAGCGCGAGCAATGTCTCAATCTGAGGCTCTTGGGCGGTGTTTTGCCAGCCAAACGGTCCAGAACCCTCCTGAAGTGATCCTACGGGGATCGAGCAGATCATTAGCGGACTTTGCCTTACAACCTTTATTCTGGAGCAAGCTGGTCATATAAACCTTGAACCTCTGCAACCATACGCTGGAAACCAAACCGGGAAAGGACGAAGGCTCGTCCCCGCATCCCGATTTCCTGACTTACATATTCATCCGCAAGCGCGCGACAAATCCCTTTCGTCAACGCCTCGCAATGGCCGGCAGAAACCAAGAAGCCTGTTTCGCCATCTGTGATCAACTCCCCGGTTCCGCCCACTGCCGTGGCGACTACCGGTGTAGCCGCGGCCATTGCTTCCATGACTGAATTCGGTAATCCTTCGCGCAATGAAGCGAGGACAGCCAGATCAAAGGCCGCATTAAGGCCCGCTGCATCGGCACGCCAGCCCAGCAAATGAACGTGAGCAGCAATACCGAGCTGCAAGGCCTGATTCTGGATCTCCTCCCGCAACTCGCCGTCGCCCACAAGGACGAAATGCACTCTAGGATGATCGCGTAAGATTCCCGGTGCAGCCTGCATCAGATAGCGATGGCCTTTGACAGGCCGGAGATTGGCGACGATTCCGATCAGCCTGGCGCTTTTTTCAATTCCAAGTTCAAGGCAAAGAGCATCGTGACTGAGGCGGCGAGTGAGTCCAAGTGCCGCCTCATTCTTTAGGGGCTCGCAAAGTCGCAGCCCGTTTCTGACGACAACAAGCTTCTCTGGAGGAGCACTTCCGGCGAGCACGATCTGATCACGGATTGCTTCTGCGTTAACCAGCACCCGATGTGCAAGTCGAATAATGAAGCGTTGTCCCCATTTGTGAACCAGCCGGTCGGACAGACGCAGGTTGCGCTGGCTCACGATCACCCGAGTGCCTGTCAGCCTGCCGGCTACCACACCGATCATTCCGCTGTAGAACTCGTGAGTGTGGATGATGTCAATTCGCTCAGCAGTCAGAAGGGCACAAAACCGCTTGAGCTGCCGTATAGCATTCGCGTTGTAAAAGCTGCTCAGGGGAAATTCTGGAATGGCCGGGAAACGATCTTCGATCTCGCGGTAGAGCGGTCCTATTCTGCGCAGGGCAGCAATTTTGACGTCGTAACGCGTTGGGTCTATCCGCTTCAGCAACTCGACGGCCTGTCGTTCGGTGCCACCGCCCTCGAAGCTGTAGATCAGATGAAGAATGCGTGGCCGGCGGCGCTCTGAACAACACTTTCTGTTAACACTGTTGACGCGCCATTTTTCGAGCAGATTCAAACTCATCGAATGCTCACTTTGCCGCAACCTCGCTTAATGCTGCCTCAGTCATTTCTCTGCGGTCTTCTCGAAGCTGCTGATATGTTTTGACAAGAGCACGCAGACGGGCGTCTGGAGAGAATTGGTCGAAGACAATGGCACGAGCGTTCGCTGCCAGCTCCAGAGCGCGTGGTCTATTCTTGATGAGTTGTGCCATGGCTTCACCCATGGATTGCGGGTCGCCTGGCGTCACCAGCAAGGCGTTTTCGTTGTGCGTCACTATCTCGGGCACCCCTCCGACTGCCGTAGCGGTAATTGGCAGCCCGGTGGCCATCGCTTCAAGCAACACGTTTGGCGAGCCCTCCGTGTGCGAAGGTAGAGCGAAAAGATCAGCGGCAGCGTAGTGCCCCGCGACGCGGGGCACTTGCCCCGCGAATACGATCTGCTCGCTTACATGGTGCGCGGCGGCAACTTTTTCGATCCGCTTTTTTTCAGGGCCGTCGCCAACAATCACCAATTTAGCTTTTAATTGAGGATGGCAAGCTCGCAGGTAAGCCAAAGCCACAACCAAGTCGGCGTGGCCCTTTTCACGTGACAACCGCCCGACGGTCAAAATCATCGACTCGTCATCAGCAATTCCAAGGCTCGTTCTGACCGCACGCTTTTCCTCTCCGCTCACTCTAGACCAGTCCGGATGGATCGAATTGTGGACGACGACGATTCGTTCAGGCGAAACGCCGCGTCGCTTCATCTGGTTCACGAACGCCTGGCTTACTGTAATCACCCGAGCTGCTTTGCGCAGCGACCAGTAATCGAGCTGGTTGTAAAGGTGCATCTTTACATCGGTAGCCGTGTAACCGTGGTGAAAAACTGTCCAGGGATACCGTCGCCCTAACCCGGACAGCCGCAGCAGGAAGTGTGACTTCAAGTTGTGAGTTTGAACAATGTCGGGCGAATGCCGTTCGACGACGCGGCGCAGTTGCTCGATCACTCGAACGTCAAAGCGGCATCGCTCCGGTATGACTATCACCTCGATACCAGCAGCACGTACGGCGGAAATAAACGGATTGGGAGATGCCGCTTGAGTCGTGGCGCGTGCGCGGCCTTCTTCTGGCCACCCGCTTCGGCAGTAGGTAACGATCGAAGTCTCAATGAGGGGAGCCTCCGCCATGGCGTGCGCGCGTGCGCATTTGCAGAATTCAATCAGGTTCCGAGCCGGGCCTGTTACGGTCACAGCTTCAATAATTGCAAGTAGCCTGATCGTCGAAGAACAGGTCACTGCTCGCCTCGCTTTATAAAGGACAGAAACTGTTTCATGACTTCCAGAATCGGCCTCCGTCTGATCACGGCTGATGGTTCATATGGCAAGCCGAACGCGGTTTGTGGACTACGTTTGAGGCCGAGGCGACTCGGGGAGTACGGTTTCTGGAATTGTTCACTAAAGCCATGCATTACTCTCTTCGAAACCGAAGGAGCATTCGCATCTCCTGTGCCGGACACCGCTACTTGAGACGGGGCTGAAATCAAGGGCCTGTCCATTGCGGGTGTTTCTAATACATAAAGATCCGAGTACTCTGCTGGACGCGAATCGTACCCCTGGTTCGACGCCCACGCCACTCTTAGGCCATCCCAGCTTGCCGAGGGCTTCGGCTGGAAAAAGTAACCTCCAGAATCACAGGGTAAGCAATTCAACTCCCGCGAGCGGTGATGTGCTAATCGTTGGACTGTATAGGGCGCGACTACATCGACCATGATGATTTCTTGTTTATAAGGTTCCCAAGGTCCCATATCGGTAAAAGTGTCGTCGATCCAATCCATTGAAATGTAACACCAATCCTGATTGGGTCCTTTCGTCGCACAGGAGTAATGGTCGGCGCCGCCGTTCCAACCGGTGTCGAGCAACATTACGTTGTCAGCTATCTGCTTGTTAATGCCCTCTTGAGTATCTCCGGTTTGAACCAAAGTGATATCCACTCTCATGACAGCCGATATGTCGTGACACTCCGAAGTAATGAAATAATCCTTTCCATTGGTGGCGGAGATAAGGTCACCGTGATCACCGCACAGTGTCCAGAACAAGACACCCGAGCTCGATAGGCTCCGAGCTACATGGTTGATAGCGAATGAATAGTGGTTTGGCCTGGTGCTGAGGACAACATAGTCCCCACTCGGCGTAATTCCCACCCAACCATCGTTCAGGTCGTTGGCATCAATGCCGAGTGTGGTGACATCGATGCTACCCGCATAGATGGTGTCCGTTTGCTTATCCCAAACGTGAATTCTCTTGCCGTAGTTAACTAGGAAATAGCGACCCGTTCTATCCATCCAGTCGACAGAACCGCCCAGGCTTTCCAGTGCAGCCGGAAACGTCTTCACCGTCGACGAAACACGAGTTTGGATATTGAACTGGAGCAGTGAAGCGTCACTGTAGTAATACCAGACACTGGGATTTACAGGATCGAAAGAAGCATCGAATGGTTCATCGCCACTCGGAATATCGGACCTGAAGACAACGCCGTTACTTGCATCAATAACGTCAATCCGGTCTTCTGCGACGTTTGCGAACAGTGTGCTATCGGCATTCCACCAGCCATTCTTTTCATAGATACCACTAGGAGCGTTACGTGGGTACAGGTTACTAATCCTCCGGATGGTGGAGCCAAAGACTGGATCCACATACGTCTGACCGAGTGCCGGAAAACCGGGGGTGCCGGGCTTAAACGTGGCGTATGCGTACAGGCCGCTCGTCGGTGGTAGATGACTTACAGAATCCGTGATTGGAGTACCATTCACCACCACGGTAACGTCAGCGTTCGAGCTTAGTAAACCGTCCGTTGCGGTCAGCCGCAGCACATAGGCGCCGGGAGCCGAGAACACTGCCGTTGTGCTCAGCGCACTTGCTTTGCCGAATGCCACGGTTCCTGGGCCACTCACCTTGCTCCATGTCACTGTCAGCGTGCCCCCCAACGGTAAACCATCATCTGTCGCGGTTCCCGTTAGACTTGCCGCAGTGAGCAACGTGACGGCCTGGTGCGAACCCGCGCTGACGACCGGTGCCTGGTTTTGCCCAGTCACTGTGATCGTTACGTTGGAACTGGATGACAACACACCGTCACTGGCAGTTAACCGCAACACATACGTCCCCGCCACCGAAAACGTTGCGGTCGTGCGTAACGAACTCGGGTTGCCGAATATCACAGTCCCCGGGCCGCTTACCAAACTCCAAGTCTCCGTCAGCTTTCCCACGGGCAGCCCGTCATCCGTTGCTGTTCCAGACAGGTTTGCGGAGGCCGGGAATGTGATCGTCTGATTGGGACCCGCGCTCACAACGGGCGGTTGATTCACTGGCGACAGATTTACCGTGATCGTCGTATCGGCTGATGAGGACAAGTCGCCGTCACTAGCAGTCAAACGCAACACATACTGCCCAGCCGCTGAAAATGTTACCGTTGTATACCCGGCATTCGGATTGCTAAATATTACCGTCCCCGGACCGCTCACCTTGCTCCAGGTCACCGTCACCGTGCTCCCCTCCGGCAATCCATCATCCGTCCACGTTCCATACAGTTGCGCAGACGCCGGCAGTGTGACTCCCTGATTTGGACCCGCGCTCACGATGGGCGCTTGATTCGGCGGATACACTGTGATCGTCACATCTGCCGAGGAAGTCAACTCCCCGTCGCTTACCGTTAACCGCAACACATAAGTTCCAGCCACCGAAAACGCTGCACCTGTGTTAAGCGCATGGGTGCTGCTGAATGTCACTGTTCCCGGGCCGCTCACTTTGCTCCAGGTCACCGCCAAGGTGCTTCCTTGTGGCAATCCGTCATCCGTCGCCGCTCCAGACAGGTTTGCAGTAGCCGGTAACCGGACCGTCTGGCTAGCTCCGGCAAGCACTACCGGAGGCTGATTCACAGGCCTGTCGGCTAGAACTAGAACAGCATTGCTCAGGCCGCCTCCCGGTGTAAGATTCATTACAGTTACAAGTCTGAAGGCACTTTGTGACGAAGGGACCGTGGCAATGAGCGTGCTTTGGTTCACGTAAGTGGTGTCGACTGGCGAGCTATCAACCTGAACGGTTGAAGAAGGAACGAAACCTAGTCCCCCAATAGTAATCCGCGTCTGAACGCCCAGCCGAGCAGAACCCGAAACGATACTTGAAATGGAGGGCGCGGGGTTCGCCACGGCGAAATCCAGTTCGTTTGAAGCGATCCCGTCGCCGGTTGAGCCGAACACTCCGTATGGAGTTATTTCGGTTCGGCTGATGTTGGAGACTGCCAACTGATGAATGCCCGGCACCAACTGGCTTCCCTGGAGCGACAACCTCAGTTGTGTTGAGTCAACGAAGGCCGGGGTGATAGCCACACCGTCGTAATAGACGACTGAGTCGCGGTTGAAACCGGTACCCACCACGCTCACGGTCACGAACACTTCGCCGACCGGGACAGCTGACGGCGTGATTGCCGTAACAACCGGCGTCTGGGTTGAATCGACCAACGTGAACACCAGGCCATTCGAGATGGCAGAGCCGACGCCAACAAATACTTTTCCAGTTACTGCACCGTGTGGCACGGTTACTTGTAAATTCGTCGCCGTGGCACTCAAGACATTTGCAGTGACATACGTGTTTTCCGTGCCCTCAAACATCACTGCATTCTCCCCCGGTTTAGGGCTAAATCCAGAACCAGAGATGGTGACGGTCGTCCCCGATACGCCGGAGGACGGGCTGAGACCGAAAATCTTTACACTGTCGCCCGGACCGGAGGGCATATCCGCCACCGCGAATATTGAGAAGTGGCTTACATCAGCCGACGCGGCCCGACCGGACGGACTAATGAGCGCAACAAATTCACTCCGTTCGTACTGGCCCGATGAAGGCTGCAAGGTCAACATCGGCAAGACGGAATTAGGGGGAAGCGGAGAATCCAGCGGAAACGTTATCCTGACAGGGATACGTAAATTGGCACCGATTGGCAAAGCTTCTACCGCTCCTGCGATCCGCTCGCCCGATGACGGTGTAGGAAGATCTGAAGGGCTGACAGACTTTATTTCGACGACGGTGTCGGCGCTCAATGCATGAGGAGGAACGGCAATGTAAGCAGAACCATCCGGCATCACCACGCTAGCCCCATCACGAGATGACACCTTACGGCCGACTTCTTGGGGCCATAACATCGAACCCTGAGCCGGCACACTCGCTAGCACGCTGAGCGAATCGGTTCCAAAGACCTGGAGTGCAAGAACAGGATGAGATGCCGTCACATGCACACTTCCGCCGAGTTGATTGGCTGTGGCTGGCGACAATTCCCGAAGCAATCGAGACAGGCGTTCACCTGGTCTTAGCAATAGAGCTGTAGAAGCGACATGGCGGCCATCATGGTCAAGCGTATCGACTGTTACAAGCGCCGACTCATTGTTAGCGTTAAGAAACGCAAGCCCTGTGTAATACCCAGCTCCTTCGGCAACCTGAGAGAACCATAGGTCAGAATAGCCCTGTCCTTGAGCGGTCACTGCGGACAATAGAACCCCATCGGTCGTTCGGAACTCGAGGTAACCATTCAAACCGCTGCCGCTGCCCAGTATTTGATATTGAATGTAACCGGTGATCAAGTTGTCTCCCGAAAACCTGAACATCTGGTCAACGCGCTCTTCAATCCGCCCGCTGTTTGGAATCGATCGCTCCACCGTGACCGATAATGGCGTATTCGACTGATTACTCGAGTCCAGAAACTGAGCCGTGATGCGTACGTTCTGAGTCTCGACACCGAAGTTCACCAGCACTAGCGTCGAGTAGTAACCGCCCTGGCTCGCAAAGTGAGGCAGATAGCCCGTTCGAAGCCTGGAAGATTCCTTCATGGCATTCAGCACGGCGATATCGGAACCGTACCTATACATTTCCAAGCCCACCAGGACATCGCGCTGGGGCAAATCAATCGTCTCTACAACGGCATAACCATCAAAGGCTTCCAGATCCCCAAAAAGATCACGCACGGAGCCGGAGAACGCCGCATATGCAGGCAACGGGAAATAGCCTCGCGATACGAGACGACCGCTGTTTTCAAACAATGAGACAGCGACTCGTCTGATTTCCTTGTCACTCGTGTTGATCCAGGTAAGCCGATTGGCCAATGACGAGTCGGAAGACACCTTGGGAAATATGAGCTGGTTTGAAGGAGCCGTTGTCAGTGCGTCCCCATCAAGAAAATTGAGACCCGAGTCGAAAAGCAGAAAAAATCCCAACACGTCAGGCGAAGATAGCTGCACCTCCACCCAGCCTTCGGATATCCCCGCACCGAATATTTCCACAGCGCGCAACGCCGTTTGGCTCTGAGGCGGTAGGCTGAGTGTTTTCGGGTTTGTAACGCTGGGACCCTGAATGAGAGCACCACTGTAACTTCGCGCTGTCAATATTGCAGTTGCCGGTTCCAGGGTGGGGTTCGACAACGCTAGTCCCGAATCCATGCCGGCACTCCCGCCGGACACCGGCATGTACAGTGTGCGCACCTGTGCCGATCCAGTCGCTGGGAGAATTGCCAGTAGAACGGGCGCAACCGTCATTAGAGCCGACAGGTTTCGCCAATTAAAAATAAAACGCAAGCCTCTTCCTCTTTCCTTCTTTCTTCCACGATTAACTCTGGCCCATTGCAGCCTATTGCCATATGGCCGCTACAAACCGGCTCGGCTTTGCTGTTCGATATTGCGGCCAAAGGGGAAGTAAGATCGAATGCACCCAAAGCGCTCTCGGATCCACCTTCTTTGACTGTGTGGGACTACTGTGTGATATAGAGTTCCGAGCACCTGCCGAGTTCTCACCTGTGCGACATAAATTCGCGACCGAATACCTGGATGCAACAGTTCCAGTTCAATCGCCTCCCTTGTCATATCCGACCATTGATCTTTGTAAGCCGCTCCTCCTCCCATGAAGTCGAAAGCATTGATATCCTTTGATTCAATGCAGTCTCGAATGCAAAGTCTCAGCATTACTCGGCCAAGACTGAGTTTGGCGTAATCCGGATCAAACCCACTTTGAAAATAGTGTGCGACGCCGTAGTCAACGAACGCCACAAGAGCCGCACGGCACTTCCCATCAACGACGAGTACCCAGAGCCGCAGCCGCCGATCCGTTAGGCTGAAACGGATCGCCTCTCTCATGAAGCGTTCAAATTCGGACATCGCGAATGAACCAGTCCCACCTTTAGCCTGCCAGCGGGCCTGGTGCAGACGCACCAAGTCATCCGTCACTCGGTCCAAATCTTCAGGCATATCGACGAGACGGAATTCACACGTGTGTTCCCTGAAGAGCTTTCGGCTGAGACGATCAATGTTTCGACGAAGGTGGTCGCCACTCATTCTCGATCTCACAGCCTCCCAGGTAGACCGGGTATCCACATAATTGGAACGGTCGCAAACCTTAGAGAGCACTCTCGCACCCAGCGCTTTCTGGAAATAGGGTAGTACCTTCGACTCGGCGGGGATATTCCAGAGCCAGAGCCGATCCCAATCATCGTTCTGCCGCAGGAAACCGGCAATCGTCTCTGCTACTGCCTGTTCATATCCCTGACGTGACACGATATCGAGGTATTCACTAGTCTTGACGGAAACCCCTGTGCCAAGAAACATCACTTCCTTCAGACGTGAAAAACCTCCCGTCCGCCGCCAGTAGAAGGGGGCCACTCCAAACAACGCGCCGTATTCGTCGCTACAGGTAATGAGGAAAAGACGGCTTTGGGGCGGCGCGTAGGTGCGCCACCAAAGTCGGTTCCAGGCCCAGCGAAGGAAGAAGCAGCACTGTTCGCTGTGGTTTAGCAGTTCATCCCATCTTTCGCGGATGGAATCAAATTGCGTGTCATCAGTCAGCAGTTCAGCGTGTAAAGACACAGACAATTCGGTGGTCGTTGTACTCATGTATCCTCACGCATCTGCTGCTGTGGTCTAAGGTCGCCACCGCTGGAATATCGTTCTTTAAAAAAAGGAAGTACTACTACCATATCCATTCATTCAGTCGCTCGTAACTATCGCGGCACACCGACATTCAGGTTCATGCGCAACGCCAACAGATGGTCGACAAGTTCGGCAATTCTTGCGACGGAACGCAATTGATCAAACTCAATATCCTTGAAAGTGATGGTGATTCCGAAGGTTTCTTCTATGTGCATTATCAACTCAACCAACGTCATTGAATCCAGAATGCCTGTCTCCAGTAGATCAGTATCGACAGAAGGTACGTCTACCTGAACTTTTTCAATGAGTGTCAGCATGATTTGCTCGCAAACCCAGTCTCTTTGCATCATGTTCCTCCTGCTCTGTGGCAATTCATCGCAACAACGCGCGGCCCCTCCCTGTGGGAATAATTAATTCTTCAGTGACCTCTGTCACCCACGCCGCAATCTTACGTGCAGCAGGTGGACGGTATACGGTATCCCTTTATCTGTTTCCAATTGCGCTATTGCTGCCTTCAACTCACCGTCACAGTCACCTCTAACTGACTGAGAAATGTTGACCAACTGTCCCTCGATTCGGACCCACCAACTCCAGTGGCCATCCAGAGTATCGTTATACGTATGATAGGACTCCGTAACAGTAAGCCCCTGTGACCCAAGAACCTTGCGGAAGAGCGTATACGTCTGCTCCACTGTCAATTGTTTACGCAACGAGGCTGCCCTAACCATCATTTCCGGCGTCATGTATTTGAAGAATATGGGCGTGGTTTTCTGAATGAATTCCCGTCCGTTATACCGCCCGATGAAAGTTAGATCCATTTCACCGGAGGGTTTTAGCACACGCGCAAACTCGTTAACCGCTTCGGCAGGATCAGTGGTCCAATGAAATGCCAAAATGCTGTACAGGTAATCCACCGATCGTACCTGTAGTGGCAAGCTTTCAAAGGTCCCATCAAGTATTCGGACGTTAGGATACTGAGCCGTGCGAGCAATCGCTATCTCTCGCATTTTCGTGGCGGGTTCAATACCGATGAATTCCACTTCCGGCGAATCGTGTGATGCGAGTTGCGCCAGTTCACGACCTACGCCGCATCCCACATCGACCACAACCTTGTATTTTTCCTGAAGCGTTATGAGGCCAAGGGAGTGCTTTGTAACACGACCCCAGCAGGAATTGGTGTTGCCGAGACTATCGTATTCGTCGGCCAATCGAGAATAGGTTTCAACGACTTGGTTCATTTCCCTTGCCCTTCGACCAAAGACCGAATCATGGTCTGAGTTCCATCCTCACAGAACTGTTGCTTGAGTTGCGGGCGATCAATCTTACCGTTCCCATTCTTTGGCAACCTTTCAAAACTCTTCCAACGCGACGGCAACATATAACTCGGTATGATCTTGCTGAGTGCGCCACGTAATTGGCTTGCCGAAACAGCGACGTCTGGAAGGGGAACATACGCGGCGCAGATGGTGATGCCGTCGAATCCACCGGTTTCGACCCCAACTACAGCGACCTCTGCGGTTTGGTTAAGAGAATTCAAGGCGGACTCGATCTCACCGAGCTCGATACGATAGCCTCGGCTCTTGACCTGTGAATCGGCTCGGCCGATGTAGTAAACGAGTCCGTCATGGCCGATTCGGGCAAGGTCTCCCGTCTTATAGATCCGGTGACCTGAATTGGGAGTTGCCGGATGCGGCAAAAACACCGCAGTCGTTTTTTGCGGGTCTTGCCAATAGCCCGGGCTCAAGCCGACTCCGCCAATGTAAAGATCACCAAGTTCTTCGGCGCAAACCGGTTGCAACGCTTCATTCAACACAAGCAATTCCTCTCATTCGCACGCCGTTCCGATTGGAATCGGCGCACTTTCGTCTACAGGGCATCCAGGAACCGTGTAGTAGCTGCTGGCGATGGTTGCTTCAGTCGGACCATAGAGGTTGGTAAACCTCACTTTGGGTAACCGCTTCATCCAATAAATCAAAGCCGGTGTCTGGAAAACTTCACCGCACCACAGCAGGCGCTTTAGCGTTGGAAAATCGTTGAACTGAACTACGTCATGCTTGGCCATATAGTTCAGGGCGGAGGGCACCGAAAACCATTGAGTGAGTTCCGACCTGCGGATGAACTCCGCCAACTTGTGCGGCAATAAGTTCAATTCGGGTGGAACCAAGTGCAGCTCTGCACCCACGGAAAAGGTTCCATAGATGTCGAACGTTGAAAGATCGAAATGAAGTGGAGGATGACCCGAAATCCGGTCTCCGGGAGCTATCCCAAAGTACTTCACAGCCCAGTTGACGAAATGGATGACATTAGAATGGGTGATGACGACACCTTTGGGGACGCCTGTAGACCCTGAGGTGAAAAGGATGTGCGCTGGGTCGCCGCTCCTGTTCTCAAAGTTTAGAGGCTCGCAACTGTAGCCTCGCCAATCTTCCAAGGTGAACTTTGAGTTGAAGTGAGCCCCTCCCGCCTTGCCCTCTCCTAACCATCCGACTGAGATCGCGCTGCTGCGCGCGTTCTCGGCCATCAGATCATCAAGGTGTGAACACACGGTTCCGGCGGCAAGGATATACCGTGGAGTGCAGGCGTCCACAATCTTAGCCAGCCTGGGCACTGGGCTAGATGTGTCAAGAGGAACATAGATACAGTCCGCCTTCAAAATGCCGAGGATGCCGATCAGCGCCATTGGCGACTTTGGGACAAACACACAAACACGATCGCCCCTTTCGCACCCACTATCCTTCAGCAGTCGGGCCAACTGATTGGAAGCGGCCTCCAGTTCGCTGTAGGTTAGATGCTCCCGTCCCATGACAACGGCCGTCCGCTCGGCGAATAATTCGGCTTGCTTGGTCAACAACTCCTGAAGCAGAAAACTCATTGGAGCCCCTCCCTGGCAACCTGTAATTTGAGGATGTGCTCACGCACGACACCGGTGTGATACAGCTCTTCTTCACTGGGAGGAATGTCCAAGATAAAAGTGTGGAAACCCAGGCCGACATACCGTCCCAATTCGGCGGCGACCGTCTGATAGCTGCCTACCAAGTACGGGCACATCGTCTTGTAGCTTTGAAAAGGGACCAGCCAATATGGATTGCCGTCGGAAGGCGCTCCCAAGGCGGATATTTGTTTGTGCCAAACAGAATCGGACACTTTCATCGCCAACTCGCGGGTGATCTCGCCCTTGCGATCGGGGGGAAAACGGCGGTGCGCAACATCCCACGCTTCTTGCGCGGTTTCCCGCACGATAATCCCAACGCGAATTCCTGATTCAATGGTTTGATCCGGCGGCTCACTTTCATATTCCCCTGCTGGTTTCGGGTACATGATCGCAGTCGCGCCGATCGTTCGAGCGGCCTCCAAACCGGCGTCGGAGGAACCGGAAACAAAAACGCCCGGAAATATCTCAGGTGGCAGAAACGGAGTCATCCTGAGCTTGTCCACTTTGTAAAACTCACCATCCAAAGCGACCGGGCCAGAACTTTCTAGGAGCCGTTTTATGATCGTGACGTACTCCACTAGTCGATCGTATCGTCTATCGT
>Ga0066682_10000441_pt1 | contig 13023 bp, 13 predicted proteins | sample GraSoiAngelo_131_FD_65628 | JGI IMG/M metagenome (GOLD analysis project Ga0066682, IMG submission 65628) | Grasslands soil microbial communities from the Angelo Coastal Reserve, California, USA - 14_0929_02_30cm | ecosystem: Environmental > Terrestrial > Soil > Grasslands | place: USA... | reverse complement strand
GACGAGAGGTCCGTCCACGACAATGGTCACCGGGCGGCCCCGCCCTTTCGCGACGTGCACTTCGTCCTTCCCGCGCTCCCGGGCTTGCTTCTCGAAATCGAACGGCAGCGCCACCCAGACGAGACCGGGGCGGCTCACGAGCCTCACGGGACAGTCGCCCGGAATCTGGATCCGGGCGATCGACAGGAGTCCGCCGACCCGGATCTCCCGGGGCCGCTCCTTGTCGCCGAATCCGATCTCCATCGAGGAAGCGAACCCGTGGAGGTCGCACCGGGTGGGCCTAAGGGTCGTGAGATCGGCGTTCATCGACGCGAAATGTCCGCGCCAGTGCAGAGCGAGCGGAACCGCGTTCGGAACGCGGAGATCGAGGCTATTTCCCAGTGGCGGGACGCGCAGCATGCCGGTGACTTCGGGCCACTCGAAGACGGCTTCCTTCCGCGTGACGGCGAAACGGTATCCGGTCGTGGAATCTCCCGCGATCTTCCGGACCCGGACCAGGAGCGTCTTCGTGGGCGGCGTGCCCTGGCCGATGTAGAAGCGCCCGACGTCCGTCTGGACCCGCACGGTCAAGGAGGCGGCGTTCGTCTTGCGGAGGTCGAGGGAAGAGGTGGAACGGGGAACGTGCCCCAGCTTCGCCTGGCGATTCATCCAGAACATACCCAGCGCGGTTCCTCCCAGGATGAGCAGCACCGCGAGACATCCCATGAACGGGTTCTTGATCACGCTCGCCAGGAACGCCAGACCGAACGCGATGAGGAGGAGCGGCCAGAAACGCAGGAGCAGGAGGGGCGTGTCGGGGTGCGCGAACCCGGCTCGGACCGCCAGCAGGAGGACGCCGATCGCGAGGAGGAGCGCACCGAGAGCGATCTTGCCGAAATTCATCCGGGAAGCGGTATCACGGGCGTACGCGACGCGCAAGCGGCGTCCTTGCCGTCACGCGACCCGGCGAGGTTCTTAAGGCTTGAAAAATGCCGCCGCTCCGTCGATCCTCGTGGGCTTCATGGCTCATTTCGAATCGACCCGGTCCACGACGAGGGACCTTCCTTGAAGACCTGGAATGCGCTCTCGAGCACGCTCGCGCTGGCGCTGCTCTTCTCGATCTCGCAGACCGCCCTGGCACGCGCCGAAGAGGATGAAGATTTGCTGGGGAAGCTCCAGTTCCACGGCTACGGCGAGCTCCACTACAACAATCCCAAGATCGACACCATGTCGTCCGGCGCGGGGAACGTGATCGACGTCCACCGGTTCGTCCTGGGATGGGAATACGAATTCACGGAGAACCTTCGCGTGGAGGCGGAGCTGGATTACGAGCACGCCGCCAAGGAGCTCGAGCTGGAGGAGGCGTATCTCGAATACGACCTCCTGCCGGCTGTGTCTCTTCGCGTGGGAACGCTGCTCATGCCGGTCGGGCCGCTGAACGAGACGCACGAGCCGCCCCTCTACTACAGCGTCGAGCGCCCGTACGTGGAGCGCTACATCATCCCCACGACCTGGCAGGAGAACGGCCTGGGCGTGGCGGGTCAGCTGCATGACGGAACGGTGAGCTACCGCGCGTACGTGACGGCGGGGCTCGACGCGACGCGCATGACTTCCCTCGGAGGGCTTCACGACGTCAGCTCCAAGGGCTCGGAATCGAAGGCGGACGACCTGGCCGGAGTCGGACGCGTGGAGTTTCTGCCGGCACGCGGGCTCACGATCGCGGGCTCCGGATACTACGGCGGCGCCGACCAGCGGACGCCGGGGCTGGGGAAGGTGACCCTTGTGATCCAGGAAATCGACGCGCGTTTCCGGCGCGCGGGGTTCGATCTCCGGTTGGCCAGCACCGCCCTCTCGCTGGATCGGGCGGACCGGGTGAGCGCTTTCGTCGGCGAGACCATCGGCAGGCTCATGTTCGGCGTGTACGGGGAGGCGGCCTACGACCTCCTGCGGCGCGATCGCTCGGAGAACGGCGGGCGCTCGCTCGTGGTGTTCGTAAGGCGCGAATTGCTCGATACGAACGACGAGGTCCCGGCAGGCTTCACCAGGAACCTCGCGGCGCACCGCGCCATCCACTCGGGCGGAGTGGCCTACTATCCCATGGAGAAAGTCGCGTTCAAGACGGACTTCGAACACTGGCAGGACGGCACCGGGGCACAGCTCAACCGCGTGAATCTCGGCGCGGCATTCATGTTCTAGAAAGGAACTCGATGAAGCGCATTCGTCTCACGACCGCGTTCCAGCAAGAAGGCGGAGGGGCCCATGGGTGAGCTGAAAGGGAAGACGGCGCTCGTAACCGGGGGAACCCGTGGAATCGGCCGAGCCACGGCCCTGGCGCTCGCCGACATGGGGGCCGACGTCGCGATCAATTTCTTCCGCAGCCGCGAATCGGCCAAAGCCGCCGTCGATGAGATCGAAAAGCGCCGCGTGAAGGCCATCGCCGTCCGGGCGAACGTCGGGAACGAAGAGCAGATTCCCAAGATGTTCGAGGAGGTGAAGGCCGCCTTCGGGAAGCTCGACATCCTGGTCTCGAACGCGGCCCTCGGGCATTTCGGGAACGTGCTCGAGGTGAATGACAAGACGTGGGACGTCGCGATGAACACGAACGCCAAGGCGCTCCTCTTCAGCGCTCAGGAAGCGGTGAAGATGATGCCCGACGGCGGAAGGATCGTGGCGCTCACCTCGCTTGGATCCCACCGCTACATTCCGGGCTACGCCGCAATCGGCGTCTCGAAGGCGGCCATCGAGACGCTGGTGCGCTATCTGGCTTACGAGCTGGGCCCGCGCAAGATCAACGTGAACGCGGTTTCGGGCGGGTTCATCGATACTGACTCGCTGAAGATCTTTCCGTCCTACGACGAGATCATCAAGGAGTCCACCCGCCGCACGCCTTCGGGACGCGTGGGGACGCCGGAAGAGGTCGCGAACGTCGCGGCGTTTCTCGCCACCGACCGAGCCTCGTGGGTGACCGGACAGGTGATCATCGTGGACGGCGGATACACGCTGGGCTAGCGCTTCGGGACCCAGCCTCCCACGAGCGGCGCGTTTCCGAGGAACCGCACCACCCTTCCGTCGAAGAGCAGGACTCCCACGATTCCAAGGTTCACGATCGAGGCGATCGTCACCGTGCGCACCACCGCGATGTCGCCGCCGAACTCCGGCGGTCGTGTGAAGAGGTACGCCAGCACGGAGATCTCGTTCACGAGCGCGAGCGCGATGCCCCACGTGCGCGCGGCGGCGCGCCCCAGCCAGAGCGCCGCCATGACGTAATAGCTCCCCGCGGTCATGAGCGCCGCGAAGAGGATGCTCTGCACGGCGAGATGGAGCATGTATCCGCCCAGCTTCGCCTGCGCCGTCTGCTGAACGATGAAGAAGGATCCGCCGACCACGCCGCGGAACAGCTCCTCGAATCCTTTGACCGCCCAGAGCGCCACCAGAACGTAGATCTGAATCGGCCGGTTTACGGTGGGCGGCCGCTCCGCTAGTCTGTGCGCGCTCATTCGCGGTTCTGGTCCGGCCGTTCACCACGGATCCACGACATGCGCGGCATGATACCACCATGTTGAGCGTCCTCCGGGGAGCGGCCCTCGCTCTGGCGGTCGCGTCCGCCGCGGTCCTTCCGCTCATCGCGCTCAATCTCACCCACGCCGGCTCGTTTCACCTCGAGCGCTTCCGCGAGCCGACCTGGATCCTCTACGGATCGCTCCTTCTCCATACGCTCCTGCGTCGCGATCCCCTCGCGTTCGCGCGGGCATGGGCCGCGCGCCTGCACGCCCTCCTGAGTCATCCCCGGTTCTTCCTCTGGATGTCCGGGACCCTGCTCGCGCTCTACCTGATCGCGGCATGGGCGCAGCACCTTTCCTTTCACACGTTCTCGCACGATTTCTCGATGATCGACGAGGCGCTGGTGCCGCGTCCCCACCGGCCCCTTCTCTACTCGCCCCTCCTCGGGCGAAGCTTCCTCAGCGAGCACTTCTCCCCGATTCTCGCCGCCCTGGTTCCCATTCACGCCGTGATCCGCTCCCCGTACCTCCTCGTGATCCTTCAGCCGGTTGCGCTCTGGTCGGGCGGCCTCGTCCTGCGCAACCTCCTGGCCAGGGCGGGCGTGCCGGTCGCGACGGCGAACCTGGCATGCCTCGTGTACCTCAACCACCCCGTCCAGACCGCGACCCTTCTCTACCTCTTCCACATGGAGTGCCTGCTTCCGGTGCTGGCGCTCTCCGCGTTCCGCTATTACAAGGAAGGCGCGCACTGGAAGTACGCGGCCGCGGTCCTGCTCGCGCTCGCGGTGAAGGAAGACGTGGGGCTCTATCTCGCGGCGTTCGGCCTGTACGCGGCGCTGGTGGAGCGCCGAAGAGCGGTCGGATTCCTCACCGCGGCGGCGGGCGTGGGCTGGACCGTGTTCGCGATCCGGGTCGCCATGCCGGCGTTTGGAGAAGCCGCCGCGGGCGGATACGCGTTCCTTTCACGGTGGAGCGCCTGGGGTGACAGCGCGGGGTCGGTCCTCGGGGGCTTCCTGACGCATCCCATCCATCTCGTGCGATCGCTTCTGGGATGGAGCTACGTGAAATTCTTCGCGCCGCTCTGCTTCGTCCCGTTCTTCGCGAAGGCCGGCGTGATCCTGGTCTTCCTTCCATGGCTTCTGCCCGCCACCAGCGGCTTCTGGCCGCAGCAGAGCCTGGGCCTCTATTACGGGATCCCGCTCCTCACGTTCTCGGCCGTCGCCGGCGCGATGGGGCTCGTGTCGGACGCATTTCGCAGGGTCGCCTCCTCGAGGCTCGCGCTGGCCGCCGCGTGCCTGGCGGTCATGCTGAGCGTGTCGTATCTGAGCTTTCCCGAGATTCCGCGCGCGCGCGCCCGGATCCTGAGCGAGATCGACGCGGCCATTCCCGACACGGCCACCGTGCAGGCGATGTCCTGCTTCTATCCGGTGCTCGGATACCGCCGGGAGAAGATCCTCATCGATCGCGAGACCACACGCGTCACCGCCGACTATGCGGTGCTCCGCACCGAGCGCACGACGTGGCCCGTATCGTCCATCGAAGCGCGCGCGATCGTGTACGTGGCGCTCGCCTCGGGGAAGTTCGAGAACCGATCGACCGTGCGGGGCTTCTACATCCTCCGCCGGATCAGACCGGCGCGGCCACGCTGATCGTCGGGGCGTGCTTGACGGGAAAGTTGACCGAATTGGCGATGAAGCAGATCGCGTGCGCGCGCTCGTGGAGCGATTTCGCCTTCTCCGCGTCCGATCCCGGCGCGATGGTCACCTTGGGATGAAGCATCACCTCGGTGAACCGGACCACACCCTCCACGCGCTCCATCTTGCCCTTGGCGGCGTCCTCGTAGGCCAGCACCTGCACGCCCCCGCGCGCACAGAGCGCGAGGTAGCTCAGACAGTGGCATCCCGTGAGCGCCGCCACGAGCAGGTCCTCCGGATCGTGAAGGGCCGGGTCGCCCCGAAACACCGGGGCCGCGGAGCCCTTGAGGGAAGGCTTCCCCTCGAAATCGACGCGGTACTCCCGCGAGTATCCCTCGTACGTCGAGGTGGGCCCCTTGGCCGCGCCGGTCCACACCAGCCGGCAGTCGAAGTGATGCTCGTCAGAAGCGGATGCGCTCATCGGTTTCTCCTTTCGCGCGCGGCGCCCGCGCGCCGCGCCGTGTTCATGCCGTGGCGGTCTCCGCCGCCGCGCCCTCGAGATTTCGATCCATCGTGCGGTCCACGCGCCGCCTCAAGTCCCAGAAGCCCGCGGCGGCCAGGATCGCGAGGCTACCGACCGGCCCCCAGAGGAGCATCGCGCGCTTCGAGGCGAGGTCGAGCAGCACCCCTCCGATGAGAGGACCGATCGACCAGCCGAAAGAATTGAAGAGGCCGTAGACGCCCATGTACCTGCCGCGGAGCTCCGCGGTCGAGAAATTGGATACCAGAGCCATCGAAGCCGGCGTCGTGACGATCTCGCCCATCGTCACCACGAACATCGCCAGCGCCAGCAACGCGAAATCGTGTCCGATCCCCATCATCGCGTAGCCCACGCCGTAGAGGATACTCCCGAGGATGAGCGCCGTGGTCATGCGATAGGAAGCCAGCGCGCGGACCACCGGGAACTGCAAGAACACCACCATGAGCCCGTTCAGCGTATAGAGCGCGCCGAGCTGGAGCTTCGTGATCCCCGCCCACGCGACGGAGTACACGGAGAGCGTCGAGATGAGCTGCGACATCACCGTGAAAAGGACGAGCGAGATCACGCAGTACCGGACGAACGTACCGTCGCGGAGCGCCTGTCCCAGCTCCTCGAACCCGAACCGCGCGAGCGGCGCCGTTCCGGTCGATCCGGGCAGGAGCGTCGTGGACCCCTGAGGCTCGAGCGAATGCAGGAGCCGGTGCGGCCGGGTCTCCTCCACCTTGAACGCCATGAAGAGTCCCGCGGCGAGCAGCACCAGCGCCGCGATCACGAAGAGCGTCGGGTAGGAGAGGGCCGCGAGGAAGCCCCCGATGGCCGGACCGATCGCCCACCCCAGATTTCCGCCGATCCGCAGCACGGCGTAGTATTCGGCTCGGGCGGAGCCCGTGGCGATGTCCGCCACCATGGCGCCCGACGGAGGCTCGAAGGCGCGGCCCGAGAAGGCGCTCAGGGAGGTGAGGAGGCCGAACCACACCACCGGAGCGTGGACCAGCACCGCCGCGCCGAGCCCCAGGAAGCTGGCCGCGCGAACGAGCTGCGTTCCCACGATCACCACCTTCCTCCCCAGCCGGTCCGTCAGCTCGCCCCCCACGACCTGTCCGACGGCGCCGGCAAGGGCCGCGAAGAAGAACATCGCACCCACCACGCTCATCGGAACGCCGCGCTCCCCATGCAGGTACAGGCTCAGGAAGGGAATGACGATGGAGAAGCCTGTGGATCCCAGAACACGGCCGAGGAACAAATGGAGGAGCCGCCGGTCCTTCTGGAAGAGGACGCGGCGGGGAAAGACGCTGTCGAGCCAGCCGAGCATGTCTGGTAGATTCGCGGCCCGGCGTGATCCATTCGGTCACGGAGGGATGCGAGAGAAGCAGCATAGCCGTAAGAGGGCGGTGGTTTCCACCCGGAGGATCGAGCCATGATCGACGAATTCAGGGAATTCCTGTTGAAGCACGGTGTGATCGCGCTCGCGGTGGCGGTCGTGATCGGCGGAGCGGTCCAGAAGCTCGTGGGCGCCGTCGTCGCCGACCTGATCATGCCCATCGTGGGTGCATTCACGCCGACCGGCAACTGGCGCACCGCGACCCTTTCGGTCGGCGCCGTCAAGTTCGGGCTCGGGAACTTCCTGGGCGCGGTCCTCGATTTCCTCATCATCTCCTTCGTCGTGTTCGTGATCGTGAAAGCGCTGGTGAGGCAGAAACCTCCGGCTCCCCTGACCCCCGCCTAGCCTCGATGCCGAAGCCGAAGGACATCCGGATGGATGATCTCGCTCCGCGGCGCGCGCCCGAGCGCCCGGGGGCGCTCCCGCACCATCCCCAGAGCGACAAGGTGCTCCCGCTCGGGGAGGCCGTCGCGAGATTCGTCCGTCCGGGCGATTCGGTGGCTCTGGGAACCTGTCTCGAGCAGATGATCCCGTTCGCCGCCACCCGGGAGATCATCCGGCAAGGGACCGGCGACCTGTCCCTGATCGGGCCGGTATCCGACATCTGCTTCGATCAGCTCATCGGCGCCGGGCTCGCGCGCCGCGTGATGGCGGCGTGGGTGGGGAACGTGATGATGGGCTCGGCCTACTGCTTCCGGCGCGCGGTGGAGCGCGGCGAGCCGCGGCCCATCGAGGTCGTGGAGTTCTCGAATTTCACGCTCGCGCTGGCACTCCATGCCGCCGCGATCGGCGCGCCGTTCCTGCCCACGCGCACCGCGCTGGGATCCGACATCGTGGGGAAGAATCCGCTCCTCGTTCCGGCCGAGGATCCGGTGGGCGGCGGCGGACCCATTCTCGCGGTGAGGCCCCTGAGCCCCGACGTGGCGATCGTGCACGTGCAGCGCGCCGATCCTCGCGGAAACGCGATCCTCTGGGGAAGCCTCGGCATCACCTCCGACGCCGTGCGCGCCGCGCGGGCCGTGATCGTGACGGCCGAGGAGATCGTTTCCCCGGAGCAGATCCGGCGTGACCCCAACCGCGTCGCGATCCCGGGCATCGTGGTCGCGGCGGTCTGCGAGGCTCGCTGGGGCGCCCACCCCTCGCCCGTGCAGGGCTACTACCGCCGGGACCACGAGGCCTACGCGGACTACCATCGCGTGACGAAGACGCGCGAGGGATACGAGCGCTGGCGCCGCGAGTGGATCGAGGACGCGCCCGACCTCGCGGCGTACGTCCGGAAGCTCGGCAACGAGCGTGTCGCCGCCCTCATCCCTCTGGAGCACGCGTTTCCCGAGCCGGTGGACTATGGCTACTAGGCTGATCGAGGCGCCCGGATGCGCCCGGCCTCTTCTCACTCCCTTCCTGCCGCTGGTGAGCCCGCTCGAAGCGCTGTCCAAGGTGGAGCGTGATCCCAACGTGGTGTTTCTCGATTCGGGCGGATCCCCCGGAGACGGTGCGGGGTGGACCCTGCTTGCGTTCGACCCTTCCTGGCGGCTCGAGGTGCGCGGCGGCGTTCTCTGGAGGATCGAAGGAGCGGAAGCGGTGTCCGTCCCCGGCGATCCGGTCGAGGCGCTCGCGCACCTATGGCCTCCCCGGTTCGAGTACGAATGGTCGGCAGAGCTGAGCGGGGAGAATCGCTGGCTCATGCCTCCATTCGTTTCCGGGCTCGCGGGGTTCCTCTCCTACGATTTCAAGGACTACCTCGAGCGCTATCCGCGGCGGGCGCGCCGCGAGTCCCAGGTTCCCGATCTTTCGCTCGGGTTCTACGACGTCGTCTGGGCGTGGTCCCCGAGCGGAATCGGCGTGGTCGTTTCGAGCGGGCTTCCCGGGCGCGATATCCTCGCCCGCGGGGAGCGTGCGGAGTCCAGGCTGAGGCAGCAATGGGAGCGTCTCCTTGGCGCGGGCCGGCCGATGGAGCCGCGGCGGGCTCGCGCCACGACCGGCGCCTGCATCACCTCCAATTTCACCCGCGAGGAATATTGCCGCGTGGTGGAGCGGGCGCTCGAGCACATCGCGGCCGGGGACATCTACCAGGTGAACCTGGCGCAGCGGTTCCGGATCGAGCCCGCGCCCGAACCGGCCGCGCTCTACCGGGCGCTCCGCGAGGCGTCTCCTGCGCCCTTCGCCTCGTTCGTGACGACGGAAGACGCCGCCATCCTCTCCTCTTCTCCCGAGCGCTTCTTCGAGATTCGCGGCGGCCGGATCGAGACCTGGCCCATCAAGGGAACGCGGCCGCGCGGGGCCGGCGAGGCCGAGGATCGAGCACTTGCAGAGGCGCTCGCCTCGAGCGCCAAGGATCGCGCGGAAAACGTGATGATCGTGGACCTGGAGCGAAACGACCTCGGCCGGATCTGCGAGCTGGGCACGGTGCGCGTCCCCGCGCTCTGCGAGGTGGAGCGCTACGCCAACGTGCACCATCTCGTCTCGCGGGTCACGGGAACCCTGCGCGAGGATGCGGGCCCTGCCGAGATCCTGCGCGCCATGTTCCCGGGGGGATCGATCACGGGGGCGCCCAAGATCCGGGCGGTGGAGATCATCGACGAGCTGGAGCCGACGCGCCGCGGCGCCTACACCGGCGCGATCGGGTACTGGGACGTGAGCGGCGACTGCGACTTCAACATCGCGATCCGCACGATCGTGGCCGAAGGAGGCGCGGCGACCTTCCACGTGGGGGGCGGCATCGTGGCGGACTCGACGCCGGAAGGGGAGTACGAGGAGACCCTGGTCAAGGCGCGCGGCATGATGCGCGCCCTGGGAGCGACCTGGGACGGATAGCCTTGGGTTGCCGCTAGATCCCCACGTCGATCACGAGAACCAGGGCGCCGTTCGAGACGGAGAAGTTGTAGGCCTGGCCCGCCGGGCCGACGGCATAGAGCGTGAAGTTTCCGTCCCCCTTCGCCTCGGTCAGCAGGGCTGCCTTGCCCGCCGTCGTGAAGAGCTGAGCCGAGGCGTTCCAGTCGATGGTCTTGGTGGTCGATCCCGCGACCTGGAACGGACCCCATAGCTTTACCTTCGTCAGGTCCTGCATGAGCGACGTCTCATCGAGATGGTTCGAGGGGGTCGTGGTCATCCAGACCTCCACGTTCACCGGGCTCGTCAGGTTGTTCGTGAATTTCCCCAGCACCGCGAGATCGGAGAGGTCTTTCAATTTCTCCTTGTTGTCCTGGTACTCCTTCTCGGAGTTGAGATCGATCGTGGTGTGGTCGATCCCGGTCAGGCTGTTGCCCGAGAAGTTCGGGAGATCGAAGTTGATCTGAACCTGCCCCGAAGTGAGGATGCATCCCGGTGCGGCGAGGCCCAGCCCCAGGGCGAGGACCATCCATACGTGCCGTTTCATGTCGTGTCCTCTCTAGGGTGTGAGTCTGTAGGTGATGCCCGCCGTCGCGCCCACGAACTTGCGCGACGTGTCGCCCGTGGCGACCATCGAGAATTCGCCCCGCGCGCCCACGCTGATCTTCTGCGACGAGAACAGCCCGACCCCGAGGCCGAAGTTGTAGCCGGTCTTGTTGATCTCCTGCCCGGTCCGCTCGAGCTTCGTCTTGCCGATGCCAAGGTAGGGGTACATGTGGAACAGGCCGCCCTCCGGCCGGCCCAGGATGAAGTTCACGCCGTAGGATTTCCCGTCGAATCCTTCGCGGGTGTAGGTGATGCCCCCGATCGTCTCCTCGCGGTCCTTGTACTTGGACTTGGCGTAATAGGGCTCGAAGGTGATGCTCGAGATCGCGTGGACGGGGACGCGGAGGCCGAACGTGGATCCGGTCGCTCCGAACGCGTCTCCCGGGCTGAACGAGCTCGTGGTGACGTCCTGGAGCACGGGAATGCTCAGACCGCCGAACACCCCGACGCTGACGCCGACGGGTCCCGCCTGAGCCGCCCGGCCCGCGAGCAGCAATGCGAACAGAGCCAGCATGAGCAGCCGTTTCATGGATCTCCCCCTGTGATGTGAGCGGCGCGGAACCGCGGCTCGGTGCGCTCCGGCTTTGGAGCGCGTGAGGCGGCGGGTAACTGTAGCTCAGCCGGCGCGGCCCGTCCAGAATCCGTCGGGATCGATGCGGCGGAGTGCCGCGATCTCCTCGCCGGAGAAGGGGCGGGTCATTCCGAGCGGTTGCGCGATGCGCGGCGCCCAGCTCATCCCGACCAGCACGTGATCGACCGTCACCCCGGGATAGATCTCGTAGAGATACGCTTCCGCGATCGCGCGGTCGAAACGGAACACCGCGTGCGTCGTAACGATCGCCGTGGGGCCTCCTTCCGGAAGTCCCACGCGTTCGCGGAACTCGGGCCCGTCGCCATAACCGGGGCTCGTCCGGAAGCGCACGCGATCGACGAGCCGCCGCTTCTCGTGGGGAAGCAGGATCACTGTCCGCCGCGCCAGCGACGCGATATCCGCCGCGCCGCCGCTTCCGGGGAGCCGCACCGGCCGCCCGGAATCGTCGAACACTTCCGTGGAGTTCACGTTGCCGAACCGGTCCACCTCCGCGCCGCCGAGGAGCCCCAGGTCGACGCGCCCCGCCGCCATCATCCCCATCATGTCGAGGGTCGTGGACGCCGAGGTCGCGTTCAGGATGTTGGGGGGATCGCCCATCGTGAAGAGGAGCTCGCGGGCCGCTTCCTCGCGGATCAGGCCGTTCTCGTAGAGGGCCACGGCGCCGGGCGCGTGCGTGGCCTTGGCGACCAGATACGCAAGAAGGGGGAGCCGCGTTCCCACGAACACGGTCTCCCCCTCCTGAATCTCGCGCGCGGCGCGGAGCACCATCCGCTCGCGCGGCGCCACGGCCGCCGATTTCAGATTACTTGCCGCCGAACTTGGGCGGGCGCTTCTCGACGTAGGCGTTCAACCCCTCGCGCGCGTCCTCGCTGGTGAAGAGCTGCTGCTGCAGCTCGCGCTCGATCGCGAGCGACTCGCTGAACGAAACCTCGAGCCCGGACTGAACCGAGCGCTTGATCCGGCCGACCGCCTTCGATGCCTTGGCGGGCGGGACGAACTGGCGCGCGTACTCAAGAACTTTGGCGTCGAAATCCTCCGCCTCGAACACGTGATTCACCAGGCCGTACTTCTCGGCATCCTCGAAGGAAAAGGTCGAACCGGTCGCCATCAGCTCGATCGCCCGCGATTTTCCGACCAGGCGCCCCATGCGCTGGGTGCCGCCGGTGCCGGGAAGCACGCCCAGGGTGACCTCGGGGAGCCCGGCCTTGCCGGCGTTCCGCTTCGCGATGCGGATGTCGGCCGCCATCGCGATCTCCAGTCCGCCGCCCACGCAGTGCCCGTTCAGGGCCGCGATCACGAGCTTGGGGGTCTGCTCGAGCCGGTTCAGGGTCTCGTTCGCGTGAAGGCAGAAGAAATATTTGAAGGTGGGGTCCGCGGTCTGGAGCATCTTGATGTTCGCGCCCGCGCAGAAGAACTTGTCCCCCGCGCCGCGAATCACGATGACGTGGACGGCAGGATCGAAGCGCGCCTTCAAGATCGCCTCGTCCAGGTCGCGCATCATCTCGTACGTGTAGGTGTTCGCGGGCGGGTCGTTCAGCTCGAAGATGGCAATGCCGTTCTCGACGCGGTAGAGGACCCGCGTTCCCGCGGCAGGGGCCGTCATGGTTTCCGGTGTCACGGGGGAAGCCTCCTTCTTGGAAGTGGGATTCAAGCGGTCAGCGGCCCGTAAACCGCGGCTCGCGCTTCGCGAGAAAGGCCGCGAAGCCTTCGCGCGCGTCGTTCGTGTTCCAGCATCGTTCCTGGGCCTCGATCTCACGTTTCAGTGCTTGCTCGAGAGTATAGCCGAGGGCGCGCTTCACCGACTTCTTGATTTCCGCGATGGCCACCCGGGGCCCGCTCGCGAGGCGCTCCGCGAAGGCCAGCGTCTCGTCGAGGAGCGCTTCCGGCGCGAGGACGCGCGAGACGATGCCCAGCCGCAGGGCCTCCGCCGCGTCGATGAGATCGCCCGTCCCCATGAGCTC
>Ga0066682_10000435_pt1 | contig 13056 bp, 10 predicted proteins | sample GraSoiAngelo_131_FD_65628 | JGI IMG/M metagenome (GOLD analysis project Ga0066682, IMG submission 65628) | Grasslands soil microbial communities from the Angelo Coastal Reserve, California, USA - 14_0929_02_30cm | ecosystem: Environmental > Terrestrial > Soil > Grasslands | place: USA... | reverse complement strand
CTCGACTGCGCGGACATCATCGACGAGATCTATCCCGAGCCAGGAGATCCGATCGTCGACAAGTTTGGCTATGGTGCCTTTCACAACACGAACCTCGACGATCTCCTGAAGGCCCGCCACGTCGAGTCCGTGCTGATCACCGGCACCGTCACGCAGATCTGCGTCGAGGAGACCGCTCGGGAGAGCTTCAAGCGCGGCTACCCGACCACGCTGGTCTCCGACGCCGTGTCGACGTATGCGCCGGATCTACAAACAGCCGTGCTGAAGAACTTCGCGCACAAGTTCGGCTGGGTGTCGACGGCGAAAGAAGTCATCGCCGCCCTCGAATCCCTCGCCATCCGCTGAATCGTCCCGTCGCGGGGTGCATCGAGCCGACGCCCGATGCACCCCGTGCTCACGCTACGGGCGCAGGCTCTTCCAGTCGCCCGCCTTCTCGAATGCCGAGGCGGCGCGGTAGATCGCGACCTCGTCGAAGTGCTTCGCGGTCAGCATCATGCCCACCGGCAGGCCGTCGCTCATCCCGCAGGGCACGCTCATCGACGGGTGTCCGGTCACGTCGATGGGCGCGGTGTTCGGCAGCATCTCGAACGCCCGCTGGATCGTCTCCATGCGCGGCGCGCCCGGCTTGGGGATGGGCGTCGCCTTCAGCGGAAGCGTCGGCATCAACAGCAGATCGTAGTCCTTCAACACCGCATCGTAGGCGGCCCGCAGCGAGCGCCCGAGGTTCTGGGCCTTCGCATAGTAGTGGCCGCGATACTTGTTGAGCGCGTACTGTCCGAACAGGATCGTCGTCTTCAGCGTGTCCGAGAACTCGTCGGCGCGCTGCCGCCACGCCGAGTGCGCGTCGATGAGGCTCGTCACGTAGAGTCCCTTCCAGTTGAAGCCGAAGCCGTTGCCGTTCATCATCTGCCACGTCGCGCCTTCCACGGCGATGGGCGTCCAGATGGCTGGCCCGGCCAGATGCAGCGGGATGGAGACCTCGTCCACCTGCGCGCCCAGCTGGCGGAACAACGCGGCCCCCTTGCGCACCACGGCGTCGACGTCGGTCTCGGAGTTGGCGTGGCCGAACCCTTCCTTCACGATGGCGATTTTCATGCCGCGGGCATCACCGGTCAGCGCGTTGGTGTACTGCGCGGTCTTCACGTTCACCTGACGCGGATCCAGGCCGTCGGGCCCGGCCAGCACTTCCAGCAGCAACGCGTTGTCGGCGACGTTCGCCGTCATGGGCCCCGTGTGGTCGAGCGTGTTCTCGATGGGGAAGACGCCGGTATACGGCACGAGGCCGTGCGTCGGCTTGAGGCCATACACGCCGCAGTAGGCGGCCGGGATGCGGATGGAGCCGCCTTGATCGCCGCCGATCGCCATCTCGACCTCACCGGCCGCCACCACCGCCGCGCTCCCCGAGGACGAACCGCCCGCGGAATACCCCATCTTCCTCGGGTTGTGCACGGGCCCCGCGGCGCTGGTGTGGCTGCCGCCCGAGAAGCAGAAGTACTCGCAGTGCACCTTACCGAGGATGGTGCCGCCGGCGTCGAGCATGCGCGTGACGATCGTGGCGTCGACGTCCGGGACGTAGCCCTCCAGCGAGGACGCGCCGTTCATCATCGGCACGCCGGCCAGGCAGATGTTGTCCTTGAGCGCGATGCGCTTGCCCTTCAGCTTGCCGCCGGGCGCGCCGTGCACCTCGCTCTTGTAGTACCAGGCGTTGTACTTGTTCTCCGCGCCCTCGGGACGATAGCCGGGCGTGCGCGCATACTTCACCGCCGGCATCGGATCCGCCATGGCCTCGATGGCGTGGTAGGCGGCGACGCTACCACTCATCGTCTCGAGGAAGAACGCGACGTCGGCGTCGGACAGGCTCATGCCGAGCTGCCGACCGACCGCCTTGAGCTCGTCTGGAGTAGGAAGCTTTGCACTGGCCACAGACTCCTCCTTCTTTTCGGGTGCTACGTTGCTCGCCGATCGTTCATCACTTCACGTCGATGACGTACTGTTGGTTGTCATTCGGGTTCTTCTTGAGATTGCAGACGGCGGCAGTGTCCGCAGGCGGCTGCTGCAGGTAGCTCTGCAGCACCTTGAACGTCCGGTTCTGTGCCTCGGCGATGTAGACGTCGAGGCTGCAGTGGTGCGTCTGCGGATCGATCGCGGTCTTGCCGGCCGGGCCGCTGAAGCTCACGTTGCTCTCGAGCGCCTCGATCACCTTCATGCGATCGACGCTGTTGGCCTTCTTCACGCCCAGCGCCCAGAGATGCATGCCGTGATAGGTCTGGATCGCCAGCGACGTGACGTACTTGCTGGTCGCGCCATACTTCGGCAGGAACTTCTTCAGGAATGCCTGGTTCGCCTCGGTGTTGATCTCCTGGAAGTAGCTCTGCGCCGCGATGTACCCCTTGTGCTCCTCGGGCGTCGTCACCTGCTGCTCGAGCCCGTTGCCGAACGTCGTGGAGGCGACCGGCGTGCTCTTGTTCATGCCGGCGGCCGCCCACTGGCGATAGAACGAGATGTGGTTGCCGCCGACCAGCACCGACATGACGAAGTCCGGCTTGGCCGCCTGGATCTTCGTGATGGCGGGGCCGAAGTCGCTCACCTCGAGCGGGAAGTAGTCGATGTTCAGGACCTCGCCGCCGTTGTCCTGCGTGAACTTCTTGACCCACTTGGACGTGATCTGGCCGTAGTTGTAGTCCGCCGCGACGACGTAGACCTTCTTGCCGAACCGCTTCAGCGTGAACGGCACGAGCTTGTCGACGTTCTGGGTCGGTGTGGAGCCTGTGCAGAAGCAGTTGCGGTCACACACGCCGCCCTCGTACTGCGTGTTGTAGAAGTAGAGCGTGTTGAACCGCTTCAGCACCGGGCGGATGGCCTCGCGCGAGGCCGACGTGATGCCGGCGTGCACGACCGCGACCTTTTCCTTCGTGGCCGCCTCGGTCGCGAACTGCGTGTAGAGCTGGATGTTCGACTGCGCGTCGTAGCTGATGAGCTTGAGCTGCTTGCCGAGCAGTCCGCCCGAGGCGTTGATCTCCTCGACGGCGTAGGTGAGGCAGTCGACCATCGGCCGCCCGTAGATGTCGAGGCCGCCCGACAGGTCGTGGATGCTCGCCACCTTGATGACGTTGCCCTGCGCGAACGCCTCCCGCACGATGGTGGGGGCCAGAGACACTGCGCCGAGTGTTGCGCCCGCTGCCTTGAGAAATCTCCGACGGTCGGCCCGCATGCTTGCCTCCGGGCGAGTGGTTGTAGAGCAGTTCGCGCGCGTCTGCGAGGGCCGGAGTCTAGTCCGCGTCAATTCTCAGTGTCAAGCAGCACGACGCGCCGTTCTTGCCTGCTTTACACCACCGGTCTATAGTGCGCGCGCGATGGATCTCGCGGCCGTTCTCGCGCTGGAAATCCTGAACGGCATCGCCAGCCTCGTGCTCATCAGCGTCGGGCTCGCGATCGTCTTCGGCATGATGCGCGTGATCAACCTGGCCCACGGCGAGTTCCTCATGCTCGGCGGCTACGCCGCCATCGTGGCCACCAACCACGGCGTCAACATCTGGATCGCGATGCTGCTGGTAGCGCCGATCGTGGTCGGCATCATCGGCGTCATCGCCGAGCGCCTGATCATCCGTGTGCTCTACGGCCGAATGATCGACACGCTGCTCGCCACGTGGGGTCTCAGCCTGTTCTTCATCGGGCTGGTCACGACAATCTTTGGCAACACGGTGAACGGCATCGGCGCGCCGCTGGGCGGCATCGCGGTCGGACGCTACAGCATCAGCCTCTATCGCCTCGTGCTCGTCGGCATCGCGGCGGCCATTCTCGTGGCGATCTACGTGGTGCTGCGCACAACGCGCCTGGGCCTCCTGGCGCGTGGGACGATGGAGAATCCCAACATGGCCGCCGCGCTCGGCGTGAGCCCGCCGCGCGTGTACGCCGCCACGTTCGGTGTCGGCGCCGCGCTGACGGGCCTGGCCGGCGGCCTGCTGGCGCCGATCTCCGGCGTGCTGCCGACGGTGGGCGCCGCCTACGTGGCCAAGGCGTTCATCACCGTCATCAGCGGCGGCACCGCGATCATGGCCGGGACGGCCAGCGCGGCCTCGCTCTTCGGCACGGTGAATCAGCTGCTGACCTACCTGACCACGCCGGTCATCGGCGAGGCCGGGCTCCTGGCCGCCGCGATCTTGCTGCTGCGCGTGCTCCCGCACGGCATCACCGGCAAGCTCTTCCGTGGGAGCCTGTGAAGCTTCGTCGCGTCAGCCCGGGCATCGTCGCGACGGCGGCGGTGATGGTCGCGGTCGGCCTGGGCGTGCCACTCGTCGTCGATCAGTTCCAGCTGCTGCAGCTCACGGTGTTCGCGAGTATGTGCATCCTCGCGCTCAGTCTGGGAGTGGTCTGGGGCTACGGCGGCATCCTGTGCTTCGGCCAGTCGGCGTTCTTCGGCCTGGGCGCCTACACCTACGCCGTCACTGCGGTCAATCTCGCCGAATCCACGCTGGCCATCCTGCTGTCCATCGTGGTGCCGGCCGTGTTCGCCGCGCTGCTCGGCTACTTCATGTTCTATGGACGGCTGAGCGATGTGTACCTCGGCGTCATCACGCTCAGCGTGACGCTCATCTTCTTCAACCTCATGAACAGCACGGCGGGCGATGCCTATCGCATCGGCACCGCGCGCCTGAACGGCTTCAACGGCATGCCGTCGCTACCGACCTTCAACGTGCCGGGCAATCCGGGCCGGCTCCTGGATCCCACCGAGACCTTCTATCTCGTCATGGCGCTGTTGCTGAGCGTCTACGTGGGGCTGCACGCGCTGCTGGCCAGTCACTTCGGTCGCGTGGTGGTGGCGGTCCGCGAGAACGAGACGCGTTGCGAGCTACTCGGCTACGACGTGCGCCTGCACAAGCTGCTCGTCTTCACCCTGGGCGGCGCCATCGCGGGCCTCGCCGGCAGCCTGTTCGCCAACTGGGGCGCCTTCGTCAGTCCCAACGTCTTCAGCCTCAGCACGACCTCGCAGATCATCATCTGGGTCATCGTGGGCGGCCTCGGCACGCTCGTGGGACCGATCATCGGCTGCGTGCTCATGCAGTACCTGGCCACCGAGTTGGGGACCCAGCAGCTGGCCAACACCAGCCTGATGTTCGGGATCATCTTCCTCGCTTTCGTGCTGCTCGTGCCGCGCGGCATCGTGCCGTCCCTCGGCGTCGTGCGCGCGCGACTCTCCGCGGTCCGGGCGCGCCCCCCCGCATGACGGAACCGATCCTCCAGACGGTCGGGCTGTCGATCCGGTTCGGCGGCGTGGAAGCCGTGCGCGGCGTGAACCTCTGCCTCGCCGAGCGCGAGCTGCGCTGTCTCATCGGTCCCAACGGCGCGGGCAAGAGCACGCTGTTCAAGCTCCTCACGGGTCAGCTGCAGCCCACCGCCGGGCGCATCCTTTTTCACGGCGAGGACATCACCGGCGATCACACGCACGCCATCGCGCGGCGGGGCATCGGCATCAAAACGCAGGTGCCGAACCTCTTCGACAGCCTCACCGTGCGCGATCATCTGTGGCTCGCGGCGCGCCGCACGAACTCGCGGCCGCGCGCCGACGCCATCACCGATGAGATCATCGAGCGCGTGGGGCTCGGCGCGATCGCCGGCGGCATGGTGGGCCGCCTTTCGCACGGCCTGCGCCAGTGGGTGGAGCTGGGCACGGTGCTCGCCGGCAATCCGGAGTTGATCCTGCTCGACGAACCGGCCGCCGGCATGACGCACGACGAGGTGGCCCGCACCGCCGAGCTGGTGCGGGAGATCAACCGCACGCATGCGCTCATCGTGGTCGAGCACGACATGCAGTTCGTGCGGATGATCGCGCGCACGGTGACGGTGATGCACCAGGGCGCGGTGCTGGTGGAGGACACGATGGACCAGATCCTCAAGAACAGCGCGGTCCGCGACATCTATCTCGGCAAGCACGGGGGCGCCTGAGATGTTCCTGCACGTGACCGAGCTGAGCGCCCGCTACGGGCGCATCCCCGTGCTCAACGGCATCGAGCTGCAGGTGGCGGCCGGCGAGTTCGTGGGCGTGCTCGGTCACAACGGGATGGGCAAGACGACGCTGCTGCGCACGCTCATGGGCTTCGTGCCCGCCCAGCGCGGCCGCATCGCCTTCGACGACGTCGACGTCACTCGCGAGCCGCCGTACGCGCGCGCTCGGCGCGGGCTCGGCTACGTGCCGCAGGGTCGCGAGATCTTCCCGGGCCTGAGCGTCCGCGACAATCTCCGGATGGGCTTCGCCGGCCGCGGCGTCGACGAGCGCATCGACGCGATCCTTGAAACCTTCCCGCGTCTCACGCCCCTGCTCAATCGCCGCGGCGGCGCCCTCAGCGGCGGCGAGCAGCAGCTGCTGGCCATCGCGCGCTGCCTGGCCGGCCAGCCCAAGATGATCCTCTTCGACGAGCCGACGGAGGGCATTCAGCCCTCGATCATCGAGGAGCTGGTCGTCGTGCTCCGGCAGCTGCACCAGCGCCAGGGGCTCACGATTCTTCTCGTGGAGCAGAATCTGGAGTTCATCGCCGAGCTGGCCCAGCGCGTGCTGCTCATCCAGAAGGGCACCATCCTGCGCGAGCTGCGGCCGAAGGAGCTGCGCCAGGCGGACGTGCTGAACGAGTTCGTCGGCGTGGGGACCGATGCCGGGTAGCGCTACTTCGCGGCCTTCGACAGCGCGGACGCGTCCCAACCGCCGCCGACGGCCTTCACCAGCAACACGCTGGCGTCCATGCGCCGTCTGAGGATGTCGATGTCGGTTCGCTGGTTCGCGAGGGTCACGGCCTGTGCGGTGATGACTTGCAGGTAGTTGTCGACGCCGCCTCGGTAGCGGTTGGTGAAGAGCTGCAGCGAGAGCTGTGCTGACTCCACCGCGCGCCGCTGCTGTTGAGCTTCCTGCTCGAGGATGCGCAGCGCCGCCAGGTTGTCTTCGACCTGCTGAAAGGCGCTCAGGGTCGTCTGACGATAGGCCGCCACCGTCGCGTCGTAGTTGGCGCGAGTCGCTTCGGACGTTGCGCGCCGGCGGCCGCCGTCGAAGATCAGTTGCGTGATCGACGCGCCGACGGACCAGAACAGGCTCGACGCGTTCAGGAGATTGCCGAACGAGCTTCCCTCGAATCCGATCGAGGCGTTCAGCACGACTGTTGGATAGTATGCGGCCTTCGCGATGCCGATTTGCTCGTTTGCCTCGGCGACCCGTCGCTCGGCGGCTGCGATATCCGGCCGCCGCTCGAGAAGCTCGGACGGAAGCCCCGTCGGGACGCCCGGCGGCAGGGTAGTGAGCGGGCGAGCGGGAAGACTGAACGCCGCGGGCGGCTTGCCGATCAACGTGGCGATGGCGTGCTCGAACTGTGTGCGTTGCACCGCGACGTCGGTGGCCTGCGCGCGCGTCGTGTCCAGCTGTGTCTGCGCCTGAGCGACGTCGGACTTCGGGGCCGCGCCGCCCTCGAACCGATTCGTCGTGAGCTTGAGTGCCGCTTCGAAGGCTCGGACCGTCTCGTCGAGCAGCTGTTGTTGCGCATCGGCGGCCCTCAGCTCGACGTAATCCATGGCGAGCTCGGCTTGCAGACTCAGCCGTGCGGTTTCGAGGTCGGCGGCGGTGGCTTCGGCCTCGCGTCGCGCCGATGCGACCGTCCGTCGCACCCGACCCCAGAGATCGATCTCGTACGACATGTCGAGCCCGAGCAGGATGTCGCCGGTGCTGCCATGCCCGATGCCCGGTATGGTGCTCGAGTTCGGTGTCAGGAAGGGACGGTTTCCGGAGTCGCGAATAGAGCTGGCGCCGGCGTTGGCCGAAATCGTCGGGAAGAGCGCGGCCCGATTGAACCGGACCTGTGCCCGCGCTTCCCGGAGCCTCGCCTCCGCGATCCTCAAATTCTGGTTGGCCGGTTCGATCTGCGCTTCGAGCGCATTGAGGTCCGGATCGCCGAAGATCGTCCACCATTGACCGCGCGGCAAGTGATCGCTCGGGTTCGCCAGCTTCCAGCCTTCCGCCTCCTTGTATGACGGCGTCATCGGCGCGGACGGTTTTTTGTACTCGGGGCCGACCATGCAGCCGCCGAGGAGGAGTGTGACGAGCGCACCGGCCAGGACGCGGTTCTGCCTCATCACCGCGCGGCGGGCTGAGCGTTCGTGATCCGCACGCGGGTGCCGCTCGTGAGCGAGTCCGACGGCGACACGATCACCTGATCCGTTGGCTCGAGCCCGGAGCGGATCTCGACGGTCGCGCCATAGTCACGCCCGATCGTGACCGGAACAAGCTGTGCTTGGCCGTTGCGGACGACGGCGACCTGGAGTCCTTCGGCCCTGAAGAGCAGCGTGGTGGCCGGAACCGTGACCGTCGCGACCTGCGCCGGAAGCCCGAGGTGGACGAAGGCGTACGCCCCGGGCAGGAGCTCGCCACGTGGATTGTCGACGTCCACTTCGACGTTCAGCGTCCGGGACGTGAGGTCGATCGCGTTCGCCGTCCTCGCCAGCGTGCCGTGGAAGGACCGCCCGGGAAATTCATCGAGCGTGATCGTCGCCGAGGTGCCGGGCAGCGCCGCGCGTGAGTAGATCTCGGGGACGGCCACGAAGACGCGGAGGGTGTGAATGGCCGCCATGTGAAAGAGCTCCCGGCCCGAAGTCGTCGTTGACCCGGCATTGATCAGGACGCCGATGTCGACGTTGCGGGCGGTGATGACTCCGTCGAACGGCGCATAGATCTTTTCGAAGCCCTGCAGCTGCTCGAGTCGACGCACGTTCGCCACATTCGAATCCACCGTAGCCTTCATTGCGCTGAGCGCGCTCATCGCCTGGTCGGTCTCCTGCTTGGAGACCGAGTCGGACTGCAAGAGCGCCCACCAGCGATCCGCGGTGATCTGCGCCTGCCGAAGGTTGGCTTGCGCCGTCGCAAGGTCGGCGCGGGCCTGCTGCAGCTGCTGATCGACCTCGGGCGTCTCGATCTCGGCGAGGAGTGTGCCCTGCTTCACGTGGGCGCCGATGTCGAAGTGCCATGCCTTCACGTAGCCGCTCGTGCGCGCGAAGATCGGCGCATCCGTGAACGCCTGGGTCGTGCCGGGGAGTCGGATCTCCAGCGTGGGCGCGCCCTTCTGCGGCGACACGACATTGACCGGCGCGATGGCGGCGGCGGCGGTGGTCTGCCTAAGCGTCGTGCTGGCCGCGCTGCGCGCTCGGATCCCCCACAAGATGCCGAGCGCCAGCGCGCCCGCCAGGACCCCGATGGCGAGGACGACCAGATGACGGCGGTTCGATCGTGGGTGGCGCTCCTCGACGGTGACCGGCGCCCGCTCCACGAATTCGCTCGTTGGGTCCGTCATCGCGCCGCACCGTTCGCGCGCCGGCCGTGCAGCAGGGCGAAGACCGACGGCACGAACATCAGGGTGGCGACGGTCGCGCACAGCAGGCCGCCGATGACCGCGCGTCCGAGCGGCGCGTTTTGCTCGCCGCCTTCACCGAGCCCCAGCGCCATCGGCACCATGCCGATGATCATGGCCAGCGCCGTCATCAAGACGGGACGGAAGCGCGTGAAGCCCGCCTCGACCGAGGCCCGCACCACGTCGCCATGCTCGGCGAGCCGCTCCTTGGCGAAGGACACGATGAGGATGCTGTTCGCGGTGGCGACGCCGATGCTCATGATGGCACCCATCAACGCGGGCACGCTGAGCGTGGTCCCGGTCAGGAACAGGAAGATCACGATGCCCGCCAGCGCCGCCGGCAGCGCCGTGACGATGATGAACGGATCGAGCCAGGACTGGAAATTCACGACGATCAGCAGATAGACGAGCACGATCGAGAAGGCGAGCCCGGCGAGCAGCCCGACGTACGCCGTTCGCATCGTGGCCAGCTGCCCGCGCACGGTGATGTAACTGCCCCGCGGCAGATGGGACCGCGTCGCGTCGATGATCCGCCCGATGTCGCGGCCGACCGCGCCGAGGTCGCGGTCCTGGACGGCGCCATGGATGTCGACGACGCGGCGGATGTTGTAGTGCGACAGCACGGCCATCTCACTCCCGCGCGTGATCGACGCGACGTCGGCGAGGATGGCGGGCCGCGCCGTGCTGGGCGCCGTGACGGGAATGTTCTCGAGGTCGTGCAGCGTCTGGATCCGATACTGCGGAGTCTGCGTCGCGAGGTTGTAGCTCACGCCGTTCTGCCAATTCAGGAAGAAGGTTGGCGTCGTCTGAAAACTTCCGCTGAGCGAGATGAGCAGACTGCTGGCGAGGTCTCGCTCGCTGAGGCCTCCCTGGCCGGCCTTCGTGCGGTCGACGGTGATGTCGAACTTCGGATAGTCGAACCGCTGCTGGATCCGAAGGTCGACCAGGCCCGGCACCTGGCGCAGGTCATTCAACATCTGGTCTGCCACGTGGCGATTGCCCTGGACGTCGGCCCCTTCGATCTGGATGTCGATCGGGGCCGGCTGACCGAAGTTGAGGATCTGCGTCACGATGTCGGCCGGCAAGAAGTAGAAGGTCATGCCGGGGAATTCGATCGGTAGGTTCTCGCGGAGCGCGCGGACGTAGTCGGCGGTCGGCCGATGCTTCTCCTTCAGGGAGACGAGGATATCCGCGTCGGCGGCTCCGATCACGCCCGATGAGCTGTGCATCCAGTTGATGGCGCTGTAAGGGAGCCCGATGTTGTCGAGGATCACGTCCAGCTCGCCGGCCGGGATTGCTCGACGGATCGCGCCTTCCACCTGATCGGTCAGCCGCGCGGTCTCCTCGATTCGGGTCCCGGTCGCGCCGCGCAGATGAAGCGTGAACTGGCCGCTATCCGTGTCCGGGAAGAAGTTTTCACCGAGCTGCGGGATCAGCAGGGCGACGGCGAGACAGGCGCCGAGGAACACCGGGATGAAGACAGCGCGCCGGGCGATCAGTCTCGTGAGCAGTGCCTGGTACGCGTGCCGCAGCTGCTCGAATCGTCGTTCGAACGCCGCTTGCGCACGGGCCAGCGGATTCCTCGACGGCGGAGCGCCTTCCACCGGCGGCTTGAGCAGGTAGCGGGCGATGGTGGGCACGAGCGTCCGTGACAGAAGATACGACGCGAGCATGGCGAACGTCACCGCCTCCGCGAGCGGGACGAAGAGATAGCGGGCGACCCCGCCCAGGAAGAACATCGGCAGGAACACGATGCAGATGCACAGCGTCGAGACGAGCGCCGGCACGGCGATCTGCTGGGCCCCGTCGAGGATGGCCTGGATGATCGGTTTGCCCATATCCAGGTTGCGGTTGATGTTCTCGACCTCCACGGTGGCGTCGTCCACGAGGATGCCGACGGCGAGCGCGAGCCCACCGAGCGTCATGATGTTGATGGTCTCGCCGAGCAGGCTCAGCGTGATGACCGACGTCAGGATCGAGAGCGGGATGGACACCGCGATGATGAGCGTGCTCCGCCAGCTCCCGAGAAAGAGCAGGATCATCAGGGCCGTGAGGCAGGCGGCGATGACCGCCTCGCGGATCACGCCGCTCACCGCCGCCCGCACGAAGATGGACTGGTCGGCCAGCGGCTGGACCTTGAGCTGCGGCGGGAGCGTCGGAATCACGCGGGGCAGCAGCGCGCGGATGCCGGCCACGACGTCGAGCGTGGACGCGCTGCCGCTCTTCAGAATCGTGACGAGCGTTCCGCGGCTGCCGTCCCGGCGCACGATGTTCGTCTGCGGCGAGAATCCGTCGCGCACATGGGCGACGTCGCGGAGGTAGATCGTCGAGTTGCCGACCACCTTGACCGGGAGGTCGTTCAGCTCGGCCACCGTCCGCGGGCTGGCGTTCATGGCCACGTCGTACTCGAACGGCCCGATCTTGGCGGTCCCGGACGGCAGCACGATGTTCTGCTGGCCGATTGCGGTAACGATGTCGGCCGGCGAAAGCCCTTTCGACTGGAGCAGACGCTGATCGAGATCGACCATGACCTGGCGCTGCTTGCCGCCGTACGGGTAGGGGATCGACGCGCCCGGCACCGTGACGAGCTGGGTCCTCAAGAAGTTGAGGCCGACATCGTTGAGCTCCGCCTCCGACATGCCAGACAGCGCGAGCTGAAGGATCGGCACCGTCGACGCGCTGTAGTTGATGATCAACGGAGGCTGAGTGCCGGCGGGCAGCTGGCGCAGAATCGTCTGCGAGACCGCCGTCACCTGCGCGTTCGCGGTATCGAGGCGGGCGTTCGGCTGCAAGAATATCTTGATCATCGACTGGCCGTTGACGGTCGTCGACTCGATGTGCTCGATGTTGTCCACCGTCGTGGTGAGCACCCGCTCGAACTGGGTGGTGATCCGCCCTTCCATCTCTTCCGGGTTCAGGCCGGTGAACTGCCAGGCGACCGCGATCACCGGAATGTCGATGTTCGGAAAGATGTCGGTCGGCGTGCGCAGGATGAGCACCGGGCTGACGAGCAAGATCAGTACCGCGAGAACGACGAAGGTATACGGACGCTGCAGCGCGACCCTGACGATCCACATATTTTATCGATGCGGTGGGGAGCCCCGGCGTTGCGGCCGATCGTCTAGCCGCTCAGATCGCCGAAGTCATGGTCTCTCGGACTCAACCGCAGCCTGCAGGAAGGAGTAGTCCCACACGGAGACACGATAGTGGTCGGCGGCCGCTAGATGCGAGACCTCGAAGTACGCGTGCTCGAATCCACCAACGCCCTCGGGAACCCACGTGATCTTCTGGTCCACGACCGCGCCGGACGCGTCCAGGGCCTGCGCAAGCACGCGGAGCGGCTCGGCGGCCTCCCCGTATTCATTGGTGATGTAGCCGCGAATGCGCTTGCCGCCGGTTGGCTCGGACTCGACCGTCCAGTCGAGCTTGAACCAGTGGTCCCAGCCCTCCATCAAGGTGGTCGTGGATCTGGACGGGGTCAGATACGTGCTCGTGGTCCCACACGCCGTCGTGACGACGGCCGTCAGTGCGAGCAGTACGGCTGAGAGGATCGATCGGGCGTTCGCGGTCATGGTGCTTGCCTTTCGTTGACAGGTGGTCGGGCACCGGCTGGAAAGTTGATGATGTCACCGTTCGGGGTTCGACCGACCAGCGGCGGCGTGTACACCTCGTGGTCGGA
>Ga0066682_10000434_pt1 | contig 13060 bp, 23 predicted proteins | sample GraSoiAngelo_131_FD_65628 | JGI IMG/M metagenome (GOLD analysis project Ga0066682, IMG submission 65628) | Grasslands soil microbial communities from the Angelo Coastal Reserve, California, USA - 14_0929_02_30cm | ecosystem: Environmental > Terrestrial > Soil > Grasslands | place: USA... | reverse complement strand
GCGGGCATCTCGAAGATCGACATCGAGCGGTCGGCCAACCGCGCGCGGATCACGATCTTGACCGCCCGGCCCGGCATCATCATCGGCCGGAAGGGCTCCGAGGTCGAGAAGCTGAAGAACGAGCTGCAGACGCGCACCGGCAAGGAGATCTACCTCAACATCGAGGAGGTCATCCATCCGGAGCTCGACGCCCAGCTCGTCGCCGAGAACGTCGCGCTCCAGCTCCAGAAGCGCGTCGCCTTCCGTCGCGCCATGAAAAAGGCCGTGACGTCCGCGCTGCGCCTGGGCGCCGACGGGATTCGGATCGCGTGCGCAGGGCGGCTGGGCGGCGGCGAGATCGCGCGGCGCGAGTGGTACCGCGACGGGCGGGTGCCGCTCCACACGATCCGCGCTGACATCGACTACGGGCTGGCGACGGCGCACACGACGTACGGCACCATCGGCGTCAAGGTCTGGGTCTTCAAGGGCGAGGTGCTCCGCGCCACGCCCGCGGAAGCGTGAGGCAGCTCTCCCATGTTGATGCCGAAGCGCGTCAAGTACCGGAAGGCCCAGCGCGGGCGGATGAGGGGCATCGCCACGCGCGGGTCGACGCTCGCCTTCGGCGACTACGGCCTCAAGGCCATGGAGCCGGGCTGGGTGACGAATCGCCAGATCGAGGCCGCGCGCGTCGCGCTGACGCGGAGCCTCAAGCGCGGCGGCAAGGTCTGGATCCGGGTCTTTCCGGACAAGCCGGTGACGAAGAAGCCGGCGGAAACTCGCATGGGCAAGGGCAAGGGGAATCCCGAGGAGTGGGTCGCCGTGGTCAAGCCCGGCCGCATCCTGTACGAGATGATCGGCGTGCCGCAGGACGTGGCGCGCGAGTCGTTCCGGACCGCGGCGCAGAAGATCGGCATCGCCACCCGGTTCGTGTCGCGGACGCGGGTCTTATAAGTGGCCGCGCGAGCCGAGACGGAGCCTCCGGCGAGGCGAGCTATGAGGAGCGAGCGACGATGAAGGCCGCCAAGTGGCGCGATCTCTCCGAGGAGGAAGTCATCCAGAAGGCGCGTGAGCTCTCGGAAGAGATCTTCAATCTCCGGTTCCAGCTCTCGACGGGGATGGCCAAGAACCCGTCGCGGCTGAGCCAGGCGCGGAGAGATCTGGCGCGGGCCAACACCGTGCTCCGCGAGCGGAAGGGCGGATCCCGTGGGTGAGCGGAAGAGCCGAGAAGGCGTGGTGGTGTCCGACGCGATGCAGAAGACGCGGGTGGTGAGGATCGAGCGGGTGTTCCGCCATCCCCGGTACCAGCGCGTCATCCGGATGTCGAAGCAGCTCAAGGCGCACGACGAGAACAACGAGAGCCGGGTCGGCGATCGGGTCCTCATCGAGGAGACCCGGCCGATCTCCAAGCAGAAGCGCTGGCGGATCCGCAAGGTTCTGAGCCACGTGTCCTGACCGATGATCCAACCGCGCTCGATGCTCGATGTCGCCGACAACTCCGGAGCCAAGAAGGTCCAGTGCATCCGGGTGATGGGCGGAGCCAACAAGCGTTACGCCTCGCTCGGCGACACCGTGATCGTCGCCGTCAAGGAAGCGGCGCCCGACGGCACCGTGAAGAAGGGGGAAGTGGCCCGGGCGGTGGTGGTGCGGACCGTCAAGGAGGTCCGCCGTCGGGACGGATCGTACATCCGTTTCGACCGCAATGCAGTGGTGCTGATCAAGCCCGACGAGAACCCGGTGGGCACGCGTATCTTCGGGCCGGTCGCGCGCGAGCTGCGCGAGCGGCAGTTCACCAAGATCATCTCGCTCGCGCCCGAGGTCATCTGATGCAACAGACTCACGTGCGACGCGGCGACACGGTAGCGGTCATCGCCGGCAAGGAGCGGGGCAAGCGCGGCAAGGTGCTGCGGGTCCTGCCCGTCGCCGGCCGGGTGCTGGTGGAAAAGCTCAACATGATGAAGAAGCACCAGCGGCCGACGCAGAAGCTGCGGCAGGGCGGCATCATCGAGCGCGAGAGCCCGCTGGCGCTCTCCAACGTCCTCGTCGTCTGCGGCCGGTGCGACAGGCCGTCGCGGAGCGGGATCAAGGTGCTCGCGGACGGCCGCAAGCTCCGCGTCTGCAAGCGGTGCGGCGAAGCGATCGACAAGGGCTGAGACCATGGCAAAAGAACAGGGAACGACGCAGAAGGCCCCGGCGGCCAAGCCGCCGGCGGCGGCGAAGGCCCAACCCAGGAAGGGCGGGCCGGCCCCCCCGTCGGCACCGGCGGTCGCCAAGGGCCGACCGAAGGGGACCGGCGAGACGAAGCCGCGGCTCAAGGAGCTCTTCCACAAGACCGTGGTCCAGGCGGTCATGAAGGAGCGCGGGTTCGGCAACCCCTATCAGGTGCCGCGCCTCGAGAAGGTCGTCATCAACATGGGCGTGGGCGAGGGCCGCGACAACGCCAAGATCCTCGACTTCGCGACCGCCGACCTGCAGGCCATCGCCGGCCAGAAGCCCGTCGTCACCAAGGCGAAGAAGTCGATCGCGAACTTCAAGCTGCGCGAGGGCGTGCCGATCGGCGCCAAGGTGACGCTCCGGGGGGCCCGGATGTACGAGTTCCTCGACCGCCTCATCAACGTCGCGTTGCCGCGCGTGCGCGATTTCCGCGGCGTGCCGCCCAAGGGCTTCGACGGACGGGGTAATTACGCGCTCGGGCTCCGCGAGCAGCTGATCTTCCCCGAGATCGTCTACGACAAGGTGGACAAGGTGCGCGGCATGGACATCAGCATCGTCACGACGGCCCGCACCGACGAAGACGCCAAGGTGCTCCTCACGCACCTGGGCATGCCGTTCAGGGAGTAGGCGGATCATGGCCAAGACCTCGCTCATCATGAAGTCCCAGCGTCAACCCAAGTTCAGCACGCGCGCTTATTCCCGGTGCAAGCTCTGCGGCCGCCCGCGCGGCTACCTCCGGAAGTTCGAGATGTGCCGGCTCTGCTTCCGCGAGCTGGCGCTCAAGGGCGAGGTTCCGGGCATCCTGAAGGCGAGCTGGTAAGGCCATGCGAAGCGATCCGATCGCCGACATGCTGACGCGGGTGCGCAACGCGAGCCGCGCCGAGCACGAGAAGGTGGACATCCCCTCCTCGCGGCTCAAGGTGCGCATCGCCGAGATCCTGAAGGACGAGGGGTTCATCAAGAACTTCCGGGTGCTCGAGGACAAGAAGCAGGGAATGCTGCGCGTCTACCTCAAGTACGGCGCGGGCAACGAGAAGATGATCTCCGGGCTCGTCCGCGTCTCGACGCCGGGGCGGCGGATCTACGTCACCCACAACCGCATCCCGTCCATCCTGGCCGGGATGGGTGTCGCGCTGGTCTCGACCTCGCGGGGCGTCGTCACGGACCGCGACGCGCGCAAGCAGAAGGTCGGCGGGGAAGTCCTCGCCTACGTGTGGTAAGGGGCGCCCATGTCGCGGATCGGACGGCAACCCGTCAACATCCCGCAGGGCGTGAAGGTCCTGGTCGAGGGCGCGACCGTGCGCGCCGAGGGCCCGAAGGGCAAGCTGATGCAGGCGGTTCCCGTCGGGCTCACCGCCAAGCTCGAGAACAACCAGATCCTGATCTCCCGCAGCGGCGATGATCGGAAAGTGCGGGCCCTGCACGGCCTGGCCCGCGCGCTGGTCGCGAACATGGTGACCGGCGTGAAGGACGGCTTCGAGCGGAAGCTCGAGATCGTGGGCATCGGCTATCGCGCGCAGGTCCAGGGACGCGCGATCCAGCTCGCGCTGGGCTATTCGCACCCGATCATCTTCCCGCTCCCGGAAGGCGTCACCGTGGAGATCGACCGACAGGTGTCGATCACGCTGCGTGGCGCCGACAAGGCGGTGCTCGGGCAGACCGCCGCGAAGCTCCGGGCGCTGCGCGAGCCCGATCCCTACAAGGGCAAGGGCATCAGGTACTCGGACGAGGTGGTTCGGCGGAAGGTCGGCAAGAAGGCCGGGGCGGGGGCGAAATGATCACGAAGGAACGACGGGCGTCGCGCGACGTCCGGCATCAGCGGCTGCGGCGGTTCGTGCGCGGCTCCGCAGGGCGGCCGCGACTGGCGGTGTTCCGCAGCCTGAACCACATCTATGCGCAGCTGGTCGACGACGACGCGGGGCGGACGCTCCTGGCGGTGGACAGCCGGAGCAAGGTCTTCCGCGCCCGCCAGCCGAAGGGCGGCAACGTCGCGGCCGCCAAGCTCGTCGGCGAGCTCTTGGCCCAGCAGGCCAAGGCGCAAGGAGTCGAGCGCGTGGTGTTCGATCGCGGCGGCTACATGTATCACGGACGCGTGAAGGCGCTCGCCGATGCGGCGCGCGCCGGCGGTCTGGTGTTTTAGCGAGCGCGTGTTCGCGGGGGAGTCGAGAGGGGGGCGGGCCAACCCGCCCCGCGTGTTCGCGGGGGAGTCGAGAGGGGGCGGGCCAACCCGCCCCGCGTGTTCGCGGGGGAGTCGAGAGGGGGGCGGAGCCCCCTTCTCCAAAGGGAGAAATAGTGGCAGAAGCGAAGATCGATCCGAGCGTGCTCGAGCTGAACGATCGCGTGGTGTCCATCAACCGCGTGGCCAAGGTCGTGAAGGGTGGCCGCCGGTTCTCGTTCACGGCGCTCGTCGTCGTGGGCGACGGCCGCGGACACGTCGGGGTCGGCCTCGGCAAGGCCCACGAGGTGCCCGAGGCGATCCGCAAGGCGGTGGAGCACGCCAAGAAGGACCTGATCTTCGTGCCGCTGAAGGATACGACGATCCCCTGCGAGATCACCGGTCACTTCGGCGCCGGCCGGGTGTTCCTGAAGCCCGCAGTCCCCGGCACGGGCGTCATCGCCGGCGGCGCGGTGCGGCCGATCCTCGAGGCGGCGGGCGTGCAGGACATCCTCACGAAGACGCTCGGCTCCAACAATCCGCACAACGTGCTCAAGGCCACGCTCGACGCGCTGCGCCGGATCAAGCGGCTGCAAGACCTGTACGCGGCGCGCCGTCGCGGCGACGGCGCGGGGGCTCCAGTCGAGGAGGCGGTCGGTGCCAGACAAGAAGCTTAAGGTCACCCTCAGGCGCTCGATCATCGGGCTGTCGCCCAAGCAGGAGGCGACCGTCAAGGCGCTGGGGCTCCGCCGCATCCGCCAGTTCGTGATGCACGAGGATTCGGTCACCGTGCGCGGCATGATCGCGAAGGTGCCCCACGTGCTCGAGGTGACTCATGAGGCTTGACGAGCTGCGCCCAGCGCCGGGCTCCACGAAGCGGCGCAAGAAGATCGGACGCGGGCCCGGCTCCGGCCACGGCAAGACGTCCACGAAGGGCCACAAGGGCCAACGGGCCCGGTCGGGCGGCGGGGCGAGCCGCGGCTTCGAGGGCGGGCAGATGCCGCTCTACCGTCGCGTGCCGAAGCGCGGCTTCATGCCGCACGGCGGCAAGACCGTCTACGCCATCGTGAACCTCGAGGCGCTGGGTGGTTTCGCCGCGAACGCCGTGGTCGATCCGGCGAGCCTCGTCGCGGCGGGTCTGATCAAGAACACGCGCTCGCGCCTGAAGATCCTCGGTGACGGCGACGTCGCCCACGCGCTCACCGTGCGCGCGCACGCGGTGAGCGAGTCCGCGCGCGCGAAGATCGAGGCCAAGGGCGGCCGGATCGAGGCGATCGGCGAGCGGGTGCCGGCTTCGTGATCGAGAGTCTCCAGAGCTTCCAGAACATCTTCAAGATCCCGGAGCTGAAGCGCCGCGTCCTCATGAGCGTGCTGATCCTGGTCGCCTACCGCCTGGGCGCCCACGTGCCCACCCCCGGCATCGACGGCCACGCGCTTTCCCAGTTCTTCGATCAGGTGCAGGGGACGCTCCTCGGGATGGTCGACCTGTTCTCGGGCGGCAACCTGCGACGGCTGTCGATCTTCGCGCTCGGCATCATGCCGTACATCTCGGCGTCGATCATCCTGCAGCTCCTGACCGTCGTCATCCCGACGCTCGAGCGGCTCGCCAAAGAGGGTGAGGCGGGCCGCAAGAAGATCACCCAGTACACCCGCTACGGCACGATCGCGCTGTCGATGGTCCAGTCGCTCGGCATCGCGTACGGCCTCGAGAGCATGCGGAGCCCGACCGGCCTCTCGATCGTGCCGACGCCCGGCTGGGGCTTCCGGCTGCTCACGATGGTCACGCTGACCGCCGGGACCGCGCTGATCATGTGGATGGGCGAGCAGATCTCGGAGAAGGGCATCGGCAACGGGATCTCGCTGATCATCTTCGCCGGGATCGTCGTGCGGCTGCCGTCCGCCCTCACCGCCTCGTACACGTTGATCTCGACCGGGGAGCTGAAGCTCTTCGTGGTGATCGCGATCATAGCGGTGATCGTCGCGGTGACCGCGGCCGTCGTGCTCATGCAGGAGGGCCAGCGGAAGATCCCGGTGCAATACGCCAAGCGCGTCGTGGGCCGGCGCGTGTACGGCGGCCAGTCGACGCACATTCCGCTGCGTATCAACACCGCCGGCGTCATCCCGGTGATCTTCGCGTCCTCGCTGATCCTGTTCCCGGCCACGCTGACGCGCTTCGTGCCGCATCCCTGGATGCAGGGGATCGCCGACGCGATGTCGCCCGGGCGCCTGTTCTACACCGTGACGTACATGGCGCTGATCGTCTTCTTCGCCTACTTCTACACGGCGATCGTGTTCAACCCGATCGACCTGGCCGACAACATGAAGAAGTACGGCGGCTTCATCCCCGGCGTGCGGCCGGGCAAGAAGACGGCGGAATATATCGACCGGACGCTCACGCGGATCACGCTGCCGGGCGCCCTGTTCTTGGCGTTGATCTCGGTGCTGCCGGACTATCTGATCCGCTGGTTCAACGTGCCGTTCTACTTCGGTGGCACGAGCCTCTTGATCGTGGTCGGCGTGGCGCTCGACACCGTTCGACAGATGGAATCGCACCTGCTGATGCGGAACTACGAGGGCTTCCTGAAGAAATCCAAGGGCCGCTCGGCCGGGTACGGCGGGGGGAGTTGAGCGTGCGCGTCGCGTTCCTCGGACCTCCGGGCGCCGGCAAAGGCACCCAGGCGCGCGAGCTCGCGCGCGAGTGGGGCGTGCCGCAGATAGCGACCGGCGACATGCTGCGCGAGGCGGTGGCGGCGAAGACGCCGCTCGGGCTCGAGGCCAAGCGCTACATGGACCAGGGGGCGCTCGTCCCCGACGAGGTGGTGGTCGGCGCGACCGCCGAGCGGCTCGCCGCCCCGGACGCGGCGCGAGGCTTCATCCTCGACGGCTTTCCGCGGACCATCGCGCAGGCCGAGGCGCTGGCGCGGCTCCTCAAGGACGCCGGCCACGCGCTCGACGTGGTCCTCTACTTCGACGTCTCGGAGCCCGAGCTGCTGCGTCGGCTCACCGGACGGCGCGTGTGCCGCGCGTGTGGACACACGTATCACCTGACGTCGAGCCCACCCAAGCGCGCCGGAGTCTGCGACGCGTGTGGCGGCGAGCTCTACCAGCGGGTGGATGACAGCGAGGCGACCGTGCGCAACCGCCTCGAGGTCTACCGGAAGCAGACGGCGCCGCTGCTCGATTACTACCGTCAGCGAAACGTATTGACCACGGTGTCCGGTGAGGGCTCGATCGAGGAGATCCGCGACGCGATCCGGGCCGCCGTGGGAGCCGCGCGGTGATCGTGCTCAAGTCGGCGCGCGAGATCGCGCTCATGCGGCGGGCCGGCCACGTCCTGGCCGGGGTGATGGAGCGGCTTCGCACGTTCGTTCGCGCGGGGATGTCGACGCTCGAGATCGACGAGGACGTCGAGGCGTTCATCCACCGCGCGGGCGCGGCGACCGCGTTCAAGGGCTATCGCGGGTTCCCGGCGACGGCGTGCATCTCGATCAACGAAGAGGTCGTGCACGGGATCCCGTCGCCGCGGCGCAAGATCTGCGAGGGTGACATCGTCGGGCTGGACCTCGGTTGTATCGTCGAAGGGTACTATGCGGACTGCGCGTTCACGCTGCCGATCGGCGCGGTACCGGCGCGGGTCCAGCAGCTCCTCGACGTGACCCGCGAGAGCCTGGACCGGGCCATCCAGGAGTGCCGGCCCGGGCGGCGACTCTCCGACGTGTCGCACGCGGTCCAGTCGCACGTCGAGGCGCACGGGTTCTCGGTGGTCCGCGCCTTCGTCGGTCACGGGATCGGGCGGGCCCTGCACGAGGAGCCGCAGATCCCGAACTTCGGCGATCCGGGCCGTGGTCCGCAGCTGCGGGCCGGCATGGTGCTGGCGATCGAGCCGATGGTGACGATGGGGAGCTGGGAGGTCCGAATCCTGGACGACGGATGGACGGCGGTCACGCAGGACGGGAGCCTGGCGGCGCATTTCGAGCACACCGTGGCGGTGACCGAGAACGGCCCCGAGGTGCTGACGAGCCTGGCGGGCGCGCCGGCGGCGTCCACGACGGGCGCGGGTCAAGGACGATGACGCCCAAGGAAGACGCGATCGAGGTGGAGGGCACGGTGGTCGAGCCGCTGCCCAATGCGATGTTCCGGGTGGAGCTCGAGAACGGACACAAGGTGCTCGCGCACGTCAGCGGGAAGATGCGGATGAACTTCATCCGCATCCTGCCGGGCGACCGCGTGAAGGTCGAGCTGTCGCCGTACGACCTCACGCGGGGGCGCATCACCTATCGCTTCAAGTAGGGCGGAGACGAGGAAAGAGGACGATGAAAGTTCGGCCGTCGATCAAGGTTCGCTGCGAGCATTGCAAGATCGTGAAACGTCGCGGCGTGACGCGGATCATTTGCCAGAACCCGCGCCACAAGGCGCGACAGGGCTGAGGGGACGGAGGCATCTATGGCGCGAGTGGCGGGAGTGGATCTGCCTCGGGAGAAGCGGGGCGAAGTCGCGGTCACGTACATCTACGGTCTCGGGCGCAGCACGGCGCGGAGCATCCTGCTCCGGGCCACCGTCGATCCCAGCAAGCGGGTGAAGGCGTGGACGGAAGAGGAAGTGGCCCGGATCCGCGAGATCATCGAGCGCGAGTTCAAGGTCGAGGGTGACCTGCGCCGCGACGTGTCGATGAACGTCAAGCGGCTCATGGACATCGGAACCTATCGTGGCATCCGGCACCGGCGCGGATTGCCGGTGCGCGGACAGCGCACGCACACCAACGCCCGCACCCGGAAGGGTCCGAAGCGTGGCGTGCAGGTGAAGAAGAAGACGGCGGCGGCGCCGTCCGCGCCCGCCCCGGCCGCGGCGGCGGCACCGAAGAAGGCGGGAGCATAGGCATGGCCGAAGAGAGCAAGCCAGCACCACGGAAGAAGGGCGGCAAGCGGCGCGAGCGGCGCGAGGTGCGCACCGGCATCGCCCACATCCAGGCGACGTTCAACAACACGATCGTCACGCTCACCGATCGGAACGGGAACGTCGTGTCCTGGTCGAGCGCCGGCAGCGCCGGGTTCAAGGGCTCGCGCAAGAGCACGCCCTTCGCGGCGCAGACCGCCTCCGAGCTGGCGGCCCGCAAGGCGATGGAGTACGGCCTCAAGCAGATCGAGGTCTTCGTCCGCGGGCCCGGCGCCGGGCGCGAGGCGGCGATCCGCTCGCTGCAGGCCGCCGGGCTGGAAGTCACCGCGATCCGTGACGTGACGCCGATTCCGCACGACGGCTGCCGGCCGCCGAAGCGGCGGCGGGTGTAGGGGCCGGCGATGGCGCGATATCGCGACGCCAAGTGCCGGCTGTGCCGACGCGAGGGGCAGAAGCTCTTCTTGAAGGGCGCCCGCTGCTTCACCGACAAGTGCGCGATCGAGCGGCGCAACTATCCGCCGGGCCAGCACGGTCTCAACCGCGGCAAGCTGACCGCCTTCGGCGTCCAGCTCCGTGAGAAGCAGAAGGCCAAGCGGATCTACGGTGTGCTGGAGAGCCAGTTCCGCAAGTACTTCCAGTGGGCCGAGGCCGAGAGGGGCGTCACCGGCGAGAACTTGTTGAGGCTGCTCGAGCTGCGCCTCGACAACGTCGTGCATCGGCTCGGCTTCGCGGCGTCGCGGCGGGAGGGGAGGCAGATGGTGGCCCACGGCCACTTCCAGGTGAGCGGGCGGAAGGTCTCGATCCCGTCGTTCCTGGTGAAGGTCGGCGACACGGTCCAGCTCCGGCCCACCTCCAAGCTGCAGGCGCGCATCGACGACAACGTCAACGCCGGCCGCGGCCAGGTGCCGCAGTGGCTGGAGCTCGATCCGAACGAGAAGAAAGGCGTCGTCCGGAGCCTGCCGCTGCGTGACGACATCCAGATTCCCGTCGCCGAGCAGCTCATTGTCGAGCTGTACAGCAAGTAAGGAAGGCTATGCCACGCATTCCATTTCAGAAGCCGAAGCGGATCGAGTGGGAGATTTTGAGTGATCAGTACGGCCGGCTCGTTGCCGAGCCCTTCGAGAAGGGCTATGCGCTCTCCGTCGGGAGCTCGCTGCGCCGGACCCTGCTGGCGATCGTGCCGGGCGCCGCGGTCTCCTGGGTGCGCATCGACGGCGTGAAGAGCGCCGAGGCGAAGATCCCCGGGGTCAAGGAGAGCACGGTCGACGTCCTGCTGAACCTCAAGAAGCTCGCCATCCAGGTGCCGTCGAACGAGCCCAAGGTCCTCCGGCTCGACGTGACCGGCCCGAAGATCGTGACGGGCGCGGACGTGCCCGAGACCGACGTGGAGGTCGTGAACCCGGCGGTCCACCTGTTCACGATCGAGTCGGCGACCCGGGTGGCGATCGAGCTCGGCGTCGGCATCGGCCGCGGCTACGAGGCGGTCGACCGCGCGACCACCGCTACGCCGGCCGGCGCCCTGGCGATCGACGCGGCGTACTCGCCGATCACGCGCGTGGCGTACAACGTGGAGATGTCGCGGCTCGGCAAGATCACCGACTACGAGAAGCTGGTGCTCGAGGTGTGGACGAACGGCTCGGTGAGCCCGGACGATGCGCTCACGCGGGCGTCGACCTATCTCAAGGAGCACTTCCGCCCACTCGCCTCGGCGGCGCCGCCCGAGGACGAAGAAGCCGATGGCGCGGACGGCGAGGCGTTCCTGCGCGAAGCCCTCGCCAAGCCGCTCGAGGAGCTGGAGCTGCCGGCGCGCGCCATCAACGCGCTGAAGAACGCCGAGTTGAACCTGGTGGTCGACCTCGTCCAGAAGAGCGAGGCCGACCTGGCGCACGTCAAGAACCTGGGCGACAAGTCGATCGACGAGATCAAGACGGCGCTGGCCGCGCTCGGCCTGTCGCTCGGCATGCGGATCGATCCCAACGTCCTCGGCGCCCTGGGAAGGGGAGTCGTGCGGTGAGACATCGGAACGACGGCTACAAGCTCGGACGCCGCACGGCGCACCGCTGGGCGCTGTTTCGCAACCTCTTGGTGGCGCTCTTCCGGCACGAGCGCATCTCCACCACCGAGACGAAGGCCAAGGCGGTGCGCGGCCTGGCCGATCAGATGATCACGCTGGCCAAGCGCGAGCATCTCCACGCGCGCCGCCAGGTCCTGTCGATGGTCCCCGACGCCGAGGTGGTGGCGAAGCTCTTCGACACGATCGCGGCCCGCTTCGCCGACCGCAACGGTGGCTACACGCGTATCGTCAAGGCCGGCCGACGCCCCGGCGACGCCGCGCCCATTGTGTTCCTCGAGCTGGTCGATCGCGCCGAGACGCCGAAGGACACCGACGCCAAAACCGAGAAGAAGGCCAGGGCGCTGCGCGGCGAAGCGGGCGCCACCGGCCGGCGGAAGCGGAAGGAAAAGGCCGCGGCCGCCTCCGCGTAGCTTCTATCGAGGCGGAACGGGCGCCGGCACCGTCGCGGACGGCGTCGTTCCTGCCGTGACGACCGCAGGGTACTTCGCGCACGCGGCCAGCCCGGCGAGCAGTGTCACCAGCGCGACCACGCGCATCGTCGATCTCATTCCCGAACTCATGAGGTGTTCTCCTTTCGCTAGGGCACATCGAGATCACCTCTCGAGCTGCACACGCGGTGCCAGCCGACTTGGCGTTGTCGGATAGAGACTTGGAGCTCCCTGGTCCCGGCGCGTGACAGCCAGACGCAGCGAGCTGACGGGGATTGTCGCTTGGGAGATTGGGGGGCCCGTCGGGGCCCCCCAATTACTTTGAAGGCGGCGCTACTTCACGTTCTGGCGGAAGAACGCCAGCGTCCGTCTCCACGCGTCCGTCGCCGCGGGCTTGTTGTAGACGTCGGCGCGGTCGTCGTTGAAGAAGCCGTGGTCCACACCCGGATAGATGTGGAACTCGGACTGCTGGCCGGCCTTCTTGATCGCCGCGTCGGTGTCCTTGGCCACCTGAGGCGTCACGAAGCCGTCCTTCTCCGCGAAGAGCCCCAGCACGGGTCCCGAGAGCTTGGAGTAGTCCGGCTTCACGTTCGGATGGATGCCGTAGAAGTTCACGCACGCGCCGACCGACGGGTTGAGCGTGGCCGCGAAGAGGGCGAGCTGCCCGCCCATGCAGAATCCCACCGCGCCGAGCTTCTTGGCGGACGACTGACCCAGCAGGTAAGTGGCGGCGCCGCGCAGATCCCGCTCGGCCTGCGAGATGTTGAGCGCCATGAAGAGCTTGCCGGCGCCGTCGGGCTCGCTGGCGGTCTTGCCGTGGTACATGTCGGGCGCCATCGCCGTGAAGCCCTCGGCGGCGAAGCGGTCGCAGACGTTCTTGATGTGACCCACCAGCCCCCACCACTCCTGGAGCACGATCACGCCCGGGCCCTTGCCGGAGGCGGGGGTCGACAGGTAGGCCGCGGTCTTGCTGCCATTGGACGCGAATTCCACCATCGTTCCAGCCATGTTCAGAATCCTCCCTGATTGGCGCCGGTGGGAGCCACCGGCGTGATCTTCACCGCCGCGACGTGCCGGACGTCGGCCTCGAGCACGGTGATCGTGTAGCCCGGGATCTGGAACTCCTCGCCCGCCCGCGGAATGCGATGCAGGGTGGCCAGCACGAGCCCGGCGACGGTCTCGTAGTCGCGCTTGGGCAGAGTCCAGTCGAACGCCTCGTTCAGCTCGTCGATGTTCGCGCGCGCGGCGACCCGGTAGCTGCCGTCGGGCAGCCGCTCGGCCACGGCCGGCGCCCGTTCGTGCTCGTCCTGGATGTCGCCG
>Ga0066682_10000431_pt1 | contig 13083 bp, 13 predicted proteins | sample GraSoiAngelo_131_FD_65628 | JGI IMG/M metagenome (GOLD analysis project Ga0066682, IMG submission 65628) | Grasslands soil microbial communities from the Angelo Coastal Reserve, California, USA - 14_0929_02_30cm | ecosystem: Environmental > Terrestrial > Soil > Grasslands | place: USA... | reverse complement strand
AAGTACTCGAATGTTCCCGTTCCGCGCGCCATGCGGAGGCGAAGGTCGGCCATGAAGACCAGATATGGATGCGCGCCGCGCGCGACCAGCGCGTCGCGGTCGGCGGCGAGCAGCGCCGCCTGGCTGTCCGCGTCGAGGCCGTGCTCGGCCATGGCCGCTTTCGCGTCGGCGAGAAAGCGCGCGCGGAACGCGTCGTCCGACTTCAGCGCGTAGAGACAGCGGTTCAGCGGATACGCGGCGGCGGGCGGGAACCGATAGTGCGCGTCGTTCATCGCGGTACTTGCCATTCCACCACGGCATTGCCGTGGTGCCACGAGGGCTCGTAGCAGTAGATCTCGGCCTTGGCGCTGCCGACGGCGCCGAGGACGGTGAGCCAGGTCCGCAGCTCGACGTTGCCCGCCTTGTCGAGCTCTTCGCCCGTCATCGAGGCCAGCTCCTCGGCACGGCCGTCCCGAAGTGCGTCGAGGACGCGCCGGTCCCAGTCGTAATCCGGTGACCCATAGCGGTCGGTGCCGGGATAGTGGGACATCCCGCCCGAGGCCATCAACACGACACGCTCGGGCCGCGAGCCGAGGATGTCGCCGAGCGTCCGGCCCCACGTGTGGCAGCGGCGTGGCGTGGGCTGCGGCGGCAGGTACACGTTGACGTGCAGCGGGACGATCGGCACCGCCGGTGTCGGCATCGTGAAATGCAGCGGCACGAAGAACGCGTAATCGAGCCGCGCGTGCTGCGTGTAGAGCAGGTCGAACCCGCGCTCGATTCCCTGCTCGACGATCGCGCGCGCGAGCGGCTCGTGGATGGGATACCGGTACTCATAGGGGCCGAACGTTCCGGCGGCCTCGGTGCCGGCATAGACGGCCAGCGCCGGCACCGCGTCGAGAAAGAACGCCTCGACGTGGTCGCCGGCCACCACCGCGATGGCGTCGGGCTGCAGCATCGCGAGCCGTCGCCGCACGCGCGCGAAGGCGCCGTGCACGCGCAGCACGAGCTCGCGGTCCTCCGTTTCCGGCCGCACGATCAGCTGCGGCGTATGCGCGCACGCGAAGGCGCCGACCAGCATCAGCCCCTCACGCCGTCACCCGCGCGAGGACCTCGTCGAACACCTTGTCCGCCAGCGCGCGCACCTCCTCGCGCGTGAGCGGCTGGATCGGGTGCTGCACCATCACCGTGCGGTAGCCGGTGGCCCCGAGCGCCTCTGCCTGCGCCGTCGCGGCGCGCGCGAACTCCGTCGAAATGATCGTCGCCGTGGGAATACCGTGGTCCTCGAAGAACACGCCGTCGTGCACACTGCACGTGGTGCAGGACCCTCAGTCGGCGAGCGCTTCGATCAGCACGTCCGTGCCGCCCACGATCTCCTCGCGCAGCGGATCGGGCGCCGGCCGGGCGAACGTCGGCTTCTTCTTGCGCACGACGGCCTTCGGCGTCGCGCGCTCGCGCAACAGTTCCTCGATCCGGTCCAGCAGGTGATCGCCCTTGGCCTTCGAGATGTCGAGCAAGGTCACGACCTTGCCGTCGAGGCTGGCCGGCCGCGGCGCCGTCTTGCGCGGCACGGCGACGGAATCGGTGGGGTCGAGATACTCGGTCATCGGATCCTCCTCACTACGAGATTGCTGCCCTTCGAGAACGTCCAGCCGGGCACCACCGCCGAGAACCGGCCCGCGGTGCCGCCCGCCACGAGGATCTTGATGTGCTCGGGCGCGCGGAACTTCGGAATCAGCGTCGTGTCGTGCTCGGGATCGGCGAACTTGCGCAACACGTGCTCGGGCAGCCCGTCGCCGCCGTTGTCGCCCGGCACGAGCTCACACACCGGCCGCTGCAGCCGCTCGAACAGGAAGCGGCGCACGTCGGCTTTCGACCAGCCGTCCCCGGCCACGATGGCGGCGTGCTCCGGCGAGAACACGAGCAGGGTGTCGCCCCAGTGCGTCATCTTATGGTGCTCGATCACCGCCATGCTCGCTGCGACGGTGGCGAGCAGATGCGGCGCGGTACGGCTGCGCTGATCGTAGACCGTGAGCGGAGCGTCGGCGGCGAGCAGCGCCACCGTGTCGTCGGTCGCGGCGAAGCCGTGCTCGACGGCCAGCGAGTCCCAGGGGCTCGCCTCCTCATTTTCGCCAATGCAGTACGTGTAGCGACCGGGATGGGCGAACGTCGACATACTGACGACGCCCGGTCGCGCGCCGCCCACGTTGACACACACCAGTCGCAGCGCGCGGCCGATCGTGGCGTTCGCGCGCCAGCCGGGACCGAACAGGCCCGCGCCGCAGTTGATGTCCAGCGCGCGGCGGATCGGGCCGTTCACGACGATGAGCGGCGCCGGCGCGTTGGTCGTCGCCGACACGCCATGCAGGTCGAAGGCCTCGTCGCAGACGGCCTCCACCGCGGCGAGCACGACCGGTAGATACTCGGGACGGCAGCCGGCCATCACCGCGTTGACGGCGATCTTCTCCACCGTCGCGCGTCCGTAATTCGGCGGCACCAGAGCGACCACCTCGTCGGCGGCGCGCCCGCTCGCTTCGATGGCGCGATCGACCCGCTCGCGCGTCGGGGGGACGACCGGGAGCCCGTCGGTGAGGCCCTTGTCGAAGAGGGCTTCGATCGGGTCGGTTGTAGCGGGGTGGGTTGTAGCGGGGTCCGCGAGACCGGCTTGGGCCGCGGGTGGGCTGTTCGAGATGCGGGGTGGCTCCGCACGGCCGGTCATTGCGCGCGTTTCGCCCGACCCGATTCCGTCATACCGGGGAGGCTATCACGGCGCAGGTATGCTGGCTTTGTGATCGCCCGCCGCATCGCGCCGCTCATGCTCGTGCTCGCGCTGGCGTCCGTCGCGCGCGCGGTGGAGCCCGCGGCCCCCGGGCTTGGCTACGATCATCCGCTCACCGGACGCGTCTGGGATGTCGCGCAGGACCGGTTCGTGACGCTGGACGCGCTCGGCACGGCCGTGAGCGGAGCCCGCTTCGTGCTGCTCGGCGAGCGTCACGATCATCCCGAGCACCACCAGTTCCAGGCCTGGCTCTTGCGGCGGATGGTCGACGCGGGCCGGCGGCCCGCGGTCGCGTTCGAAATGCTCGACACGACGCAGGCGCCGGCGCTCGCCCGTCATCTCGCAGCGGCGCCGCGCGACGCCGCCGGCCTCGGCGAGGCCGTGGGCTGGCGTGCCGCCGGCTGGCCCGCGTGGCGGCTCTATCAGCCGATCGCCGACACGGCGCTCGCGGCCGGCCTGCCGATCGTCGCGGCGAATCTTCCGGCGACGGCGGCGCGCGCCGTGACACGCGGCGACCTTGCCGCGCTCGATCCCGCGCTCGTGCGCCGGCACGGCCTGGACCGGCCGGCGGCGGAGCAGGCGGCGCTGGAAGAGGAAATCCGCGCCGCGCACTGCGGGGCATTGCCCGACACGCTCGTTCCCGGCATGGTGACGGCGCAGCGCGCACGGGACGCCGAGATGACCGAGCGGCTCGTGGCCGGCCAGCGCGATGGCGCGGTGCTGATCGCGGGCGCCGGTCACGTGCGCACGGATCGCGGCGTTCCGCGCGTCCTGGCGCTATTGGTGCCCGAGGCACGCGTGGTCAGCGTCGGCTTCGTGGAGGTCGCCGAGGGCTGGACCCGGCCGGCCGACTACGCGGCCCGCTTCGGCAGCGGCCCACACCTGCCCTTTGATTACATATGGTTCACCGCCCGCGCCGACAACGTCGACCAGTGCGCGCGCCTGCGCCGGCGCGCGCCGGCCGACCCCGACTAGCGGCGCCCATCAGGGTCAGGGCGTCATCATATCCACCGTCGCGGCGGGCCGGTCACCTACAATGGTTCTGCATGAAGCTGGGCCGCATCTTCGGCGACGCGGTCGGCCTGCGCGAGGCGGCGTCGATCGTGTTCGCACTCGCTGCGCTGTTGCCCCTGCTGGTCACCGTGCTCGCCCTCCACCGCAGCGGTGCGCTGTGGTCGTTCGAGGCCGAGGCCATGGTGCTGGTCGCGTTGGCCACCGCCGTGATCGGCTTCATCGTCTTCCGGGTGATGGTCGATCGCGTCGTCCGTTTGGCCGGCTCGCTGGTCGGCGCGGGCGAGGCCGTGGTGCGCGACGCCGATACCGCGCTCGTCCCGGGTATCGGGCGCGTGACCGAGATCGGCCAGATCGGTACTGCCTTCGCGCGCATGCTCGACGATCTCCGTGGCTCGACCGAGCGCCTGGAGGATCTCGTCTTCAAGCTCGGCGCCCTCAACGAGGTGGTCGAGCTCGCGGCGCGCGTGCCGAACATGCAGCAGCTGCTCGCGCTCGTGCTGGAGCGGACGATGCGCACGGTACGCGCGGCCACCGGCTCGATCATGCTGCTGGACCGCAAGCGCGGCACGTTGCGCGTGGTCGCCGCGCGCGGCGACGACGGCGACGTGTCCGTCGGCGCCGAGGTGCCGCTCGGCGAAGGGGTCGCGGGCAAGGTGGCGCAGCTCGGAGAGCTCCAGCTCGCCGAGGCCGGCAGACTCGTCTGCCTGCCCATCCGAGTCGAGGATCGCGTCACCGGCGTCATCAAGCTCGCCAAGGGCGACGCGTCGCTGCTGGACCCGCGCGCGTTCTCGGCGATGGACGTGCAGTTCCTCAGCACGCTCATCGCGCACGTCGCGTACGCGCTGGAGAACGCGCGGCTGCTCGAAGACTCCCGATCGACGACGCAGCGGCTGCAGCAGGTGGTCGAGGAGCTGCGCACCGCGCAGACGCGGCTGGTCGAGGGCGAGACGGTGCGGGCGCTCGGCCAGATGGCCTCGGGCATGGCGCACCATCTCAACAACCTCCTGGCGGTGGTCTCGGGTCGGCTGCAACTGCTGCTGATGCGGTCCCAGGACGTGGCGGTGCGCAAGCCGCTGGAAACCGCGCAGCGCGCCGTCGGCGACGCCGCCGAAGTCGTGCGCCGCGTGCTCGGCTTCTCGGCCGCGCAACCGGTTGCCGAGACAACACGCGTGGACCTCAACGAGATCGCCGCCGACGTCATCGAGCTCACGCGTCCGCGCTGGCAGGATGCCGCCCAGCTGCACAACGCGATGGTCGACATCCGCTTCGAGCCGGGCGAGGACGTGGTGGTCGCGGGTGAGCCCGCGCCGTTGCGGGAGGTCCTCATGAACCTCGTGCTCAACGCGCTCGATGCGATGCCCGGGGGCGGCGCGCTCACGCTCCGCACGTGGGTCCAGGACGGCTGGGTCTATTGCTCGCTCGGCGACACGGGCGCCGGCATGAGCGCCGACACGCGTCAGCGCGCGCTGGAGCCGTTCTTCACGACGAAGGGTCCAAAGGGCGTCGGACTCGGCCTCAGCGTGAGCCTCGGCGTCGTGCAGCGCCACCGGGGGGAGATGGACATCCAGAGCACCGAGGGCCAGGGAACCGTCGTGACGCTGCGCATTCCCTGCCCCGGCGTGACGCCGCCGCCCGACACGGTGCCGCTCGCGCCGCGGCCGGTGGCGCCGCTCAGGATTCTCGCCGTCGACGACGAGCCGACGGTGCTCGAAGCGCTGGCGGACACGCTGGGCGAGGACGGCCATCGCGTGCTCACGGCGGGCGGCGGCCGCGAGGCGCTGACAGTGCTCGATGGCGGCGAGCGTGTGGACGTCGTCATCACCGATCTCGGCATGCCCGGCATGACCGGCTGGGAGCTCGCGCGCGCGTTGCGGACGCGCCAACCGGATCTGCCCGTCGGCTTGATCAGCGGCTGGACGTCCTCGGCGGACTTCAGCGCCGAGGAGGCGAGCCACGTCGCCTTCGTGATCGCGAAGCCCTATACGTTGGGCGCGCTGCGCACGGCGCTCGCGCCGTTCAGACCGCGCCGCTGACGCTCAGGTCCGGCAGGCTCGGTTCCGGAACGCTCAGTTCCGGCAGACCTTGAAGTCGGCGTAGTCGCCGGCGGCGGAGGACTTCGTCTCGTCGGAGTCGGTGAGCACGGCGATGCCGATGGGCTTCGGAGGCTCCTTCGCATCGAAGTATCGCCGGTAGTCTTCGAGCACGTTCACCTTCTCCTGGCGCCACTCGCCGCGCCCCTCGGTGCCACTGCGCAGCACGCGTACCTGGGTGAGGCCGCCATTGGACGCCAGGCGCGTGCCGGCCGGAACCTTCTCGCTCCAGATGTACTTCACGGCCTTGGGCCCCGCCACGCGCGAGTGCGGCACGAGCATGTAGACCGCGAGCACGCTATCGTTGCGGCGCTCGTCGCGCTCGTCGGCGCCTTTCGGAAACTCGCGCGGCCGCCACGACCACGCGAGGATCGGATACGTCGTGAGATCCCAGCTCTGCACCTCGCGCGCCGCCTGGATACCGACCTTCCTCGACACCGCGCGCAGGAAGCGCTTGCCGCCCTCCTCCTGAACCGAGTACACAGACTTGCCCGTTTCTTTGCGCGCCTTCCAGTCGCTGGGAAACTCGCCGATCTGCGCGTGCGCGAAATCCTCGATCGGGCGGCAGTCACCCTCGGCGGGAACGGTGGGCGGGGCCACGAACGTCAGCGGCAACGCGACGGCGAGGGCGAGCAGCACGCCGATCACGAAGTGGCGCATCGCCCTGACCGTTGTGCAACGATCAGGCCATCAGCGGCCGCGGCGCCACCAGTGATGCACGAGATTGTCGACCACTTCGCCGAGCTGACCGATGGTGCGACACTCGCGCACGAGATCACACGACGGCGCGTACATGGGCATCACGCTGTCGCCGATGCCCCATCCCCACTGCCCCTCGGGGTTGAGCCAGATGATGCCCTTCACACGCTCGCGGATCAGCCGCAGCGCCCACGCCTGAGGATCGTTGTAGTTGTTCCGTGCGTCGCCGAGGAGCAGGATCGTCGTCTTTCGGTCCAGGGATTCCAGCTCGGTGTTGGCGAAACGGCTGAAGGCGTAGCCGAAGTCCGAGCGGCAGTGATAGTCGACGGGCGCGGCCTTCAGCGCCCACTCGATGCCGCGCTCCACGGGATAGGTCGCGAAGGCCTGCGTGACCTCGGCGATCTCCGAGACGAACACGAACGACCGCACGCGGCTGAAGCACTCCTGCAGGCTCCACACGAGCTGCAGCATGAACCGTGAGGCGTTGCGCACCGAGTCCGAGACGTCGCAGATGGTGATGAGCTTGGGCTTCTCGCGGTGCCGTCGCTTGAGGAAGACCTCCATCGGCACGCCGCCGTAGGAGAGGCTCTTGCGGATCGTGCGCCGCGTGTCGAGGCGTCCCCGCTGCTCCTGCCGCTGCCGCAGCGCGAGCGCGTCCTTGATCTTGCGCGCCAGCCGCGCGACGACGTTCTTCATCTGCGCGACCTCTTCGGGCGTGAGCGCAAACAGCGGCTTGTCGGACAACACCTCGCGCGTGAGCTTCTCGCCCTGGCGATAGGCGCGGCGCTCGAGCTCCCGCTCGACGTGCTGGCGGATCATGCGGTTGAACGCCTCGAGCCGCAGCTCGAGGTAGTTGCGGATGCGCGCGAGCTGGCCGGGATCGAGCCCCTTGGCCTCGAGCATCCGCATGATCTTCTCGATGTCGCGCTCGATCGCCGACCAGTCGAACTTGTCCTGGATCTTGCGGGAGAAGTAGCCGACCTGCAGGAAGTACATCAGCCGCTCGAGACCGGCGTTCTGCCCGCCGGCGCGGATGGCCATCTCCATCTCGCTGCCTTCGCCACGCATCAGCAGCTCGGTCAGGTCGTCGAGCTCGAGCCCCTCCTCGTCGACCAGTCGATCGAGCAGGTCCTGGACACGCGGATCCTCGGGCCCGAGCGCTTTCTTGATGCCCTCGCCGAGGGCCTCGAGATCGAGGAAGTAGAGGTTGAAGAGCCGGTCGAACGTGTCGAGGTCGCGCGACTCCTTGACGAGGGTCGCGGCGAGCGTGGCCTTGAACGTCTCGCGATCAGAGAGGCCGACCTCGGCGCTGGCGGCGAGCGCGTCGAGCGCCTCGGACGGCGAGATGCGCAGCTCGGCCCGCCGCAGGTCGCCGATGAACTCGAGGATCCGCTCGTCCATCTTATTTGCCGTCGGCGCGAATCACTACACGGAAACGCGCCTCGGCGCCCGCAGTCATTGCGCGAGCACCTTGTCCAGCGCGCCTTTGACCCGCTCGAGGTCCTTCTCGTACTTCAGGAGCATGGTCAGCGTGGACTCGACGACCGCGGGATCGAGCGTCTGCGCGTTGAGGATCACGAGCGAGCGCGCCCAGTCGAGCGACTCCGACACCGAGGGAGGCTTGCGCAGCTCGAGCGAGCGGATCTTCTGCACCGCGGCCACCACCGCCGACGCGAGCTTGGCGGGGATCTCCGGCACCTTGAGCCGGATGATCTCGAGCTCCTCGGCCGGTGCCGGAAAGTCGATGAAGAGGTGCAGGCAGCGCCGCTTGAGGCCGTCCGAGAGCTCGCGCGCGTTGTTGGACGTCAGCACGACGAGCGGGATGTGCTTGGCCTTCACGGTGCCGAGCTCCGGCACGGAGACCTGGAAGTCCGAGAGCACCTCGAGCAGGAACGCCTCGAACTCCGGCTCGGCCTTGTCGATCTCGTCGATGAGCAACACCACCGGCTGGTCGGACTGGATCGCCAACAGCAGCGGGCGCTGCGACAGGAAGCGATACGAGAAGAACGCGTCGTCCTGACCGGCGATGCGCGCGACGGCGTCCGGCAGCGACGGCGCGTCCGCGATCAGCTCACCGATCCGGTCCTTGAGGAGCTGCGTGTAGAGCAGCTGCTTGGCGTACTTCCATTCATAGAGCGCCTTGCCCTCGTCGAGACCTTCGTAGCACTGCAGGCGGATCAGCGGCCGGTTCGTGATCTCCGCGAGCGTCTTCGCCAGCTCCGTCTTGCCCACGCCGGCCGGTCCCTCGATGAGGACGGGACGTCCCATGCGCTCTGACAGATAAACGACGGTGGAGATGCGCCGGCTCGCGATGTACCGGGCGCTCTTGAAGCGCTGCTGGACGTCCTCGACGGAGTCGAACATGGGGCTCCTCTTACACGCCAAAATGACTGATTGAACGCCCGTTCATTGTAGCAGCCGAGTTATGGGCCGCCCGGTTTGCATGTCCGGCGAGTATGCCGCGGTCGCGCGCTGTGTACAATCGCCGCATGATCGAGCAGGACTCCGCGCGCTATCACCGTCTGCAGCTGTGGCTGAGCCTGACGCGATTGGCGCTGAGCGCCGTCTACCTGGCGGCCCTGGCGTTCGCGGGCGGCGGCGCGGCTCTGGCCGCATTCGCCGCGCGTCTGACGGCGAGCGCGCCCGCTCACGTCGCCATCGTCGCGTCGGCCATCGGGGCCGGTCACACGCTGCTCGGTCTGCCACTCGCCTGGGTCTCGTCGTGGGTGCTGCCGCGTCGCTATGGGCTGCTGCACCAGCCGCTGTCGGGCTGGCTCGCCGACCGCGCGAAGGCGGCGGTGCTCGGTGCCGCGATCGGGCTCGCCGGCGTCGAGGTGATCTATGCGCTCCTGCGCGTGACGCCGCTCTGGTGGCTCGCCGCGTCCGCGGTCGCGTTCGCGTTCTCGATCGCGATGACGGCGGTGGTACCGATCTGGATCCTGCCGATGTTCTTTCGCCTGACGCCGCTGGCCGACGCCACGCTCGGCGCGCGGCTCCTCGCGCTGGCCGAGCGCGCCGGCGTGCGGGCCATCGGCGTCTGGATCGCCGACCAGTCGCGCAAGAGCCGCACCGCCAACGCGGCCGTCGTCGGGCTCGGCCGCACGCGGCGCATTCTGCTATACGACACACTCGCCGCCGGCTTTCGTCCCGAGGAGATCGAGGCCGTGCTCGCGCACGAGCTCGGCCACCACGTCCACGGCGACGTCCGTCGCGGCCTCGCCGTCCAGGGCGTGCTCGGCGTCGTCACCTTCTGGCTGGCGGATCAAGCGTTGCGCGCGGGTGTGGGCCGTCTCGGGTACGGCGATGTTGCCGATCCCGCGGGGCTGCCGTGGCTCGCGCTGGTTCTCGCCGTGCTGGGTCTCGTCGTCACGCCGCTGGTCAACGCGTTCTCGCGCCGCATCGAGCGCGAGGCCGACGACTTCGCGCTGCGCCTCACGCGCGACCCCAACGGCTTCATCGCCGCGATGGAGCGTCTGGCGACGCTGAACCTCGCCGAGCGCCGTCCGCATCCGCTGAAGGAGGCGCTGCTGTTCTCGCATCCCGCGCTCGACCGGCGCATCGCCCGCGCGCGCGCCGTCGCGTGAGCGCCAAGGAGCCGCCATGAGTCGTCGTGCCGACCTCCGCCGTCTCGTCGAAGCCAAGACCGGGCTCGTCGTGCCGGGCGCCTATGACGGCGTGTCCGCGCGTCTCGTCGAGCGCGCCGGCTTTCCCGCCGTCTACATGACGGGCTATGGAACGTCCGCCTCGCGCCTCGGGTTGCCCGACCTGGGCTACGCCGGCCTCGCCGAGATGGCGGACCACGCGCGCAACCTCGCGGCCGCGGTGCAGATCCCGCTCATCGCGGATGCCGACACGGGCTATGGCAACGCGCTCAGCGTGCGGCGTACGGTGCAGGCCTACGAGGCGGCTGGCGTGGCCGCGCTCCACATCGAGGACCAGGTGGCGCCCAAGCGCTGCGGCCATCTCTCGGGTCACCAGGTGATCCCGCGCGCCGAGTTCGCCGGCAAGATCCGCGCGGCGGCGGAGGCGCGCACCGATCGCGATCTGCTGATCATCGCGCGCACGGACGCGATTTCCGCCGTCGACTTCGAGGAAGCGCTACGGCGCGGCGAGGCCGCCGTCAAGGCGGGCGCCGACGTGCTGTTCGTGGAGGCGCCGCGCGATGACAAGCAGGTGGAGCGCGTGGCGCGCGCCTTCGACACGCCGCTGCTCTACAACTACGCGCCCGGCGGTCGCTCGCCGCTGCTGCCGTTCGCACAGCTGCGCGCGCTGGGCTTCGCGATCATTCTGCTGCCCGTGGACACGCTGCTCGTCGGCGTCCGCGCGATCGCCGAGTTTCTCGCGGAAGTCCGGCGCCGCGACGACGTGCTGTCACTCAGCGACCGCTACATGCCGTTTGGCGAGTTCAACCGCCTCATCGGCGTGATGGACCAGATGGCGATGGCCGAGCGCTATAAAGAGGACGGCGGCTAAAGGTCCTCCTCCTCGTCGTAAGGCGACCCGGGGTCGGGCGTCGCCCGCTGCGCGCCGCCGTGCCCGAGTCGTTCCCACACCTCGAAGCACTCGTCGTGCAGCTCCAGGACGATGGTCTGCGCGACCACGATCTCGATGTGTGATTCACCCGGCTCGAAGGGATCGTCGCATCCGACACATCGCGCGCCGCTCGTTGTGACACGCTCGGTCCGCCAGTTCGCCACCTGCGGCCTGCTCGCCAGCCGAAACCGTGCGACACAGCGGCCGAGGCGCGCCGCCCGCCGCACCCAGTCCCCCGACGAAGCGGCTGGCGTCATCGCCGCGAGTCTATGCCGATCGGCGAGCGTCCCGAGGAAAATCGAGCTAGGTAGGTGGCGCGCCCGGAGGGAATCGAACCCCCGACCCTCAGCTTCGAAGGCTGATGCTCTATCCAACTGAGCTACGGGCGCGTAAGCACTTACGAGGCACTCGGGTCGTGATCATACCCTGTGTCACCGTTTACATGTCCAGGTGGTGAACGGCCGTTTACCCTGTCTTGAAATACTCGCGATATGGATAGCTCGGCATTCAGAGGGTTGGCCGAGTTGAGTCCGTGGCTTCCGCTCGCCTACGGTCTCATGCTCGTTGGAGTTCTCGTGTGGGCGTTCGTCACACGCCTTCGGGAGCGCCGCCGACGAAACTGATCCAACTGAGTTACGGGCGCCACACCGGACGCAGGACTCAGGCTGTGATCTTACCGCTGGTCGCAGAACGTACGTATCACCTTGGTCCAACAGAGGCCCCGGCCAAGAGGCGATACACTGAATCGCCTTCCATCGGGCTTTCGAGAGGCGCGGCAGGCGCCGCTCCCGCTGGCATCTGGCGTTTGGGATGGTCGTCGACTTCCGAGGTACGCCAGATGGACGAAGAAAGCCTGCGCGAGAAGGCGCGCCTGGTGGTCCGAAACGGCAAGCTCCCGCGGCGACGGCCCGACCGTACCTGGGGAGGTCCGGGCGTCGGCGCCCAGTGTGCGATCTGTGAGCTTCCCGTGCAAGCCACCGAGATGGAGTTCGAGATCGAGTTCGCCCGCGACGGCAGCAATCCGGGGCTGGACAAGTTCCACGTCCACCTGCAGTGCTTCGCGGCGTGGGAGTTCGAGCGAGGATCCGCCTAGACTAGCCGACGCGCCGGCCCAGGCAGCGCGCGCGCTCGAGCGCACCCACCACGGCGTCGGTGAGCGCATCGGGATCCACCGGCTTGGCGACGTGCAGATCGAAGCCGGCGGCCAGCGCCTGCGTGCGGTCGTGCGGGCTCGCGTAGGCGGTGAGCGCGATCGCGACCATCGGAGGCCGACCGTCGGTGCGCTCGCGCTCGCGCAGCTGTGCGACGAGCGCGAAGCCATCGGCGCCGGGCATGCCGAGATCGCTCACGAGCACGTCGACGGCCACATCCTCGAGAGCGGCGAGCGCGTCGCTCACCGAGGCCGCCGTGTGCACCTCCGCGCCGCGGTCGGCGAGCGCGACGCCCACCAGCTCGCGCGCGTCGGGATGGTCGTCTACGGCCAGGATGCGAATGCCCTCGAGCGGTCGGGCGGCGCGGACGGTACGTGGCCCCGCGCCGATAACCGGTCCGCGCGACTCCCGGCTCAACGGCAGCTTCACGGTGAACACGGCGCCGCGCCCGAGCCCGTCGCTGTGTGCGCTGACGGTGCCGCCGTGTAGCGTGACGATGTGCCGGACGATCGCGAGCCCGAGGCCAAGGCCGCCGGCGCCGCGCCCGCGCTGGCCCTGCCGGAACCTGTCGAAGACGTGCGGCAGCAGCGAAGCCTCGATGCCGGCGCCGGTGTCGCGCACGGTGACGATCGCCTCGCCCGGCGGGTGCGACAGCTCCACGGCAAGGCGACCTCCGGCCGGTGTGAACTTGATGGCGTTGGAGACCAGGTTCGCGACGACCTGGGCGAGTCGCACGGGATCGCCGTTGACGACCGCCGTGCCCGGCTCGAGGACGACGTCGAGCGCAACGCCCTTGGCCTCGGCATCACGCCGTAGCGCCTCCACTGCGGCGCCCACG